>Ga0307379_10001132_pt1 | contig 42695 bp, 62 predicted proteins | sample UN2MG_FD_202237 | JGI IMG/M metagenome (GOLD analysis project Ga0307379, IMG submission 202237) | Soil microbial communities from Risofladan, Vaasa, Finland - UN-2 | ecosystem: Environmental > Terrestrial > Soil > Coastal area > Acid sulfate soil | place: Finland: Risofladan, Vaasa | collected...
CTTGTCATATGCACTATATTGCATAGGCCACTTACCGATATGCAGGATGTCCGAATTTTCCAATATCCACACGACTTGAAACGGGCAGAATCTTAAATCGGCAAACAGATAGCCATCCTTGCCAACGCACTCCCTGTAATCCTTACAGTGTCGGCAGTCCCCGGGCTCGCTCATGCTAACTCCATTACTATGTGGCTACATCTTTTTGCTGCAATCTCGCACGACTTCTCATCATTGTCTATCCCAATACACGGAATACCCAATTTGATACAGGCTAATAAAGTTGTCCCGCTCCCGCAAAACGGGTCTATGATTAGGTTATATTCTGGCATCTTAACTAGCTTGACTAGGTAGGTCATAAGAGCCAGAGGTTTGACTGTGGGGTGATTGTTGCCCTTTACTCTATTATGCTCTCGCACAGGATTGGTACATTTACAGGCACTGGGTCTATCAGGATTTTGCAGGAGATATCCACCACAGACAGAACATTTGTCAAAGCGATTGTGTCCTAATTCTCCCTCCATATCTTCTAGTCCCCTATCCCGTTCTGCCTTGCTTGCCTTAGCACAGTAGAAGAAGCGGGCTGCTGAACCTGAGTCATTATGCCCCCTCACAGTCCTATCTATCATTGAATTGTTATTCCAGCCAGTTTCAGGGTTCAAAATCCCTCTACCAGTTGGTTGTCTAATTGTCCCCTTACTATCAGGGAACAACTCCATAACCATCTGGCTACCATCATGGATAAAGTTGGCTGGGAAACGACCCTTTGATATTTCGGATAAATAATTCTCACCTTTATGTGTTCCGCCAATAGCTGTGCAACCCTCTGCTCCATGACTTTTGTAAGAGTTTAGTTTAATTTCATCTGTTCCCACCCTGCACTCCTCTATATTCAGCCCTGCTACTCCATGTTTTAAGGCGTTATTGGCAAATGTCCCGTCTAATGGGTTCATGGCTAGGGTAATAGGCTCATAAGCGGGTTTTAGGGCTGTGCCATAACCTTCCCAGAGTTGGGCTTCGGGGGTTGTGGGAGCCGTAATATCTTTAATACTTCGATTTTCCTTTGAACAATCAGCACCCGTCATTGGAGCACAATTTAAGGTTGCCCAAGGTGCTTTCCCTATAACTTCCCTTTCAGCTTCACCTATAAAATCATCAAACCGTGTATCAAGTTTTAGGAGTTCCTTTATTCGTTCATACTCGGCTAATCTCGGTAGCCTTTGTCCTGCTGGTCTCCCTTCAAACCAAGAATAATTTGTTGTGCCATTGCAAACATAATTGTCAGCTTCGGTTAAACCAATGCCAAATTCCAGTCGCCTTGATTTGATATATTGGGCGAATTCCTTGCTTGTATCGGGGTGAGTTCCCTTTCTCTTATCAATCGCCTTGCTTATATCAAGAGATTTCGGGAATCCACTCCCATATACCCACATCAAAGTATCCCTGTACTCCCAGCCTGCATCTTCTATCGCACACGCTATCCTGTGGAATGTCCTTGTCCCGCCGAAGGATAAAAGAGGCGCACCAGATAGACACGACTTTCTGATAATCTCCCATGTCTCTTTCTGGAAGCTCACTCCCTGAGAGTCCCATGACTTGCCCATAAAACCGAGTTCATAGGGTGGGTCTGTTACTATGGCACTAGCCTTTGAAAGTGTCGGTAAAACCTCACGGCAATCCCCATGATAAATTGCCCACTTATCTTGTTGATAATAGGGTTTCAACCTTCCCTCCCTTGAACATCAAGCGAGTATCCGGGCTTCTGGCGCATGATCTTGTCTATCTCCGCAGTGTCCTCGATCTTCGTCTCGCACTGAATCCCCCGCTTGTCCTGTGCCGGCGGGACCCACTTCTTGCCGGTGAGCTGCTTGTAAATCTCGGCCCAGTTCGCCTTGCCTTTCTCTGATAATAAATCTACAAATGTTGCCATCTTAAACTCTCGTTTAGTACCTATCCCTCTTATTAAACAAACCGACCATTTTCTTTAATAAAAAGAGGCGAATCTTGAGGTCACAAAATTGAACCTCAAAACTCGCCCCCGACTTGTTCGATAGGCTAGTTAGTCTTTAACGCTCTCTATCCTTCTTTTATGCACTACTTTTCCGTCCTCCATGATAATTTCAATCGTCCCATAAGGGACATCACGCATTAATATTATAACCTTTGCCTCTTGCACACTCAAGGTTTGCCTTATCTTCTCTAATAGGCTTTTGCAGTCTATCAACTTTACGCCTTCAGGCATCTTATTTAAGCAGGGCGAGAATCCAGTGCCTGCAATCTAGCCACCCTTCTTTATAATCTGCATCTGCAATCATATCTTCTTCTCGTCCATTTAGTTCCTTCTCTATCTCCTCGCAGATAATCTTAATAGGCACATCTGCCATTTGTAGCCATAAATCCTCCATGTGTTCTATTTCAAACCAAGTATTCTCTAGTTCGTTTGCCAGCTTCTCTCTCATTTATCCCTCCTTATTTACTCCAAAGTCCATTACTTCTTAGTCTCGCCTATTAGTAGACGGAGTGCTATATTGTCTTTTACCGCCCTCATTTGCATAACTCGCTTCAGAGCTCCGATGCCTAGCCGCTCAGCCTCAAGAAGGTCAGGCATAAAACCCGCTGTAGGATGTTGGGTATCTTCCATTAAGATTTTAATAGCTTCTACTAGTGTCATTATTCTCCCTCCTTTAAGGCTTATTCAATCAACGCTCCTCAACTCGGATTCTTGGAATATAATACCAACTATCCCATCTTCCTTTACGTAGCTTCACCTCATCATAGTTTCGCATGCTTCTAATATAGGCATGGATGGCATCCTTTAGGTTTTCCCGGGCTTCATCTTCTGTATCTCCAGCGGTATGGCAGCCCTTGAAAAAGCGAATGTAGGCATGGTACTGACCATTGTCAGATTCTACCCCATACCCAAGAGATTTCCTGGTGCTAGGCTCAATTAGTCTTCTCAGATTTATATAATGGTTGCAATCGTCGAAATATGATAAAACAGTAACGTGACCTTTAGTATTTATAGCTACTATTTCACCCCAAAATGAACCATCCCTTTTGCAAACAAGCAATCCAATACAGCTATCTTTTAACTTCATGTTACCTCCTTTTCAATCAACGCTCCTGCTTAAAATGCCCTTTACACCCTTGATGTTCCCAAGTTAATAGCCCTGCTCTTGGCGATTCGGGATTACAGCATACTCCCCAATCTCCACTATCTTGTAGCTCGATAAAGTAGTAACACCCACAAGAGCAATCAACACCAAAGTTATCTACTCCCATTTTGCCCGCCATATAGTCTTGCCATCCTTGACAACATCTTTTTAATAGGCTGTGCTTTCTTTTATTTATCATTTCTCACACTCCTGCTGTCTCCTGCTTTAATAGCTCCTCTCTTGCATCTTGAACTTCCTTATAAAAACCATCATAAGGAGGAACCCAGCTTTCTAATGCATCCAACTCCTCAAGTGTAAAAGCAAAGACAGCTTCAGGTACTTTCTTTGTATAGCCAGCCAAGTCATTAACATATACCCGGACTTTCCTATATCTAATCTCTGCCATTTCCCTCCTTTAATAGCTCCTTAATCTTCTGAGTGTAATATCCTTTCATATCCTCCAATTCAAACACAGTGAATTTCTTTACTTGTCTCGCCTCTTCTTCCAGAATTTCATCAGCTCCTTTGCCGTAGAGTTTTATGATTGCTCGGCGGTACTCAAGCTGATTACCATGCAGAAACCGATTACATCTTCTACACTGAGCATGACAACCTTTTTCTGAAAACAGGTTCCCGTTGTGCCTACCAGCAACAAAATGTCCCGCATCTAAATCCTCAAATCTATGCTGTGGGGGGTTATCACAAGTAATACATTCCCCATAATCAATAGACCCAGTAGTCTCAAGGCAATCCCTCAATCGAATGAACTGGCTGAATATCGGCCAGAGTTCCTTCTTGAGCTTCGCCACGCTCTTATGTTTAGGTTTCTTGATAGCTATTACTGTCATTTCTCAGCCTCAATAAGAACATAGCGTACAGCAGGAAACCCATATATTTGTCGGATAAGATGCTTTTGATATAAACTGGTAACAGTGGCATGGCTTACTCTCTGGGTTTGTCCACCTCTCCCTAATCCACCCTTCTGTAAGTTACAACCACTAAAAGAGTAGCATCCCAATTCCCAACCATTATTCATCTTATCGAGAACATCTTGTTGTACTTTAGTAAGCTTGGTAATCATTTCTCGGCCTTCTTGAAGGAATAGACAAATACCCACAAATTGTTTTCCCATTCTTGACGCTTGAAGCCCTCTTGCTCTGCCTCTTCCCAAGTTATCTCCTTCAATCTCCCTATCTTTATAGCTGTTATCTTGCCAAAGAGGCGAGCCGCCCATTCGGGCATCCTCATTGGGGAATGCCACTTAAACTCTTTAGGCAAAGTAGCTCCACCCGCATCCATCTCTTGTTTGTAAACTGTAGGTATTGTGGGGTCCAGAAGATTATAGACAGGAGCGATAAGCGGACACCACGCCTCTTTGATATACACAACCTCACCAATTTGGTAGCGAGGCTTGATAGTCATACGACAATTCCTAGTTTCGTTATAAAAGTGGAATTTACCCTTTGGGGAACTGCCTTTAAGATAAACCCATTCATCAGGCTCTTTGTTGATTTCCTTCAGCCCACCTAATCGCCGTGTCTGCCATTCTCTATCATCCTCTGCAATAGCCTTAATCTTCCAGTCCTTAAAAAGTATGCCTTTCATTTCTTCTCCTTTAGAAATCTGGATTTGAGGGATTGAATACCAGCTCGACATTTCTCGCCAGCTTCAACTCTTGAAGATTGCCAGCCATGACTAATAGCCAAATCCATCAGTGAGTCAATTTCTTCCCCTAGAAGTTTGATATAAGAATCATAAGCCTCAAATATCTCCCTTGCTACCTCAGCCTTTGCTTGCTGGATACAAAGTTCGAATCTGCTCCCAAGAGATTTAGTGATTTCCCGTATGCGAATCACCGTTTGCTCAATTTCATCGAATTTATCATTTATACTAAGTGGCTTCTCTAGTTTCATATTCCCTCCTTGTTCCATCTTTGCTTTACAGTGATTATCTCCTTACCATGTGGCCATATTTGCCTTTGATATACTTGTCGGGGTCTATTCTGCGCGGCCCCTTATTTGAGGGAAAGTCAGCGTCTTTCCCGTATCGCTTCCAGTTCTTTAAGATGCCGGTTACATAGCGCCAGGTTCGATTTTTCCGACTTACTGCTTCCTGAATAGCATCAATCACCCAGGCGGCCGAGAATATGTTGATAGTGGCTTCGATATCCTTTTCAATAATCTCACTGAGCGATTCTTCTTCATAGAGTCCTGCAATCTCTTTCTTATAAACTTCAATAACATCTTCTTTTGATAAACTACTACTTTCTTCTTTAGTTTCTTCTTTAACTTTAATTTTAGTTTTAACTTGTAAAAGACCTAAACCGTTTTTACTCCGTTGTAGGTCTGTTGTAAAAGGCGGAATTTGCGATGGAGCCTCTTGGTTTTTTCGCAATCCCATCTGATGTTTTTCAAAGGTTGGTGCACATAAATATTGATTGCCGTTAATCGAGTAACGAAAAATTAGCTCGGTTTTTTCCAACTCCGCCAGATATTTTTCGATTCTTTGCGGTGAAATGTTGCGCCGGGGGAAGACAATGCTTTTGACTGTCACAGGGTCCCCATGCATCCTGCCCTCACAGTCCAAGTGGGTGATCAGCCAGGTAAAAAGAAGCCTAGCGGTATCATCCGACAGGGCATTTACCTTTTCATCAAGGCTGATAGCCTTGCTTATCATTCTGCCTCTAGCCATCTTCCACTTCCTTAATCACCTTAATAATCTCATAAGCCACCTGTGGCACGATGGTATTTCCTAAGCATTTAAGTCGGTCCACCCTATTGGGAATCCCATGAGCCACTCGACCCAGTTCGGGTTCAACTGCCCACTGGCTTGTGCCGGATACTCCACAGCATCCGACAGACTGTTCGTCTCTGGGTTTCGACCCTTGTTCTCCACTTGCATTGAACACCCCTTGTAGTCCCTCTCTGTGGGTGTTGGCATAAATGGTCCGTAAACTGCCTGCTCTTTGAGATTGGCAAACTTCGTCCTCCCCTTCCGAGCTTCGTTGATTTCGTGGGTTAGTCCCTTTTCTTGCTTGGCTGTCATTGAGTCCATTGCTTGGGGTGTGGCAAATAATCCAAATTCTGTCTCGTCTATGCCAGGCGTTGACGGCACAAGCTGGAATAATAAGCGTTTCCCAGGAGTAGCCCGCACCTTCCATGTCAGATAACACAGTGTCGAGTGCCAGGTTGATGATTCCAGTAACATTTTCAAGCAATACCCAGAAGGGTTTGACGGCTTTAATAACTGCGATAGTTTGAGGCCAGAGGTAGCGGTCATCTCTTTCGCTTTGTCGCTTCCCGGCAACACTGAAAGGCTGGCAAGGGAATCCCGCGGTAACAAGGATAGCTGAAGATTCGGGTTCGATTCCCTCGGCTTGTCCATTAAAATCTGTTGGTTGATTGTCTGCGATTGCAACACCAGTTCGCCCTTCGGAGTTCGCCTGTATGCTCTCTCTCCCTGCTTTGCTGGCAAGCCATCCTTCGTTTGCAATGTCTCGATTCTCGCTCCTGCCATTTGAGCCGATGGCGTTCTCAATAACTTGCTTGATTTTCTCGACATTTCTAATATCCTCTACTATCGGCACATCTGGAAAGTGCTTTCCCAATACCTTCTGGCAATACTTGTCTATCTCGACGAAGCCTATTGTCTCTATTCCTGCCCATTCGCAAGCCAGGGCAAACCCACCGATTCCGGAGAATAAGTCCAGGTGTCTCATTCATTCATCTCTCCCCAAATCAAAAAGAAGGAATGAAAAGAAGGTAATAGTCATTTAGGCATTTCCTGTCTAATAATGTTGGAAAGATTCTCAAAAGCCCAAGAACCACTATCTGGCCATTTTATTAAAGGGCTCAGGTTATCCTTCAAAAACACCGGGATTCCCGCCTTGTCCGCAGCCTCGACAATCTCCCTGAGCCATGCAATTTCAGGTGGTTTATAGGGCTTGGTTTGAGCACCTATGATAGTCCAATCTATCCACCTAAATAGATACTCTTTCACGTTCTCAAGTAGCGGTTCAAAGGATATGTATTTCACTTTTGCGTCTATATGAGCAAGGGCATAGATAGCCTCACGATACAACTGATTATTCGTAGCCGTCACTCCTACCCAGCAATTCTCAGGGAAGGGCGAGAACTTGATTAGGTTCTGAGGTTGCTTGGTGAGAAGGTAGAAGCGGTGATAGGGGCATAGTTTTATCGTGGTCATTACTTGCTCAGTCCAACTTTCGGGGATACCAATACCGAAGAGGTCGCTCATATCACAAGTGAATATCCCCTTCCTTTTTGCTGGATTCATTGGAGTGGGGTTTTCAATCGGCTCGGATAACCTCTCTTCCCAGAAGCGAGGATAGAAGGGGTCACTTGCTGCTTCGACTAGGACACTCTTCATAGAGGCTGGCATATAGATACCTTCGACATTCGCCAAATACCTCTGCTTCAATCTCCCATTCGCCAGCTTATAGGCATAGCACGGGAAGCCGCCGCCTTTGCAGAGTCCGTTGTCATGGTTCAAGCAGCCAGTGAGGGGATTCCATGTCCAGCCGAGAGTTCCATCGGGGTTTCTCACCCAACCCGTTGCTGAAGTTGCTCTATTCATACTTTCACTCTCCTTTGCACCAAGAGCAATAATTCATAATCCCAACTTCTTGAGCTGCTCCTCCCAACAATAATGACAATCTCTTTTCATTCTTCGGTTATGTTTAACACTTAGCCAGTGTGGGCAAGGTTCATTACCCCACTCCACCACTTCCTTTCTTCCTTCTGAGAACACAGCAGAACACTTAGAGCAATATTGAGGCTTGGGAAATGCCTCATTACTATAAAATGGTTCCTCACACCCTTCACAGGTTAGGGTATATGTAGCTTCCATCATTCCTCCTTCTCAGGCTTTTTTATCAAATCAGCAAATTTCCTTTTAGCACCTTGAAGGTTTTCCGCATAGCCGAGGGATTCGTTAAAAGTAAAATCCAATAGCTCAAGCGATACATCATTCCACATATAGAAGTGCATTTTGCCATCTTTGTATTCACTCTCTAAATTTTCTAGCATCATTCCTCCTTCACAATTACTCTTTTCCAAACATAGCCATCTTTGGGGGTGAGCATGGGACAAACTCTATTCAAATAGAATGTTTCCCTAGCCAAGTGCTTACATTCAGGTGGGTCTTGATTCTCTGCCCTTATCTCTATGCCATCAAGAGCGAGGATTGAGGCAGCCATTTCAAGAATAGATTTATCAGCTTGCCAGACGCTAGTTATCTCATCTGCTACCCTTATCTTCATTCGTTCATATTCTTCCGTCATTCTTCACCTTCCTTTCTAATGGGCTTGCCTGTCTGTATTCCGTAACGACAGTCCTTGCTTACTCTGGTTAGGAGTAACTGGCAAGCCCCTTTCGCCAGCCCTTGACCTCTCCCAATACTGTCAAATCTCAGGAGCACCAACCCTTTAGTTGGATGGCTGGCTATCCCTAAACTGCTGGCTTCCGCTCGTTTCCTTAATTAGCTTACCTGCTCCGGGGACTAATCCTTTGACAGGGACTCACCTTTAGAATCATCAGCTACTTACCAGCAGTGTTAGAGCCATATTAAGTTATTAAGGTTCAAGCCCTTTTGCCTTCTTTATGTCCTCCCATGCTTTATCGAGGTCTGTTAATTCATCGAACTCTTTAATGCTCAGGATTACTTTGGCTTCATGGGTAGCTATCTTGTGCTTCATTAATAGGCTTTTTAACTCCGCTATGTTCTGGACCTTCTTGCCATTAGGCATGGGAGATTCTTTACTTATCTTCTCCCATGCTTCAGCAATTGCCTGTTTGCTTACATCAGTGTCAGTTTCAGATGCCTTCACTGCGGGGGATGAGATTTTAGCCTGAGCCTTTTTAACGGCTCCAGTGGGCTCATTCCCATTCTTTTTCACCCATGTATAAAAAGTATCCGCCCACTTGGTTATCTCTTCGAGAGAGATTAACTTCGCCACCGCCAAGTCCTTGGCATAAGAAAGCGCCATTGACTTTGCTGTTTGGTCCAGCTCCTCCGGGGATTTCCCCCTGTAGAAGTCTTTCTTCCCAGCCACCGGCTGCCCGTCAAGGTAAATCTGGACAATGCGCCGGTCTGTATATGTCTGGTCCTCCCACTTTCGGGTAGATATTTCTACATCAGCACTGATTGTCTGGCCTTCCTTGATTAGCTCAAAGAGACTAGACTTGAAGGTAAAATATATTGCTGCTAGTTCGTTATCACCTTCTCTTGCACGGAAGGATAGCTTGGGAATCTGCTTATCTCCGACCTTCTTGATTTCCTCGACTTGTGTTATCGTTAAGTTTCTGCGTTCACTCATTTACTTAACCTCCCTTTGTAATTGGTAGATTTCTAAGCAGTGCTGGAATATCTGCCAACGCTTTGCTAGTTCATTCACTCTGCGATCCTCAAACCCTTCATCCTCTGTCCGCCCAATGCGGAGAATGATTGTTTGGGTGACATCATGTCCATGTTCAATTAAAAGCTGCTTATACGCAGCCACTTGTATTAGCATCTCTGGGAAGATTCCACGCGATGTCTTGAAGTCTATCAGGCACAATTCGCCATTGATTGTTCCCAGACAGTCAATAGTCCCACCGAACTTGTGCAGCTCGCTTACCAATGGCTCTTCAACTAACTGAGTATCTATGTGGTGTGTCTTCTCCCACTCCAAAAAGGACAGCACAGCGTTCTCTGCCTGGTCTATCTGCACCTTAGAGTATTCGCTGGTATCTGTCTCCTTCCCCTTGAGATAGTCAGCTATCATTTGGTGGGCTAATGTGCCAATGGATGCCTTCTCGTCAACATACTTGGATGAATCAACCCCCTGTAACCCGAGGTTATTCGCCCACTTGACCAGCGCCGGCTTGTTTAAGACGCCGAGGATCGTGGTCACGCCAGGCACAGCCATACCGTCTTGTAGCTTGTATGTTATATGTGCCTTACTTCGTTTCGTTACTTGCTCTATCATCATTCACCTCTTTCAAATCTTCATGCCCGCAGGACGGGCATTGCCCATCCCTATATTCCGACCTTGTTTGTTCCATCTCAGAAAATCTAGATTCGCAGTCTTGACATTCAAAGTTCATCATTCCCTCCATTCGCTTGATTGACAATCAGTGAAGCGGTCAAGGGAATCTGCCTTGAGGCTATTGTCAGTATCTATAAAGAAGGCATGAAAACTCTCGCTATCTTCACTCAAGGTCAGCACTAACACAATCCTAGCTTGTGATTCATCAGGCACATATTCCCCAGATCTGCCCTTCATAATCCATTTCTTCGGTGTATAAGTTGCTCTAAATGGTTTCATTCTTTACCTCCTATCGTTCCCCCCAAATCCAGTCTCCGATTCCTACCTTACATTGACAGGCCCGGCACCAGTTAATCTCATGGCTAAGGAAGGGGAAATGGGCAAACCACCTAAGATGCCGGTAGACTTTGAGTATTGATCCACAACTTGTATGTATTCTTGGTCTCCATCTTTTAGTTGCCATCTTAGTTTTCCCTCCCCTTCAATTTTTCTTGGGCGACCTTCAGGATATTCTCAGGTGTTACTCCTGTTTGGCTGAATCGGGCAATAACCTTTCCGTCCTTGAGAAGTTCCAAGATATGATCACCCTCTTCCCTTATATCAATGCCTTGTTGTTTCCATTCCTCTGTGATATAATTAGCTTTTAACACTCAGCAGCTCCCCGGAGCCAGAAGCGATGAGGTCGCCCCTGGCTCCCTCCTGTATTTGCTTATGACCATTCGACCTTATGGCTGGTATATCGTTCTTTTTATTCCCCCGGCCTCCCACCCTTCCCCGAGCTGCCATGCCTTCTGTTCCACATTTCTCGAAGTTAGCCTGGCCGCCCTTTGAACCGATCTCTGAGTAGAACTGGCTTTTAATTGGGCTACCACAGACAGGGCATAGCGTGAAATGCCTATCCCTTGTCGCTAGTCCGCCTAATCTGCCCGATTCAACTTTTTCCATTTGTTATCGCCCTCAAGTTAAGTGCGTATGTCTGCCCACCTTTTCTGCCCCATTCAACCAAAACATCATGTTCATACTTAGTAGCAGTTGCCCGACCTCCTAACCTTCCACATTCCACCTTTGTTAATTTCTGACGTTCTTTGCGGTCATGGATAACTTCAAAACATTCTCTTCGTGGGCAGCTAAGACAAAAATCCTGTGCTTCGGTTCTAAGCACATCACCCTCAAAAATCTTCGTCTTTCTGTTATCCAGACCCCTTATCAGTGGGCAGTCATAGTTCTTTGTTTTCATTCTCTTTTTGCCCTGCCTTGCATATTCGGCAAGTCTCTGGATGTGGCCAAGCACATTTACTACAATCCATCTTATTTCTCCTTGTCTCTACTATATTTAACTTGCCTTTAACATAGGTGATGGCTTAGGAGTAACTAGAAATTGGCATTCCCTTGTATTCTTCGGGCATTGCATATCCTTTTCTACTTGGTGAACATCTCCCTTTCCATCCCAATTTTTGCAATACTTCTCGGGGTCACATAGACATTTACATACAACTGGATTCATTTAACCTCCTTTTAATTGTTAAGTATTCTCCTGAGTCTCCCTATCAATTCCACACAGAACCTTAAAACTACTGATTATTTCCGTTGCTACTGCATAAGAACACTTGTATTCATGCTGTTCATGCCCCTTGAATGTAAGTGTCACCCCAGCCTTGTTTCGCTGAATGTCAAGCCAATGAGATTTAATATATGGTTCCCAATGCTTCTCGCAGATAAGCACATCTACGAAGTGTCTTGATATCATTTTCCCTCTTCCTTCTTTTGTAGCCTTTCTCTAATTCGCCCTAGTAATTCCACACAAAACCTTTTCAGTCCCCTGCCTTGAGCCTCTGAAGGCTGTTTGAGGGGATTTCTGTCACACTCCTTGCTTAATCTATCCGCATCGGGAGCTAAAAAATATATGATGTCGTGGTGTAATTCCGGGAAACCCTTTGCGATACCTTTTAGAAGCGTCATACTGAGAGGAGTGTCTCCTGTCCTTGTCATTTGCCAATGCTGTCTTTTGCAGCCTAACCGTTCTGCCATTTTCTTATCAGTTAATTGCCCTCTGGTCTGCATATCAACGAGTGTGGTTATGAGTTTACTAAGCATGGTGATAGTTTAACACTATGCAAAAATCTTGTCAAGCCCCCCCCACGAGTGGTGAAATTCTTTCCCAAAAGAAATTTTAATCGTAATTTGGGGAAAATTTAGCTAGAGGAAAATGTTATGTCTAGAACATAGTTCTATTGACAACTCAGCCAATGGTGCTAAAATAATTGCATGGAAGGCTGGATGGTGTGTTAAGGCAGAAGATAAAGGAATTAAGGAAAGAAAGAAACTGGACACAGCTAGAGTTAGCCAAAAGGTCAGGGTTAGACAGAGGGTATATTGCTAATCTTGAAGGCTCAAAAAGTGTCCGGCGACCATCTGCTGACGCCTTCTTAAAACTTGCCCGAACTTTCAATATCAAGCCTGAAGAACTCTATGAGGCGGCTGGATATATTAAAGGAACTAATGGTACTCACCCACGCCCTGAGACACCCGAAGAAATCATTGACCATCTGAAGAATGTTCTTCCTCGGAGCATTCCAGTTTACTTAGACTACCCTTTTCATGCCGGGGATGGTGTAGGACCAACTGATTATGTGTATCGTCACCCCAAGTTCGCCAGTAGGAATGTCGAGGCTTATTTCGTTTTTGGCAAATGCCTTGAGCCAATAGTGGACAATGGTGATATTATTATTGTTGATAGGGACGCCGGGATAGTCAATGGCGATTTCGTGGCTTGTCTTGTAGATAACAAATTATGCGTAGCTCGCCTTAAAAAAGTAGCTGATGAATTATGGCTAGAGACCAATACATCTAAATTTAAGTTTGAGGATTGCCAAATGGCAGCCCCGGTCATAGAGATAAGAAGAAGGCTGAAGTAGAACATCCTTGCTAGTTTTTATGAGCAAGGACTGGCAGTCAGAAGGTAGTGGGTTCGAATCCCATCAGCTCCACCATGAAGCTAAATTGGACGGAAAATCAGGGAGATGGGCGTTTAATACCTTCTGATTTTTTACGGTTACTATCTAGGGAGATGGTTTTAAGTCATCTGATTTCCAAATCCGTAGCTGAAGCATTAGGGGAATTTTTAATAGACCTCAAGATCGAGGAGAGAAGCCCCAAGACCATTTTATTCTACCGGGATCGGCTGAAGTGGTTTGTTGATTTCATTAAACCCGATACATTATTAAATGATATAGGCATTGGCGACATCAAGTATTTTTTCAGCACTCAAAACAGCACACATATTTACGCCTACCATGCTAAGTATCGCGCCCTCAGAGCTTTCTTAAACTGGTGCGTTAAGCAGAACTATATCCTGAAAAGCCCGCTTACCTTCAGCCCCCCGAAACTCCCCGACATTATTAAGCCGGCTTTTACCGATGATGAATTGAAGTCAATAATCAATGCCTGCACAGGCTCATTGGGACTGCGAAATAGGGCAATGGTGTTAGTCCTGATTGACACCGGGATCCGCCGCGAGGAGTTAGCCAAGATTAAAATAGTGGACATCAACATCGAGGCCCGCCTTATATCAATAATAGGTAAGGGTAGAAAACAAAGACTAGTGCCAATCTCATCTCGAACATTAAAAACCATCTGGCAATATCTGAAACTGAGAAAGAACCCCAGTGAGTTCTTATGGCTTACCGAAGAGGGTAAACCTCTTACTGGCGATGGTGTTGGTCAGATGGTTCAAGACTTAATGAACCGTGCTGAAATAACAGGCCACAAAGCCAGTTGCCATGTCTTCCGGCATACTTTTGCTAATGATTGTCTTGACAATGGGATGGACCCATTAGACTTAATGTATCTTCTAGGTCATACGTCTCTTAAAATGGTAGAGAACTATTCCCGAGCTCACAAACAGCGCCGGGCATTGAAGGCTCTGGAAAAACAGCATCCGGTTGATAGGCTTATAAAATAAGGACTTGACAGAATTTCAGAAAAGTTTTACAATATAACAAATGGACAAATCAGAAACCTTTATTAAACAATGCGAGAAGGCAGAGGAGATGCAGGAACACAAGTTTGAGTATGGCGATTATTTTGGTTTTCCTCCCAAGGACAAATTTAAGGGACATGGAGTTGTTACTGAATCCTGCATAAATGTCAAAAATGTCATCTGGCTCCCACGCCAAGACCAGTTGCAGGAGATGGCAAGGGAAAATCTTGACTACACAGAAACAATATGGGGGCTTCACTCTGCTTTCTTTTATAAAACCAAAAGAGAGGAACAGTATTATTCTCAAAACTTTACCTCAATGGAACAACTCTGGCTTGCCTTTGTAATGAAGGAACGCTACTCAAAGATTTGGAATGGAGAAGAATGGATTCTAAATGAAAATTTATAGTATCAAAGAAGCAGCCCAGAAATTAGGCATTACTCCCAGTGAAGTGTATCGCCTGAAAGACATGGGCAGAATCAGGGTAAAAAAAATCGGTGCTCAATATACCATCTCAGAAAAGGAAATAGAGCGGTTTAAAAAGGCTCATTAAATAAAAAAATCCCCCTGGTTTTTCAACCAGGGTTTTCTGTCTGCGATTTTAGGGCAGTCTATTCGGTGGGGACTAGTAAAGAGTCGCAAAAAGGGTTTAAGGGGCTTTCTCGGGCATCTGAGGGGCATTCCGTAAGGTTTTGAAGTAATATGCTGTCCCTTCTTTGAGTAGAATCCAGGCGATAGTGCCATCGGTCATGTTGAGTTTTTCTTTGGCATCCCGGAGCATCTTATCTAGCCAGTTTTCAAACTCGACTATGTTCTCTATAAAGGGCATGGCTACTTTCCTTGAGGCTTGCCACCATCTTTTGACAGTCTTTGGAGTAATCTAACCTCACCGTCTATCCGTAGAAGTTCTTGGAGAGTTTCCTGTTCCTGTGCCTTGATTTGGTTAAGTCGCTCTACAGCTTCGGCTCGCCTTTCGACTGTTTCCTTTAGCTCTTTTGTGATGTCCATGTGCCTCCTTTCTTGACAAATTATTGGGGGGTGCTTAAACTTAAATAAATGACAGAATTACTATATAAGGTTAAAAGCCTAGAACACATAAAGCTGGCAGCTATTTTTGTTGCCTTGAATATCGTGGATGCCAGCCTTACTAGCGTAATCGTAAAGACTGGTGGGATAGAACTAAACCCCATAATGCGGTATCTTTTTGGACAGCCTAAATGGGTATCATGGACTTTTGAGATAGGGGGAACAATAGTCGCAGCATTTGGTCTTTTACTATTGGCAGTTTTCTCTCCTCGCTTGATAAAGGGCGTATTCATTGCCTTGATAATCCTTATGACTTTTGTCTGTTTATATAATGGGATAGGCTTATTTGGTTAAGCCCAGCCTGCATCTCGGTTAGCGTGCCACCAAGCACCTGAACTATAAACATTCAAATATCCAGTGCTGTGATTATAAACCATCCTACCCTCATATCCAGCTGGTGCAGAAGTTCTTCGTGGTAACTCCATATACTCAAGATCAGCAAGGTCAGCTTTGGTTTCTGTGAATGAGTATTTCCCACCATATAATATATTGCAATAAATGTATTGCCACCTTTTAGTGGGGTCTCCCAGCTTGTGGGTCAGATTAGCTAATGGCATTATATTAGCAGTAACTGTGTAAGTCCAAGGGTCAAGTCGTAATTGACCACCAGTATCTATGTATAAACTAGAGGCATATTGTCCAGCACTATTGGCTAATGTGAGCTTACCTCCAAATATCTTTATCCCAGTAGAAGCGTTGATATAGACACCACCAGTGTTATACCATGTGCCCGAGATGTTGGTATATTGAGATAAGGTTAGATAGCCCGCAACTATATCATCTCGAAGGTCCACACCTAAATCATAAGCCTCAAGAGCTAGGTCATAACTAGCGTTCCATTCAGCTTTTTGGGCATCTGTTACTAATCGGGCAGTTGAGCTTTGCACGATTGCAGTGCCTATGACATGACCAGAGTAAATGTCGTTCTTCAAAATCTTGCCGTAAGTCCCGTCAACTGTCTGGTCTAACAATACCAAGCCACTAGCCGATAATGAAGCAGTTTTAATCTTCCCATAAGTCCCCACTACAACATTGTCCATTACCACCAATCCATCGGCTGTTAAGGCAGCACTCTTAGTCCGCCTGAATACTGTCCCCTCTGGAATGTCGTCAAAGTCATTTAAGCCTAAATCAAATTTAGTTGATGGGTTATAGGCACCTTTGTATATGACATGCTCATCGAGCTGCAACACTCCAGCGTCAAGGTGCATACTCTTCACCCTGGCATAGACTTCCCCATCGGGAAGATTGTCCAGAGTGTCACCAATCTGAGATAGGTCAATATTCCCTTCAGGGTCTATCCACACCATATCCAGACTGTCAGCTTGAATATGCTTTGCGTAAAGATTGTCCACACTCAGTCGGGAGAAGTATTGCCCGGCATCGGTATATGTCTCTAACTCTTTGAGTATTCCCCGATAGCGAAGCATATCCAGCCAGTTCCCAAACCCGAAGGTCATTGCCCACTTATCTTTGCCAAACCTTCTGTGAACATAACCTAGATTACCGGGCCGGGTGTCCCCCTGCCTCTGGTCGGTTACTTTCACATAGTCGAAAACTTCCTGAGCGACATTCAAAGGGACTTCCGCCTGCCCTCTTTTACAACCCATCTCTGTTTTGGCTATCAAAGCCTCAGCGATATCATCAGCCTGGCCATTGTCTTTCAGCCGAACCTGGATATATTTAATCTTCTTCACCTTGCTAGGCAGAGAATTATAGTCAGAGGTCTGGGCCACGCCCAAACACTGAGGGTCATCGTCATCGCGAGAAATGACATATATCTTATTAGGAAACACAAGACTGTTCCGGTAGGCTTTAGAAAAGAAGGGGTGTCCACTCTCTAGGTCATACTCGTAGTCGTATGATTCCCCGGTGGTAACAGGTTTCAATATGTGAACCTTGCCATCGGCCTCAAATCTGGGAACATTCGCTGTATAATCTAATAAGCGCCTCAGCGCGGCCAGCCGTGATCCGCCGGTATAGATTCTGAACCCATCTTTGGGCTTGTAGGTGTCTGCTAAAGTGTCATACCCATCATCCCAGACTACCTCATACGCCTCACATAGGCTAAAACAGTCTAAAGTAGCCCCGACAATGGCGTTCACCAAGTCTTTAACTGTATCGTCAGCATCTTCGTCAGGAACATAGCTATCACTGGCTTCGTCCTCAGCCATCAGGTTAGGCATACCCTCAAGTTCAAGTGTGCAGGTCAATTTATTTGGAGCGGAATCAAACTGCTGGTCTATGACCGTGAGAGGCGCCGTTGCCGAATACTCATCGCCCGCCTTTGAAACCACACCGTAGGAGATAACCGCATCAAATCCCTTCAGGTCAAGCGAATCCAGTGTATGATCGTGATTGCTCAGGACAATCGAAGCCCGGTGTGAATACATCGCCTCATCATGCTCAGAGGGCAATATCCTGTCCTTTCCGTAAGTGTAAGTTGTTGTCCCCTTCGTTAAGACGATTTTATAGAGGACATTCTTAGCCCCTGCCTGCTGCGCAGCCTTTAATGTGTCTGTCAGAGTTCTCATTTCACTGAAAATGCAAAGTTAATAGGTGATATGACTGCTGTTTCTTCAGTCCCGTCAATAACCAAAACCTCGCCCTTCCATTGGCCTTTATCCATTGGCTCAGACTCTACCCCTGCGTGGTAAAAATACTCGTAAATCCCTTCTGTGCTTTCATATTTCGTCATCGCCTCTTCAACAATTATCACTTCACCACTAGGGTCAGTAATGGAAACCTTGATAGCCGTTGGGTCAACGAGCTTCTTATCCTCATCATAGACAAGAGCTAGAACCCAGACTGTAGCCTTGTCAGGAAACACTATTATTGGAACGATACCTTCTAAAGCCATATTAGCCTCCAGTGATAAGCATTTTTATTTTCCTTTTTTGAGTGGTGACTACATCTACCTTTCGCTTCTGAGATGTCACCAAATCGAGCTTGCGGTATTGGCTGGTAATGAGCACTAATTTAAGTTTCCTGCCTATCCAGGTTTCACGAACAGTAGGTGCAACGACTCCAGCAAGTGCCTTGACGAACTCTGGAGTCATCGTCATTGAAGCCAGGATAACTTCGGGGTTTTCCCCCCTGGCTATGGCCTTTATAGACTCGGGTTCCAGTGTAATTGAGCCACGAATGACTGTCGGGTTGACCCCTTTGCCTAGTGCTTTAATAAAGGCAGGACTGAGGATTATATCGCCTTGCCTGACTTTTCCTATGACAACTTGCGCAATAGCTGAAAGAGCCGTAGGAATAATAAGTATAGAACCCAGAACTACAGTGGGGTTTACACTGCCCCCAATAGCCTCTACAGGGTCAGGCGTGATGTATAGTACCTCTTCACCGGCACTTACAATTGGAGCTACTACCTGAGCTACGGCTTCGATATATGTAGGCGTAATTGAAATCGAGTTCAGGACTATAACGGGGTTTACTCTGCCACCTATGGCACTAACAAAACCTGGTGTTAGTATTATTGAGCCACGGATTACCGTTGGGTTAATAGCTTTCGCTATGGCGTCAATCGGCGTTGGGGCGTAAATTATATTCCCCGCCTTTACCGTTGGCTGAATCACTTGAGCGAGGGCATCTATGTGTTCAGGTGTGGCAGTAGTCGAGCCTAGCAGAACTGTTGGAGCTACAACTAAACCTATTGCCTGAGCAGGAGAAGGCGTAATGACTGGACCTTGATAAGGAATCCCCCATTCCTCGAACTTAAAATCCCAAGTAGTTTGTAGTGTCCAACTTGAACCGCTATCAATTGAGTTAGCACGGCTTCCTCTGCTATATGTAGGAGTAATAGCCTCTGCTGCCCATCCAACCCATATAGAGCCTGACCCGCTCGGTGCTCTTGCCACAATCGCATAAGTCGTGTTGGCATTTAGCAAATAACTTGTGCCAAAATTTATTGTTTGCCACTCAGGGACTCCCGGTAATGAATTTCCCCATATTGAACCAGAGCATAAATCTGACCCAGTCGGTTTACCATCACCGTCCGTTGCCCGAATACTGACTATACAAGTTCCAGGAAGCCCCTGCCTCTCTAATGGTAATCTAACGCTTGTGATTGTATGAGAAACTAATGGAGTAAAGGTTTGTGCTCTCCAAGTCGCGCCCTTTATAGATTCTACTGATATTCCATCATAGTAATACTCATATAGCTTTGGTATTACAACGGGTGCTACTACTGAGGCTATCGCTCCCGCAGCAGAGGGGGTAATAGAAATTGAGCCTAATATTATTGTCGGGGCTACTACTGCACATATCGCTTCGGCAGCCGAAGGCGTGATGGAGACTGAGCCGTGAATAACTGTCGGAGCTATAACTGCCCCAATAGCCTTGACATACTCAGGCGTGATGGAGACTGAGCCGTGAATAACTGTCGGCGCTATGACAGAGCCTATTGCCGAAGCAGGAGAAGGGGTAACAATTACTCCTGCCTCAGCCTGAAAGGCATTATTTTGGAACGCTGACGCTTGGAACGCCCCCGTCATCTGTTACCTCCTTATAAACTTCCAGCCAATTTGTGGGGAGATGTCTGCGACCACGAATATACTCATATTCGGCATTATGGTTATAACAAAGCACATTCAAATCATCCGTTGAACGCTCACCCCTTACTATCCGTTTAATAAAAAAGTTAAACCTGTTCTTACGATTTTCCTTATTCCCATCACCATTGAGATGATTGATTGTTAATAGTCTAATATCTGTTTCACCACATCGCTGGCAAGTAGGAATAGTTTCTTTTGAAATCATCTGCAAAGCTCTAATTTTGATTCGCAGATATTCCTCTGCCCCGACTTCAACATGGTAACGATGATTATATTCCTGCTTTGTAGTAACTGGAATGTTCCTTCGTTTACATTTAAGCAATTCTAAGGGCTTTCGCCTTTTCGCATTTTGCGCATCTTTGTTCTTAGCCCACCATTCTCTTTGATAAGCTATCTTCTTATCTCGATGCTTAAGATAATAGGAACGCTGATATGCTTTCGCTTTAAGCACATATTCAGGTTCGTTACTTTGAAAAGCTACTGCCATTTATCTATCTTCCTTCAATTTTGTAGGACATTTACGCTCCTTAATCTATGTATCCAAAACTGGCTGCAGTGGCAGTTTCATCTGCCGTGTTACCAGAGTACTGGTTGTTGGCAGTAGCCATAACCTGACCACCTGTATCAGCAACCACTCCAGTATCACAGTTACGAATCTTGTTATATTGTGCTTCGCAACCAACAAACGAATTTCCGCTACAAATCACTCCGCCTATAGCCTTGTTTGCTCCTGCCAGCCCATCTATTACACAAGGTTGCCCTACAGCATATTTGCCTAAATAACCTACTCCACCGTAGAGAGCTCTTAAGCCTTTAGCACCATCATGATTTGCTAATATCTTTACCCCATTCAATATCGCTACCCCTGTTAGTATTGGAGTTATAGCTCCAGTATTTACAGTAGTTTCACAAAGGGATTGGTTTGCTGTAATGCTACCTTCTAACCAAATCGTCTCGGTTGTTGCGTTTGTGATATAGCATCTATTCAGTGTTAATCTACTGAATGGTTCTAATTCAACAGGATAGGTGCTTGCGTCTCCTTCAACTTTGATGTCATTCAGAACAACTCCCACCTGCCCTGACTTGACAATCACACGGTCAAGAATAGTCGCCCAGTCATAGACCACATAGGCTTCATTCTGTAAGGGTTGAGATGTGAAGTAGCCAACTATCGTAGCTGTATTATTGTCCGTAGAGTCTATGATTCTGTAATCTCCGTCCGCAGCTAAGTAAGCCAATTTGTTTGCTACACCAGCCAAGTTTCCAGTATCGGTAAAGTAGCCATGATTAGCCACAGCTCCCTTTAAACCATTTGCTGATTGTGTGCCACTTGCGGATGTAGATAGCGTTCCCTGAATCGTGATAGTATAGTTGCCTGATAAACTCTTGCCTTGAACCGTTACTGTCTCGCCAGTATCTTCTCCATTGACATTGATAGTAACATTTCCACCAACCAGTCCAGGGATACAATTAACAGCATATTGGACTGTCGCAAAGGCATTAGCATCAACAGCCGTTCCGTGATTTAGGTCGTCTGTCCCATCAGTTTTGTCCACATAGACAGTCATAGTGCCATGAGAAATAATAGGAATCCAGGCTGAACCATTATACTGATAGAGAATATTACGCCCTGTTGGAGTATGAAGAAACCATTGTCCCGTAACAGGCGAGGTTGGCATAGTTGCTCCATTATCGCAAACAAGAGTGATAGCTTTATATTTGGCAAAGTTGACATCTCCAGTTATTTCATGGTCAGCGTTCCAGTCAACGGGTCGAACTAGAGTTTCGTCAGCACCATCTTCTACTTCGCTTGTAAATGCGTGTTTTATTGCCATTGTTTACCTCCCTTTGCGAACCAAGAGTCTAGCTCCGCAACAAAAGTCTCTCTTTTATCGGGCAGCATAGCCTCGACAAGACGGCCTTTTATCTTCTCATAGGTGAAGTTCTTTGACGCAAGGGCAACTTCTACAAACTCCACCACATTGAAGCTCAGGTTCTTAGACCTTAGTTCCTCGTTTATCAAGTCTAGCGGTAATCCATGCGTGTCCATTAAGCGGAAAACTACTTGCCCGCTAATCATTTTCACCCCTCTTAGGATTCTGTTAGTCTAAGTTCGCAATCTTGCAGTGTTAGTGCCTGCCCATCTGATACTGACCTGTCACTTACCAAATCCCAGTATCCTATAACTTGCCGACTGCCTACTGTGGCGTGGTAATCCGTTAATACGGCATACCTGGCTCCACTGCCTGAAACTGGGATTGACCCCTCCGATGCCGTCCAGACAACATCCTTAATCTGAACCTTGGCCAAGTCGCCACTGTCGTCCTCGTTGATAACATCAAAATCCGTAGCGTCACCGTGTAGCTCATAACCACCTGTGGTATATCCATTGCCATCAGCAATCTCAGTGAGTTGACTGAGGGTGTTGATGTCGCAGGTCGGTGCAACCGCCGATGTCACCAGAGCCACATAAAAGTGCTCAGGAAGAGCTGCTGTCCTAAAAGCATACCCCAAAACTAAGTATTTTCCTCTATTTGTCCATCCTACTGCCATTTTGTTCCTCCTTTTAGCCTCTCGGTTAATATTCCCAGGATTGAGGCCTGGTTAGCCCTTTGAGGCTGTTTTGATATTTATCATCTTGTCTTGCTGCCCATACGTGATACCAGTTGTAAGTTGCTGGCACGATTTGAGAGCGCATCTTGTTCAAATACGCTAGGGCAGCCTCCGCCACAACGCCCTCGATTAGAACTTTCTCCAGGTCAGAGCCCAGGGTGGATGAGGCTTCGGTCAACTGATGTACCTTGTGGCAATACAGAAAGACCTCATCCCCATCAGTGGGAGTAAGGGCAACGCCCAGAGTTAAAATATCGCCAAAGATTGTGAATTTCCTATCAATAGCCGGTGGGTCCTGCCTTGTTGGGTATTCGACCTTCCACACCTTATCCTTTACTAAGTCTGTTATGGAAGATATGTTAAGATCTTTCCCGCTCGTCCCGTTAAAACAATATAAGGTATAGGACTCCTCGCTTGCCATGATATTAGTGTCAAGCGTTAGGTCAGATTCGCTAGTGCAGGCAGTTACTTTGGCTGTGGTTTTATCGGTGCTGTTATAGACAGTCTTGCCTACATCTCCAGCTACGAAGTGGGCGTTTGCTGTGTCAATGAGATGGTTGGCCGTTGTCGCCGTTGCTACACCTGACTTGTCACTGATATTTAGTGTCTCCCTGACTTCGCGGGGTCTCTTCTGGGAGATTTCTACTCTAACCTCGTCAATGTGAATATCAAGTTCATCAGGGGCAAAGTCAGATTCCGTGCCTACCTTGATTTCGTCCCTTAAAAACTGCCTTGTTATTGCTCGTATTTGAGAAAGTGTTTTAGCCATGTTATTCCTTCTTGACCGGCCCCTTGCACCATTCGCTTAGTTTCTCCTCAGCCATTGAATCAGCCATCTCCGCAGCCTGAGCGCTGTATGACCGGGGAGTTTCCCCCCTTTTAATCGCAAGGGCGATACAAGCAAGCGTTTTTTGATTCTCACTTACAGGCATATTTCCCTCCTTTTATTCTCTTGCAGCGAGTATGGATACTGTGCCATTTCCGTTAGCGTTTTTGAAATAGAGCGTGGAAATATCTATACGGCTGAAATGGATTGTTTCCCCTACTGCTACAGGAAATGTTTGCGCTGCCGAAGTCCCGAAGAGTTGGTTTTGAGTAGCCACAGTTATGTATGCGTCAATTAACCTTGTGCTGACAGTTTCAAATCTCCTAGCAGCAGCGGCTCCGGCTGTATCGGATTTAAGATAGACTACTCCGCTTCCCTTTGTTATCTCATATACTTCGTCAAGACCGGGCTTAAGGAATATCGGTATGCCATTGAGTTTGACATCAGCTACATAGGCTTCCTCAAAGGTTCCCGCTGCCTCCCAGCCATATTCAAGGGTTATTCGATAGATAGTCCACTTCTCAAAAAGGGCATCTGCCTGAAAAGCAGCCCAGCTATATTGCGTACCCGCCGTCAGTCCTGTTCCAGTGGTATTCTCTCCAAAAAAGAACATTCCCTCTGTAGCAGAAGTGAACTTAAAGGCGTTCCACCCGCCAGCCTTCGGTAAATCACCGTGTCCGCCCAGTTGAGTTATCTCAGCGCGCTTATCGAAATCGTTAGTGTCATGCACCCAGATAACGATGTTCACGCCCATAGTCTCAGTATTGGTCATGTAATATGACCATTGAGCAGCGTTAAACTCTGTCACGCGAACCTCGGATGCTGGTATGTTTACCCTTGCCCAGTCATCGCCAGTCTGTACTCCACCATAAAGACAGGCTAACCACCCCGTAGGGCTTTTCTGGTCTAAGGGAGATGTTTCCCCTCTAACCCAATGGGCTTTCCCATTGTTGGCAGCAGCCAATGTGGGATTGCCGAATATCGGGTCTAAAATCCGTCTAGTTGGTACACTCATTGTTGTCCTCCTTTATACAAGTGGGCGAGTATCAAGCCCTCGCCCTTGGCTCTTATTCACTTTACCCCAGAGGGTATGTTTAACTTGCGGTTACTGCAATGAAGGCATTGGCAGTAAAGTTACCGTGGACACGTGCCGCACCATTGTTTACACAAGTGATTCCAGCTGTTCCCATAATTGAGTTACTGATGTAGTTAATCATGCCTACTACGCAATTATCATCTATTGCTGTAGCACAGCCACGACCCAAGTCACCAATAACATTGTTACGGAAGATGGTGTTATCGGCAGCAGTTCCTAACTGCCCCGTACTGCATGTGTTATCAATTAACACTCCAGCAGTTGTGCCAATGATGATACAATCTTCGATACGGCAGGAATCAAAGTTTCCACCTTGAACCTGAAAACCAACCTTATGTATGACATTTCCAGAACCAGTCCAATGACAGTCCTTGATATTAAGTCCGCCAGAACTCTCCTTGAAACGTATGCCACCATCTGTCGCTGTATCTTTCGCTTGGAAACAACAGTCAATAAGACTAGAACGGAGCAGCTGCACGAAATCACAACACCAGAATGATCCACTGGCAACGAACTGCATATTGTATATGTTCAAACCTCTAGCAGTTCCAGTAATCGCATCGGCAGCACCAGCACCATCAATGATAGCAATGCCAGTACCGTTGCCATTACTAGCAGCACCCACGCCTATAATGTCGCAATAATTTGGCAACTCTGTGAGTGCGGCATAAGCTGTTCCCGTTCCCTGAACCACGATGGTGTTTCGGATATAGTCATTGGTGGTTCCCCCTAGTAGAACCCGGAAAGCCTCCGAAGCGGTGATAGCCTGACTTACCTCGGCAAATGCTCTATCCCAAGATAAGCCATCGTTAGAAGAACTACCCGTGATATTATTCACGAAATAGGTTCGCCCCTTAGTGTTGTAAGTGCCAAACCCTATAGCTTGACCACCTGGGGCAACTTGAATGTTACTGAATTTGTGTATTCCTTTCCAAAACATTATGACCTCCTTCAGTCATTAGGGGGGAACTTTCCGCTCCCCCCTATATGCTTTATTATTTTTGTTTTCCCTTACCTAGTTTATAGGTTGGTCTGGACGTCTTTGGCTATGAAAGCGGTGACGGTTAGTGCGGTAGCAGCGGTAGTACAGTCGTAGACTAATCCCATGTATTGCTCCGCAATTCCAGGCGGAATAGGGATAACAATGGGAACCATGCCGGTTGATATAGCAGCAGCAGCGAAAGCCTTTGACCAAATAGCAGTGTCAAGCCCAGTAGTAGCACCCGTTTGAAGGGTGATAGTTACCACCGTATTACTGCCTGCGGTATACAAATCTACCACGATTACAACATACAGTTGCTCGCCTTTGCCTATGTCCCGCCCGGCTACACTCAGGTCTATGACATTCGTGGAGTCCTTAGCTCCATTATCCTTAGCGTCCTGCGAATTGCTGAAAAGTAACTCTCTATCGAGTATCATGTGTTTTTCCTCCTTATATTATTTGTGAGAAGAGAAATCCCCCCTCTCTAGTTTTACGACCCGATTGTTGCTTCGATGCTGTGAATAGCATCGCAGACATGAACCGGTGCGCCCAAGAAGTTAGTAACCATTTTCCCTTCAATGTTGTCCAGCGACAGATTGACATTAGACTTGTTCATCGCTTGCTTGTGCAGGAATTTGGCTACGGTCTTGTTGCAGTAGACAAATGTCTTTGCCATGTTGCCCAAGTCTGCACTTGGTCTGACATAGAAGGCATCTATCATCTTATCGAGCAGGTCGGCACCACTAGACGCATCACCCGTCAAAAGTGCTACATCAACATTGCATACACGCGCAATATAGCGGTAGTCTCTTACCGCCAAGCCTAGCTTCCACTGAAAGCGGGTAACATAGGCAAGGTATCTATTGAGCGTAGCGCTTGAATCTGCCAGAAGAGTTGAATCGGGTACAAGTTGCTTGCCCAGGTCTTCACTTTTTAGTCCAGCCTGGCTTCCCTTGGGGAATATGAGATGACAGGTCTTCGGTCCCCAGGTGATAATCCAAACCGAGGTATTAGTACCCCCGGCACCACCACCATTGAGAACATAAGTTCCCAGTGTCTTAAATCGTGGGTCAAAGCCGTGCATTTGTTCAGGGTTGAGCTTGGTGTTTCCGTAAATGATAGCGGTGGCTGCCTGAGCACTTAAGCCAGCAATAAAAGCATCGTCCTCAGATGCCCGGAAAGCAGCTTCGTTGCCGTTAAGTATTGCCAGGTCTACATCTATTTGAGATAGACCTTCCAGCATACCGCAGGTGTCATCCACCTGTTCCGTTGTTGACTTCGTGCTGGCTACACCCTGATTAAGCATTCTCCATGAGCCGGTGGGTAGGGTTGTCCTCTGGGTGCTACGATGGCCTGTCACCAAGTTACCTTCCATGACAGCAGCATCTTGAAGAATAGGATTGGAAGAGGCCAAAACCTCAATTATCTCGTCAATGCCCCCGCTCGGTGCCATTCGTTTTGCCCAGTCAGCAAGGGTTAAAAATGTGCTTCCTAAAGTTGCCATTTGTGTGTTCCTCCTGTGTTTATTTCATTGTGGGGTATCTTTCCTTGAGCTTCTTCTCTTCGGATTTTTCCCCAGGTCCGCCAGATGTCACACCAGTAACAGGAATGAGAGGTTTCTTGGTAGTCTCGTCCACCGGCTTTTTATTCAGCCGTTTGGCCGCTGTTTTGGCTTGCTCAACAGTCGTCAGGTTAAAGTCTTTCATCATGTCTTTGAGTTCTACCGGGTCAACGCCTTCTGCTTCTGCAATTTTCCAGATTTCGATTTCCAGTTGCGTTTCCCTGGCCACCTTAACCTCTGCCTCATGTTCAGCCTTGTCGCGGTCAAGTATTGCCCTATCCTTCTTGAGAGCATCCCTTTGGGCTTTCAGTTCCACATCTTCCTGTTCGCGGCTCTTTCTAGTCTGGTATGCCCTCATCTTGGTAGGATCGCCCCTAGCCTCTGCTAGTTCCGCTTCGTCTCTTTGCCTTTTGATTTCGTCTATCTCGGCTTGCTGTGCCTTGATAGCCTCCTCTCTAGCATCAAGACCGACTTCCCTATCAGTTAGTGCTTTGACATCCCTACCACGCTGGATACGGTCTTTTTGAATTGCCTCATCTACCTGTGCTTTAGTGAAAACTTCTGGTTCGGGAGTATTCCCATCTTCGCTAGCTGGAGCCTTTCCAGGTTCCTGGAGGGAATCCTTCTCAGCTTTTTTGGTTTCGTCCAACATTTTGACCTCCTTAAAATGATTAGAGCCAGCATTTTTGATTTACTGGCCCCAAATGAAAAAGCCCGCATTAAGCGAGCCTTCCATCCTAAATATTGTTAGCTTTTTATTACTTGTTCACTAATTGAAGTTCCCTATGCAATTTGCCATGCACACTCTTGGGTAGTAGTGCTAGATTATCTAGCCTATTATCATTGAGTATTCCATTAACATGGTGAACATCTTCCCAAGAGTGAAGACATCTACCTAGATACCTTGCCATCACGAGACGATGCTCATGGACAAATCCTGAACTATTGCACATGGGGGCAAAAATAGAATTACTATCTACATATATAGCTACATACCCATCATTTGTTACATATTTGCCTTTGAAGTTTTTGTAGTGTTCACGGTAAGAACAATGTCTGCATCTAAGTCTATTTGCTTTGCCCCTTAGAAATAAGACCCAGCGTTCCTTTCCACAGTTTACACAAGCGTGCCATATAAATTGTGCGTGGCTTTTAAGCCCAATTTCCTTTCCGTATCTAATCTCGCCTATTTGGGGCATTACCTTCGTTTCCGAACCTTATCCCAATATGGACTTTTACACTTGGGGCATATAGTAATTTCTACTTGACGTGGTATCCAAGTATGACCACAACGATTGCAGGTCAATCTCGGTATTTTTAGCTTCATATCCTTACCTATCAGTATAACCAATGTGTAAGGATTTGTCAAATCTTCGGGTTGCCTACTTGGCAATAATGCTATAATAGAGGAATGCGGAAACATCTAGCTCGTATTATTGCTTTATTACTCGTTATTCTTGTCATAATTGCTGTAAACCTATCTTGGGAACTCACCCTTGTCGCTGGTGGGCTACTAGTAGGTAGTGTCGTAGGATTTGCCCTGGGTTATTATTATCGCGAGGGTGAAGAAAACAGCAACAAAAAAGAGAGTCCCCCTCATTAACTTTCGATAGCCTAACTACATCGGTCTGTCCCATACGCAGGCACTAGTCCCTTGAATTTGACTAGGGCAGCATCAAGGGCAGCATCTTTGCATCTAGCCTCAAGTCTTGGTGTGCCAGTCCCTAATGAGTCATAATAGTTGAGTAATTTCTCCTCTTCGATAGTCGGTATCTTGCTAAAGTCTTTTGGTTGATTCCCCAGAACTCCTAACCAGACATCCTTATAGTAATCATCATGTTCCATTAGGAAATGTTCTTGGTCATAACCCGCAGTGGGTAAGTTGTAATACTCCACATAGAGTTCTATGTAGTTTTCGGGCACTTCATAATCCATTGCCTTTATGCGGTTTCTGTCATCCCTGAAATCGGGATGAGAATTAAGGTATTGCTCTCTAGCCTCCGTAGTGTTGAGGGCATCATACTCAGCTTGTGCGTCTCTCCATTTAATCTGTATCCTCAAGGCATCAACATTGACATCCTTCAAGGCTGATTCCTTCCAACCATAAGCATCAATACCCCACTCATTAAATTCAGGATGTTCTAGCCTGAATAACTTGACTTCACCAGAACTGCTACCGAACTCATCGGATAACTTCAAGTAGTCGAAATAGTCATCAGCTAGGTTTTCAGGTGGTAGCCAAGCTGTCAGGTACTCCAAAGAAACATTGTATTCCTTAGCCCATTTGACAACCTGATTGTAAGCCTCTCTTGTTTGTAATCTGCCAGGAAAGCCCCAGAAGGCTAACATAGCATCCTGCTGAGGATGGGTGGTTCTCCATTCTTTACGCCAATCCTTTGAGAGTTCAGGATGAGCTTCCAAGAAAGCCTCTCGTTCCTTCTTGGTATCAAGTGCTTGATATTCCTGCCAGAGTGCATAATACTTGCCTCGCCATTCTTGCAGGACTTCAGGGTTATCCTCTGCGAATTGTGCCTTTTCCTCGCCTGTGAGTGTTTGATAATGTAGCCAGGAATCCCAATCCCCTGAATCCATAAGGGAAATAGGCTGATAGGGTAAACCCTCAAATTCCCCTCGCACTGTTTCAGCCTCAAGGAATCCTGTGATAAAGGGCGAGTCGGCTTTATTAAATCTCTGGTCCCCAACACGCTGCCTGATTTGCCTGAGTGCTGAAACAAAATCACCGAAGTCGTAAATGCTCCCATCTTCATCCACTACGCCCAACTTGGTGAGCTCATTGTCTATCTCATTCGTGATGTTCACCCGTTCCGGCAATGGGAATCCAAGAAACTCATACCACGCTCCCTTCTTTTCATTAAGCTGGTCTATGTATTCCCTGCCTCCCTTTGTAGCATAAATACCCCGTGTTAAGGCGGTCAGCCATTCATCAGGGTGGACTTCAAATAATTGCTTGCCTCTAACATCAGTCCATTCCCCATGCACCAATGCTTCTATAGCATCCAGCATCCTGTTAATCTGGGTCCCACCAAGAACATGATACCGGGTAGCCCATTGCCTTAAATCTGTCCAGTTGTCATACTTGAGAATATCATCTATCGCACCTTTGAGATCGTTCATATATTGAAGTGGCATAGGTAAATACCAGGGGTTGTTAGAATCCATCCCAGCACCCATCAGGCTAAAGAAGGGAATAAACGAGCTTAATCTCCAGGGTTTGCGGTTAATAAACTTGTCCGCCACCATGTTAATGACTACCATAGCAGCAAACCAACGTAGAAGCATCGCTGTCCTATTACGGATAGTAGCCTGTCCTTCTGCCGATGTTGCCGATATAGTTTCATAGGCACCGGCCTTTCCTACCACTCTACGCACACCAATAAGGTTAATTTCTCTCACCGTATTGAAAACCTCAAGCGAGAATGTTTGAAAGGGGAAAAGTGTGCCAACTTCCTTATTCCGCAGAATACCGGGTAGATTCTCCAAGTTATACATAGATTGAGTCTTAGCCCCACCCTCTGAGGCATATTCCCACAAGGCTCGGTCTTTATATCCTAGCTTCTGCCCATGATGATATGCAGCTCTCACGGAAATACCAGTCAGGAAATCTTCAATCGCATTGGTTAAAAAGTTGGCGATGTTTTCCACTTTATCAAGGGTAGAACCCTCCCATCTTAGGGATTTCTCTACCCTGGCTCCAATGTCCTGATATGCAACCTTACCGCCTCGCCTACTTTTAATAATTAAGGAATAGGCATTTTGCTTTACCTGGTTGTGAATAGAGGGAACTAATAAGTAATCTAACCCTCGGATTGTATTTACCATTCCATATCGGGTAGTCGTTAAGGCTACCGAGGAGGTCTGAACAAAAACATTCCATGTCCAGTTCAAAGGGAATACCGCTCTTGTAAGTTGGCGCCTTAGCCAAAACCCGAATTTCAAGGCGGGGCCAGGGATAATCCGCCTGGCTGCTCTTGATATGCTCGGCGTAACCCCAGCGTATGCCTCACTTATCCAGTCCTCAATTAACGCTGCTGAGGATTCATGCCCCATAGACCTCAAAGTAGCAGTATGTATCTTGCCGTTCTGCACGATATTGGTCATAAAGAGGTCCTTGCCCGCCGTTACAGAGTAGTCATACATAAGTTGGACTAAATCACGCTTCTTCAGGTAATCGGCTAATCCGCCCTTGCGAGCCTCAGCACGGGGGTTAAAAGGTGCATCTGGCTTAATATAGTCAGGCATAGGAACTGACTGCATCATTATATCGGGGCGCTTGTTCCTCCCGAATAGCATTGCCCAGAGATTAGTATCTGTAACCCATTGCCGGTAATTTCGGCGGTATGGGATTGCTTCTTGTTTCCGCTTCGCTCTAGCCCGGTTCTGAATATCCAGCATATTGTCAAAGAAGTGCCTCGCTTCCCTAGCAAAGTCAATAATGTTTTGCTGGGTCTGTGAGTCGAAACCCTTAACGAGTGCAGCAATCTCAGGAATATCTCGCATTAACTCCTGTGCCGTCTGCATTGATTCAACCTGACCGATGTATTCAATCACATCGCCAGCAGCTTCCCTTGCCTTCTTCATTCCGAACCTAGTTAAGCCATATTTATCCGCCAGCTCGTGAACCTCGACTTTTGTTTTATCAACAAACTGAAGATATGCCAGATAAGTTCTTTGTGTCGGCCAGAGAATGTGCTGTTGAGCTGCCCCGGCAAACCTTCCTCCATCTACAGCCTGAAGAAGTCGAATCGTGTCCATCAGCATCCCAGACGGGAGACCAACATCTTGGAAGAAAGGATAGTTGGCAAAGTCCTCAGAGACATAAAACCCACTTTGCCTTACTGCGGGTATCAGCTTGCCACCTTTGGTCTTCCGCAATGCCATTCCTAAATGAACGGCATCGTTAATGGTTAATCTGTCTCCACCCTTGAGCTTCCGTATTAACTCATCAAGGTATTCAATGCCGCTTGTGAGCCTAGCTATCTCAGATTCAATGACTGTTCGCTCCTCTGGAGATTCATACTTACGGCGGGTCAATTCATCAATCTCATTTCGGCCAAAATTTTGAACCTCTACTACTTCAGCGATATTCGCTCTAACTTCATCGCTTAGTGCCTGGAGTTTTAGTTCGGCATACTCAGGCATCTTGGCAATATAGGTGTCAATACCACCTTCCTGAAGGTATGCCGTAGCAGCTACATCTAGTTCGTTATTGGGAACTGCATCATAGAACTCTCTAGCCAGTTCAATGTTTCCTGCCTCTTCGCTTTTGATATGGTCAGGATGGCGGACTGTGCCTCGGGGGTTAGGTTCTGTTGGCATACCAGCTTCGGCTTTGGGGATTGCTATTCTGTAATTCGGTGAGGCTATCTGCACTTCGCCTTGTAAATTCCTTATTGCATTTACAAAATTACCTGCATCTCTTCTAAGTAGCCCTTCTATCTCTGGCATACCTGTGCTTTCATAAGAGAGAAGTTTATTTACAGCATCATCAAAACTACTAGGATTCATAGGGTCAAGTTCAAACCTATCTACCACCTCCATTCCCAAACGCTTTTCGGCATCATATAGAGTTGCCTTTGTAACCTCTGGGGTAACAGGTGCTACCTCTGTGATTATCCTGCGTTCTTGGGATACCATCTGCTTAGTTATTTCATCGGCTTCAGCACTGGTAAAAATCCCCCGCTCACTCGCCCAGAAAGCAAATATCTTCTGTATCTCGGAGTTCTTAGACCACCGGAATAGAGCAGATGTTTTCCCTATCCCTGTAAACTGATTATTGACAAACCGAGCAAAGTCATAGACTGTGTAATTGTTAAAGTTCTCCCTACCGCCTTTGAAGCTCTCAAGCTGTGTTCTAACCTCTTGGGGTAATTTGTTGTAGTTAAGTCCTAACTCGCCTACTGTCATTTCCGTATCGGCGATATTACCGATGTTAAACATTGAATTTTGCTTTGCCTGCTCGGATTCTTGAACTTGCTGAACAATATCTTGAATCAGTGCCTTGCCCTCTTCCGTTTCGGCAACGGCATCCAGCCCAGCCAATTCAGATGCTCCGGGTGTTTTCCCTTCTTCTAAGGCATCAAACTTGGCTGTCTCAAAGATTTTGGTTAACCCCGGGGTGAGATTATCTTTTATGCGGGTTTGAATTGTAGTAAAAACTTCACCAACTCCACCTAAGCCCACACCCATAGTGAAGCCTAGTGCTACAGCTTGCTGCATCTCTGCATCCCATACAATCTTCTCCCCTAACGCCTGTCGAGTAATAATATCCTGAACAAACTCTTCGCCTCCCTCAGATAAGCCTACTGCAACTAACTTCCCGCCAATCATGGCGTATTTTATTAACTTACCCCCTGCCTTGATGGGTGAAGGAGCAAAGGCCAGGAAGAACTCAGCAGCATCTAGCCCAATAAGAGCCATGTTTTTATTAAACACACTGTCAGCAGCTTCGTGAGATTCCTCTGGTGAAAGTCCTTGAGTTAATGCTGTATCATAGGCATTGCCCGCCTCTAATGCACTTTCAAGGGGTCTTGAAAGTCCAGCAGCAAAGAGAGAGCCAAGTATCAGTTTTCCAAGTGCTCCGAACCCTACTGCACCTGCAATGCTCACCCCAGCATAACCACCTATTATCGCTGCTGGTATAAGAGCAAGTGTAAATGGTAAGGCTCTAGGTAGTTGGCTTGTCCAAAAGTTGGGATGGAATACCCCTTGCCATTCTGTGGGGGGTGTAACTCTCTGGTATTTTAGCCCTTCTTGCGATAACATTTGCCCAATACCATCAGCACCTAACCAATTAAAGGCAGCACCAGCAGTATTAAGCATATCGCCCCAACCAGCTATGAACTGAGCACCAAAGCTAGAGGGCGGTTCTGCATCTTCTAAAACTGATTCCCAATAGGCATATTTAGTTTCATTTGCTTGGAGTTCCCTGAGATACTCCGCATTGAACGGGTCTAATTTAATCCCTATCTGTTCTAGTTCCTCTGGTGTTAATCTTAGATAGATGGACGGGACATCGCCTGTTCCTTTAATTATTTCCTTTTGATAATCGGGGATGAATTCACTTTCGAGTAAACCCCTGTGAATTATGTCCAGCACGATAAGTTGCTGTTCCGTCCGCACTGGTGTAAGAAACCATGTATGAGAACGGACTGTCTCGCTGATGCTTCTGTCCCAGGGAGAAGGTTCTGGCAAGCCAAGAGTTTCAGGCGTTACCCACTCTACGCCCTCTGTGCCCCCAAAGAGCATAGCTATTTGTTCATCGGTTATATCTGGGAATAGGGCTTTCAGTAAGGCTTCAGTATCGGGGATTCGGCCAATCTCCCGTATATCAGCTATAAATCCTTCTGGGTTAGCTTCGATATAGTCAGCAATTTCCGCAATATCTTGGTCTGGAAATACCCTACCGAAGATTTGTTCTGTCTCAAGTTGTTGCTGCTCCCTCTCTTTCACCCACCCCGCAACATCCAGTTCCCCACCAGCCTCTTGATATTCTCCGTATAGTTCCTGGCCCTTTTCGGTCAGGTTTTCCATGCTCAGGGTCGCTGGTATAAATGGCATTTCCTGTTGAGTTAAGCCCCCTGTGGGCATCGCCAGGAGTGCCTCAATGTCCGCCCTAGAATACTGCTCCCCCGATGGTGCGATATAAAGGTCATTCTCTGTAATCTCCCACTTCTCAGGGGTGATAAGGCTAGAGGTATATCCTTCACCCGCCGGAGTCATCTTGAGCATCCAGCCTTCTTCAAGCTGGAGCCCCATCTGTTGAGTCTCGCTTGGTGTAAAGAATAACGGCTGTGTCGGCAAGGCAGTCGTCATCTGCCTCTGCTGAACGGAAGCCATCAACTGCGGGTACATCTCCCTGACTTCCTTCAGGGAACTGCCGTATTGCGACAAGAGGCGTTCTATATCAATGTCTTTCGCCTGGCGGTATTGCTTTAGTAAATCTTCTTTGTTTAGCGTAAACCCGTTCATATTCCTAACCTATATTTCAAAGGTGTCTTGGGATGCCCCCGATAGCAGCTAGGGATAAAACCCATAGCGTTTTCATAAATCCCAAAGGCGTGTTCAATAAACAATTCAGGATACTCTCGTCCATCCATCTCAGGATTTAAGAAATCAAATAAACTAAGTAAGCCATTCCTGAAATCAATTGCCCATTCTTTAACCAAATGCCCATGTGCTTTATGTCTAAAATATAAATATGCAAAGTCATGTAAAACCTCTTCAGGAATCCCAGTAATTTGAGAAAGATTGTCAGGCAAGTATCCTATACCATAAAAGTATTTCAGCTTCTCATTTCCCCACATACCCCTATCAGTTAAATCAAAGTACATCCTCACAGCTTCAGGATGGAAGCTATCCCATGTTTTGCCTGTTATCTTCTCTAAGGCTCTCTTTTGCCTGCCACTTACCTTCATTAGCCAACACCTTTACGAAACAAGATATGCCAGCACAATCTCCACCTTGCCGAGAACGGCCACTGCTTGACTGCATTGACATACTCAAGGAAGTTTCGCCTACTGTATTTCCTGATCTTCTTAACTATCCTGCCGTTCATTCCTTTTTCCCTAGCTTGGTTTTCGCCAACAATTCCTGAATCTTGCTAGGCTTTTTCCCTTCTGCATTTGCAGACTTTTCACCAAGAGCTTTAAGTATCATCTCATCGAGGTCTTCTTGCGTAAACTTAAACTTATTACTCACTTTCTGTCTCCTCGGCTCCGGTAGTTTTTTGTCCTCCGCCTCCTCCACCACCAGCAAATAAGGGTAATAGGTCTTTACCTTCAGGCTCAGGCTGTGCCTCTTCCTTTTTCTCTATTGGGCTTAGCGCTCCCATTGCCTTCCTTTGTACGAGGATGGTTACAATCCTTTGAGCCAGGATATAGGCTTCAACCTGGTTCTTTAAGGTTACTTTCTTTCCCTCGAGGAGACTGCTTGCTCTCCGATAGAGGAATAGTACCTCATCAACTCTCTCTGCCTGCTCTGAATCAAACTTAACCTTTTCCCCGTCAGGGTCTTGGAGCTTCAATACATCTCGCCGGATTGTGTCGCCGGATAGATAGCCCTGAGCAGCATTGGCGATTGACACGTCAGCAATAGTTTGTTCCTTAGATATGTTAAGGAATCGGTAGTTGATTTGGTAATCGCCTGTCAGATCACCCGGAGAGTAGGGGTTTTGCTTCCCTGGCTGCCCTAGCTTTAATGTTTGATTCCACATTATGCACTGGTTAATTATCATTCGGCTAAGAGCTTGACGGAAAATAGCTTTTGCCTGTATGCGTGGTAGCATAAAGTCATTCCTGGCAATGGTAAGTTTTGTAACCGCTATGGCAGAAAGCGGGAATGTTAAGGACCCATAATCTAGTGCCGTAAAGCCTGACCTTTGTAAATCTGTCTCAATTATCGAGTAAAGCAACCGCGTAGCGTTCTTAATGTCATTGATCGGCATTGCCTTATAGCCGCCACCCATATCTACGGGTTGAACCTTCTCAGTTCCATAGGGTGATTCTTCAGGTTTTTTTGCTTCTCTCCCATCTTTGCTCTCAAGTTGCATCCCCCCTCGTAATGCCTCTATGGTTAAGGTCGCCAGTATAGTAGCAATCATATTCTTCTCAGGCCATAAATCCCGGCTTGCCCAGAATATGCTCTCCCCTTGATGCTTTAAGGCATCCTCAGTACTAAACATTGACCCAAAGGGGACAATGGACTGCACGAAATTTACATGATCATACGGGTTAGGCTGCTCTCTGGTCTTTCGCCCATCCACAAAGGCGACATTCTTTTCTAGGTCCCAGAAGTCAACGACTTCAGCTTTACCACTTCCTACCTTTACTTCCTTGTCTCCCGGCTTGTTAAACTCCCTCTCGAGCTGTGCCTGTGATTGCATGAACCAGGCCGCACCCCAAACCATATCACTCCCGTCATTTTCAGAAACAAAACACCGGGCATCTATGGGGAGCACATCTGGTATAAGATTCCCTTCTTTATCTAGTCTCATACACGACCTGGCAACAATACGGCCACGCATACAGTCCTGCTCGTCAGTAAAGCCGTCTAGTCCTAATGACCCTTTCTTAACCAAGTGTTCATCTACCACATAGAATATGTCATCAAGAAATTCCTCAATCTTGGTGGTTTGCTTGTCGGTTATATCCCGGCCCTCGACTATTTTCTGCATATCGAGCCCGCCCAGAAGGGCTATTGCTTTGGTGGCTACTAATTGAGGGTCAGGTAATGTGATATTAGCTACTCCTTCCATGTCTGCACCTTGCTTAGGTGGGAGTTTCTTCATCCGGTAAGGCTCAAGGAAGTAGAGCTTTTCGTCTGTATCCATGCGGTCAAAGATGGGCTTCATCTCTTCCCGCTTGCCTTTAACTAATTGATATATGTCTTTTTCAGTATCAGCCATAATTGCTCCTTAATTGTGTCCGTTCTTGGCCTTGAGCCATATAATGAGTTCGGTCAATATCTGTGTGTTCTTTACCATGGCATCTGTGCGAGAATAGGCAGCATCGTTGTAATCCTTGATAAGCTCGGTGAGCCTATCTTCCATAAACTTCCTGTCTTCCCGCATCTGGGCAACCAGGTATCTATAAGTCAGGAATATAAAGAAGGCTAGGACTCCTGCTATGCCTCCTATGCTGCCAATATACTCAACGATGCTCATATTGCCCTCCTAGAATTGCCACACCGGGCTTGTGCGGGAGATTCCACTGAGCTTATGAGATGCTACGGCGTATCTTCTGGCATCCATGCCGTGAGAATACCGGTGTGTAGTTTCATCGCTCAAATATTCCCCGCCAGTCTTATCTTTCCTTTTCAGGTATCGGTAATTCCGCTGGTCCTTAATACAATCTAAGCTATCCTTCGTCCAATGTTGGTAGTAGGAATTGACTTTCTTGATACCGAAGGCTACGCTCCCAGCTCCCTTTTCGGTTTCCTGCACACTGAAGCCCTTACGCTTGATTTCCTCAGCACTCTTAGGCTCACTTGGGTCAGGATATATGGGATCTTCATGGGATATTTTTAGTAAATCCATTTTGCGGGCTATGTCATCGTTAGTCATAGGTTCCCACTTATAGAACATCTGTTGGCTGTATAGGTTATCTCCTATAATGATGTTCTTGACCAGAACTGTTGGATCGCCACCCTTCAAACCCATAGGGTCATAAGAACCAAACCCATAATCAAGTCCATAGAAAGGATTGCCAGCAGGTAATTTATCTACTTGCTTGAAGTAGGGATGCACCATGCCCTCAATCTTGCCTATCAACCCCAGTCCGTAGATGTTCCACCAGTTAGGGTCTTTGTCCCGGTAGGACTCTATCTCTGATACCTTTGTTTCAGGTATGACATCTACAGCGTCAAGATAAGTCGAATGGTCATAGGCATTAACATCTTCCTCTGTCCACTGTTCGTGAGCCCAGAACTCACCGACAGGGTTCCAGTCCAAGATAGTGAACAGCTCAGTTCTAATATCTAATCCCCTGGCAGTCTCCCAGGGTATATTGTTAGCCTCATTGATGAACAGAATGTGCCGTCTTGGACCTGTTACTCTGCTTAAATCATCAGCACCAAAGAACACAAACTTGCCATTCCAAGTAGGGCGCTTATAGATATGATCTGTTTTATGATAAAAAGAACTTTTGTCCTTGTCCTCGCCTAATATATTAAAAAAGTCCCTGATACAGCCTTGCTTCAGGTGAGGCAAGGATTCAGACACAATACTAATATCAAGGGGAATCTCGGCCTTCTCAGCGATGACCTGGAGTGCTTGCAGGGCAGAGTATGTCTTGCTACTCCATGTCCCCCCCTCTAACTTAATCCGTCTCTTGCCCTGGACCCATGCCTCTAGGATCGCCTTGAATACTTTGGTTGTTCTCATGTCCATTGTTTATTAGCTTTGTCCTTTCACCTACCTGGGAAATCAAATCCCTTGTCGCGTTATCTACCACGAAAACATTGAGCTGTCTGTCTATGTTGTTCTGGATAAATGCACCATCAGAATAGAGCTTGTCCATCTTGTTCAAGAGGTCTACAGCCTGAAGGGGACTATGGAGCTTAATCCTTGTGATTACAGCAGCCCCAGCGCCCTTGTCGTCATACTCTGTCCGGCTAGTTATTTCCTGTAATGCCCCTGAGTGTGGGTTCTCTGGTCCTATGTCCACCCAGCTCCCATCAGCACCAGCAGTCATAAAATCAGTGAGCCTAGCCCGGCCTATCACAGTCAGGACTTGCTTCCGCTCCATAACATTCATTACAGAGGCATCTTCTGTCCTTTTGTTAAGCTCCTGTAATCTTTGGAAAATCTTTGGAGAATTGGCGAGCAAAGAAGCATCACGGTCTATATGTGCAATCGGATACCTTGTAGAATAACCAGCCTCTTTCCACGCCTCGCGCTGTGTCATTCCATTAAATATGTTAAGAGCAAATGTCTTCTGCTTTTGCGTAAGTCTTGTTTCCATCTTCTATCCTATGATATGCGTGAGCCTTCGCAAGTTCGGTAGCCTTATTACCCTTGCTATCGGTGTATATCCTTTGTATATACTTGAACTTCATCCCTGGCAGGATAGAGTGTGAACACAAAGCACAAACAAAGCTCTGCTGTGCGGTAAAGGTTTCATTAAGTTTTTTTATACTCCTTCATGCTAGCCCTAACTCCTTCAGGACATTAGAGATTTTATTGACTATTGTTACCTGGTCACTTCCAGCGAATAAAAGTCCGACAACCTCGTTAACTTCATTCAATACTACGCTGCCGGAATCGCCACCTTCTGACATAGCAGTTGTCATTATCTGGTCTGTGAATGTCGCCATCTTCCCATCTCCATAATTCACATTAACAAGGGCATCCGTTGCTGAAACTGTGCCTTCCGTTAATCCACTAGTTCGCCCTGATTTCTTGACCTTCTCTCCTACTATGGCCTTACTAAATCCTATGGGTATGCCAACTTCAAGTATTTCCTCCGACACATCGCTATCGTTAATCGGCTTGGCAATAGCACAATCAACAAGATTAAACATCTCCTGATAACTACGCACTCGGAATTTGTGACCAGTGTGTTTCAGGATAAAATTAGCAATGCGAAGAGCAACATTTCCTATCGGACAAGTGCTTTCACCGCCCAAAAACACAATCGGTACGAAATCAGATAAATGCCCTATGACATCAATGGAAACCCCGCCATCATAAGCCCCAGGCTGCCAAGTCTCATCTCCTATACTAGCGTCATTGCTATTTGCAAGCACATGATTGTTGCTCAAAATGTATCTTCCGCTATTCGTTGGAATAACCATTCCTAGTGTACCCGCAGTTATATTAGGATGCCCGATACTAACTCCCCCTGGTGCAGGTCTGTGTTTTGAGGTTCTAAGAGCCTTTATCTCCCCAGTTTCCACCACATCAGTTTCCTTGCCGTGAACCTTTGTAGGTATCCTATCTCCCTTCTTGAGTACAGATAACGACACTTTCTTGGTAACACCGACTACAATAGCATCCCTGCCAGTATCAACTCCATCAATAACCTTTGTGCCAGAGCAGACATACACTACATTTGCTTTATGAATTAACTCCTTCATAATCACCTCACTTAATAAATCTAATAAGTAATGCGGCTACAATCAATGCCCAAGTTAACTTCCCTAGAGCCATTCCAAACTTGTAATACCAGGCTTCTCTTGCGAGTATGGCATAGAAGTCGCACTCATCATTGCGGTCTTTCATTTCTTCCAAGCTGGGTATTTTCTCTGCCTTATTAAATGCAACACTATCGCCCCAACCAGAGGCAATCATGTGCCATTCGCCCCAAGTTAGTTTCAGTCCTTCCCAAGCATCACTTAATAATTTTCGTATCATTGTATTCTCAACATATACTTGACTGCGCCCTTGATAATTGAGCCGCCGCCATATATGAGGGATAACAAGCCAAGTACCGGACCCCATATTTGAGGATAATCGGTTAGATAGATGACCGTAAGGACAAAGATAATGGCTATGCAAACTCTTTCGATTATTTTTACTCCTGTCTCTGGATTCATTTTGTCTCCTTACCCAATTAGGGTATTATCTTACCTATATTTAGTTATGATTCTAGCGCTAATTCGTCCGACTCATAGTGTCATTGTCTTTCGGGACTTTTCTAAAGTCATTTCATGCTTGTCTGGATTTATAACTATCCGGGGACAGCCCAGTGTACTAGGTGGTGTTCCCCACCGTTCCAAATAGCAAGGCGGTACTCCCTGCATATAAGCTCGCAGCCAAGCCCCTGTCATTGTGGCTATGGTTTCCATGCTCTTAATCTTTCCGCCCTTCAAGACTAGCCGTTCAGGGATATCCGGTGATTCCTGCCCATGAAGATGTCCCGAGAAGACAATATTGGCATTTATGAAAGTCATTGCCAATCTAAGAACCGCTAATGCTCTTGCCCCTGTGGTCCTGGCTGCACCTTCGCCATGCCGGGCATGAATTATATAATCGTGTGAAGCACCACCACTTCTTCTGAAGTTAAGCCGCACTAGGCATTGAGTACCAGCATAAGGGACTTTATCCCAAGGTGGAGATTTTTTCCCATTCGCCCTTTTTAAGAGCTCCTCCATAACATCATAGTGGTGGTATTTCCGAATAGATGTCTCATGGCCACCTTCAATTAAGCCGATACACTTATCCCAAATCGGTGATAGGATTTCGTCTAATCTATCAAGCTGCGTTGGCCCGATATTGTCCTCTTTCCCCTTCATCCAGGGGGCTAATATCGCTCCATCCCATCGCTTGAAGTCAGAGGGTGTGATAAGGTCAGCATAATCACCCATGCCCAGCCATAGGGCATTAGGGTTGCTATGTATTTCTTTAACTTTTGCCTTTAGTAGTTCTTCGTGGAAATGCACCGGCCCGACATGAATATCGCCTAATGGGTAGAAGGGGAATAAATCAGATCGGCTACATTCAATTATCTTCTCTATTACTTCCATTACGTTTCTTTATCAGGATATAGACAGTTCTCACCCGTAAAGTTCTCCCAGTCCCAAGGGTATTCGTAATCTTCTATAAAGGTTTCATCCATTTATGTCTCCTGAAATAGAAACAGCCCCAATCCCTGGTAGCTCATTGCCCTGCTGTCCAGCAAAGCGTCTATTCCAGGACTTACTTGGGGCTGTCGGGCCAGGGTTACTCGCCCTGGCACTGTGGGAGACAACCCTATGGGAATCTAGACCCATAAGATAGCCTCCCGTCATAATGCAAAAAACCCGCCGAAACGGGCTTAGGGCATAAGTATTCCCTCTGTTGTCAAGTAAAACATTTTCAATAATCACTGTCAAGTTTCACCCCATGCACACTCGCGCTGCACTAGGCATCAGGATTGCATTTAGAATCAGGACCTAGATTTTCCATAGTCAAAGCCTCGCTGGGTCTTAGTGTTATCTTGGACACCATGGGAAACTGCTTGCTTGCACCACATTTACATTTCCCGAAGTTGTTCTTATCAAGAATCCAGAAGTGAACGCAGTTAGTCATCCTTCGGTTTCTCTTTCTCATAGAATCGCCCACCTAAAATGATATTCTTTTTAACTTCCTCATCGGTCATTTTCAGATAGCAATTTATACAAACGGTAAACTCGCAATCCTCCATCGGTTTATTACATCTAGTGCATAGACAGGGCATTTTGAGCCTCCAAGTTTATATTTTTATTAACTTTTTGTTTGTTTTTCCAGCGTTTCCAGCGTTGATAACTCCCAAAATCCATCTTCTTTCGCCACCAGCCCTTCACATACAT
>Ga0307379_10001133_pt1 | contig 42692 bp, 37 predicted proteins | sample UN2MG_FD_202237 | JGI IMG/M metagenome (GOLD analysis project Ga0307379, IMG submission 202237) | Soil microbial communities from Risofladan, Vaasa, Finland - UN-2 | ecosystem: Environmental > Terrestrial > Soil > Coastal area > Acid sulfate soil | place: Finland: Risofladan, Vaasa | collected...
TGATCGTATTTGAAGAAACAGGAGCAGGTGTAGATGGTACTAATGGATCAGGATCTATAAAAGTGCTGCCGGTATATATTATGTCCGACTTGTTATTAACCCAGACCAAATAGGGATGATTGTACGGATCTATTCCGATTGCGGGTACTTTTTGGTCATTACCTGCGCCATCGTCACCGACCCAGATATTTGTACCAAATTTTGTCATCTCAACAGCATGTATGTTCTCTATTTTGTTATAGCGTTCATCCTCCCAACAAGCAAAAACTTTTAATGCATCATTGCCCGTTCCGCCTGTATAACCAGTAACGGCCAATGCAGGCTGCTTCTGCTCAGGCTGCTTTCCGTCTGAGAGATTTGGGAGACCTTGGTCGATAATATTGGTTCCAGTTAAAGGGGTTCCCGGAAGTCCATCTGAAGAGCCGTAGTACACTTCCTTGTCCCCGGGCTCATCGTCAACCCAAACAAAATGCAAAATAGTCCCTGTATCTTCAGTAGCTATCTTAGGAGCGGTCTGCTGACCATCCTTATCTGTATCTACGATCTCGATATTGGTCCATGAATTATCACTTGCAGCCCCGTACATGTCGTATTTAATGTTGCCATTGCCGTTCCAGTTTCTTGCATCTGCCCAGACAACATAAACCGTGCCAGCAGAATCAATAGCAATGTCAGGTGTAGTTTGGTCATAAACCTCAGATGTTATTTGCGTTTTGCTTACATAATTGTCTGCTGAAGAAGCTATGTATATATCCCTGTCGGTGTTTTGGTCGTCATCGTAGGCAATGTATACTTTATCAGAACTATCGATAGCCATCGCAGGGTTGGTTTGGTTATAGTTCGGATCGGTGATTAATTTTTCAGCGGTCCAGTTTGTTCCATCCGCTGAGGTTGATATGAAAAGATCCCATTTCCCATACCTTTCATCCTGCCATGCCAGGTATATTTTATCGGATGAATCTATCGCAAGTACAGGATTGCTCTGGTCATGGGCATCATTTGTAACCTGAAGAATATTCCCGCTTTCAAAGCTCTCTGCCCCGACCGTTAGTTTACCCAGATAAATATCTCTGTTGTCGATCTGTCCACCGGCCACCTCTCCCTCGGTCCAGGCTACCCAAACATTTCCACTGCTGTCGGAAACTGTCGTAAGAGGCCTTTCGGAATCTTTATTCGCACCAGAACTTATTATCTCTTTTCCAGCGGTCAGTGTCTTTTTTTCACCGAATGAGCGCATTTCTGTCTTGAATGAGTAGGAATATTCGGCCATTGGGTTGTTGGCCAGATCTCTGGCATTTACCTTCACGCTTACAGACTCATCGAATTCGAAGTTTTGTTTCGGCTGATAGATAAATGTATAATTGGCTTTTGTGCCTATTCGGTGGCATTTGCCGTGTATGCTGCTGTGTGTGGCTGTATTATCTGAGTATACAAGATTGTCATTAACGTTAATTGTTACAGATTCGGGGTCAACACCTTCGCCGTCATCCACGACATGCAAAGTTACCAGAGTATTCAGGGGGGCTTGGATTGAGTCAACAGCCGGCGAAGAATTAGCGACTCTCGGCGCTGTTTCGTCCACTACATCAATAGCGAAACTCGCAGTAATTGTATGGTCGGTAGTAACGTTAGTGAAAGGATAACTGCTCACAGCGCCAACCGAGATCCCATCCACTACTACATCGGAGATATCGTATCCTGTATTCTCAGTGATGGTGTATTCCTGTGAGCCTCCTGAACTGACCTGCGTAGTGCCGCTCGGACTAATCTGTCCCCCATTGCCGGTACTGGCTGTGATTGTGTAGGTGTCAATAGCAAAAGTAGCTGTAATTGTATGGTCGGTAGTAACGTTAGTGAAAGGATAACTGCTCACAGCTCCAACCGAGCTGCCATCCACTACGACATCGGAGATGTAGTATCCTGCATTTTTGGTGATAGAGTATATCTGTGAGCCACCTGAAGCGACCTGCGTAGTGCCGCTCGGACTAATCTGTCCCCCATTGCCGGTACTGGCTGTAATTGTGTAGGTATTAATAGCAAAAGTGGCAGCAATTGTGTGATCGGCAGTAACGTTTGTGAAAGGATAACTGCTCACAGCGCCAACCGAGCTGCCATCCACTACGACATCGGAGATATGGTATCCTGTATTCTCATTGATGGTGTATTCCTGTGAGCCTCCTGAACTGACCTGCGTAGTGCCGCTCGGACTAATCTGTCCCCCAGGGCCAGGTGTGGCAGGCGTGGCTGTAATCGTATAATAGGTAGTATTAACAGCAAAAGTGGCGGCAATTGTGTGATTGGCGGTAACATTTGTGAAAGGATAGCTGCTCACCTTACCAACCGAGCTGCCATCCACCATAACATCGGAGATTTGGTATCCTGTGTTTGCGGTGATAGTGTATGTCAGTGACGAGCCCTCATTGACCTGCTTAGTGCCGCTTGGACTAATTTGTCCACCGATACCGGCACTGGCTGTGATACTGTAAGTCTGACTATTTGGGTCCGACAGATATTCGTAGCAGCCGGCATCCGGCGGAAAAACGCGGGAAACGCCGAGAATGTCTGTAGAAGGGGCATGGGCAGGGTCGCCAAAATCTATCGCAATAGAACCTGCGGCCAATGTAAAATCGTTATTGCTATAATCTGTGAAAAGTGCTTGTACTTGTTCAGTACCAATCTCTATGCTATTGGGTCCAATGGGAGGAACGCTATTCGTAGAATACAAGGCATATATATTATTGCCCTGTTGTAGTTCAAATTCAGGTACGTCTATCCGAAAAGTTGGCAAATATATATTGTTATGGTGCTCCACTGAACTACAATCAGCCCAGATAATAACATAAAAGCCTCTATAACTGGTGCAGGCAAAGGTGTTGTTTCTCGCAATCAGACCATTTATGTGGTTGAGTACCATAGGGCCACCCTGGATAAGCCCATGAGCAAGATTGTTCTCGAAGATCAGATTATTTATGATACCGCTCGTAAAAATACCCTGTTGGCCCTCACAGTACTTGGCGTCGTTTGGGTCAAAAGCAAACTCAAAAATGTTTTTACGAATCGTAAGATTATTCAGTACACAATTTGCGCCCTGATATACCTGCAGGTAATCGATATGCGCACCGGTTCCTGACCTTGGTTGCGGGGTAACATTGGCTATTCGGTTACCTTCTATCAGGATGTCTGTAGTGGGATGCCCATCTACTGTGCTATGCACAACTACGCCATCAACCCATTGGTCATGAATATAGTTGTTACGAAGAGTGATGTGAGTAGTATTATAGGGCATGGTGATACCTTGTGCGCCAGCATTTAGCTCGCACCCCTCAAATTTTATGTAGTCACAGCAACGCAAGGAAACACATCCGCCGGGATCACTGTCGCCCAGGTCGGGACGTTCAATGTAGCAATCGTAGAATTCAACGTGAGTAACACGAATGCCGGTTGGCGACTCGCCCATAAGCGTAACACTGGTGCCTGGATTAGCTAAATTGGTCCCTATCTCAAAGTCATAGAACCGTATATATGCGTTTGTAGTCCAGTATATTTTCAGGTTATGGATTTGAGGTTTGTTATTAGGGTCTGCAGCGCGGTAGCTTATCCAATCAAACCTCTCCGTATCCTTGTTCTCTCGGTAAGTAACCGCTCCGTAGTCTCCGCCAGCAAGAATAATATTATCCCCGGCCGTAACTGCCGGATCGCCACTGAAGTTGGGCAGTGCTCTTCCGAAAGTTTTCCATGGCTGTGTTTCAGTGCCAGGATTGCTGTCGTCGCCGTTGACGGCATCGAGGTAATAAGTTGCTGCGCTTGCCGTCTTGGTTGCAGCAGTAAGGCACAATAGCGCAGTAATCAGCAAACAGAATATAAGGTGCCTCTGTGAGAATTCATACTCTTGCCTGTATGCTTTTTGAAATGTCTCTATTTTTTTTGTTGCATACATTATTCAGCCCCCCTGGGAAAATACCTTGTCGCGTATCTTCCCACATATAAATTGTAAGAAATAAATTGTAGCAGAGGCAAACTTGACAGTTGACATTTTGCATCCATGCTGATGTTTGTGTATATAGCTTCCTATTAGCTTTATTATCGGGCAATATACCACATGTGAAGAGTAAAAGATACGTAATTCTTACAAATTTAACAACAAAAAAGCACATTTTATCGGGTATAACAAATATAACGGCTTGAGGGGTAGATAAACCCACGTAATGGACAAAAAATGACGGTACCAGATGCCACCTGAACATTTTATTTTGTAAATCAACGGATTCTTGATGTTTTTTTAGAAAATAAGGTTTGACAAAAAGTTTTTGGTTGTATACACTGGTTTTTTCTATTAGGTTACCTCACAGGGAAGAGAGGAGCCATATCTAAGTTTTTCCCAACGGATTGACAGGTTGTAAGGCGGCGGTTCGATTGTATCCAATGCTGCCGCTGGCAGACTTGTTATGGGCATGTTTCTCTGGTCTATAAGAACGGGGCCGATATAGAGAAACGTTTTTTTTTGGCCTGGTCGGTATTACTTTTGGGCTATGTTTTTCATGGTAGTTAAGAGCACTAATATTATAGATAAGTAAAAATCAATCTAAGGTGGAAAGGGGCCAATAGTGCAGGGCGGGAGAACGAAAAAAATGGGCAAGGTTTGGGTGTGGTTCATCTGGATTTTGGCCATCTTGCTCTTAGTATCGTCCGGCATAACCTACCGTGTTCTGGCATCTCACTTGAAGCTTGTTTTTGATACCCCCATTTCGCTGCCTGTACCCTTGAGCGCTCTGCCTGCACAAATCGGCAATTGGGTCGGCAGGGAGCTGGCCATTCCCACTACTACTAAGGAATATATGGAGAAGAACTTCGCGGATGATTTTTTGACTCGACGATATGTTAACGCTGCGACTGGCGCCTGGGCCGATGTTTATATCGTATATTGCTCGTCCCGACCTGGGGGTATACTCGGTCATCAGCCACTGGTGTGCTATCCCGCAAATGGCTGGGTTCATGATGGTACAGAACCCTCGCAGTTCATCTCACGATCCGGTCGGCAAATACCTTGTTTGATACATCGATTCCACAAGCCGGCCCCCGCATACCAGCAAACAGTTGTCCTCAACTTTTATGTTCTGAACGGCCAGCTTACCGCTGATGAAAACGATTTTTCTGGGCTCTTTGGCCGAAGGCCAAATATTGCCGGTGACCCAGCTCGATACGTGGCACAGGTCCAGATAAGCTCGGTCCTGGAAAATTCGATTAGAACAGCAGCTAAGGATATGACAGATTTGATACTGGACTTTTTGCCCGATAAGAACGGCAGAGTTAAAGCGGAAGTTAGAGGTCAGAGATCAGAAATCAGAGATCAGAAATCGGAGGTCAGGGAAAGATGAAAGATTTTAGGGAAATGCCGGTTTGGCACAAAGGGCATAAATTAGCTTTGGAAATTTATAAGTTGACCGCTAAATTTCCAAAAGAAGAAATTTATGGACTATCCAGCCAGATTAGAAGGGCTGCCGTTTCCATACCGACTAATATCGCTGAGGGTTGTGGCAGAGGAAGCGCTAAAGAGTTAAAACAATTTTTAACAATTTCGATGGGCTCAGCGTCAGAAGTGGAGTATCAAATTTTGTTATCATATGAACTGCGTTATATGGACAGAAAGACATATGATAATTTAAACTCTGATATTCAGGAAATTAAGAAAATGTTATCGAGCTATATAGTTAAAGTTAGAAATCAGAAATCAGAACTCAGTTCTCAGAAATTAGTTCTCAGAAATCTGAACGCTGACATCTGAAACCTGACATCTGAAACCTGACATCTGATAACTGAACTCTGAAAACTGATAACTGAACTCTGAACTCTATCTTCTGCTTATTACAAGAGTTACATTGATATTACAATGCAACCGACGGGGACGGAGTATGTCTGAAGTACGAAGTGAGAAGTACGAAATTAGAAATCAGTGTAATCTCGTTAATCTGCGTCAGGGAAAGTATGCCCAGATTTCCTAAAAAAGAAGCTGAGATTGAAGCTCTTGCTATGGATTTGGTTCGCGGCTTGTGGACCAGCACAATATTTCCCGATCCACCGGTTCTGCCGATGAGCTCAGCTTTATATCGATGGATACGGCAAGTCCGTATATTGTCGAATACGATGGCAAAGACGGCGGAAAGACCGCCCACTATATGCTGCGATGGGTCAAAACAAACGGCGAAAAAGGCCCATGGTCAGAAACCGTAAGCGCAACAATAACGGCGTAAGAAGAAGTAAAGAAATCAGCTATCGGCTCTTGAGAGATCAGGAGCCGATAGCTTCCAGTTAATCAGTTATCTGACTTCTGATCTCTGACTATCTAACTTCTAATCTCTGAAGTCTGACTATCTGAAATCTAACCCCTAACCTCTGAAATCTAATTCAGTGAATCTTATCAATAAAACATTCGTAACTATTACTGACAAAATCAAGGGTAACAGTCTTAAGGCACGCAGTGCCCGCGGCGTCGTAACATTGGGCATCGGCACAGTCGCCGAGCGAGGATTAAGGTTTGTACGCAACATGATCCTGGCAAGATTATTGGCGCCGGAGCAATTTGGCCTAATGGCCATTGTTATGGCCGGGTCGATGGCCTTGGAAGCCTTCACTGACGTCGGGGTCAAACAGTCAGTCATCCACAATAAGAAAGGTGACAAAGCAGAATATCTAAACGTCGCGTGGTGGTTTCAAGCTGTACGCGGACTCGGCTTGTTTGCAGTCGCTTATATTTCGGCACCATGGATAAGTCATTTCTATGAAAGCGCCGAACTGCTGCCACTGATGAGATTTGCTTTTGTTGCAATACTGTTCAATAGTCTTATTAGTCCGCGTGTCCACGTATTAGAGAAGAAGATTCATTTCGGCAAGCTGGTCTTTTTGTCTCAAGGTAGCGGCCTATTGGGTACATTGATAAGTTTGGGTCTTGCCTTTTTCGTTGTGCGGAATGTTTGGGCTTTGGTGATTGGGTATGTGGCTGAAGTTGTGATACGTTGTTCGCTATCATTTGTCCTGTGTCCATTCCGGCCAAGATTGAGCTTCGATAGGGGCTGTTTGAGCGAACTGCTGAGGTTTGCCCGGGGTATGCTTGGCTTGGCTTTCCTTACTGTGGTCATCCGGCAAACAGATATCCTAGTGCTGGGAAAGGTGGTTTCGGGTGAGCAGTTGGGAATGTATTACTTGGCTCTTCAGTTGGCGTACCAACCAGTTCTCTTGTTTGAAAGGATGATTGGCAAGGTGCTGCTGCCTGCGTTCGCAGAGAAGCAAGATGATAAAGAATCCATCCGCCGAGCCATGCTAACAATAGTGAAGACTACTGCTGTTTTTGGCGTTCCTTTGTTAGCATTTTTGATCATTTGTGCAGGGCCGATACTATCATTAGTGTATGGTTCGCCTTTTGGGGCGGTGTCAGTTCCTTTTAGTTTTTTGTGTTTGTGGGCCCTGGTTACCACGCAGGCAATAGGAGTGGGTTCGGTACTCATCGGAGTCGGGATGCCGCACCTGCACCGCCGGGCGGTTGCCCTGCGTGCGGTAATTCTAATCGGTCTGATATATCCAGCCATACGTTTTTGGGGTCTATCCGGTGCTGCAGGGGCAGTATTAGTGGCGTACTCTGTTGCTTTGGTTCCGCCGTTCTTATGGATGAGATGGCTCATCAACCTGAAGCTGAATGAGTATGCACTCAGTTGGCTGCCAGGCTTCTGGGCTTCGTTGGTGGTGATAGTGCCGACCATTCTGTTAAGGTACTCAAGCGGAACCAAGTATACGCTGAGTATGATTGTGGGAATCATATCATGCCTCGGAGCCTGGTTGGTCGGCTTACTACTGTTAAAGCGATCGCGATTGAGACAAGCCTGTCTCGCTAATGGAGCTTGAGAGGGCGTGCCGCCGCACCGAATATGAAGAAACCAGGTTTTATCTCCGGTATGTTATACAGAATGTATAGGATCGAGAATCGAAGGCTGCGCCGCCTTGTCGAGCGGCTGGTACTGAAGCTCGAACACGGCCAGACGTACTCCGCGACAATTCGCCGCATCTACTCTGACTACCATAGAATCGAAATAGGCATGTATAGTTATGGCGGCTGTTTCGACGCGAGCAGAATTCGGCCTTACACGAAGATCGGCAGATACTGTTCATTCTCCGATGGAGTATGTGTTTTCAATGCCAATCATCCATTGGAGTACAAATCTACTCACCCTTTTTTTTACTCCCCGGATTTCGGCTATGTGGATGAGGAACTCATATCACGAAGAACCATTGAAATCGGCAACGATGTATGGATTGGAAGAAATGCGACCATCCTTGCAGCCGTCAGGAGGATAGGGGATGGCGCGGTTGTGGGGGCCGGCGCAGTTGTGACCAAGGATGTGCCGGATTTCGCCATAGTGGCGGGAAATCCCGCCAAGATTATCAGGTATCGCTTTGACAAGGATACTATTCGTAAGCTCAAGGAAGAGCGTTGGTGGAATAAAGATATTGAAGAGCTAAAGGAAAACATGGAGGAGTTCTTACACCCTCTAAAGACAGCAACGAACACATAACATTGTGGATGAGATAATTGAGGCTAAACCGCTGTTGGACAATGAAAACTTAGGTTGGCGAATAATACAGATAGTAAGAGACATGTATGACGAAGCAAATTGACGAAACAGAACGAATCGGAGAAGTTTTAATTAGACACATCAAAAAAGATTGTACAGAGCGTCCAATTTATAGTGATGGTTCGGTTGAAAATGAACTCATCCAAAGATTTAAATCCAATAACGATTATGGCAAGAGGACTGGCAACAAGAAGTTCGCATCATGGGCGCATGAATATCACCTTTCGCCCATTCGGGAGAATCTTCTTAAGTGGTATCCGTTCAATCCCGATGGAAGTGTTCTCGAAGTTGGTGCCGGGTGCGGCGCTTTAACAGGGCTGCTTTGCAGTAAACTTAAGAAAGTAACAGCATTAGAACCCAGTTACAAACGGGCGATAGTAACTGCCCAAAGACATTCTAACCGTTCTAATCTCGAGGTTATTGTGGGGGGGCTTCAAGATTACGAGGCCCAGCGGCTCTTCGATTATATTACTGTAATAGGGGTGTTGGAATATGCAGCCGCGTTTTATGGAGGTGAAAAGCCTTTTGAATCGTTTCTAAAAAAAGCATGCTCTATATTAGAGCCAGAAGGTGCGCTAATTTTAGCTATTGAAAATAAAATAGGTTTGAAATATGTCGCCGGCGCGCCTGAGGATCACACCGGGCGAGTTTTCGAGTCAATTTATGACTATTGTTATCCTACAAAAGTAAGGACTTTTAGTAAACAAGAACTGGCAAGACTGCTGGAAGCGGCAGGTTTTGTGAGTGCACAATGGTACTATCCCCTGCCCGACTATAAGAGACCCCAAATCGTTATATCAGAAGAAGTTGTTCCTAAAAAAACCGATTCCTTGTGGAGACTGTATCCGGTGAAGACGAGCGTCTTTCGCAGTAAAATGCCTCTGGCAGAACGATGGTTCGGCCAGACGCTGGCGCAGGCGGGTCTATTTGGAGAGTTTTCCAATTCATTTTTGGTCATAGCCAAAAAGACTAAGATGCCTGATGAACCTCGCTGCATTCGGTTCTGGGCTACCAACCGGCGGAGAAGACCTGAATTCAGAACCAACGTACGTATAACCGTGGACGCCGAGGAAAAGTCTGTGATCAGAAGCGCCGACAATGACGAAGCCATTCCTTTTATCAGGGAAATTGCGAAGAGAGAATTATTAGCTGAGAAATTCTTTAAGGGGAAAGCAGAGGTGGTAAGAGGCCGGTTTGATGGCTCCAGCATTCGCTACAGCTTCATAGAATATCCCTCGCTATACGAGTTAATAGCTGATGCTATTGAAAAAGGAGACGCCGGTTTTGGAAAATCATTGATCGAAGAGTATAAGTATTTCTTGGAAGCACTACCCCGGAAAGATTGTGTCCCCGAAGAGTTCATGCGAGAATTAAACTTGCCTTCACGAGAAATTACGCAGTCTGTAAAATGCCTTACGTGTTCTCCCTTTGACTGTGTCCCCCAAAACATAAGGATTAGTCCTCATCAAAAGTGGTACATTATTGATAACGAATGGACATCTGACTATCCACTACCCATAGATTACTTGGTCTTTCGAGGAATCCTTACGCTTATAGTTGGTCTCCAATCGTATTTTAAAATCTACGTATCAGAGAACCAACCTCTGGCTCTATTTAGAGGTTATCGCAAGCATCGAGAATACATCCCACTGAGCTGGGTAGAAATTCTAAGAACCTTGGAAATTCCGCTTCCCCGTTTGATGCGTTGGGAGCAGATATTTCAGAACAGGATAAACATCAAACAGCGAAACTTGAGGCTTAGACTGGGCAAAAAACCGAAAGTTTTTACACATCTGGATATTTGCAGAACGTCGACTAATTGGGGTACTTTGCGCAGATTGAAGCACTTGCTGTCAAATTGGCCCCGACTTTTTCGGATTACTTTGTAGTTGTTGTTATAACAGTTCCCGTTCTCGATTTGACAAGTATAAGTTAATGCAGCATTTAACCTTGACAATCGCAGCGGTCGCATGCACTCTGGTATTTTGTCTATCACCCGCTTGGTGGCTCATTGTGTATGTGGCAACTCTGGCATGGTATCCATCCTATCTTACGATTAAAGTGGCAACGTTTGACTTCTCGATTCCCAGAATCGTTATTTTGGCAATATATCTCAATTTGTTTTTCCGCAGCCATTCGATCAAACATTTCAGGTTCAATTGTGTGGATGCTTTAGCAATAGCTTATTTCTCAGGTCAGCTTTTGGCTGGTGCTATCACGACAGATTTTAGTAAGCTTTTAGAGAATCGTTCAGGGGCAGCTTTCGATATGTTATTGCCATACTTTGCCGTCAGAGCGATAATCACAAACAAGGAAAGGTATATACTATTGTTAAAAGCCACTATATACATCATCGCCCCAATAGCGATCTTTTGCCTGTACGAGAGTCTGACCGGCAATAATCCGGTTCGCTTCCTGCAAGAATACATGGCGTGGGGTAAAGTTGCGGATTTTCCAATAAGGCTTGGTTTGTATCGAGCGTGGTTCATTTCCTCACACCCGATTATGCTTGGTTTGTTCTTTGCTATATTAGGGTCTATTTGGGCCGGGCTGCTTTATCAGCCGAAAACAAACAGATTTCTATGTTATGTAGGAATTGTATTAGCCGGAGTTGGTGTCTTCTTCTCGATGTCGAGTGGCCCCGCACTTGCAGCTTTAGTGGCTACCGCAATTATTGCTTGTTACCAATATAGAGAGTACTGGAAGTTAGCAGCTATGTCAATCATTTTGGTGTGCGGCATCATCGAAATTGGTAGTAATCGGCATTTTTATTATTATCCGACTAGATTTACCTTTAGTGAAGCAACGGCTTGGTATCGGGGTAGACTGATTGATGTTGTACTTTTTGAAAATGGTATGTCCGGGCATTGGCTTGTAGGCTGTGGCATAGAAACCAAGGCCGCTGAGGAGACCGCCGCTATGTGGGCTGCAAAAATCGGCCCCAGACCAACGCTCGACTTAGTAAACCACTATCTCCTAATACTTTTTAAATTTGGTTTAGTAGGACTGGTTTCCTTCCTTGCTATGATAGCGACAGCAGCAAAGAAACTCGCTGAAGCTTTTAGTGCAAGCCTGTTGGATTCTGACAAATGGCTGATATGGTGCCTGTCTGCAGGTCTTATTGGGCAATTAGCTGCTTACACCTCAACATCCCTCCATACAGGTCAGACTGCCTCTTTGTTTTTCATCCTGCTCGGACTATGTAGTGCTATGCCGTTGATTATAGCCGACGGAAATAGCAAGCTCATGAGAGTTGCGACTTCTGGATTCCATGGTGTCAGGAGATTTTCAGATGAATCATGATCAAAACATTGTTTCCAGATTGATTTCCCACTATTATCCGGAGACCAAAAGAGATATATTGTACACAACTTTCTGCAATTATGTGAAACCTAGTATGAAGGTACTTGATGCTGGCTGCGGCTACAGCCTTGCTTGCTCTCGCGAGGGGTTGTGGCCCGATATTTATATTGTGGGCGTCGACAAAGATCCAGCAACACGCAGTAATCCCTTTTGCAACGAAACGCTAACTTGTGACCTAACGACCCTTCCGTTTGCTGATGCTACATTTGATTTGATTCACTGCCGTTGGACAATCGAACACCTTGAAGATCCGCTGAGTGTGTTCCGCGAGTTTGCAAGAGTACTTAAGCCGGGAGGGCACTTGCTCGCCTTGACGTCAAACATTTATCACTACGCCACGATTGCTGCAAATCTCACGCCGTATTGGTTTCACCGATGGTGGTGGCCAGGACGACCATCAGATCCATATCCCACATACTTTCGGGCCAATTCCCCCCGTAAATTAAATCGTCTTTGCGCAAAAGTAGGATTAAGTATTCGGCGGCTGGAACTAATCGAGGATCTGCCAGTGTATCTCGTCCGATGTGGACCTGCTTTTTTAGGCGGGGTGCTTTATGAACGTATCGTCAATTCGACACGTTTGCTCAAGAACATGCGGCATACTATCTTTTTGGATGCCTTTGTCGCAGCAGCTAGTGTATAGTCAGAGTGTTCGTCAAATTGGTAATGTCAAGGAAAGGATATTATTATACTAAGTATTCTTTTCTATGGGTGACAGAGCAATTTTAGAACAGTTAAACCGTATTTCGTGTGTAATTGAAACATTGGTTTTTAGAACATAACACTTAGTGCAAATTTGATACATATAATAGACAATAGAATTCTCTACTAAAGGTAGGCATTGTAAATATGAAAATAATTAGAGTCAATATCTTGCAAATTGAGGCAATAAAGGTAATAACATTTGCTCGCTTTTGTGACCATAGAGGATATATTTCACGGAACATTATAGCAAAAGTTTGTTTGTGGAACATTCAGAGATGGATTTCATGAAAGATGTCAAATTCGTACAGGCTAATGAAAGTTACTCTAAAAAAGGAACTGTCAGAGGTCTTCACTTTCAGTGGAATCCATATATGGGAAAGCTTGTGCGAACTCTTACAGGCAGAATGATCGATATGGTTTTAGATATACGGAAAGGTTCTCCGACATTTGGGAAGATTATTTGTTATGACATGCCTGCCAACCCAACGGTGGATTACAATGAGTGGATATGGGTACCGCCAGGATTTGCGCATGGTAATTTCTTCACAGAGGAGACGATGATCGAGTATTTTTGTTCAGGTCAGTACAGCCCAGGCTCTGAGGCATCTATTTCACCATTAGCCAAGGACATAGATTGGACCTTATGTGATACTAACTTGAAAAAGCTTTTTGATAGCATAGCACCTTCCACAGACTTGATTACTGATAAAGACAAGAACGGCTTTTCCATGGCAGAATGGCTGGAAAATGAGAACTCGGACAATTTCATTCATGGGAAATTATAACAATAAAAACCAAGACATATTTTTGACGGGATTACAGGATGAGCAGGATGGTTTTAGTCAAGTTCGTAGACATTGCAAGCTGTGCTTACAAAGCAAGTCTTTGACGTTCAGCCTTGCAATGTCCACTGTTGCGTCAGAAAAACGCAATTGATGCTGTGCATCAAACTGACTAAAACCTTTGATGAAAAGGTAGATATGATTAACAGAATTTAAACGACAAAAGATTGTTAAATCCCGTAGATATAACTTATAAGGATATTGTGGAATATCAAGAGTTGACAGAAAAAATCATAGGTTGTGCTTACCGCGTGTATAACAATATGGGTTTCGGTTTCCTGGAATCTGTCTACGAAAAATGCCTGCTGATTGAACTGAAAAAAGAAGGTTTTCAGGCAGAAACGCAAAAGCCTGTTACTGTGACCTATGGAGGTGAAGTTGTTGGAGAATTTAAAACGGACATGTTAGTTGAAGATGCTGTAATCTTAGAGTTGAAATCAGTAAAACAGATAGCTAAGGCCCATGAAATACAGTTGGTAAATTATCTGGTTGCCACAAGTAAACCAGTTGGATTAATAATAAACTTCGGAGAAGAAAAGGTTGAGGTAAAAAGGAAAGTCAGGGAATTAGATACAGCAAAGGATTAAATGGGGAGAATAACATAATATCCTGTAGATCATTTTAGTCAGCTCGTTAGGCAGGGGTTCAATTTATTGAAGTACTGGTGGACTAAGAAAATATCTGCAATAGAAGCTTGCTTATATAAGCAGATTTTTCTGAGGACACATAAGCTGACTAAAACAAATCCTATTATCCTGTCTAAAGTCTATTCACAAAAGTGGAGTATAAATGGCCAATCAACAGAAGATAATCTTTACGGGGGGAAGTGGATTATTAGGTTCAGAATTCAGAAAAATATTACCTGATATAAACTATCCTTCTTCCAAAGAGTTCAATGTTACAAACTATGATCAGATGAAACAGTATATAGAGTCAAATGGCTGTGAGCTAATCGTCCATGCTGCGGCATTCACCTCGCCGCCATTAATTGATAAGGACCCGTTAAAAGGTCTTGAAGTCAATATTCTTGGTACTGTAAATGTTGTCAAACTGTGTAAGGAATTTGATATTAGGTTAATTTACATCTCGACAGATTATGTGTTCGAGGGAGATGTGGGCAATTACAGGGAAACGGACCCCGTCTATCCGGTCAATAAATATGCCTGGTCGAAGTTGGGTGGGGAATGCGCAGTGAGGATGTATGATAAATCTTTGATTATCAGAACGACATTCGGCCCGAACGTTTTTCCTTACGAGAAGGCCTTCGTTGACCAGTGGACGAGCAGGGAAAGTGTTTCTGTCATTGCCGGGATGATTAGTCAACTCATTGATAAAGACATAACAGGGATTGTCCACGTAGGCGGAAAGAGGAAGACTGTATTTGAATATGCGAAAAGTTTGGACAAAACCAGGGATATAGGACAGCTTTCCATAAACGATGTATCTTTCAAAGTTCCGGTGGATACCTCCCTTAATTGTGACAAGTACAATGAATCAATTCATGGGTAATCTTTCAAATCAGGATTTAAGATGATGAAACTTTTAGTTGCAGGTGGAGCAGGTTATATCGGTTCGCAATTGATACCGGTGTTGCTCGAACACGGATATGAGACGGACGTTGTTGATTTGCTGTGGTTTGGCAATCATTTGCCCGAAAATATAAACGTTGTCCAAAAGGACCTTTTCAAGTGCCAAAAAGAAGATTTGGAACAGTATGACCAAGTCCTCTTTTTGGCCGGCCTTTCAAATGACCCGATGGCTGAATTTGACCCATCTATGAATTTTGTCTTTAACGGGGCCCTGCCCTCATATCTGGCTTTTCTTGCGAAAAAAGCTAAAGTCAAGCGTTTTATTTATGCTTCATCCTGTTCCGTCTATGGATACACGGTCAATGAGCTCTACAACGAGGAAAGCCCCGTAACGTGCGGCTACCCCTACGGCATTTCAAAATTACAGGGTGAGAGGGGGGTACTCCAGCTTCAGGATGAAAAATTTTCAGTGATAGCATTAAGACAGGGCACCGTCTGCGGATTTAGTCCGCGAATGAGATTGGATTTGATTGTAAATACAATGTTCAAATTTGCCATGACCGACAAAAAAATCACAGTGAATAATCCGTCTATCTGGCGACCCATTTTAGACATCAGGGACGCTGCGACTGCCTATCTGAGGGCTATCCAGGCGGATTATTCCTTGAGTGGCGTTTACAATGTTGCTTCCGGCAATTACACGGTCGGCCAGGTCGGTGACATGGTGAAATGCGAAATGGAAAAGCTGATAGGAAGCAGGATTGATATCACACTTAGAAATATTGATGATTTTCGAAATTATAAAGTAACTATAGACAAAGCAAAAACATACTTGGGTTTTGAGCCGCAATATAAAATTAAGGATATCATCGAAGATTTGTATGAGCATAGGGCTTACTTTGAAGATTATGATAACGACCGATTCTATAATATTAGAGTCTTCAAGAAACTAAGCAAACATTGAGCATTACGTCACTTCCATACGTTGCAGCTAAATATAGAAAATCCAAAATCGAAAGCAATCCTCCGGTAGCAAAAATGGTTTGATGTCAAGCCTCAATCAAATATAAGCAGGATACTGAATGCAAGAAAGGTTGGAATTCTATGGATGTGTCAATAATTATTGTCGCGTGGAATGTCCATGAGTTTTTGTACAATTGTTTAAAATCGGTTTACGGAGAAACTAAAGGTATTAGTATCGAAATTATCTATGTCGATAACGCTTCAGAGGACGGAAGCGTTGAAATGGTCAAGAAGGAATTCACGGGAGTTAAAATAATCGAAAATGAGGAGAACCAAGGATTCATAATAGCCAATAACCAGGGGATCGAAATAGCTAAAGGTAGATATGTTCTACTTCTGAATTCAGACACCATTATTTTGGAAAATGCAATTGCAAAAATAGTCAAATTTGCTAATGCACACCCGGAAGCTGCCGTTGTTGGTTGCAAGGTGCTAAATCCCGACAGAACCTTGCAAAGAACCTGTTTTATGTATCCTTCCGCACTTAATATGGTTTTATCCGCCATATACCTTCACAAAATCTTTCCAAGAAGCAGATTCTTTGGAAGAGAGCACATGACCTGGTGGGATTTCAATGATGTCAGAGAGGTAGAAGCAATATGCGGTTGTTTCTCGTTGGTACGAAAAGAAGCCGTTGAGGAAGTCGGCCCCATGGATGAAACCTATTTTGTATATGGTGATGATCCTGACTGGTGCTATCGCTTCAAGAAACACAACTGGAAGACACTGTTCACACCTGAGGCTGAGATAATCCACTACGGAGGTCAAACGACAAAGAAACTTGCGGACAAGTTCTATCTTCAACTGCAAGGAGCCAGACTGTTGTTTATCAATAAGCACAGAAATAGACTGACATTCCCTTTGGCGTGTTTTTTCACGGGTTTATTTTTCTTTTTGAGAGTTCCATATTGGCTTGTGGTTGGAGTGCTCAACAAAAAAAAAGAAGCGAATCAGTCGTTTCCGACGGTGAAAACTTACTTGAAGGGGGGGGTCTACAGTATGATATGTTGGAAGAATTTGCTAATGAATAGAGAAGCCCTTGAAAGGAAGCTATGAGAGGCAGATATCAGTTTTGTAGTCTGGCAAAGAGACCATCGGTATACAACTGCAAAGTACCAGGGTACCATGAAGGCCTCACAGCGCTTACCCGATAGGGCTCGGATTTACATAGAAATCTAACATTAGGGAGACAAGAAATGCAAGATCGATGTTCCTTCTGTATTCTACCGACGAATTTACCGGGTATTGATCTGGATAAGGACGGCAAGTGCAAGTATTGTAGAGAGTTCGAAATGAGTCTTAAACAAGATGCGCTATTATCAGTATACCAAACAGCAGAAATGTTTGAGGCGATTGTTGAGAGGTTGAGAGGCAAGGGTAAGTATGACTGTTTAGTGCCATTGAGTGGAGGTAAAGATAGCAGTTACATTCTTTACATTCTTGTCACTAGGTATAGATTGAAGGTGTTAGCTTTCAATTTTGACAACAGTTTTCAGCATCCTCAGGCAGTTAAAAACATTTATACTCTTGTTAATGAGTTAGGCGTCGATTTGGTTATTTATAAACCACGCCAAGATATGATGCGTAATCTTTTTAGGACCTTTTTAAGAAGAGCTGGAGAGTTTTGTACACCGTGCAACATGCTTATTGCTACTACGAAGTTTAGGCTTGCCGAACAGAATAATATTAGAGCTATTATGTCGGGGAGTTTTAGAAAGGTGGATCCTGGCATAGCTGGTTTAAGTCCTGCCCTTTATTTTGACCGGAAGTACTATTTTGAGGTGGCGAAGGGTTTGTTAAATGATAGGGAAAAGGGCTATTATGTCGTTCCTTCCTATCCCATTACTGCATTGCGGCGCCTTATTGGTACAGCCCCTCAAGATATTGATGTTTTAAATTATCTAAAGCCGTCTTTTACTGATATGGATGAAACTCTTAGGGAGATTGGATGGAGGCGCCCAGCAGATGCGATGCAGCACGGTGATTGCTTGTTGGATCCTTTAAAAGATTATATTATGTATAAGAAATGGGGTTGTTCCGAGTTGACCGGTCTACATAGTGCTTTAGTCAGAGCTGGAGAGTTGACGCGTGAGAGAGCCTTGAAGGAAGCTCTTGCTGAAACGCGGGTTGACGAACCAGAGATATTACATGAGTTCTTGAGAAATATTAAGATGACAGATAGCGAGTTCGAAGATTCGCTAAAAAAAGATTTTCGAGAAATACCGAACATGCGTAATACGGTGCTATTTCAAATGGCAAAAAAGGTAGTCAGAAGATTTGCCAGGATAAAAGGTCGAATTTAACCAAAATGTTCGAAATCAGAAACTTGTATACTGTCAAGTCTATTTTGTATTTGTTATATAAGATAATGAGTTTAGATAACTTGGGGAAGATAGTTCATGTAAAAGCTGTGTTGGCACATGGATTTAACTTATGCTGGTATAAGCTTTTTTTCGTGAAGGAGGAACATGGTTTGTATGATAAGAAAAAGCATTGTACGAAGGTGTTTTATGGATTTATTGTACCAGGCAGTGTGAAATCCGAGGCATAGTCTTGTCAGACTATTTCAAACATAAAGGCATACTTTGTTTTGGTGGTGAGGATTGGTGGTATAAGAATCGCGGCCATATCGATATGCAGTTGATGCGCCGTTATGCAAGGTACGGTACAACTCTTTATGTCAACTCAATTGTTATGCAAAAGCCAAACATAGGCGAGAGTAGGATTTTCTTTAAAAGGTTCAAACGCAAAGCTAGGAGCATTCTCAAAGGTTTGAAGAAGAGCAAAGCGGGCTTTTGGGTATATAGTCCATTTACATTACCTGTACACCATCTTCCTTGGGCTAGACCATTAAACGAAGTGATCCTGTGTTGCCAGATTCGTCATGTTAGCCATAAGCTTCGTTTGAGCAATCCCATAATATGGGTTGCATGTCCAGCTGCATGTGATACTGCAATCAAGTTGAGAAAGAACTTGCTCGTATACCAGAGAACTGATCGTTTTGAAGAATATCCAAATGTTGACTGTGACATAATAAAAAAGTACGACGAAAAACTCAAAGCTTTTGCAGATTTGACTTTATTTGTTAATAGTAAATTGTTTCAAGAAGAACGTTCGCAATGTAAAAATGCGTTCTTTCTTGACCATGGCGTTGATTATGAAATGTTTGCGATGGCCGAGCAGAATCCGCATAAGCCTGAGGATATTGCTAACATACCAAAGCCTATTATCGGCTTTTTTGGTGCGATTGATGACCATACTTCTGATATAGCTTTTGTCGAAAAGGTGGTGGATCTTCTGCCCAACATGTCATTTGTTTTTGTTGGGGAGGCTTCCTCAGACATAACCAACCTGCGGAAGAAGACTAATGTTTGGTTTTTAGGGCAAAAACCTTATGAAAACATTCCCCATTATGGCAAATGTTTTGATGTAGCTATTATGCCCTGGAGGCAAAATCGCTGGATCGAGGCGTGCAATCCGATAAAACTTAAAGAATATCTGGCACTTGGGAAACCAGTGGTTAGCACCCCATTTATAGAGCTACAAAAATATCTTGATGTTGTCTATGTGGCGAAAACTCCTAAAGTTTTTGCCGAATGCATAAAGGTAGCTTTGATTGAAGATAATCCTAGTAAAGTTGCCGCAAGGAGGAAAATGGTTGATAAGGCCACTTGGGACAGCAAGGCGCTATTAGTTCTGAATGCGTTGCTAAGTAAAGATCGATGAATTCATCTGGAAGAAATTTTTTAGTATTCCTGACATATATTATAGTTCCTGCTGAGATGAAAGTTCTGTTTAAAACAACATATCCAAATAGAAATGTCATAGAAGCCAAAGGCTATCTATATACAGGAGTAGATGAATGCTTAAAGGCGGTGTAATTGGATTTGGCAGGATGGGTGTGACACACTACTCTATTCTGAACACGCATCCTGATGTGCAACTCGTCGCAGTATGTGACTCGTCGAAGTTTACAATCAAGAATCTGAAAAGATACACATCTCTGAAGTTGTTTACCGATTACCGGAAAATGTTCGATGAAGTGGAAATGGACTTTGTTATTGTGGCTGTGCCAACAGCATCGCATATAGAGATTGTCAAAGCTGCGATACAAAAAGGCCTCCATATTTTTGTTGAGAAACCCTTCTCGTTGACGGCGGAGGAAGGGAAAGAAATAGTAGCAATGCTTGAAGGCGGGGATCTTGTCAATCAGGTCGGGTATTTCCTCCGCTTCAATGAAGTTATTCGGGCGATCAAGAAACTTGTTGCTGATGGCCTGATAGGAGAAGTAGTGCACTACAAGAATGAGATGTATGGCCGCACTGTATTAAAATCTTCAAAAACCAGTTGGCGAAGCAAAAAAGCCATGGGCGGTGGTTGTATGCTTGATTTTGCCTCCCACTGTATCGACTTTGCGGATTATTTGTTCGGTCCAGTGGAGCAAGTGTTTGGAAGCATCCTCAAGAATATATATTCGCTTAACGTTGAAGATGCTGTTTATACCACATTGGAGCACCAGAACGGCACAAGTGGGAATATAATGGTAAATTGGAGCGATGAGACTTACCGCAAGCCCTACAACAGAATCGAGATACTTGGAACGAAGGGAAAGATTGTTGCCGACAGGCAAGAATGCCGAATCTTTCTGCGTGAAGCAAGTAATGATGGCCATTGGAAAAAGGGCTGGAATATTCGTTACCTACCTGAGTTGGAGAAAGGAGTACGATTTTCAGTAAGAGGCAGCGACTATACGAATCAACTCGACCATTTTATAGATTGTATAGAGAATAACAGAGCGACCTCTTGCACGTTTGCAGATGCATTACGGACCGATTTTGTTATTGAGAAGATTAAGAAAGACTTTGCGACAAGGAGCAAGTAAAAATGGACCCGATTATTCTGGGTGATAATCAGTTCTTTGGTGTCAGTCACATGTCCGAAGAAAAGGGCATGGCAAGAGCGAGGAGATTCCAAGACATCAATGCAATTATAGACATATTGGATATGGCTTACGAAAATGGGATTCACGCCTTCACCTTTAGCACTCACGACAGGGTACAACAGATATGTGATCACTTCCGAGCCAATCCCCAGAAGTACTCTGACCTGAGGCTGTATCCTGTGCTGCCGTACGCCCAGAAGTATGCGCATTTGGTGAACGAGAAAGGGATCGTTGGCGCCATGAAGCAAGTGGTCATGGCTGATAGCACGGCGGCCCAGATGGCGAGCATGATAGCTCGAGGCGGAGCGGCTGTACTGAAGCAGGATCCGATGCAAATCATGAAGCTTCTGATTGATGCGGAAATGAAGATGTTCCGCGATTTGACTGTAGAAGTGGTATTCTTGCAGAACAACGTTGCGGATCTATTGCTGGGGTTTGGAATAAAGGATATATTCACCGAATTCGTGACATATGTTGAACAGAAATACAAGGTCCGGGCGGGATTCATGACGCTGAATATGCCGAGTTTAGTGGATTTCCTGTTAAGATGTGGCATCGAAGATCCAGTTGTCTGTGCGGCGATAAACAAGCTCGGCTTTCAGATGAATCCGGACATCGCCTCCTATGAGGAAACGCTGAAGAGCAAGCCTTTCCAATCGTTAGCAATGTCTATCATGGCAGCAGGTGCTGTGCCACCAAGGGAAGCGATTGAGTACGTGGCCAGTTTTAAGAACATTAAATCGATATTGTTTGGTGCGTCTACTGAGGTTCATATTAGACAGACCAAAGAACTAATTGAAAAAATTGCTAAACTGCAAGTTGTGACATAGATTCCTGAGTTATATGTCCCAATTTGTTATCTGTGCTATTTTGAAAAATATAGCACGACCTTTTCCAAATGGAGACTTCCACTGTGACTATTAGGGATCAGTACGACCCAGCTATTTGCTGCTACTGCGGTTCTGATAAATACTCGTTAGTGGTCGCAGGGCCCATTGTACCCGTGATAGCTTGCGCCCAGTGCGGTCTCATGCGCCAAGGCCTTCCGTCAGGAGCAGAAAGTTGGTCGATCGAGTCGTATGCGGGAGGGAAGGATCGTTTCGTCCAACAGCGCAAAGATAAAGAGTCAGCTCAAATTGCAGACTTTCTAAAAATCATCCTCAAATTGGAACAATATATACCTGAGAAAGGTCATCTACTGGAGATTGGCTGTGCCATGGGGACGTTTTTATACGAAGTCCAAAAACTCGGATGGCAGGTAACCGGCGTCGAGCCGGAAAAGTGGACCTGCGAGATAGCGCGTAATCAATATGGGCTCGACGTTATTAACTCGACGTTTCAAGAGGCTAACTTAGAAGATTCCTCTTTCGATGCTGTTCTTATGCTGCATGTGATTGAACATTTACCTAATCCTGTCGAAGGACTTTCGCTGATCGCCAAGATGATACGGCCCGGAGGATTCCTTGTTCTGGAAACACCTCGCTACGACACATTGTGGTTCAAGCTGTTGAAGGGTAAGGAACGGAGCGTCATAGCGGGACATTATTATTACTTTACACGGAGAACCATCCGAACACTGGCCCAAAACTCAGGATTCGAAGTCGTTCGGCTCGACTCCGTTGGACGGACTGTTACACTGGACCGACTCAGCTTTTACGCCGCGAAGTTTATAAACTCTGATCGTGTGACGAGTGTTCTCACACATCTTTCAGATATATTGCATCTGAATAAAGTACGCGTACACATTAATCTTCACGATATGATGAGATTATATCTACGTAAAGTTGGCTGAGACAACTATTTGTACGAGGTCCGAGAAGATACGAAGACAAAGCATTGAACAATCGAAGCAAAAGACTGGTAAACATAAGAGTCACGATTCAAGGGCATGATCATCGTAATTTTGCCAAAAGAGCGGTAAAGGTGTTAGGGTGAAGAAGCGGGAATCCTTGCGGATCTGTGTGGGGGCTTCGGCTGGAGGGCATATGAATCAGTTGTTAAAACTGTTGGAGATGTCCGAAAGTTGGCCCCAACCTCCCACGTTTTGCGTGACCACTTTGGAGGAATTAGCCGAGAGGCTTGCTCAACAATGGCCGGTCTATGTTATTGGCGAATGTAATCGCCGGTGCTCCTTGAAAATATTCGGAGTTCTTCTAAGAAGTCTAAAGATTATAATTAAAGAACGCCCTGATGTTGTGATAACTACGGGTTCTTTACCTCTGGCTATAGTTTGCTTGTCTGCAAAACTAATGGGCGCCAAAATCGTTTGGATTGACAGTATCGCGAATATTGAGCGTTTTTCTCTCAGTGGACGAATGATCCGGCCGTTTGCGGATCTGTTCCTGACTCAATGGCCGGATCTTACCGAGAAGTACAAAAACGTCGAATATGTAGGAGCGATAATATGATCTTCCTCACCGTGGGTACATATCCCCTTCCGTTCGATAGAATAGTAACAGCGGTTGATACTGCCGTAATGGAGGGATTGATTGAAGAGGAGATTTTCGCTCAAATTGGATTCTGCAGATATAGACCTCGAAATATGGAATATGTGGAAATGTTGCAAAAGAGGACTTTTGACTCTTACTTTCAGAAAGCTTCTTATATAATTGGCCATGCAGGGATGGGGACAATATCAGCTGCTCTTGATTATCGCAAGCCGCTTTTGGCCATGCCGAGATTAAAGAAACATGGTGAAATTGTTAATGACCATCAAGTTGCTATCGCCAGAAAGTTTGAGGAGCTTGGCCATATATTAGTGGCGTACCGTGAAGAAGAATTACCCAAAAAGCTTAAGAAACTAACATCTTTTGTCCCCCGGCCAAGAAAGAATCAGGCAAAGGCGGTAGCCGATAGAATAGCCAAGTTCCTCGATGAAGTAAGTGGTTCGAAGAAATAGTAATGCCTTCAGGGATATTAATCTTTCCATTGATGAAGATATGTGAAATTACAAATATTGTATTAACATGTGGTGAAGTAATACTACTTGCGGTGCCCATGCATCGTACGAACAAGCCTTTGTACCTGTCTATGACAAGAAGATAATTTACTGTTGCACGCAATGCGTGAAAGAATAAGTTGTATATGCTGCAAATCGGAGGATATTCTATGAAAACAGTAATATTGTGTGGGGGAAAGGGAAGGCGGTTGGACCAGGAAACTGAATTCAAACCAAAGCCTCTCGTTAATATTGGGAATAGGCCTATTTTATGGCATATTATGAAAATTTATAGTCATCAGGGCTTTAAGGATTTCATACTATGTTTAGGATATAAAGGAGGAAGGATAAAAGAGTATTTTCTTAATTTGGATGAAATGTCTAATGATTTCTTATTAGATTTGAGTAGTGGGAAAAAATCAGTTTTTACCAATAATGGTTCTTTAGATGCGAGAATATATTTCATTGACACCGGCTTGGAAAACATGACTGGAGCGAGAATTGCCAGAATTAAGAAATACATAGGAGAAGATAAAGATTTTTTCCTGACTTATGGAGATGGTGTTGCGGATATCGATTTAAAGAAATTGTATGAATATCATAAAAGGATGGGCAAAATAGCAACAATTACGTCAGTTTGTCCGGTTTACTGGTTTGGTTTAGTTGAAACAGAAGATGGAATAGTTAGGAAATTTGACGAAAAACCTGATATGAAAGATTTAATCAATGGGGGATTTATGGTCTTTAACAGGAAAATTTTCGACTATTTATCTGAGGAAGAAGATTGTATTCTGGAGCAAGAGCCAATGACGAGATTGACTCAAGAGGGACAATTGGCTGCGTACCAACATAAGGGTTTCTGGAAAAATATGGACAATCAGAAAGACGTTGATGAACTCAATAATATTTATAGAGAGGGTGCTCCTTGGGAGACGTGGAAAAAATGAATAAAGAATTCTGGTGTGATAGAAACGTATTAGTTACTGGAGCAGGAGGATTCAAAGGTTCTCACTTAGTTGAAAAGTTAAGTGAAACCAATGCAAGGATAGTTTCTCTTTTAAGAGCCTTCGATCCAAAAAGCTATTTTGAAGCTCAGAATCTTAGCAAAAAGTCTGTTGTTGTTATAGGAGATTTAAAGAATCACAGAAAGATGGCAGATATCCTTTCCAAGTATGAGATAACTACTATTTTTCATCTTGGGGCACAACCAATAGTAACCACTGCGTTGCTCAATCCATTAGAAACCTTAGAATCCAATATTATGGGAACTGTTAATGTTTTGGAGTCTGCTAGATTATATTCTAAAGTTAACGAAATTGTTTTTGTTTCTAGTGATAAAGCATATGGGCCGTGTGACAGAATACCTTATAAAGAAGATGAAAGATTATATGGAAAAGCCCCTTATGATGTCTCGAAATCCTGTGCAGATTTAATTTCACAGGTATATGCAAATCCAGATGTTTATGATATGCCAATTACGATAGCAAGATGTGCTAATACTTTTGGGCCTGGCGATTTAAATATGAATCGAATTGTCCCCGGAACTTTAGAGGCTATTATTAAAAATAAATCTCTTGAGATTAGAAGTGATGGAAAACCGATTAGGGAATATATCTACGTTAAGGATGCGATAGAAGGGTATATTAGTTTAGTAGAAAATATAGATAAGACAAAAGGTGAAGCATTTAATTTGGCCAGCAAACATGTGATGAGTGTCACTGAAATTGTAAATAAGATTTCTAACATTGTAGGGAAAACCGTTAAGATAGATATACTTAATCAAGCAAAAGCAGAGATCCATAAGCAATACTTGGATGGTTCCAAGATAAAAAATACAATCGGATGGGAAGCAAAAAGAGATTTTGAAGAAGCAATCAGGGAAACTTATGGGTGGTATAAAAAAATATTCACTTCTGTTTGAACAGTCAAGCTCTACGACCAAAGGTGAATTCTTGCTTTTATTTTCATGGGGTTTTTTCTTACGTACTTATAAGGAATATGCTTGATTAAACCATACATTATGGGATTAAGCATCTGTTATTCATGGTGTCGTCTCAGTAAATCTTGTCATGAGGAAAGGTGTTCTTACAAAGGGTAACATGAAGGCGTTGATAATTGGTCTTGACGGCGGTACTTGGGCGATCCTCAAGCCGGCCATAGACGAGGGTCATATGCCTTATCTCAAAAGCTTAGTTGAGGCAGGCGCTTCAGGTGTTTTGGAGTCTACTATGCCGGCAATCACACCGGCTGCCTGGGGAAGCTTCCAAACAGGTGTAAATCCAGGCAAGAATGGCGCCTTTGATTTTGCTGCTTGGGATAAGCGCACAAAAAAGAAAGTGTTTGCTAGCTCTCGATCGCTTCGAAGGACAATCTGGGAGGCTGCAAGTGAAGGAGGACTGCGTGTTGGTGCCGTTAACGTGCCGATGACTTATCCGCCTAAGCAGGTGGCTGGCTATATAGTAAGCGGTATACTCACACCGTCATTGGAGTCGCCCTTTACCCACCCACCTGAGCTGAAACCAGAATTGCTTAGCGCCGTACCTGATTATCACATCTTTAATCTGGGGAACTTCTTTGATGAGTATCACAAGCAGTTCGAAAAGTTCGTTGAAAAGATGGTCATGATCGTCCGTAATCGATCGAAGGCTGCCCATTATGTTATTGACAAGGAACCACTTGACCTTTTTATGGTCCACTTTCAGGCTAATGACATTCTCCAGCACAGATTGTGGGGCTTTCTTGATCCCGAGCATCCATTATATGACAACAAGAAAAGGCATCATATCCTGGAACGCTTTTATTGTACGCTCGATCAGGAGATTCAAAAAGTCAGCGTGAAGTTTGGGGAAACCAACCAAGGCAATTACATCACTATCATTATTTCTGATCACGGATTTCAGGCGCACCGAAAATGCTTTAACTTAGCTAATTGGCTATTTAAGGAGGGTTACCTTCAGTTTGATGTGGAGAGTTTCCGGCGACCACTTATAAAACGGTTGATTAGACGGCTCGATTTATTCAATATTCGCAGGCACCTGTCGAGACGACTCCGGTCACGGGTGGCAACAATGTTAAAAGGAGGAAGGGAAAAGGATCATGGAAGCTATCGGTGGGACGATTCTCGGGCGTTCTCTTTCGGTCACTGCACTGAAGGATTTATCTACCTACTGGAGGATCAATTGACACTGAGGCAGGAGACGGCAAATACTCTTATCCGAAAACTCAAGGAGGTCCGCGATTTAGAAAACGGAATGTCGCCAATACAGGCAATCCATCGTAAGGAGGAAATCTACAGTGGCGATTTTATGGAATTGATGCCCGATCTTGTTATTGAACCAGTTAAGGGATATTCCTTTACAGGCTCTTATCAATCCGATGAAGGTCTGTTCCATAAGGTCAGGCCAGGCATCGATCCCCTTGCTGGAAAACACCACAAAGACGGTATCCTGGTGGCTGTCGGGGAAGGGATTCAAAGCCAAAATGACATACATGCACAGTTGATAGATATAGCTCCGACTATACTCTACTATCTTGGTCTTCCAATATGGGAGAATATTGATGGTCGAGTGATTGAAGAGCTATTCACAGCAGATTTCAAATATCGTTATCCTTTACAGGGGCGAATTACAATAACGGAGAGTCGTAGAGAAGAAATCGCTGATGTCTACTCGTGCGAGGATGAGGAGGCGATCAAGAAGCGACTGAGAGATATCGGATATATGTAGGAGAAGACAGCTTGCAAATCGAAAACCTCTCTAACGATATTCATGTATTTAGACAACTCAGGATTTGCCGATTTTGAAGAGATTGATTCTTACTTCTTGCTAACATGATTTTAGTGGGCTCACAGTTTTGGGGCTCTGGGCCTTGGTGTGGTTTTTCCATATATATGCTATCAATAGGCGTGGGGAGAATGAAGTGAAAGGAGCTGGGTAAAATGAATAAGCAAACGATTCTTTTGGCAGCAATATTGTTGGTTTTAATTCTTCCATCGGCTCATGGAATGAAGGGTGATTTTAATGGTGATTATAAAGTTGACTTCAAAGATTTTGCAAAATTCGCGACAGTTTTCCAGAGCAGGTTTGGAGACCCTAACTGGAATCCTATATACGATATTTCAGAGCCGAACGATGGTTTCATCAACGAACTGGATTTACTTGTCTTTGCCCACCATTGGCTTGATTATATGGTACTTATCCCCGGTGGAGAGTTTTTGATGGGCGACCATTTCAGCGACGGTGGTTCAAATGAGCTACCTGTCCATCTTGTGAAGGTCAATTCATTCTACATGAGCCCATACGAGATTACCAATGGGCAGTACTGCGAATATCTCAATTCGGCAAACGAGATAAAGGTAGTAGATGGGATAGTCTATTCATCGAGCGATGCCAACAATAGTTATCCCTATTGCGCTACGCAAAATTATGATTATAAGAGCCAGATAGATTATTCCGACGATATGTTCAGTGTAAGGACCAAGAATGACCGTGACATGTCAAATGACCCCATGGTGATGGTAAGCTGGTACGGTGCAGTTGCATATTGTGATTATTACGGCTATCGCTTGCCAACCGAGGCAGAATGGGAATATGCTGCTCGCGGAGGTGAATATGACCCTTACTATCGCTTTCCATGGGGTGATACCATCTCCCACAGTCAGGCGAATTACAAGAGCGAGCCCTCTTACCTCTACGACGTAAGCCCCACCAGTGGATATCATCCGGATTACTGGCATGGGCAATATCCGTACACAGCTCCTGTGTGTAGTTTTCAGGCCAACGGTTATGGTTTATATGATATGGCAGGCAATGCATGGGAGTGGTGCAATGATTGGTACAGTTTAACGTACTACAGCGTAAGCCCATACGACAATCCTCAGGGCCCTCTCAGTGGTACTGCTCGTATTATCCGCGGTGGCGGGTGGTACTTTGATACGTACCGCTGCCGGGTAGCGTACCGCTTCAAGCTTACCCCCGTTACTCTGAGCTATAGCTGTGTTGGATTTCGTGTTGTTTTAGACTATGAGTAACAATTTAGCATATTAGATTTTTGCCTTTTGAGGTCTATTAGCTTGGACACTGATGAAACCAAGCAGGATTTACGGCCAGGGTGTTCTCTAAGGAATATGAACAAGTGGACAAAGAAAAATTTGAGATTGGGTGAGTAAATCAGATCAACAAGGATGAGAGATAGGACTGCATATAGAATAAATATACCTATTAAGGCCAATGATGTTGTGAGGAATGATCTGGGTTTCATAACTGACAGCCTCGAAAGAGAATTTAGCCTGCTATCAGGTAAGAATCTTCTCATTACAGGGGGCGCTGGCTTTTTGGGCTATTATCTTGTTCAGTCTATATTGTACTGGAATGATTATAACAAAGGGAAAGAACGAATTAAGCTTTGGATGCTTGATAATTTCATCCGGGGAGTTCCAACGTGGATTACAATGTTTGAGGAAAGGAAAGATGTAAATATTCTAAAACATGATATTTCAATTCCGTTGCCATTTGCTAACGTAGCTTTCTCGTACATTATTCATGCAGCATCTATTGCCTCGCCAACATACTACAGGCTACATCCGATTGAGACGATGGACGGCAATGTCCAGGGATTGCGGCATTTGCTGGATTATGCATTGAGACAAAATGCAAATGATGAACCACTAAGAGGTTTCTTGTTTTTCTCTAGTAGTGAGGTCTACGGAGATCCCCCCCCGAACGACATACCAACCCCAGAAACCTATCGAGGAAATGTTTCCTGCACTGGTCCGAGGTCTTGCTATGATGAATCAAAGAGGTATGGAGAGACCTTATGCGTTAGTTTTTACAGGCAGTATTTGCTCCCTACTAAGATAGCCCGTCCATTTAATAATTATGGTCCTGGGCTGAGGATCAGCGACAGAAGGGTTATACCTGATTTTGCACGAAACATATTTTTTAATGAAGATATCACACTGTTTTCTGATGGTACTCCGACGAGAACTTTCTGTTATGTGGCAGATGCTATTATAGGGTATTACAAAATATTAGTTAATGGTCTCGCAGGTGAAATGTATAACATAGGTGTAAAAGAGCCGGAAATATCGATGATGGAACTTGCCAAACGGATGGCAGATATTGGGAGAAGATATTTTGGATACTCTGGAAAAATAATCCATAAAATTAGTGAAGACGAGAACTATCTCACAGATAGTCCAAATCGTCGTTGTCCCGATATTGCCAAAGCTCGAAAGCAATTGGCGTATGCCCCCTCTATTAGTCTCGACAAAGGACTGCTGCGAACAATGTGTTGGTATACTGAAAATTTACAAGAGGAGTAATAATGAACGTCTCCATAATAGGCGCGGGATATGTAGGTCTAGTCACAGGTGTATGTTTAGCAGAGAAAAAACATCACGTAACTTGCGTCGATATAGACAAGGAGAAGGTCAAAAAAATTAGTGATGGCGTTTCTCCAATTTTTGAAAATGGTTTGGAAGATTTACTAAAAAAGAACATATCCAACAAGAATTTTACTGCGACAACCAATCTTAAAAAAGCAGTGAGAGCAAGTGAGATTTCAATCGTTGCTGTAGATGTGCCTCTTGTTAATAACAAGGTTGAATTTAAATATCTAAGAAATGCAGTGAAAGATATTGGAATAGCCTTGAAAAAACTAAACGGATATCATGTAATAGTTGTCAAGAGCACTGTGCCGCCTGGAACAACAGATGATGTAGTATTACCGATTCTTGAAGAATACTCTGATAAAAAATCAGGGGTGGACTTTGGTGTCAGTGCGAACCCAGAGTTCCTAAGAGAGGGATGTGCAGTAAGCGACTTCTTGAAACCAGACCGCATAGTAATTGGTGGGATCGACAAGAAAACAACCGAGAAAATAGTAGAGTTGTATAAACCCTTTGATGGTGATGTACTAGTGACAAATAACAAGACTGCTGAGATGATAAAATATGTTTCAAACGCTCTTTTGGCCACTTTAATAAGTTTTTCAAACGAAATTGCAAATATCTGTGCTATGACAGAAAATGTTGATGTGAAAGAAGTAATGGCGGGGGTACACTTGGATAGACGCCTCAATCCTCGCATCCCCGGTGGTGGGAGAGTGAATCCTGAAATCCTAAGTTATTTGGAAGCCGGTTGTGGCTTCGGTGGCAGTTGCCTTCCAAAAGATATAGAAACACTCATTAATTATTGCGTAGGTGCAGATAGTAGCTGCAAATGCGGATTATTAAAGTCAGTTGCAGAAGTTAATCGTGAGCAGCCAAAGAAGCTTCTACAATTACTGCGCAAACACAATGGATCTTTAGAAAATTCAATTGTGGCGGTCTTAGGATTAGCTTTCAAACCTAATACAGATGATGTAAGAGGTTCTCCTGCAATTCCGGTCATCCGATCATTGCGCCGAAAAAGGGCCTGTATCAAGGCATATGATCCTCTTGCTCAGAAAAACGCCAGGAAAATTCTTGGAACTATCGGTATCCTGTACCCCGAGAGCCTAGAAGAGACTTTGATCGATGTTGATGCTGTGATATTAATTACACCGTGGGAGGAATTTCGTGAATTGCATATCTTAATTAACAAACTAGAATCGCCCCCTTTAATTATTGATGGACGCAGGATGTTAGATAAAAGCAAGTATAAGAGGTATGTGGGGATTGGTCTTAATGATGCCAATGTTTGTATGAAGAACGGTGAACCCTATGGTTGCTGCTGAGACAAGTGATTTCTACATATTCACATTGGGCGCAGGTATTTATATGAATGGTTAGCATAACACTTGATGGTAGGAATCATCGCAAAAAGAGAATATTTACAGGAGTATTTAAGGTTAAATTATAATCCAACGAAAATAGGGGAGAATGCATGCCCTTTAGCGTCTTTCATATTTGATATTGAAAACACTGTTGATGCATGTTCCTCAACCCGATCAAAGAATGATGGAAAGTAGGCGTACGAGTGCTACCTGGGTAGTTCCAACCTGAAAAGTATGACTTGATGTGATGACTAATTTGAAGAAGTAATCAAGGAACCTTGACTTTTGCAAGAAAATCCTCTTCTCGGGGCTATAGAAGGACTAAAAATGGATGTAGTAAAACCTTTCTGTGCTCGGAAAATGTAAGATAGAAAAATACTTGAACACCTTTAGACAATATGAATATTGAATCACTGAAAAGAAATGCTAAAGAAATGCGAATTGAAATAGCCAGAATGCTGGAGAAAACCCATGGTTCACATATTGGAAGCGATTACTCTGTATTGGATATACTAAATGTTCTATACTTTAAGATATTGAAGATAGATCCGGAAAGACCTTTTCTTGCTGATAGGGACAGGCTAATTCTTAGTAAAGGTCACGCAAGTCTCGCTTTATACACTATCCTAGCTAAAAGAGGATTCTTTAGCAAAGAAACATTGAACAGCTATTTGCAAAATGGATCTCCATTGGTGGGGCACGTAGATTCCCGCAATGTTCCTGGAGTGGAAGTAAGTACAGGGTCTTTGGGACATGGTCTTGCGATCGGGATTGGCATGGCCTTAGCTAACGAGGAAGATAAGAACAAAGGAAGAGTATTTGTCATTTTAGGAGATGGGGAATGCAATGAGGGCTCCATTTGGGAGTCTGTGATTTTAGCCAGTAGATTAAAGCTCGACAATTTAATAGTGATAGTAGATGCAAATAAGCTTCAGTGCTTAGATGCTACTGAAGAGATTATCGGTGATGCCGAACTAATAAATTTGTGGAAAGCAACAGGATTTGGAATTAAAGAAATTAACGGCCATGACTATCGTGAACTTCTTGAATCCTTTCAAAATCTTCCAATCAATGAAGGTCGCCCTTCAGTAATTTATACTAACACAGTGAAAGGGAAAGGCGTTTCATTTATGGAAAATATGTTGGAATGGCATTATAAATCACCAAATAAAGAGCAGTTAAGGGTAATAGAAGAAGAACTGAAATGAGAACTGCTTTTATTAAGACATTGACAACTATGGCTCGGAAGGACATAAGAATTTACTTATTGACCGGGGACTTAGGATTTTCTGTAATTGAAAATTTTCGGAAAGAATTCCCTGATAGATTCTTTAATGTGGGCATAGCTGAACAAACAATGATAGGAGTAGCAGCAGGCTTAGCCCTTTCAGGAAAAACAGTCTTTACTTATTCCATAGCTTCCTTCATTACAATGAGATGTTTTGAACAAATAAGAAATGATCTATGTTATCATAACCTAAAGGTTAGAATTATTGGCGTAGGCTCTGGGTTTTCTTACAGTACAAGTGGGATTACTCATCATTCTTTATCAGATATCGCAATAATGAGAAGTTTACCAAACATGACAATCATTGTGCCGGGAGATCCGGTAGAAGTAGAGAGAGCGATGGAGAAATCTGACGATATAGAAGGACCAATCTACTTCAGGTTAGGCAAAACGGGAGAACCTAAATTGCATAGTTCTATCTCTGAGTTTACGATTGGTAAAGGCTTGGTTATGAAAGAGGGTGACGATATTGCCTTAATAACATGTGGAAGTATGTTAGAAGTAACAAAAAGTGTTGCAGAAGTTCTCGAAAAAAAAGGTCTGTCGGTTAAAGTGATTAGTATGCATACAGTGAAACCTATTGATGAGAACTTAATTTTAAATACAGCTTCAAAAATTAAATATCTATTCACAATAGAGGAGCATAATATCATAGGTGGTTTAGGAAGTGCCGTTGCAGAGATTTTATCTGAAGCGCCGTCAAGAGAAAAAATGGTTTTTAAGCGCATAGGAGTCGAAGATAAGTTTTGCATAGTCGCAGGAAATCGCAATTATATTAGAGACCTATTTGATATATCAAAAGAGAAAATTGTATCGCATATCTTATCTATCGTCGGATTGGATAAGACGAAAGTTACAAAATGTTCAATTACTTCTTCCAAGGTTTAACTACTTAAAAAGATGGATGAAAAAGAAAAGAAACTAAGAGAAGAAATTCTTGGCAAGGTATGTGAGATTTACAATATAAGAAAGGGAAAAGAGCAGTTTGTGCCTGGTTACACTTACTTAAATTATTCCGGAAGAGTTTATGATGAAAAAGAAATGCAGGCATTAGTTGATGCTTCTTTAGATTTTTGGTTAACGTTAGGAGAAAAAGGCAAAGAATTTGAAGCTAAATTTTCTGATTATTTAGGACTTAAGGAGGTTGTGGTCTGCAATTCTGGTTCTTCCGCTAACCTCTTAGCGATTAGCTCTCTTTGTTCTTCTATGATTGAAAATCCTTTAACAAGAGGAGATGAAGTAATTACTACTGCTGCTACCTTCCCTACGGCACTAGCTCCAATTATTCAAAATGGTTTGATCCCTGTTTTTGTGGATGTTGAATTAGGTAGTTATAATATCAAGGTATCAGAAGTAGAAGAAGCTATTTCAGCGAAAACAAAAGCTATCTTTTTTGCACATACACTTGGAAATCCTGCAGAGATTGACAAGATTTTGGATATTGCCGAGAAGAATCATCTCTATGTTATTGAAGATGCATGTGATGCTTTAGATTCAAAATATGATGGACAACTAATTGGCACTTTTGGAGACATCTCTACTTATAGTTTTTATGCGGCACATCATATAACTATGGGGGAGGGGGGAGCATTGGCCACAAATGACCCGAAAGTAGCTCGAGCAGCTGTTTCCATTAGAGACTGGGGTAGAGATTGTTACTGTCAAACAGGACAGAAAAATCCTAACGGTGCCTGTAACAATAGATTTGGGCATAGGTTTGAAAGTTTGCCTGAAGGATATGACCATAAGTATGTTTATACCAACATAGGATATAATCTTAAACCGTTAGACTTGCAGTGTGCTATCGGACTAAAACAATTAGAAAAACTTTCTGAATTTACACAAAAAAGAAAAGAGAACTTCAAAAAACTTTATGAGACTTTCGAGAGATATCAAGATAAGATAATCCTCCCCAAGTGGTCTTCAAGATCAGATGTTTCTTGGTTTTCTTTTCCAGTTACTGTTAGAGATAATGCAGGATTTGACAGAAAGCAGATAGTTAACTTTTTAGAAAAGAAAAATATTGAAACAAGGATGTTATTCGGGGGAAATATATTAAGACAACCTGCCTTTAGTAATATTGACAAGAGGGTTGTTGGAGATTTGAAAAATACGGATATCACACTAAATAACACTTTCTTTTTAGGAATTTACCCCGGCCTAACAGCGGAGAAAATGAATTATATCATTAACTCTGTGAATGAATTTTTTGAAAAGTGCTAATAAATGCCATTTAGGGTACTTTTATTGACTGGTTGCTTTTTTAGATAATGTTCAATGATAATCCATATTATGCCAATTACCAAATGAGAAGTATTGTCCTTTAGCAGGAAATCTAAGTGGATAAAGCGCAGAATACAAACATAGGCATACCTACTAAGCCACGTATATGTTTGTTCTCACTACGGAAGCTGGTGAGACATGTTTCGAGATGTGCCGAGTACGAGTTCGAAGATGTGATCTGTGACGTTGACGACGTCGAGTTGTTAACTCCTGAGTCCTATCCTTGGTTTGTGTTTAGCCGGAAGCTTACAAATCAACTTGCGCGTCGCCTTTCGATAGCTTGTCTTAATCCTGGCATCAGAAAGATACGATGCAACAGGAGTTATGACGTTTTCTTTGCCATATGCCAATCACCACAGGACTTGCTATCGTTGAATGCAATCAAGGGATGGAGGCAGTCCTGCCGAAAATCAGTTTGCTGGCTCGGGGAGCTTTGGGCTGGTGAATTGCCAAAGTATAAGGGTCATTTAAAGATTTTATCGCAATTTGACTATGTCATACTCACATTCAGTAGTACCGTTGATAAGCTTAACAAAGTAACTAAAGCATCCTGCATCTATCTGCCACCTGGGATTGATACTATTAAGTTCTGCCCCTTTCCGAATCCACCTCTAAGGTCTATAGATGTGTATAGCATGGGACGTAATTCGTCGAAAACGCACCAATCCCTCTTGAAACTGGCTGAGGAGGGAAAAATTTTTTACATCTACGACACGGTCTCTAACATGTATACATGCTATCCTAAACAACACCGTAGCTTATTGGCCAATATTGCGAAACGAAGCCGATATTTCATAACGAATGCTCCCAAGATTAATCAGCAATCTGAAACTCATGGACAAAGTGGAGTCAGCTATCGTTTTTTTGAAGGGGCAGCTTCTGGAACTGTTATGATTGGGGATCCCCTAGATAACGAGGATTTCAGAAAGTACTTTGACTGGCCGGATGCTGTGATCCACGTTCCCTATGATACGGTAGAAATCTCCGACATCTTGGCCGATCTCGATTCACAACCGGAGCGGTTGGAAAAAGCCCGAAGGAACAATGTTATCCAATCTCTTCTACGTCATGATTGGGTTTACCGATGGAGAGCGATTCTGGAGCTTGTGGGCCTTAAACCAAAGCCTGCTCTTGTTGCTCGAGAGAAACGTTTGAAGAAGCTCGCCGAAGACATCAAAAATACCTCATAATCGCATATTGCCAATTTTGTACCACAGGTGCCCACTGCTTGAACTGAGTGTTTAGAGCTGTGACATAGGCATATTGATATTGCGAATAACTGATGCACAAGCAAGTTATCGATAAACAAAATGTTAAAGCTGTTATCCTTGCATGCGGCCGTGACTTCGGTCGCTAAGGAACTAAGAAACTGTTGTGACTAATGAGAGTGTACTTAGCATGAACTACAAAATCAGTCAGTTGGATAAATTAGAAAATCAAAGCATTTTCATCATCAGGGAAGCCTACAGCCAGTTCAGAAATGTTGCACTGCTCTGGTCAATTGGCAAGGATTCCACAACACTGCTATGGCTTGTTAGAAAAGCTTTCTTTGGCCAAATACCCTTTCCGGTTCTTCATATCGACACAACCTACAAGTTTCAGGAAATTTATGACTTCAGAGACAAATATGCCAAAGAATGGGGTTTGAAGCTTATCGTTGCTAAAAACGAAAAAGCAATTGGTAAGGAGGTCGGCCCGGATAAAGGGAAGTTCAAATGCTGCAATGAACTAAAAACTATTGCCCTGAAACAGGCTATTGCCAAGCACGACTTTAAAGCTCTGTATCTTGGAATCAGAAGGGACGAGCATGGTATCCGTGCCAAAGAAAGAGTTTTTAGTCCGAGAGATGAGGACTTTGAATGGGATTATAAGAATCAACCCCCGGAGTTATGGGACCAGTATAAGACCAAGGCTGCGGAGGAAGAACACCTCAGAGTCCATCCCTTACTCGGCTGGCGCGAAATCGACGTCTGGGAATATGTCAAAAGAGAAAATATTCCCGTTGTTGGGCTTTACTTTGCCAAAAATGGAAAACGATATAGAAGCATCGGATGCGAAACCTGCTGTATGCCTGTGGATTCAGATGCTGACACTATAGGCAAGATTGTCGAGGAGTTAAAAACCTCTAAAATTTCCGAGAGAAGCGGCCGCGCACAGGACAAGGAAGAGGACTACATGATGCAGAAACTGCGGTCACTGGGATATATGTAGGATGAGAGACTATAATAAAGAGGCACACCTGCGTTCGATACTAAAAGCGGTAAGCTATCGATTACTTGCCGCTATTGCTACAGGGACGATTGTGTATGTTTTTACTCGAAGATTGGATATTTCTCTCGGCATAGCTTCTGTGGAAGTAATAGCAAAGATATTCTGCTATTACATTCACGAAAGATTATGGTCATTTATAGGTTTTGGTCAGAAGAAACATCCGTTGTCCTCTTTGCCTGTCGACAGGCCCTTGGAAGGAAAGGACATGGAGGAGATAAAGAAGAAACTAAAAGAATTAGGGTATATCAGCGAGGATTAAAATGGACGTGCTTAGCTTTGTTATTGTTGGCCATATCGACCACGGAAAATCGACACTGATTGGAAGACTGCTTTACGATACCGACTCGCTTCCACCGGACAAGATTGAGGAAGTGCAGAGGGCTTCAGCCAAGGCAGGTAGAGAGACCGAGTTCGCCTACCTTTTGGACCATTTGGAAGAAGAGCGAAAGCAGGGCATTACCATTGATACAACGCAGGTTTTCTTCAAAACCGACGAAAGGCGTTACGTAATAATCGATGCTCCGGGGCATGTGGAATTTGTCAAGAATATGATTACTGGGGCGTCCCAAGCCGAAGCTGCTGTTTTGATCATCGATGTCGTCGAAGGTGTCAAGGAGCAGACCAAACGGCATTCATATATGTTATCTCTGCTCGGGCTGCATCAGGTTGTTGTTGTCTTGAACAAAATGGATCTGGTGAAGTTCTCTATGGAGCGTTTCAACACCGTCAAAAAAGACGTGGCTAAATGGCTCAAATCTATATCTATCCAACCCACTTTTTACATTCCGATTTCCGCAATCAAAGGTGACAATGTTGCGAGCAAGTCTGAGAATATGGGTTGGTACACCGGCCTGACGTTCCTGGAAAGTTTGGACACTTTGCAGAATAAAAAGCCGGCAGAAGACAAACCGCTTCTGATGCCTATCCAGGACGTGTACAAGATTGGAGACAAGAGAATTAATGTCGGCAGAGTGGAGTCCGGCGTTATAGAGAAAGGTACCGAAGTAAGGGTCCTGCCAACCGGCCAGATTACAAACGTCAATTCCATCGAGAAATATCTTGAAGACGCCGACAAAGCTGTTGCCAGCGAATGTATCGGCATTACAACTACAGATTCAGTTTTTCTCGACCGCGGCAATGTAGTATGTTTGCCGGGCGCAGAACCTGCCTTAACCGACAGGATTCCTGCGAATATTTTTTGGATGGCCAAGCTGGACTTCGGAAAAGACCAGAAATTGACTATAAGATGCGCAACTCAGGAAACTGTTTGTAAAGTTGAGAGTATTGATAAAAGGATCAACTCCTCAACGCTCGAAGTTATCGCTGAAAATGCTGACGTGATCAAGAATCTTGAGGTTGCCGAAGTCATCATCAAAACCAAAAAACCTGTGGCCATCAAGGACTTCAATGATGTCCAGGAATTGGGGCGTTTTGTCCTTGTCCAAAATGAAAACATATGTGCCGGCGGAATAATTACTGCTATAAGCTGATATCGTGACAAAAAACGCAAAAACTGTAATAATAGGCCTAGACGGCGTGCCTTTTGGTATGATTAAAGATTTCACTGAAACCGGCGTAATGCCCAATACCGCCGAGTTGATTTCCCATGGGATATTCAAAAAAATGAACTCCTCTATACCAGAAGTCTCTTCCGTCGCATGGTCATCAATCATTACCGGCAAGAATCCTGGCCAGCATGGAATCTTCGGCTTTATGGATTTATTCGATCACTCCTACAAAATGAAATTCCCAAATTTCAATGATTTGAAGGCCCCTCCATTTTGGGATCTGTGGGAAGGAAAGTCTGTTATAATAAACGTACCATCAACTTATCCTGTCCGCGAAATGAATGGCGTACACATTTCAGGTTTTGTATCCATAGATTTTGAAAAAAGTGTTCATCCAAAGTCTCTAATCCGACAGTTAAGGGACTTGGACTATCGCCTGGATGTCGATTCGCAGAAAGCCCATAGTGCGATGGATATGTTTCTAAAAGACTTGGATAAAACCCTTGACGCAAGAATTGAAACATACCGATATCTATGGAAAACTCACGACTGGCAAACCTTCATGCTTGTTTTCACTGGCACAGACCGATTGATGCACTTCTTATGGAGCGCCTACGAAGATGAAAGTCATCAGTACCATGATTTATTCCTCGGACATTTCAGAAGAATCGACCAGGTTATTGGGGAAGTCGCCACCCGACTCCGTGATGATGATTTACTTGTTATGCTTTCGGACCATGGCTTTGAAAGACTCGATTATGATGTTTATATCAGTTATCTTCTCGCTCAGGAAGGATTTCTACACTTCAAGCAGGGCGAAGAGATTTCTTTAGATAACATATGCTATGGTACAAAGGCATTTGTTCTTGACCCGGCAAGGATTTATCTAAACCTAAAAGAAAAGTTCCCTTGTGGAACTGTCGACCAGTCCGATAGCGAAAATATTTTATGTCAGCTTGAGAATCTATTTTGCTCACTGGAGATAGACAGCAGGAAGGTTATAAGAGATATCTACAGAAAAGAACAACTCTTTTCCGGCCCATATCTTGAAAATGCGCCAGATTTGGTTTTGGTTGGTGGCAAAGGTTTCAACCTTAAGGCAAGTGTCAAAGCCAACCAATTAACAGACAAAGCTATCTTTACCGGCAAACACACACAGGACAGTGCTTTCTTGGTAGTAAAGGGCCTTGCAGATAAGAGCATCGTTCCCGAAATACCTGCCGTCTGGAACATAAAAGAGCTGGTGGAGAAAAGTTAAAGTCCTGCTCGACACAATCCAAGTGGATTACAAGACCGAGCCAGAAATGGTGAGCGAAGACAATGTCACGTAAACAACCTGTCCGAAGACAAAATGCCAAAGCTATCATCCTCGCTGGAAGTCGCGATTTCGGTCGTTGTCCAGTGGCGTCGCGTTTACCTACAGCGTTATGGCCATTAGAGGGAAAACCTGCAATAGAACATCTGCTAATTTCTTTAGCTAAACAAGGAATAGACCGAGCCGTGATTTGTTCCAACGGTGATGGTTCGTTGCTGGCAGAATCGATTCACGCTAATAATCGTTTGGAATTGAAATTCTTAGACGAACAGTTGCCATCAGGTACTGCCGGCTGTGTTCGCGATGCTGCCAGCGGCGAAACAGACGAATTACTCCTGGTATTGCCTGCCAGTATAATATGTCCCCCAAAAATCAATGTGCTGATAAATGCTCACCGAAAGGGTAAGTCTGATTTGACTGTGATGTTTAATCCAGTCCACAATAACGGCCAGATTATGGGAGAAGCAGCAGGAATCTATATTTGCGAAACCAGCGTCTTAGAACACATCCCCAAAGAAGGCTACTTTGATATCAAGGAGGGCCTGATTCCTGAACTGCTCCGTGCCGGTAAAAGCGTTCATACGGCGGTATTGCCAAATCATGTTGGAAATTTTCGAGATTGGCGAGAGTATCTCTACGCCATCTCCAATTATCTTGAGTATACTCCAAAACTAAACGTGGATTTAAAACTGTGCAAGCGTAACAACTCACAAGCCGTATGGATGGCAGCTAATTCGATGGTGGACCCGGCTGCGCGAATTTACGGGCCGGTCGTTATTATGGATGGAGCTCACATTTCCGAAGGGGCAGTAATTTTTGGGCCAACCATACTCGGACGCGATGTTAGTATCGGCAAGAATAGTATTGTCATAAATAGCGTGCTCTGGGACGGCGCACAAGTGGGGCCAAACTGTGAAATTAAGCGATGCCTGATTGACTACAACGCGGCTGTGCCTGGTAATACCGTTGTGGAAGAAGAAGCCATACCATTCAGAGCAGAGGGAATGTTGGAAAGTGTGGTTAGTTGCGCATTAAAGGTTGGGAAAAATAACGCGAACAGATTCCAGCACGCATTGCAACTACAACTCGGTAAACGTAACAGAAAATTGCCGGATTGGGTACAATCACGCAAGACAAAAATCGTCCCGTGGTTGGCGGCCGGTCTTCTTTTAGTTGCTTTTCTATGGTCTTACCGGCCTGGTCTTGTAAATCTTTGGGATACTTGGCAGAGAAGCGATGAATACTCCAGCGGTCTTTTGGTTCCTTTTCTGGCGGTCTACATCTTGTGGTCGAGGCGACACAGTCTTGCTCAATGCCGTGTGGGGCCTTCTGTTTGGGGCCTGTTTGCCTTCGTGGCAGCGCAAGCAGTCAGACTTTTTGGGCTGTTCTTTATGTATGGCTCAGTAGAAAGGTTGTCCATCGCTTTAAGTATTGCCGCATTGGTTCTGCTTCTGTTTGGCTGGCAGTTCCTCCGAAAGGTATCTACGGTACTACTATTCCTGTGCTTAATGCTGCCCTGGCCCACCCGAATCCAGGCGGCTGTGGCGCTGCCTCTACAAAGCTGGGCCACTTCATCAGCCGTATTCTGTCTGGAGGTGATGGGCTATGAGGTCATACAGGAAGGCAATATTATCCATATCGGCCAGGCAACCGTCGCAGTCGCCGAGGCGTGCAACGGCTTGAGAATGGTCACCGCCTTTTTCGTGATTAGCGGCTTAGTTGTCCTGCTGGTCAGGCGAGCATGGTGGGAGAAGCTTATCGTCCTGGCATCAAGCCTGCCTGTTGCTCTACTTTGTAACACAGCGCGATTAACAATCACCGCGATTGCTTTTACAGTACTCAGCGGCGAGTATTGGGAGAAAATATTCCACGATTTTGGCGGCTATGCAATGATGCCATTGGCACTTGCAGCGGTAGTCGCTGAGCTTTGGCTTTTGGCAAAACTTACAACGCTTCCGATGAAAGAAGAAGCAATAATAATCACACGGCAAAAAGGTGAGGGACTCCCAACGCGATAAGAGGCATTTGGAAGCCCTGATTAGTATTACAAATCCCAACTGAAGGAGAACCAGGAAATGAATGATTTAGAAAAATATCGTAGTCATGTGATAGAACAAAGGCCTGCTAATTTTGAAACGCCGCCTGAATCTACCGGTCATTCCACATCCAATTTGATTATGGGTGTACTTCGCCGCTGGTACATTGTGCTGCTGATATTCTTTGTAATGTGCGCAATTGGAATCCCTGCAATATGGCTTTCGATAGAACCTCTGTATGGTGTAACCGGCGCAATAAGGGTTGCTCCTATT
>Ga0307379_10001135_pt1 | contig 42636 bp, 32 predicted proteins | sample UN2MG_FD_202237 | JGI IMG/M metagenome (GOLD analysis project Ga0307379, IMG submission 202237) | Soil microbial communities from Risofladan, Vaasa, Finland - UN-2 | ecosystem: Environmental > Terrestrial > Soil > Coastal area > Acid sulfate soil | place: Finland: Risofladan, Vaasa | collected...
AACTCGGCGCAACGATTGGGCGGAGGCATATCATGCTCTCGTGATTCCCGAGCCACAATAGAGGGGAACGAGATAGCAGGGAACTGGGCTGGGACCTCTGGAGGCGGCATCTTCTGTCGGGAGGACAAGTCGATGATTGCGCGCAACACGATTGTAGGGAATACAGCTACGGAGCATGGCGGGGGAATACTCTGCCATATGAGCTATGCAATCATTACAGAGAATCTTGTCAGTGACAACTCCGCAATTGAATCCGGTGGCGGGATTCACTGCGAACACGGTTCGGTGAGACTCGAAGGGAACGTAATCGCCGGCAACTCCGGCGTCAACGTAGGCGGTGGAATATGTTCGTACTACGGCACCCCGACTCTGAGAGGCAATACGATCCACTACAACTCAGCAGACCGATACGGCGGTGGTGCATATTTCGTCGAGAGCACGCCCACTGTAGAACACAACATGATTGGCGGAAACATCGCGGGCGTCTCAGGTGGAGGCATATACTGTGAGAAAAGCAGTCTGACCTCCCTTAACAATGCCATTGTTGAGAATCAGGCTGGCGTTCAGGGCGCAGGGATGATCGTCAAAGAAAGCACAGTCTCTCTTGGCAACTGGACGGTGTCGCGCAATTCTGCTCCCGGCGGCGGCGTGTGTTGTCTCGACAGTTCGATGACAGTGCTCAACAGCATTCTCTGGGACAACTCTTCCTTCGAGGTCATGGCCGACAACAGCTGGCTAGGCATAACTTATTCACTTGTCGAAGGCGGCTATGAAGGAGTGGGGAACATCCACGATGACCCAATGTTCGTCACGGGCCCGTTGGGCGAATACTACCTCGACCCGGACAGCCTGTGTATAGACGCCGGCAGCCAATCAGCCGATGATGCGGGCCTTTGGTATCGGACGACGCAAGCTGACGGGACGCCTGATACGGGAGCTCTAGATATGGGTTTTCACTACCCGATTCCTTGAGCGGCTGGCTCATGACCGATAGGTGCAGGTTCTGCCGTCGAATTGCATGGCAACCACTCAACGGGCTGGGTGCCATGGCCGGACGAATGCCGCTGCCCTGAGAATCCTGACAAGCGGTGCCTTTTCTATGTCTTTGAAAGAGATTATGGCTCCGGAGCGACCTGGGACCTCACAATTAAGGCAGAAGCCAAGGGCCTTGCCGGATGGCCTAGTGTGGGCCTGAAGCTCTTAGACGAGGACTACAACCTAGTAATGAGTTGCCCAGATTATGACAACGATGTCACTTGGAATGTCGGTATCCGTCAAGGCACGTACATTCTCGAGGTTATAGCGGTAAACGACAAGACGTATGAGTTTGAGCTCAGCCTGACTCGTCACTCGCGATCGGGCTAGGGGCTTATAAGCCCAGCTCCGGGCCGTTAGGGTCGGAATGCAGGCTGCGGGCCCGTCCAATCAGGTTGCCCACAATGCAGGGTCAAACGCGACGTTGGTCGCTCAAGACCCCAATTCATATACTGGGCGCTTCCTGCAAAAGGTGCTGTGAGGTCCTTGAGCCGCAACTGGCGCGAGATGCTCATCAAGGGGTAATACAAAACAAACTCTCAATAGCACCCTCCAGACAACCGACTACGGCCGTAACGATAATAGGAAACTCAGGCTAGACGAGTCTGGGGGGGCTCACCCACCAAAGAAGCCGACTTTTTGCCACGTGAATCCCGCCAATCGCGCCAGAAGTTTGCTTGCCGAAAACTCGCTCTTGCCCGCCTCATATATGCTCTGCGATCCACAGCTGGAATGAGGCGGAGACCGCATTGCCGGGAGAACATAGACTGGCGATAATGAGGCTTGCGGCCTCGGTGCCTCTCCTGCTCGCTCCCTCTCGCTCTATGAACTTCACAAGCGCCCACATCCCCGAGGGGTCGCCGAGGCTCCCCAGGCCCATCGCCGCCCACGCCGCCTCCGGGAAGGCGGGCATTTGTTGCCCTACAACCTGCTTGAGCACGGTATCTCCCTCTCTTCCGCCGAGTTCAGCCAGTACCGCGGCGGCCATCGTCTTTCTCACACCGTGCTTTCTTGCCAGCAGAATAGACAGAGTAGAGAGCGCCCTGTCATCTTTTGTGGTCTCGGCCGCCAATATCGCGTTTCGGATGTTGTAGTCCGCACCGGTCCTAAGAGCTTCCATGAGTACCACCTGCGATTCTTCGTTAGCCAGCCTGGCGAACAAGAAGGGGTCGAAGCCCTGAAACCGCAGCCAGCTTTCAACGTTCGCCCGGAGCCATTTGATCGCATCGCGATGGCCCTTTCTTGCCAGCGCAGATGCCGCACAGACCTGAAAATCAGAATGACCGGTGTCCTTCCACACATTCTTGATGGGATCAGGCACTTCCTGCCCCGGTGAAGAAGGGCCCAAAACGGTTATCGCCAAGTATTTCAGACTGGCTCTGCCCTTTCGCAACATGGCATCTGCCTCAATCAGGGCTGGCTCAGTGGGTGCAAGCCCACTCCTTACGAAATAGTAAGCCACCCTAAGCGCGGCATCTGAACGATGCCCGGCCATGATCGCGCGTGCGTCGTCAAGCCCTGCCGGGTCTCGCATCGCGCTGAGGGCAAGCGCTGTCTTGACCCTCCTGTCCCAATCGGGTGAGCGCAGTCCTTGGCGAAGGACCTCAATGCATTTCTTCTTCAGCTCGGTCGCAGCTCTGTTGACCGGCTCGTTCGCAAAATCCGTGACCGGCGCCACGTTCTCCTCGCAGCCCTGCTGGGCAAGGGCCAACAGCACGGCGATAATCATCAGGGTCGGAACCAGTCTCAATTCAGTGAACTTCATCATTCTACTCCGACGTTGCCGAAACTGTCTTAGGCTTTCTTTTGCCCAGCACCGCTTGGCTACGGCCTCTAACATTCACCATTAGGGTTTTAAGAGAGTTACGAAGCTGGGCAGGCTCCAATCCCTTGGTCAACTTGCCGTTTATCGCGAGGTGGACTGCGCCCGTCTCCTCCGAGACAACAACGGCCACGGCGTCCGTGTCCTCCGTTATACCCATCGCCGCCCTATGCCTCGAGCCATAAGATATATCCAGATCGCGAGACTTGATCAGCGGCAGGAAACTTACCGCGCTTGCTATAACCCCCTCACTGATCATCACAGCCCCATCGTGAAGAGGCGATGTTTTCTGAAAAATCGCCCGCAGCAACGGCGAGGTTACTGCGGCGCCGATTGGGACGCCGCGCTCGACATGCGACCGAAGCCCAGTGCTTCTTTCTATCACAATCAATGCGCCCGTCCTCTTCTGAGACAAGGCCGAGACAGCATTGACAATCTCCTCCACCAGCTCTGTCTGTTGCGCCTTCCAATGTCTCATCAAACCATACTTACCAAGCTGGGCGAGCGTCCGCCGAATCTCAGGCTGGAATATCACCAGAAACACGAGTAGCCCAAAACTCCAGAAATTCGAGAGAAGCATGTTCACAGTCTTAAGCTCCGCCAACCGACCAATTAGCGACGCTGCGACCATGAAAACCAGGCCCACGATCATCTGCACCGCAAAGGTGCCCTTAATCAACTTGAGTAGGAAATAGACAACCAGCGCCACGACGATGATGTCGATGACATCCGTCCAGCTGGGTCTAATGTATCCCGTGGTCTTAAAGAAATCCGATAACAGAGAGAAGATATCAACCTGCATCAGGATCGCTCCGCCACAACTGCCTCACATTAGCTAACCTGCATTTGACACAATAAAAACAATTTGACCATAACAGTTTCTTCACGATCTTACTATCGCATCTGCCACGTCGCAGACTTCTCGCATCTTGCGAACGTCATGCACTCTCACGATGTCTGCACCCCGCACAATTGCCGCCGCGACTGATGCAGCGGTCCCATAGAGCCTTTCTTGAACGGGCTTCTTTATTATCTTGCCAATGACCGATTTGCGCGATGTCCCTAGGAGAATCGGCACCCCCAGCCCGCGGAAACTGTCCAGCTGGTTGATCAGCTTCAGATTGTGCGCAAGCGTCTTCCCGAAACCGATCCCAGGATCGGCGATGATGCTCTGCCGATTGACGCCGGCCTCGACCGCCGCTGAACAGGACCACGCAAGGCATGAGTATATCTCACCTATGAGGTCGTCGTAGCGAGGCGACTTCTGCATGTCCCTGGGAGTGCCCTGAATGTGCATCACGGCAAGCCCAGCGTCGTGCTTGGCCACAACCTCAGCCATTCTCTCGTCGAAGCGAAGCCCGCTGATGTCATTTATCATGTCCGCACCGCAATCAAGCACCGCCGCAGCCACATCAGACTTGTAAGTATCGACGGACAAAATCGCCCTCAGCTCGCCCACAATCGCACTGACCACCGGCAACAGCCTCTCAAGCTCCTCCTTGGCGCCAACCGCGGCCGCGCCCGGCCTTGTCGATTCTGCTCCAATATCGATTATGTCCGCGCCCTCCTCCTGCATCCGCAGCGCCCGGTCAACAGCAGCCTTCGGGTCGAGGAATTCCCCACCGTCGGAGAACGAGTCCGGCGTTACGTTCAAAATACCCATAACGGCCGTTCGCTTCGTCAGGTCCAGATGCTTGTCTCTCGCCGTGAACAGCGAAGGCCGATTGCTCCAGTTGTTCAGCAGCCTCTCAATCTGTTTCCCAAGGGCAGGCAGCCCGAACTGCTGTCGTTTGAGCGACTCAACGAGGCGCCCAAATTGCGTCTCGCTGCCAAGCAGCAGGACGTGGGTTCTGGAATTAGAATCGGTGAGCACGTCTCTCGACTGGGCTGCATCACCACCCAGAGAGAGCATCTGTTCTTTCAGGATCATCGCCCGTGGGGCACTGAGATCGGGAATCTTGATCGCCAAGCCCAATCCTTTCGGGACCATGAGGCGGATACCATCGCTCGAGACGCCAATCGCCCGCATCTCCTCGGCGAGTGTTCCCGAGCTGGCAGGCCGAAATATATATGGACGGTTTGCGTTCGACTTATGGGCTGCGGTCAAGTGCTCTGCGTTCTCTGTTTCTGTCCAAGTATTGCACTAGTATTGCATCCAGCGAGATGTTCTTGGTGAATGGCCTCGGCTAGTCCACACAACAGCTCATACTCCCAACAGCAGGCTCCGGACAAATCGCAGAGTGAGTCTTTTGAACAAGGCGCCAGAAGTAATCACTCTTTATCAGATGAGTCATTCGCAGGCGCCGTTTCCTTCTCGGCCGGCTTCTCTGTAATCTGCCCTTTGGACTGCAGATAGTCATCGACGATCTGCCGGACCTCTCCGCCGTCAAGGACCTCCTTCTCCAACAGAGCTGCCGCGAGGGTATGGACCAATGGAGCCTTGTCGAGCAGAGTCTGCCTCGCCCTTTTGTAATTCCTCCTCACGATTCGCTCGATCTCCTGATCGATTTTGATGGCCGTGGCCTCGCTGAAGTCCTTTGGCTGCGCGAACTCCTTGCCGAGGAATATGTGCTCCTCCTTCTTGCCAAAAGTCAGTGGCCCTATCGCCTCGCTCATGCCCCACTCGCAGACCATTTTTCTGGCGAGATTGGTTGCGATCTCAAGGTCGTTCCCTGCGCCGGTGGTTATGGACTCAAGAAAGATCTCTTCGGCCACGCGACCTCCAAGCATACACGCCAGCTGGTCGTTCAGATAATCTATGTCGTAGTTGTGCCTGTCGTCGATCGGCAGCTGTTGCGTGAGGCCGAGTGCTCGCCCCCTTGGTATAATCGTAACCTTGTGGACGGGGTCTGTATGCTCCAAGAGCGCGGCCAAAAGAGCGTGGCCCGCCTCGTGATAGGCGATGTTTTTCTTCTCCTCATCCGTGATTATCAGCGACCGCCGCTCCACACCCATCAGAACCTTGTCCTTCGCGTCTTCCATGTCAACTGCACTAACCTCATCCTGATTTCGTCTCGCTGCGAGCAACGCGGCCTCGTTTACCAAATTAGCTAGGTCCGCCCCGGTAAAGCCCGGCGTCCCACGAGCAACGACGCCGAGGTCCACGTCCGCTCCAAGCTTTATCTCCTTGGTGTGAACCTTCATTATCGCCTCACGCCCCTTCCGGTCAGGGCGGTTCACAACAATCTGCCGGTCGAACCGGCCCGCCCGCTGCAGCGCCGGATCGAGAACATCCGGACGATTCGTCGCCGCGATTAGGATCACTCCGTCGCTCGACTCGAATCCATCCATTTCGACAAGCAGCTGGTTGAGCGTCTGTTCACGCTCGTCGTGCCCACCACCGATCCCCGCCCCTCGATAACGCCCAACCGCGTCGATCTCGTCAATAAAAATGATGCAGGGAGCGTGCTTCTTGCCCTGTTCAAAAAGGTCTCTAACTCGAGATGCTCCAACGCCGACGAACATCTCAACGAATTCCGAGCCACTGATGCTGAAGAATGGAACCTGCGCCTCGCCCGCAATTGCCCTGGCCAAGAGCGTCTTTCCTGTGCCGGGTGCGCCGATAAGAAGCGCACCTTTCGGAAGCTTCCCGCCGAGGCGCTGATACTTCTGCGGATCGGTCAAAAAATCGATGATCTCGTCAAGCTCCTCCTTTGCCTCATCAATGCCCGCCACGTCGTCAAACGTAACTCGCTTCGATTTGTCAGTGGTGAGTTTGGGTCTGGCCTTCCCAAAAGAAAGCACCTTGGAACCGCCGCCCTGCATCTGCCTCATCAAGAAAATCCAGATCGCCAGGAATATCCCCATCGGCAGAAGCCAGGTCAAAAGAGCGGAGAGAAGCCAAGATTGCTCCTGCCTTGGCATGACCTCGACAACCGTGTCCGTCTTGTCAAGTGCCGCATAAAGGGTCGGGTCGTCAAGAATATAGGTGTAAAACCGCTGACCGCTCCTGGTAACCCCCTCCAGCCGAGACTCGCGAATCTCCACACGCTCTATCGCACCCGCCGCCAATTCCTGCCTGAACTGGCTATAAGTCCATTTGGAATCGCTCGGCGGGGTTGTTTCAACAAACTTCGCCAACAAAGCAGCGACGATAATAATGGACGCCCAGAGCGCAAGGGTCTTAAGACGCGGGTTCAAACCACAACCTCTCTAGTTCAGAACATTCCCAAGACAGCATTTATAAATACAATACCGCCAACACCACAACGGATCAACTTGCATAGAGCTCCGAATCAATCCTAGCCATAAAAGAACTACAATCAGCCTCGCTGGCCGCAGATTGCCGCCGCGCAGACCACGTCGCCTGCTTTCGTCACACCCTTTTGCAGAGCTACCCCGATTGTTGACGGTTGACACATTTGCGAACCGGTTGCATTCTGACCGCCGGTTTGAATTTGCGGGCCTCAATTCAAGTAGAGCAGCTTAATTGGTATTACATCAAAATACACCTCCCGAGCCAACAGACATTGGCAAATACCAGCTGACGTTCGGCAAGGGGCGCGCACCGTGGGAGCTAATTGCCTCAGACCTCCCGCCCTGTAACGCAGCATGCCCCGCCGGCGTGAACGCAAAAGCCTACATTGGCCTTGCCAAGGATGGCAAGTTCGCCGAGGCGCTCGAGGTTGTGCGGGCACGTCTTCCGCTGCCCGGCGTTATCGGACGGATATGCAGCCGGCCATGCGAGCGGAATTGCACTCGGGGAAAGCTCGACGAGCCGATCGCTATCTGTGCCCTGAAGCGATTTCTGGCCGATTACGAGCTGCGCCGGGGCGGCAGAATAGTCCGGCGCATAACCCCTCGAAGGGCAGAGAGAGTGGCCATTGTCGGAGCCGGCCCCGCTGGCCTGACGGCAGCCCACGACCTGCTCTGCCGAGGGTTTGGCGTAACGGTCTTCGACGAGTTCGACAGGCCCGGCGGAATGCTGCTTGCAGCAATCCCCGAATTCAGGCTGCCTCGTGACATTTTGTCGCTTGAAATAGCCGACATACTCGGTGCAGGCGTCGAGCTCAGAGCAGGCGTCCGTGTCGGTCGGGACCTGAGCATAGGAGACCTGTTCAACCAGGGCTACAAGGCCGTCCTGATCGCGACTGGAGCGCAGAAGGGCATCCCGCTGGGCGTCGAGGGCGACGGTCTTGATGGCGTAATGGACGCTATCTCCTTCCTTGCATCGGTGAATCTTCACGGGCTAAGAAGCATCGGCAAAAAAGTGCTCGTCATAGGCGGTGGCGACTCGGCAATCGATTCGGCAAGATGTGCGCTCAGGCTTGGCGCAGATGAGGTGCGCATCGCCTACCGCCGCTCAAGAACTGAGATGCCCGCCAGAGATTACGAGATAGAGCAGGCAACCGAAGAAGGTGTCAAAATTGACTTCCTAGTTGCGCCGGCAAAGATACTGGGCGACGGCGGAAAGGTCTCTGCGATCATGCTTAGAAGGATGCGCCTCGGCGAGCCAGATTCGAGCGGTCGGAGGCGGCCCCTGCCGATCGAGGGCAGCGAGTTTGAAGTTGCTTGCGATTCGGTGATCGCGGCGCTTGGACAGCGTCCCGACCTCGGCGTGCTAGAGGGCCAAACTGGTATAGAGATCGCCAAATGGGGCACAGTGGTGGCTGATGAGCTCACTTGTGCCACATCAGCGCCAGGCATCTTCGCCGCCGGGGACATCGTCTCAGGACCCGCCACCGCGGTTGAGGCGATCGGTGCGGCACACCGAGCGGCCGAGGCTATCGAGGCATTCCTTGTGACGGGCGAGGCGAAAGTTCTTGAGACAACGAGGCGCTGTTCACCGATCAAGTTGGAAATGATTCCGGCGACTAAGGCGCCCGTTCATCGTATCGAGCCGGCTTCCGCGGATGCCGTTCAACGCGCCAGAAGCTTTGATGAAGTCGAAGCGGCGTACAGCGTGGACAAGGCGAGGGAGGAGGCGGGCAGGTGCCTCATGTGTGGCAGGTGTGCAGAATGCAAGCGTTGCGTAGGCGAGTGTGATGGCCGCTATGTGGCGGCCTTGCCGTCCGAAAAAAAGCCATCGTGGGGCGATGAGGAGCTGATCAGAATACGAAGTGACGAGCTCGAAACCCTAATCGATGAGGGTCCTTTGAAGGCGATGCTGACCCCGGAGAGCGGCGAGCCGCTTGAGGAAAGGCTCGTAACGCCAATCGTGGCGATGGCGGACGAGGAGCTCTGTATCGGATGCGATACTTGCGGGGAGGTCTGCCCATACACCGCGATCAAGACGTTCTGCCGCATTGATGGGAGAACCGTTCCCGTCCTTGACAGCGCGTTTTGCAGGGGCTGCGGCCTTTGCATAGCCAACTGTCCAACGGGAGCGCTTGACCAGATATGCTTCTCAAACGAGCTTCTGGCTCAGGCCGTGCTCGAGGCAAGAGGAACGGTCGTGTTGGGCTGCGTCTGGGCCAAGAGTAGGGCGCCAGATGCTTATCAAGTGCTCCGGGATACGTTTGAGGAAGACACCACATTCGTTGACCTTCTCTGCACGGGACGGGTCCCAGCTTGGCTCTTGCTAAAAGCCCTCGAGCGTGGCGTGAGGAGAATCGCAGTCGTGGCTTGTCCTGAGGGCAAATGCAGATATGGCTCAATCAGTAGGGTTGAGGGCACGGTTTCAGCACTTAAATCGTTGCTTGAGATGCTGGGCATAACCACCGACAGAATAAGTATAATCGAGCTCTCGGAAGGTGGGCCCCATGAGAAGGATTGAGGGCGGCTTCACAAATCGTGAGATGATGAGAACTGTCGCGCGGCTTCAGGCGAAAGGTGGCCTGAGACAGAAAAGGCTCTCGTGGCTTGATGACTCGCTGCAAACGACAGAAACGGGCGATGTTGTCTATTTCGTGGGCTGCGTCCCGTTTGCCGATGTTCTTCTGGCTGGCCAGATCGAGGACAGCGTTCTTTCCGTGCCCAGGGCGGCGATTCAGCTGCTCAATCTCGTAGGAACGAGGCCGGTCGTTCTGCCGAACGAGGTCTGTTGCGGCCTAGATGCCTATTTGAGCGGCGATACGGATACGGCAAGATCGCTTGCGAGACAGAATGCAGAAATGTTCAGAACGGTCGGCGCGAAGACGATTCTGACCAGCTGCACCGGCGGCGCCTGGATGCTGAGGAACTACTCAGCCCTTGGCCTCGACCACGGCTGCGAGGTAATGCACGTTGCCGAGTTTCTGGCCCAGAGGTTGGTCGGGGTCCGGCTGCCTTGTGGAACCGCAGTCTGGCCGTCGTCCGTGAGCGCGCCCGACGGGACGCAAGAGCGCTTCGAGCTCTTTAGGCTTGGCAAGATCGCAGGACCAGACGTGGTTGAGCTCGCAAAGAGGGATGCGGCCTGGGTAGGCTGCGAGGCCGATGGCTGGCTCCCGAGGGATGCAGACACAAGAGAACGAATTGACCAACTGATTGAAAAGGCCACCGAGGCGGGCTGCGAGCGCATCCTAACGCTTAGTCCTAGGAGCCTTACGAGCTTGAAGTTCGTGATGAGGCCGGACTCCTGGGTCAAGAGCGGCATCGAGGTCGAGGACCTCGTGGTGCACCTTGCAGGACTTATCGAGGAGAGCAAGAAGTGAGCGGGTTCAGGATAAGCGCTCATCCGATTCTCGAGGTACCCAGGATCGAGGAGTTCACGTTCACTTTTAACGGGGAGGCTCTCCGCGCAAGGCGTGGCGAGGTGATCTCGTCGGCGCTTTTCGCCAGCGGCATTAGAATCTTCGGGCACCACCCCAAAGACAACGCTCCGATGGGCATTTTCTGCGCCAACGGGCAATGCTCGCAGTGCATGGTGATAGCTGATGGCCTGCCCGTCAAGGCGTGCATGACGCTTGCTCGCGAGGGGATGGTGGTTACGAGTTGCGACGGGATGCCGGAGCTGCCGGCAACGGACAGGCCAGTCGCCTTCGGCGAAGTGGAGACGGTGCAAACTGACGTCTTGATTGTCGGCGGCGGCCCGTCGGGACTCTGCGCCGGCATAGAGCTCGGGCAGCTCGGCATCGAGACGCTCATCGTCGATGACAAGGAGGAGCTTGGCGGCAAACTCAGCCTTCAGACGCACGCTTTTTTCGGGTCGATCGATGACTGTTTCGCTGGCACCAGGGGACACGAGATCGGCCACATTCTCTGCGAGCAGGTCGCGCGGTTGAAAAGTGTCAAGACCTGGACAGGCGCGACGGCAGTCGGCGTTTTTGCGGACAAAAGAGTTGGCGTGCAGCATCGCTCTCGCTACGTTCTAGTCCATCCGAAAATCATTCTTATATCAACCGGCGCAAGAGAGAAAAACCTCGCGTTCCCCGGCTGCGACCTGCCCGGAGTTTACGGCGCTGGCGCATTCCAGACTCTTGTCAACCGTGACCTCGTCCGTCCCACGGACCGCCTATTCGTAGTTGGAGGGGGCAACGTGGGGCTCATCGCTGCGTACCACGCCATTCAGGCTGGCATCGAGGTCGTCGGGCTGGTCGAGGCGCTTACGAAGTGTGGTGGCTACAAGGTTCATCTTGACAAGATTCTGAGGCTCGGCGTGCCCGTCTGGACGTCGCATACTGTTGTCAGGGCGTTTGGCAAGACGGAGGTTGAGGGCATCGAGATAGCTAGGGTTGACGCATCCTTCAAGGTCCTGCCGAACACCTCAAGAAGCTTCAAGGTGGATACCATACTCATTGCCGTCGGACTCTCGCCGCTGGATTCGCTTCTCATCATGGCGAAGGAGGCAGATGTTCCTGTCGTCTCGGCCGGCGATGCGAAGGAGATAGCCGAGGCAAGCGCCGCCATGTTCTCTGGTCGGCTTGCAGGCCGCAAGATAGCAAGGATGCTTGGCAGGCCAACGTTCGTCCCGCGGGTTTGGCAACCGCTGATGGAGACGCTTCGCAGCAAGCCCGGCGAGACGCTAATGACAAAGCCGAAGGCGCAAGACCTCAGTGTGTATCCCGTGATCCGCTGCTACGAGGAGATACCGTGCAACCCCTGCACTCAGGTCTGTCCGATGCATTCTATCAGGCTTGCGGGAGATTCGATCACGACGCTTCCGACATTCGAGGGCCGCTGCACGGGCTGCGGCCGGTGCGTCTCGATCTGTCCGGGCCTCGCGATCACTCTTGTGGTTGAGAATTACGACCCCAACAGGCGACTTGCCCTGGTCATTCTGCCGTCCGAGACTGACAGAAAGGCTCTGTTTCGCCGCCGCACGATAACAACCACAGACATGGAGGGCCGACCTCTCGGCGAGGGGAGGGTCGTCGCTGTCAAGAGGTCGCCCATTCTCAACAAGAGAAACCTTCTCCTGCTCGAAGTCCCTTATGAGCTACGGCTTGATGTTACAGGATACAGGCTCCAAGAGCCTGTCGAGCAGTGGGACGCTGCGGGCGCAGAGTCAAGAGAGGACGTGATCGTATGCAGATGCGAGCGCGTAACCAGACGCGAGATAGTGCGGGAAATAAGACGCGGCGTGCGAGATATGAACCAGTTGAAGGCGGTTCTGCGGACGGGCATGGGCGCGTGTGGCGGGCAAACCTGCACGGAGTTGATAGAGCGCATCTTTAAGGAGGAGGGCGTGCCTCAGGATGAGGTAACGGCGCCTACCGAGCGCCCCTTCGTAACCGAGGTTCCGCTCTCTGTGTTGGCCTCCTCGAAAGGAGAGGACAGATGAGCTCCTACGACGCGATCGTCGTTGGCGGCGGCAGCGTCGGCCTCCCTACGGCGATGTTTCTCGCCACGGAGAAGCTCAAAGTGCTCGTTGTCGATCAACATGCATCATGCGGCCAGGGCCAGAATAAGTCCGCGATTGGCGGCGTTCGGGCAACGCACTCTGACCCCGCCAAGATTAAGCTCTGTCTGGAGAGTATCCGAATCTACTCAAATTGGACCGAGACCTATGGCGGAGACCTGGGATGGAAGATGGGAGGGTATTGCTTCCCCGTCTTCCGCGAGGCCGACGAAACACTTCTGAAATCCATACTGCCCATCCAGAAGAAGTTCGGCCTCACGATTGACTGGGTTGGCCCGGAGGTAATCAAGGAGATCGTGCCCGGCATCAACGAGGAGGGATTGCATGGCGGGACCTACTCTCCTGAGGACGGCCAGGTCTCCCCGCTGATGGCTTCCTACGAGATGCACCGCGTGGCTGAGTCGCTTGATTGCGACTTCAAGCTGAACGAGAGGGTTCAGGCAATAACTACCGATAAACACAAGGTTTCGGGCATCAAGACGGACAAGGCAGTTTACTCCGCGCCGGTCGTCGTAAACGCTGCCGGCGCCTTTGCGAGGCAGCTCGGTCAATCGGTCGGCCTCGACATTCCCGTCGCGCCCGACAGCCACGAGGCCGGCATATCGGCCCCGATACGGCAGTTCCTTCGGCCGCTCGTTGTCGATCTCAGGCCGGGGGCCGACGGCAAGAGCGCCAACTTCTACTTCGGCCAGAATGATTTCGGGGCCGTCATCTTCTGCTACACGCCTTCGTCAGTATTCTCCAGCACAGACAGGAGGTGCACGTCCGAGTTCGGGCCGAGCATCGCGCAGCGCCTGATCGAGCTCATGCCACGGCTCAAGAACTTGCTGGTGCGGCGTCTTTGGCGTGGGCTTTATCCCATGACGCCCGATGGCAGCCCGATAGTCGGTCCTGTGCCCGACGACCTCGAGGGTCTGTTCCTTGCAGTCGGCATGTGCGGCCAGGGCTTCATGCTTGGCCCCGGCATAGGAGCCAATCTCGCAAGCCTCATCGTTCATGGCACGCCACTCATCGAGCAAGATGTCATGGAGCAGCTGTCCTTCGGGCGCGACTTTCATGCGGGCGAGGAGGCGCTGAAGTAGGCATCCCAGGTTCGAGCGCGTTGACGCCTGGGCACGCCTGCTTTTCGTGGAACTTCTCGCTAAGATTGGGGTTGACTATCAAGACGCAAACTAGATATTGTCGGTTTCCTGAAAGATAAGTCCTAAGTACTCAAGTCGTTGAAGAGTAGTTTTCACCCCTAGATGTAAGGAGAGGAAAGAACGATGGCAACTTTGCAGCAGAAGCTGGCGGAGCAAATCCCGAAGTATCGCCAGAAAGTAAAGGCGTTTGCGAAGGAGCACGGGGCCAAGGAGATAGGAAAGGTTACCGTGGCGCAATTCTTGGGCGGCCTAAGAGGCGTCTATGGTCTTTTGTGCGATACGTCGGTCGTGGAGCCTGACAAGGGCTTGATCATACGGGGCCATCCACTGCTAGAGATCAAGGACAAGTGGCCCGAGGAGATATTCTTCTGCCTTCTGACCGGCGAGTTTCCTGACGAGGAGGCCAAAAAGTCTCTTCAGCTGGACCTCGACAAGCGCTCTTATGTTCCCGAATACGTCTGGGATGTGCTCGACTCGATGCCGGAGGACAGCCACCCGATGGCGATGCTTAACACAGCTATTCTGGTTCTGGAGCACGAGAGCGTGTTCCGCAAGATGTATTCGGAGGGTATGACCAAGGACCAGTATTGGATTCCGGCGCTTGAGGATGCTCTTCATATATTGGCTAAAATCCCATCGATCGCGGCCGGAGTGTATCGTCTCCGTTATGGGAAGGGAGACATCATCCCTTGGACGCCGGGGCTCGACCTGGGCGCCAACTATGCGAACATGCTCGGCATCCCCGATCCGACCGGTGAGTTCGCGGAGCTGATGAGATTGTATCTGACGTTCCATTCCGACCATGAGGGTGGGAACGTTTCCGCCTACACGTGCTTCACTGTGGCGTCGGCGCTTTCTGACCCTTACTATGCGGTCTCAGCCGGGCTGAACGGCCTTGCGGGGCCTCTTCATGGCCTGGCCAATCAGGAGTGCCTGAACTGGATACTCGAACTGATGGATGAGTTTGACGGCGTCCCGACCAAGAAGCAGATCGACGAATACACGAGGGACACGCTGGCCGCTGGAAAGGTTGTTCCGGGCTATGGTCATGCCGTGCTGAGGACAACCGACCCTCGCTACAAGGGATTCCTCGAGTTTGGCAAGAAGCATATACCTGAAGACCCCGTCTTCAAGACGGTGGCAACGGTCTTTGAGGTCGTGCCGAAGGTCCTGAAGGAGTTCCCCAAGATCAAGAATCCGTGGCCGAACGTTGACGCAGGCTCCGGCTCACTGCTCTTTCATTATGGACTGCGGGAGTTCGAGTATTACACCGTGCTGTTCAGCGTTTCTAGGGCAATGGGTATGCTTGCGCAGCTCGTTCTGCACCGAGGGATCGGCACGGCCATTAACAGGCCGAAATCTATTGACTTCAATCGGCTTGCCTCGCTGGTCTAAAATCGCTACGACGGGGAGCGCCCCATTAGTGGGGCGCTTCCCAGTTACAGTCTAGCGGTTGCGGACGGCACGAAGATAAGAGGATAGTACCATGGGACAGACGCTTACAGAAAAGATACTTTCTGAGCATGCGGGACGCGCTGTTCGGGCTGGCGAGTTCGTCATCGCCTCAGTCGATGTCTGCCTCGTGCAGGACGGCACTGGCCCTCTCGCGATTCGGCAGCTTAAAGAAATTGAACTGGAAAAGGTGGCCCACCCCAATAAGACTGTGCTCTTCCTCGACCATGCGGCACCAAGTCCCCGCAAGGAGCTCTCAAATGACCATATCTTGATGAGGCGCTTTGGGAAGAAGACTGGGGCTGTGTTGTCCGAAGTTGGGGAAGGAGTGTGCCATCAAGTTATCGTAGAGAGCTATCTTGCGCCGGGCGATGTTCACACCGGGGCCGACTCCCACACCTGCACGGGGGGCGGACTTGGCGCTTTTGCGACCGGGATGGGCTCGACGGATGTGGCGATCGCGATGGCCTTGGGCAAGACATGGTTTAGAGTGCCCGAGACCTTCAAGATACAGGTTAAGGGCCGATTTCCGGAAGGTGTATATCCTAAGGACCTCATTCTCCACTTGATCGGCATGATCGGTGCGGATGGCGCGACCTACAAGGCGCTCGAGTATCAGGGCGAGACCATCGACGAGATGGATATATCGGGCCGGTTTACAATAGCCAACATGGCTGTTGAGGCGGGAGCTAAGGTCGGTCTCTTCCCCTCCGATGACATGACCCAGGGGTATCTTCAGCGGATGGGCCGGGGCGATGCGTTCAGGACGATGTCAGCTGATGCGGACGCGGAGTATGAGAGAGTGATCGAGGTTGACGCCTCGAAGCTAGAGCCGACGGTCTCCTTCCCCCACACTGTTGACAACACGAGGACGATGACCCAGATACGACAGATGGACCCTGTGAACATCGATCAGGTCGTCATCGGCACTTGCACGAACGGGCGCCTCGAGGACCTTCAGACGGCAGCAGCGATCCTAAAGGGCAAGAGTCGCGATAAGGATACTAGGCTCTTGGTTGCCCCGGCATCGAGAAAGATTCTCAAAGCAGCGCTTAACGACGGAACGTTGCAGACGCTCATTGACGCGGGTGCTCTGGTGCTGCCGCCGGGCTGCGGGCCATGTGTCGGCGTTCATCAGGGAGTTCTCGGCGACGATGAGGCATGCCTGTCAACGCAGAATCGCAACTTCCTTGGTCGAATGGGCAATCCAAAGGGCCTGATATACCTGGGCTCGCCGGCCACTGCTGCCGCAACGGCGCTGACAGGACGAATAACTGATCCTCGGGAGGTGATATGATGAACAAAATGAAAGGCAACGCTTGGACGTTCGGGGACGACATCAGCACCGACCACATCGCTCCGGGGCGGCTCTTCCACCTTCGCTCCAACCTGCCGGAACTTGCCAAGCACGTCTTGGAGGATGCAGACCCCGAGTTCGCCAGCAAGATGAGCAAGGGCGATTTCGTAGTTGGCGGCAGGAACTTCGGGCTTGGCTCAAGCCGAGAGCACGCGCCAACCATCATCAAGATGGCGGGCATCAGCGCGGTCCTTGCCAAGTCATTTGCCAGGATATTCTACAGGAATGCTATCAACGTGGGGTTGCCAGTCGTAATATGCAACACCGACAGGATTAAGACCGGTGATGAGCTCGAGGTTGACCTCGACGCCGGAGTTGTTCGGAACCTGACAAAGAAGACCGAGGTCTCGTTTGCGCCTCTGCCGAAAGCCATGCAGAAAATACTCGAGGATGGCGGCCTTCTGTATCACATCGCCAAGTACGGCGATTTCAACCTTGACTAGCTTTTACGAGGGAGAAAAAGGATGACCGTGCAGTTTGACAAGATCGTTCCACCAACGGATGGCGAGAGAGTACTGGTTGAAGATGACCGAATCATAGTGCCAGACAAACCCATAATCCCCCTTATAGAGGGAGACGGGATCGGGCCAGACATCACCAGCGCCACTAGGCGAGTTCTTGATGCCGCGGTTGAGAAAGCCTATGGCGGCAAACGCAAGATCGTCTGGTTTGACGTCTATGCTGGTGACAGAGCTTTCGAGAAATACGGCGAGCCACTGCCCGAGGACACGATCAACGCTATCCAGTATTACCACGTGGCGCTAAAGGGGCCTCTCACGACCCCGATCGGCGGCGGCTATAGGAGCCTCAACGTGGCGATGCGTCAGCGGATGGAGCTTTACAGCTGCGTTCGTCCCGTATGGTATTTCGAGGGCGTCCCAAGCCCTGTAAAGCACCCCGAGCGGATGAATATAGTCATCTACCGTGAGAATACGGAGGACGTCTATGCCGGCATCGAGTGGCAAAAAGGCTCCGATGAGGTCAAGAAAGTCATTAACTTCCTCAACACCGAGCTCGGGACCAACATCAGGCTCGACTCAGGGATAGGTATCAAACCAATCAGTGAGTTCGCGAGCAAGCGCCTCGTTCGTGCGGCGATCAAATACGCCATCAAGCGAGACAGAAAGAGTGTGACCCTGGTCCACAAAGGCAACATAATGAAGTTCACCGAGGGCGCCTTCAAGGACTGGGGCTACGAGGTCGCAAGGGATGAGTTCGGGGACATTACTATCTCTGAGCAGGAGCTCTGGGACAAGTTCGACGGCAAGTTGCCAGAAGGCAAGATACTCATCAACGACAGGATCGCAGACAGCATGTTCCAGCAGATTCTCACACGCACCGATGAGTATGAAGTTGTCGCGCTGCCCAACCTCAACGGAGACTATCTCTCCGACGCTTGTGCCGCCCAGGTTGGCGGGCTGGGCATGGCGCCCGGAGCAAACATCGGCGATACGGTGGCGCTCTTTGAGGCAACGCACGGGACTGCCCCCAAGTACTCCAACATGGACAAGGTCAATCCCACGTCGCTGATACTCTCAGGCGTGATGATGCTTGAGTACCTCGAGTGGCCTGAACCGGCAGAGATAATATGCAGCGCGATTGAGAAAACCATCCAGCAGAAGCGCGTGACTTACGATCTTCATAGGCTGATGGATGGAGCGACCAAACTGAAAACGTCGGAGTATGCCTCGGCTCTGATAGAGAACATGGTGTAGCGATTTTGCTGCTCTCTTGGGGGATGCCGCGAGGCGTCCCCCATTTTGCTTTCTTGTCGTTCTGCATGGTATATTAGGATTGTGATGGCCGACGATGAGCTGATCGCAATTGATGTTCCCTATGGGCCAGACACCACCGTCGTTCGGGTGCCCAAACGCAACCTCATGGGCATGATCAGGCCCAAGCCGGCACCCATCAAGGATGAACTGGCAACGCTGCATGCGGCGCTCTCCCACCCCATAGCCTCGGAGCCGTTTGCGCAGTTCGTCTCCCATCGCGGCGAGGAAACACTTGTCGTTGTGAACGATGCCGCGAGGCCAACGCCGACCGCGCAGGTACTGCCGGCTCTGCTCGAGACCGCCAAAGGCGCCGACCTCTACTTCGCAGTGGCCACAGGTGCTCACGGCTCACCGACGTGGAAGGAAATGGTTAGCATCCTCGGCGACCTTCACGAGAAGCTCGCGCCGCGGACATTCATCCACGATTGCCATAACAAGGCCGATATGGTCAACCTGGGCAGGACCAGCCGAGGCACAAACGTCTCTCTTAATAGACTTCTGCTCGACGCTGACCGGACCGTCATACTAGGCTCGGTCGAGCCGCACTATTTCGCTGGCTACACTGGCGGGCGGAAGTCGCTTTTGCCAGGGCTTTCTGCCTTCGAGACAATAGAGCAGAACCACAGCCTTGCCCTCTTGCCAGGCGTCATGCCTTTGGCCCTCAAAAAAAACCCAGTCCACGAAGATATGGTCGAGGGCGTTGCACTGCTCAAGAACAAGCCAATATTCGCCATCAACCTCGTCCTAGACCGCGATCAGAAGATTTATGCGGCAACCGCGGGCGAACTTGGCGCCTCGTTTATGGCTGCGACGAAAAGAGCTGATGAGATATACGTCATGCCGATACGCAAGCGAGCAGATGTTGTCGTCTCGGTGGCAAGAAGCCCTCTGGACCGCGACCTATACCAGCTGCAAAAAACTCTCGAGCACGGCCTGCTAGCGGTGAAAGACGGGGGCGTGCTGGTCCTCGTCTCGCAGTGTTCAAATGGCGTGGGCGAGCGCTCATATATCGAACTGATTAGACAACTTGGAGACCCTAAACAGGTCATAAAGCGTGTTCGACAGGACCCTGTGTTTGGGTGCCACAAGGCAGGGCGCCTCGCTCAGGCCGCGCTTCGCGTGAAGCTCTTTGCCGTTACAGACCTCGATCCGAACATTATTAGAGATGTATTTGCTGAGCCTTACTCCTTCATGCAGCAGGCAATTGACAGCGCACTGCGTCTGGCCGGCCCCGATGCTGATATGCTCTTTTTGATGAATGGCAGCGTAACCGTGCCAACGCTTCTCGACACTTGAAACCAGCCTTGCTTAGGCATTGTCGTTCTATTGGGAATCCCGCGGGGGGTGCTATGAACAAGCATTCATTTTGATCCCATGCTATCCGTCACCAACACCATCTGATTTTCCAGGGGGGCTTCCACCCAGGCATAGGTCGCCGGTAACAATACTGAATAGCCAAACTCGTTGACACGGGTTGGGCACGCCCTACAATACGCTTGATCTCGTTCGGCCTCAGCAGTGAGGTATTGCTTCGCATTCGGGCAAAAGGAAAAGGCTTGGACAAAACAGCAGGTTTTGAAGTCTCCGGGGTAAGGATCGGCGGCAAGGAGCCGATCATAATCGCTGGGCCGTGCACGGTTGAGTCGGAGGAACAGACGCTGACCGTTGCCAGGGCGGTGAAAGCGGCAGGCATCAAGGTCCTTCGCGGTGGTGCCTTCAAACCCCGGACCTCGCCCTACAGCTTCCAGGGGCTCGGCGAGGAGGGGCTGAAGATACTCAAGACGGCGAGGGATGAGACCGGCCTTCTCATACAGACTGAGGTGATGGACGCCAGGCAGATCGATCTGGTATGCAGATACGCCGATATCCTTCAGATAGGGACACGCAACATGATGAACTACTCGCTCCTGAAAGCGGTTGGCGAGGTCCGCTTCCCAGTGATGCTAAAGCGTGGCTTCATGGCCAAGGTGGAGGAACTGCTCTTGGCGGCCGAATACATCATCAAGGGGGGCAACGAGCGAGTGTTCTTGTGCGAGCGCGGGATAAGGAGCTTCGACGATTCGACAAGGTTTACGCTCGACCTCGCAGCTGTCCCACTCATAAAAAAACTGAGTGCGCTGCCGATAGTTGTTGACCCCAGCCACGCAACGGGCCGAGCCGACCTGATCATCCCAATGTCGCTGGCAGCGCTCGCCGCTGGGGCAGACGGCGTTATGGTTGAGGTCCACCCCTGGCCCAAGAAGGCCTTATGCGATGGGCTGCAATCGCTGTCGCTCGACATGTTCGGGGAGTTCGTCAAGAAAGTGAGCGCGATGATCCAATTCCTCGCCTCGCACAATCAGGAGCAGTAGCTGTCCGTGCCGGAACCTACCTCTGCCAGACCACTTAAGGTGCTGGCGATGATCCCCACGTTCAACGAGCGTCAGAACATCACGCCGCTTATCAAGGAGATTCTGCTCCTTTCGGATGATTTTGGCGTGCTGGTTGTGGACGACGACTCTCCCGACGGGACAGCCGAGGCCGTCCAAGGGCTTGCAGAAAAGCAGCCGGAGAGTGTCTTCCTCATGCTTAGGAAGGAAAACCGTGGTAGGGGCCTCGCCGGCATTGCTGGCCTTATCGAGGCCGCGAGGCGCGGGCCAGAGTTTGTTGTTGAGATGGACGCTGACTTCTCACACCGCCCGTTCTACATTCCCAGGTTTCTCGAGGCGATAGGGGACGCTGACATCGTGATCGGTTCACGAGGCGTGAGGGGCGGAGAGCAGGTTGGCAGGAGTTTGGGCCGTAAGATCATCACGAGGCTTGCCAACGGTTACATCATGGCTGTGCTGGGGATTTACGGGCATGATCTGACGTCAGGGTTCAGGCTCTTCAGGACCTCGGCATTGCAGAAACTGCCACTTCAGAGCATGATCTCAAAGGGCCCGGAGGTTGTGCAGGAAATCCTGTGCCTTGCGCAGCAGCATGGGCTGAAAATGGTCGAATACCCGATCGTTTTCTATGACCGTTCAATGGGGTCATCCACATTCAGTTTGAAAACTGCGCTTCGGAGCCTGCTTATGATGTGGCGTTTCAGGCTCAGATATAGGGCTAAATGATGTTTCTGTGGTGGATTTGCTGTGCCCTCTCGTCTATTGTGCTCTGTCAGATTGGCTGGTATGTTCTTGTCCTTACAACATTCAGACGTTGTCGCCGATCTAAGCTTTGACGGCTGCAAATCGATGATATGAATCAGAGCCGTGTGCAATTGCTTTGCTTTGCGCGACATTCTCTGGGACCTACTTTATGATTATGGTGAAGCAATTTGACTGAGAAGAAGACGCACGAAGTATTTTCTCTCCCGATCACAGAATCCGGCGGGCGCTTGACGATGACGGTTGCCCCGGAGGTAAGGTCCCGGTACAACTTTGAGGACATCAAGTCCAATATGCTCAAGGCTGGCGTGGGCAACATGGACCTTCAGCGGATCATGGAGGTCATTCAGAGGGCGTCGAGCGAGCCAGAGGACATCGGGCCAGTTTTCACCTACTTCGACAAGCGGAAGGAGAGCGTCATTGAAGTAACGGTTTCCAGCAACGGGGCGGAGGCTCAAATTGAGGTAACTGACTGGGACCAATCGGAAATAACACCTGATGACCTTCGGTTTTGTCTGTACAAGGCAGGCGTTGTTGCGGACATCGACGAGGAGAAGCTACATCATATAGTGCGGAGGCGGCCGGTAGAGACTGCTACCGTGGTCGCGAAAGCTGTCAAGCCGATAGACGGAGAGAATGCGAAGGCCGAGCAAGTGGTGAATGTAATGCACAAGCCGCAGCCCAAGATACTCCCTGACGGCTCAGTCGATCTTAAATCTTATGACATGTTAGTGCCGGTCGAGCAGGACAATATCCTCGTCAGGAAGATACCGGCTACTAAGGGGACGGCGGGTTCCACCGTTGATGGTCGGGTGATATTGCCGATTCCAGGCAAAGACATAAGCCTCTCGAAAGGCAAAGGAACTTATGTCTCCAAGGATGGCCTGGAGCTTCGGGCGGCGACAGACGGCAGCGTGATGATGGACAACCGAGGGCGGCTTTATGTCGAGAAAACTTATGTCGTGCGCGGCAATCTGGGCTACTCCACAGGCAATGTAAACAGTGCGGGCGACGTCAAAGTGAAGGGCGACGTGTTGGCTGGGTTTTCAGTTGAGGCGGACGGCGACATCATTGTCCACGGGATAGTGGAGGGCTCGAGGGTTGTCTCAAGGCATGGCAGTGTCATGGTGAAGGGAGGAATCCATGGTCACCAGAAAGAGGCGCATATTGAGGCTAAAGAGACCGTGGCTGCGAGGTTTATTCAGCAGGCCATAGTTACAGCGGGGGACACGGTCATGGTCTCAGGACACGTGCTGGACAGCGTCGTCAGAGCTGGCAACAAAGTTGATGTTGGTTCCAAAAATGGACACATCCTAAACAGCCTAGTTCAGGCGGGCAAAGAGATCATCATCAGGAATATGGGCAGCAAGAGGTCCAACAAAACAAGCGCCTATATCGGAGACCCGAAGATGAGCCTTAAAGACATCACTCAGCAGATCAAGGAGCTCGACAAGACCATCGCCGAGAAGGCGAGCGAGATCGACGAATACGAGCGCAACATCCAGATGCTCATCGGCTCGTCCACGTATCGTCGGGAGAATGAACTCAAGGTCAAGAACTACGTTACGATCATGGTCGATCTGTATGAACAGCAGCGCGCTGCTGAGGCCAAACGTGCTGCGTTGAAAAAGAATCTCCGCGAGCTTCTCCGGGGCCGAATAACCATCATCGACACAATATATGCCGGATGCGTAGTCTCAATCGCCAACATTTCCAGCACTCTCACCGAATCGGTGAAGGGCGTCATTTTCTGCATAGAAGACGGGGAGCTTGTCACTAAAGCCTTGCAGGAGACGGAGGATTAGCAGACCCATGAGCTTCCGCTCGTAGGGCAGTGGATAGCAGTCTGGCCCGGGCCGGTTTGATCGAACATGGCTTGACCTGCTCGCCTTGAGGCACTCCCCGGATGACCGGCCCCATTGAAGAGCATTCACAGCTCGAGAAAATCGAACCTGTCCGGCTCGCTTGGCTCGAGGTCGGAAACCGCAAACAGCCAGATTGAAAGGCCGTCAAACGCGCTCACAAACTCCCCCGATGCATCGACCGACAGCGACCGATGTGTTCCCGAAAGGTCAGCCTTCCATAGGAGCTCGCCGCCGAGCCTCAGGCAGATCAGCGCCTTCTGCTGTCGGAACACCTCGATAAACTCCCTCTTTTGATTTCTGGCCACGACGGAGCTCTTGCTGGCAAGTGTCTTCCTCCACGCTATCTCTCCGTCGTTTCCTATCATAAACGCTGACTGCGAGGTCGTTGTACAGAAAAGACCATCCTCAAAAGGCCGCAACCTGGCCACCGGCTCGCCGATATTGGCAGCCCACAACCTCTGACCAGCGAGATCAAACGCCGTGACAGCGCCACGAGAATCACCAACATAAACGGACTGATCGTCGGTCCCAAGGCGCGCGCCCGGACTGAACTCAACGCAGAAGACAGCCCTTCCCTTGAAATCAACGACCACCGCCCGACGCGCCTCAACCACGACCATGTCCTCGCCGGATGGGGAGATGAGGAAGTAGCGAGCGTCCGAGGATTTCGTCCAGGTCCTGATCAGCTCGCCATGACTGTCAAAAACGTAGATGTTTCCGGCGACATCCATCGTTGCGAAGTGGTTTCCGAGCGCGTTGATCGCCAGCATCGCTGTCCCGATACGCCTATGCCACTTAAGCTGATCGTGGGCGAAGGCGTAGAGCTGGTCTTCAGTGGTCGCAGCAAAGCAGTATGACCGCGAGGCAAGCTGGAGGGAGAAAATCGTTGTGCCGAGGGACGCTACCTGGCTTCTCTGTCCTTTCCAGTCGATAGAGAGAATCTGGCCCTCGGACGTAGCACAGAGGGTGTGCTTGCCGCCAGGGAGCACCCTGACCTGTGCACCTCGGCGGCTGGTTGCTTGCCGGAAGAGCTTAAAAACGTAAAGCGGCCGCTTCTCGGAAGTTTCGGCCCCGTTATGGGAATGCTCAAGGAACCAGAAGCGCGAGCTGTCGCCAGAGATAAGCTCGTAGCAGCGAACAGACCCCAAACTATCTGCGATCGCGATCAGGCGGCTGCCAGCGTCGATTGCCCAGCTGCTGGGCCGGCATGACAGCTCGAATCTGACCTGCGTGCCACCATCTCGGCCAAGCAGGTATAGCTCGCCGTCGATTGTGCCCAAGGCTACTACCTTGCACTCATCAACACATGCGGCAAATCTCACCGGGCGCCTTGGCTTGAAGGCACGAACGTCCTGGCCCCGGCTGTCGAACAGGTAAGCTCCCATTCCGTAAGCCGGCAGTATTATCCACTGGCCGCACGAGCTGAATCGCCCCACGCCGCATAAGGTCCCTAACCTTCGCAGCCACAGCGCCTCGAGCCCGTCATCAACCACACCAATGAACGCGTTGAAATTGCCGACCAAGACGGAACTTTCGTCCGCCGAAACCTGTATGAACTCAATGGGAGCGCCAATCTCCAGCGAGCTGACTTGCCTCCCATCTCGGTTGAAAACGCAGACGGCCTGGGAGGGCCCGCCAACGATGACGGCGCCGTCGGAAATGCGGATGTCGGATGCTGAGATGACATTAGAATGCCCTATCTCCCATAGTGTCTCTCCCGCTGAGTCCAGAAGAAAAGAGGTGTTGTTGAACAGCGATACGAAGAGATATGCGCCATCCCGGGAGAGCCTGAAGGTGCGGATTCTATCCTCAAACCGCTTGGTGAAGACAAGCTTGCCCTCAGGAGCAATGCAGCAAAGCGTCCGATCGCCATCAGCAGCTGCAACATGCCCAGTAACCGCGACGCTCAAAGCGTTCAGGAGGATGGCAGACGAATAGACCCATCTCTCTTGAAGTGTCAGCGAAGGGACACCATCACACGTGGGCATTTCCGAGGCAAGACCCTCTTCTCTGCCCCTCACACGTCTCAACGGTCTCTCCCAGAAAGCAGCGATTCGATAATCACCTGGGCTCCTGATGGATCATCGAAACCGTCATCTATCAAGAATAGATCAAACCCGATCACCGCGAGCTGCGGATCGACCTCGGCCAAACAGAATCAAGCCCGGTCAGTGAATCGTCAGATATGGCCAAGTATCGCTTCTCTGACCGTGCCTGTCGGACGCGACAAGCTCGAGTAGGAGACGACCCGCAGCAAGGCCGCCTACGCCCGAGTAGAACGTGTAAGTCCCGTCATCGGCCACGTCATCGCCCTGCTGCCCATTGTCCCACAGATAAACTCCAAGCGGCGTCTGCCCCTCCAGGAATAGCTCAACCCGGTCGATGTCTGACCACGATGACCCGCTCGAGTCCCTGACCACGGCGGTTATCCTGACAATCCCTCCCTGCGTCGTAACCGACGTGCCGCTAAGGCTTGCCATTTGTATCGTTGGCCGGTTATCTGCCGCGAACAAGCAAGGGCGCAAGTGCTTAGCGCCCCCGGCCAGGCACATCCGGGAGGACCTGGCTCCGTTCACAATCAGATACGGCCACATGCCGCTCTGCTGCCCTGAAGAATCGGTCGCCACTACCCCCACTAGATACTGGCCTGAGGCGAACATCTCCGGATAGATATAGATCGAATAACTGAATACGCCGTTACCCGCCGTCAGGTCCCCGTCAAGCCCGTCGTCGTGCATCAGAATGCCGGTCGGCGCACCCTCGAAGTAGAGCTCCACGCTCGCAATATCGTCTTTGCCATCCGGAGTCGCGACCTCGGCAGTTATCGTCAAGTTGCCACCATCCACCTGCGAGATGTAGCTGTTGTTGAACGAGACGGCCTCGATGGCCGGCGGCAGGTCGGCCGACGCTCCGGTCAAGGCGGCATGGACGTCAATAAGCCCCGCCCCTGTCTTGATGTCATCGCCAACCTGTTTTGCGCTTTGCCTCAACCGCTGGACGATCTCGGAGGCGGTCTCATCCGGGAAATGCGACCGCAACAGGGCGCAGGCACCGGCCGCGAAGCCCGCAGCGCAGGCGGTTCCGTGGAAGTAGTCATAGCCGAGAGCATAACCGTCCGTCGATAGGCTACACTGGTAAGTTGGAAGCGTCGTGAGAATGCCATCCCCGTCCCCGGGGCCGCCTGCACCGCCCGGGGCCACAACGTCAACCTTTCTCCCCTCCTCGTTGTCCCCTATGCTCGAGTAGGATGCAAGCTGTCCGCTCCTGTCAGTCGCTCCGACAGCCAAGACGCCGTTGAAACTCGCGGGGTAGCCGGACACGCCGCCAGAATCGCCCGTCCCCGAGACCACTACGACGTCGTGGACGGCCGCATAGTTGACGGCGTCCTCAAGCTGTGCGGATTTGGCATCAAAGCCGACTGGAATCAAAACGACTTTAGCGCCCATGTCCACCGCATATCGAACCGCCTCCCACATCGCTTGTCTGGACCCATCGAACTTGAGGGGCATGACCGAGGCGCCCCAAGAAAGGCCCGCGACGTTGAGTGGGCTGCCGTTTTGGTCCGTGAATAGAGACGGACTGTTGTTGGCGCTGCCGGCCACTATGCCCGCCACAGCCGTGCCCACGCCATCCTCGTCAAACACGCCACTGCCTCCCTTGCCGTCCTTCGTGAACGACCAGCCAAACACGTCATCTACGTAGCCATTATCGTCGTTATCAATCGCGTCGGCGTCGGTCTCGCCGGAATTGGTCCAAAGGTTATCCCTAAGGTCCGGGTGATTCAGGTCAATCCCCGTGCTCACTATTGCGACGATGACTGACGAGCTGTCGCCGCGTTCGACTCGCCACCCAGCGGGAGCGTTGACATCCGCCGCGCGCATCGGGTCGAAAAGTGCCCATTGCTCATCAAAGCTGCTGTCACAGGGCATGACCATCCCGTCTTCCGGGACCAGATCGCACTCAAAGATGTTCATAGTCCCGGCCGAAACAGCGAAGGTATCGAACGTGTAGCCGACGAACCCCGGCTTGCTCACTGCAAGACCAACGTGCTCGCCAACCGAAACCGTCCTGAAACGGACACGCCCCAGATGGTCGCTCTCCAGCGAGGTCTTCACGCCCGATGCGTCAGTTATGGTTACGGCCGCATTTGGCAGCGGGCAGCCCTCGGCGTTCTCGGAACCATTGCTAATCTGAACCGCGACTGTTCCGCTCTCGCCCGCCCGGCCAACATCGATGCGGAGCAACATCTTTGATCCGTAATCCACTGCCCACAGGTAAAGGCCGTCGAACGCCAGCTCATACAGCTCGGAGTTGGGCGCCACGAAGCCAGGGTCGATCGCCCCGTCGCTCTTGCGAATGAAAACTATGCTATCGCTCTGACCACACGTTGCCGAAACGAACAGGTCCTTGCCGGCCGCAGCCACCCCGAAGCCCTGAACCAGCTCAGTCAGGCCCACTTGTGACGGCAAATCCGCCCTTGAGTGCTCTGTCCCATCAAGACCATACCAAATGAGCGTCCCGCCGCCCGAGCTAGATTTGAGGCAGACAAGATTCTCACCATCATAGGTCAGGCCGATCATCCGGCCATCGACATGAAATGACGAGACAAGGCTCCCATCGGCTGGGTCTATGCACAAGAGCCTCGGCACTGACCCCGAATCAATGATCCACACATCGCCGGCGACCCATGCACAGCCCCGGGGCTGCACCTCATTTATAGTATTTTCCACATAGTCGATCATGAACGAGTCGCGGGTTGTGCCACCGATCGTGTCAAGGACATAGAGCATGGGCGAGACGATGTCGCCAATTACAACCACGCCAGAAGAGTAAAGAAGGCCGGACTCGTCCACGGCAAGGCCGCGAGGATTCAGCTCCTCTGGCGCCGAGAACTGGTATCCGACGTCCCCCAAGGCCGCCAGAGCCTGATTGCCGGCAAAGAACATGAAGGTCGAAACAGCGACTATCATCAGTATCACAAGATGTCTTCGCATAGGTTTGTTCTCCCTATGATTAGCGGGTTTCGATACTACAAAATAAAGCGTCCAGCCGGCTCTATTGGGCCACCGGGATGCCTCCTCTCATCGCTCTGAGGGCAAACTCTCGCCCAACACTCAGGCGTGCCAGGCGGCCCCCCGAGCTCTGCAAAATGGCGCAAATTAAAAAAGCCAATCCACCTAAATACGGGCCGATGATAGCAACATCCGAGCAACCTTTGCAAGCGCAGACGGGCCAAAGCGCCTCGTCGCCCCGATAAGAGATGAAGGCCGTAGCCAGAAGCGCCTCGCCGCTCTGGCCGCAAGGGCTGAAACACCATCTGAATACGATCGGTCTGCTGATTTTCTGGCGCTGATTTGGCTTTCAGCAAGCCGTTTCCTCTTCAGCATGTCATCAAGCCTCGACCCCGACGTGCAGTTCGCATCCAGGACCTCCACCACGCTTGCGCCGCCTTTGGTCACGAGCCTCATCGCGCCCGCAAGGTCCTCCTCTTCAGATTCTAGAAGCCCCGCCACGAAGCATACACAGGTCAGAATGCCAGCCCCTCGGAGCGTTCTTAACGTCCCTATGCAGGTCTCCCTATCGAGCTTAGGCCCGAAGGCAAGCTCGGACGCTGCCCTCTCAAACGCGACGGGCAGAACGATCGTTGCCATATCGCACCCGGCCTTTTGCAGCCTCTTCGCAAGCTGCGCCGAGATGCCGCACTCGCAAGTCCGAAAGCTGAAGCGTGCGGTCTTGAGGCCTGCACGAGACATCTCGTCCACGAGCTCCTCCCACCACAGGTCAGGTGGGGCGAGGTTGTCGCCGACTAGCTCGAAGCTATGCTGACCCATATCTAGAAGGCCGCGGCGCATCTCTCTTACCACCAAAGATGGCCTCTTCATCTGTGCAACGCCGCCCGAAAGCCGCGGAACGAGACAGTGCAGACAGCTGTGCTTGCAGCCCACCGAAACCAAGACCGGAAGCCTGGCCTCTTCGCCCAACGGCGCCTTGTATAGCGGCAGCTTCAACATCTCCCAGGGCGACATAAGCATCCTGTTTATCTTGAGCATCTCTCTCCCCGAGAACGAGCTGATACGAACCGATGCGCCAAGCCGCCCGGACTGGGCCAACCTCAACAGCGCATCCCGATTTTTCAAGCGACCGGGGCCGGCAAAGCCGAATGGGTCGCTAATTATCGCATCCAGGTCGGGACACTCCCAATGGATTCGGGCCTCCTCAAAGAGGAGGTCACGCCCACAGAGCACAACGGCAGAATCCGGCACAAGCGCCTTCGCCTCTCGAACTGCTGTCAGCTCCCTGTCAAGAGTGATAAGCGATGCGCCGAACACGATCAGACTCGGGCGATGTCTCACTATGTCCGAGCGCAACGCCCCCCACTCGAGCCCCTCCGCCTCGTAATCAACCACCTTGCACCTGAAGCCAGCAAGCGAGAGCTTAGCCGCCACAAGCAAAAGCTCCAGCGGAGGCGCAGCAGCGGGTGATATAAGCCGGCATCGCGCCCTCGGCCACCATGAGCGCAGAGCTCCATCGTCAGGAAGCCGCGCCAGAAGCGCCGTCTCAATACCTCGTGTATTGGCCACTTCCAAAAAACCTCGAGTGCAATGGGCTCACATACCTCAGCTAGTATTCACGAGAACCTATCATGCAATCGGCAAAGCCAAATGGGAAGAGCGCGATTTGCGATAGAGGGTCAGCGCGATTTGCACAGATTATTGGCTTGAGCGCGTCTGGCTTCGTGCCGCATTGGTCTGTTTTGTTGTTTCTCCCTCGCCCACGCCACACCCATGAACAGGTCTTCTCTACTCAACTTATGACCGTCAGCCGGTATCCTTCAGGCGTCGATAGATGTTACAGTTATGCGATTGGCGGTCTGAAATCGAGGAGCTAGCCTCGTTTTCGTGGCCGATGATTGCTAGGATGAAGAGCCTACAGGCATGTGGGATGCGGTTTTGAAGCAGTGCACGAGACCGGATATACAAATGAGTCGGGATTTACTAGCAGTTGTCGAGAAAGGTGAGACGTCGAAAGTCTTGAGATTGACAGACGACGCGAAGAAGGTGTGCCTAAGATGCGGCTCGTGCCTTGCCGTATGCCCCGTCTATAAGAAGAAACTCGTCGAGATGGTTGCGCCGAGAGGCAAGATGGCTCTGGCTGAGGCGCTCGCGAGCGGCGAGATCGACGCCGAGCACGACGTCGCGTCTTATCTCTCGCAGTGTCTTGTTTGCACGGCTTGTATGGACGAATGCCCTAACGACCTTGATTTCGACGCGAGGATGATCGCCGGGCGGTCAGCGCTCAGAAGAAAGAAAGCCAGCAATCTCCCCTTCTTCATGGCCTTTCGGACAGTCCTCCAGACAAGATCGCTAATGAACCTCGGCGCATTCTTGGCGCGAGTGCTTCGTCGCCTGTTCTTCTTCAAAGTCCCCAGCGAATCCGGGATGCACCTCAGGTTCCCAATCATGGTCCCAAGAGACCGTCTCCTTCCAAAGATAGCGCCGCGTCCGTTCCTCAGCTCTGCCGCAGCCAGGAGCCGATCTACTCCGGAAGATGCCCCGCAAACCCGGTCAGTTGCTTACTTCGTCGGATGCATGGCCAACTACTCCTGCCCCGAGGTCCCCCTCCAGCTGCTCCGACTGGCCTCAAAGGATGTCTCGCTCTTCGTCCCCCTCAAACAGAAGTGCTGCGGCATGCCAGCAATCATATCGGGCGACCTCGTCTCTGCAAGGAGGCTTGCCAAGCACAACATAAAGGTGTTGCTTCAGACAGGCGCAGAAGTGATAGTTACCACCTGCGGCTCCTGTGGATCGGCGATCAAGCATTACTACCCAATCCTGTTTAGAGATGATCCCCGGATGCTCGCCTCGGCACAGACCGTCGCCGGCCGCATAATCGACGTCTCGGAGCTGCTCGTTGACGTGCTCGGCCGGACGAAGTTCTCGGTCAACAAAGACCTGCTTGAACGACTGGGACTCGACCCCGCCAAACCTGTCAAAGTTACCTACCACGAGGCATGCCACCTCGGCAGGCGAATGAACATCGTCGCACAGCCAAAAACGATCCTAAACAACACCGCCGGCGTCCAGTTCGTCCCGATGCAGGACGCGAACGTGTGCTGCGGCTGTGGAGGGCTGTTCAGCGTTCATCACTATGACATCTCAAGCGAGATTGCCACGGACAAGGCCAAGAACATCCTTGCGACTGGCGCCGACATTGTAGCAACCGGCTGCCCCGCCTGTGTTATGCAGATAGCGGACGGACTCGCCCATATCGGCCGCAATATCCCTGTCGTCCACACGATCGAGCTTATTTCAACGAAGTGATCCCAATGGCTCGCGGCCATGAGCCAGGCCCTTCAAGCCTGACCTTAGACGATTCGCGACATCACGCTGGTCTGCTGATATGCGATTTGCTTACGTTTTGTCCCAAATGGCACAATCGGCCTAGAATCGCTGTCCTAAATGGGACAAATAAAGAAACAGGATCGATTGGCGCAATATCACGATATTGACCAGATATAAGCGAAATAAGTCCCGATATCCAAACACATACCAATTCTGCCCGACTTGGGGCAGAAAACCGCGATGCGTGCCCAATTCACCCCTTGAATAGGCAATCTGAAGAATCGGCTGACTACTGTGGCACAGAATCTGCTTTGAAATAATTAGACATCTCGTAAGGAATTGGTAAGAAGCAATAACAGGGAGGTGTGTAGATAAAGTTCGCCCCGATGAGCCCCATGTGGTTCAGTTTTAAGCCCTCGGCAGGCTAGCATGAGTCCTGCCCGACCCTATCCACCTGCGAGGGCAAAACTAGGTGTGGGGGATCGTTGCCCTAACGACCCCCGCACCTTATCTCGCCTCTCTGAAACAGTTATGTCTCAAGCTCCCTAATCCAACAATGCTGGTCTCTCTGCTTGGAGCCATTGCTTTGGGGAGAGGAAGACCAGCACCTCGTGAGGTCCTCTGGAGAGTCGCTTGATAAGGTGTGAGCGCGAGGTCACGTCGTCTATTATCCTCTTCGGTGTTTCATTCGTCAGGGCAAAAATGCCCATTCTCGCCGAAATACGTTCATCGACGATAAGCCAGCAGCCATGCAGAAGAGCGTCGAATGGGAAGTCTGGAACCGAGATAAGCCTGGGAAGATTAGTCATATGAACCCTCATATCTCGCACTTGTAGGCCACACAGGTATTCACGGAGGTCACTCGTCAGCCTCGACTGTTGGATTGCCATGCGCGCCTCAGCCACGCCGATTCGGAGATTGAGCGAGACAATACTATAGGCCGCGTAGCCAAGCAGCAGTACGCACAATAGTGCACCTGCGATACGCAACCGTCGTGCAAGTCTAGCTCTTAAGCCAAGGGTCTGTTCATGCAAGCCGCCGGCGATGCCTTTTGGCCTTTCGGCTCTCGACTTATGAGCTCGGACAATGGACCTACCTATCCTCGAGGCGAGCCTCGTCTGCCTCGCAACGCCAATACCCAAAAACAACGCCAAGCCCACGAATGATTCATCCGATTGGTGGATGTTCGTGTCGAGAACGGAGAGAGGGGGAATAAATAGAAGTGCGACCCAGACAAGCAAGCACCTCGCTTTAGCGGGCGCATTGATGAAGCAATACGCCAAGACGACAAGACATACGGCCAGTTTCGCCCGTTGCGTCGTGACTGTGTATCCGACAAAGGCATCTATGAGAAAAAACGCGACGACACATAAAAGGAGATAAACGTGCCGATTTCTGCTGCCCCAAGCCAGCGCGGCCAAGACAATGAGCGAGGCAGGCAGGTAGAATAGGAACTGATCACACAGAAAAAACTCCAGGTCCCCTGCAATCGGCATCAAATCAAACCTTGGGACGTGAAGTGGGAAACCCGGCTCGATCAGGTTTCTGATAACGAAGAATATCCCAATACCTGTAACAAACAGACCCGCAGCGAGCTTGATAACTCGCCTCTTGGGCACCAGAAGAGGTAGCAGAAGGGGGATCAAGAATGATGCTTCTTTCGACAGGAATGCGCCGATCAAGAGCGCAATCCCCAGCCAAGGAAGACTTTTGGGTGCGTGACGCGTTGACAAAGACTTCGCCCATCGCGCAATGTAGAACATCCCCGAGGCAACAAAGAACAGTTCCATCTGTAGGGAGGATGAGGACCGCAGCCAGGAGAGGCTGTAGATGGGGAAGTAAAAGAGCACCAGCAGCCCGGCTACAACACCAGCAATCCGTCCACCGAGAAGGTTTCCAAGCCGATAGACAAAGAATACCATCGTCGCAAAGATAAACATGATGCCGAGCTCGTATGGCGTGGGGAACGGTCCGAAAAGCGTGAACAAGATTACCCAGAACATCGAGGGAAGAGGTCGGTAATAAATCCAAGGGTTAAACGTCCAGAAAGGCGTGAAAAAGGTCTTGAGGCTGGACGCGTATTCCTGCGCTAGTCGCAAGTAGATATAGTCGTCGAACGAGAAATAGGTGAATAACCCAACCGAGGCAACAAGAAAAGCAATAAGGAATATGCAGAGCCCGGTTATGTCAAAATGTCGCAAGGAACAGATGACCTCATCCTTGTTCTCAGGAGCTGAACACCAGAGGAGAGGGGCTAAACTCTCAGCCTAAGACTGAACAGCTTTCTCGGAGGCAGAAGTGAATGCTAAAGTGAGGGTTTTGTCAAGTCAGAGCCGGTAAGCCATGCTCGCTAGAACAAGTAGGGCCGAGAAAACAGTGGCAAGAGGTATCGCGCGATGAACGCGAGTTTAGCTTGCCCGTCTGGCCAAGTGTCCAGACTCGACAGGCCGCGAAACCCATGAGAGGTAGGGATTCGACGCCTCTTCCTTCAGGCCAACGTCGAACTCATCCCGGGTTATCGGAACCACGGACTTGACAACGGTCAAGTTCTTCTTCTTGGCCCGCGGCAGGCCTGAAGCGGAAAACAGCGCGTGAGAAACACTTCTGGCATGCCAATACCTGACAGTCTCTACGCTCTTGCCAGCACCTACGTGCCCACATTCGACAACTACTTTGAAGTACATTTTCTTGCCACCTCCTTGACAGGTGTTTCCGCTTCGTTATAGAAAATCAGCACATCCCGTGCCAAACAGCCCAACTATTTAGCTTATCGGCGATTATTAGCCTAGCTTCGATCAGAAGCGGTTCTTGCACCCTCAGAAAATGGCCTTGACTCTCCCCCTTGCAGGAATTGGTCATATTACGATTATTATATCATGAGCGCCCCTAATGGATAGTTATATCTATGTTTCGCTAACTGTCCCATTTGGGACAGCGCTTTACCACCAATTGTCCCATTTGGGACAGTTTTCCCCGGCTGCAAAACCAGGACTCCCTTGCGAAAGTTGCAATATGCAACGTACACCCCGAAACGCGAACTGCCCAAGTAGAGCCTGCAATCTGGAACTACCTATAACTACGAACTACTTGGCGAGGTCGCGCTCAGAGAAGCTGATCTTTGTTGCTGGGCCTGTTGCTCCGCCTGGGTGTATGCAGCTCATGGGCGCCACTGATGCAGGGCGATTAGGGCCCTGTTCCCCCGTGTGGGGTCATCCTGCTCCGGTCTGTGGTGGGGGAAAAGCAGGCTTTAGGATGAATATCTCAACGGTGGGTCCAAAGAACGTGTCCGGGCCAACCTCAGGAGCCGCAAAGCCGCTATTAGGGAACCACCTAGCATCCGGCGGCCAGCCGCTGATAGTGTCAACCAAAACGCAGTAGTGCCGGATGAGGCCTAACATGCGGTCTGGCCAGTCGAGCCCGGAATACCGGCCAACCCCCCAGCGTTCGATCGTGAAGAAAACAGCTCCCTGTTCTAAGAACCACGCGGGGTCCGGCAGATTCTCCTGATTCTTCAGGCGCTCAAGAAACACCTCGCCGATCGAAAGGTCTCTCGCCCCCACGGTTCTGGGCGTCCAAAGCGAGTGCAGCGAGGCAACCCGGTAGCCTACGCCGCCGACCGGCTCCCCGTTTCGGATGAACCATTCTTGAACCCTCGCGAGAGAACAGGCCCGCGTCATCACATAGTCATTTAAGAGCGTGGCCCGGGCTGGGAGCAGAATGGCAAGCCCGGTCACGAGTGCGATCACTTTCGGCCGGAGGCTCTTAGTGCGGACAGATTCTGCCACCCGGGCGATGCCAACCCCGGCGAGGATGGCAACGGATGGGGTTAGCGGGAGCACATTCCTTGGGAACGCGGCCCTTGCGGAGGCAAAGAGCGCGAGATGAGGCACAACGAAGGCCAACGAGACCAGCAGATAGCGCCTTCCCAGCCGAGATGACGCGCAGGTTATGATGCCGAGGATGGCGAGCCCGGCCGCCACGTAGCCAACGTCGCCGAGAGCCGCACGAACGTGGAACATGACCCCGCGCGGGTTCTCGCAGCTCACGCCTGGGACTCCGAGGTTGCCCGCCTGGAAGTAGTGCATGGCTTCGGCTCGGACATGATCGACGAGGACGGGCAAGTCGATGATGCCGCCAATGTTGATAACTGCGAAGATAGCGAATCCGACTGCTGCTACCTGCGTTGCGCGGCCCATCCGATTGCCCTTTGGTCCAACGAGCACGGCGGAGACAATCGCTGGGATAATGACGAGGAAAGCGGTGTATTTGAACGACGCCGCGAAGGCCGCGAAAGCCGCTGCCCAGAAGCTTGAGCGAGGGCTTCGGCGAGAGAGACTCAGGAACGAGAACAGCAGGGCGAGTTGGACGAATAGGGTCAGCGAAACGTCTGGGGTGGCATAGTGGCTGTGCAGGACACTGATGAAGCCGAAAGTGGCGACCAGGCCCGCGGGTATGCCAGCGCCTCGTCGGACGTCCCTCGCGGTCTTTGCCACCACTAGAACGGTGAGCGCCCCTGCCAGGGCACTGGCGAACCTAGCGTACGGGAGGTAATCGGGAAGCCTCAGGTCAGTGAGCCGTCCCAACAGGCCATAGTGCTTGCCCACGGTGAAAGCCACCACCGCCGAGACATAGTGGCTGAACACAGCTAGCGCCGGATAGTAGTAGAATGTGGGGCAAGGCTCCCCCGAGAACAGCGCTTTTAGAACCGCCAGCCCAACGTTGCGCTCGTCATGGTGGATAACCGCGGGGAGAGCCCAGTTTATGCCAACCAGCCGAATGGCAAAGGCTACCGCAAACACGACTGCTAGACCCACAATGGGCTGGATGCTGTGCGGACGATGCGGACCTTCAAGAGCATCCGCATCGCGGTGGACGGGGTCAGGCATGCCCATTTGTCGCCGGACTCCGCCCGCTAGATTTGCTCCGGCCCAGTAAGGCCCTCTTTAAGTCGGCCATCATTCTCTCGACCAGGGCATCCCAGGACGAGGCGCGAGCCATCTGATAGCCTCGCTCAACTGCGTCCGCATCTGGCCTGCTGAGTAGATTCTCGACCGCGGCGATGAACTCATGCGGCGTCGAGGCTATCTTCACGACCCCAGAGTAGAACTTCACGACGTCCGGAATGGGTGTGGATACAACCGGAGTTCGGGATGCAAGATACTCCAGCACTTTGGTCGGGTGTATGTGCATCGTGAGCTCATTAAGAACGAACGGGAGCACTGCGACGTCAAACTGGGCAAGATAGGCTGGTAGCTCCGCGTAGGGGACGAGGCCGGGCATGACGATGTTGGGTTGGGACTGGACGAGCTCATTTTGAGACTTCGTCCCAAACCTGGGGCCTACCAGCAGGATCGTCCAGTCAGGATGCCTCATCGCTGCGGCAAGGAGCATGTCGAAGTCGAGCCGGTCGTCCACAGCGCCAAAGTAGCCAATCAGTGGGCCATTGACGCTTGAAAAGGCAGCTGGAACAGGCAGTTTCTGGGCCGCGGCGGCGCTGAAGTGCTCAAACTCGACGCCGCACGGCAGATACTTTATCTCCGGCGCAAGCTCCCTCTTTCGCTCGGCAAGCGTGTTAGTTCCGGCAAACACGACATCGGCGTCCCGCAAGAGTCTAGTCTCAAGCTCTTTCATGTCGCGCCTGGCAAAGCTGAAGGCCGAGTGCTCGTCCATGATGTCGTAAACCACGGCGGAATGCTCAAGCGAGTCCAGAAGATGGGCGAAACGAGGCGCGTAGAACCAAAGTGTGGGCGCGGCAGAAAAACCCATCGCACGGAGGCGATGGGCGATCGCCGACCTAGCGGTTCCGAGATTCGCTTTATACACCGCTGGGATTGCTCGCCCGAACGGGAGCAGAAGCGGCGACACGAGCCGAATCGATGATGCGCTTTCGGGCTCAACCTGCTGGGAGTTCTCTTTCCGCCTTGCGAGGTCAGAGGCGTATCTCGGCCAAAAATAGAGAATGGGATATGATTTGGCGAGGCGCACAGCTATCTGCTGCGGCCTCTGCCAGAGGCCAGTGAAAGGATGCGTGGAGATGAATACGATGGCCGTTCTGGATTCGGCGGTCCCCTTCAACGCACAGCGGCGGCGGCAGAGCAATCTTACCCATGCTGCGTAGGCCAAGGCAGCGAGCGAGAAAACGAGGAGGCGGAGTAAGAACCAGGCCTTTGCGGCGATCGATTTCATGGCAGGATGATCTTGGCACGCCGGACTTGCTCAGGCAAGCAAATATGACTATTCCAATAATCAGATTGGAGCGGGGAACGTTGCGGCTGCCTCGCGGATAGAGGGCAAAAGCTCCTGCCCGAAGGGCAGACCATGGGTAGCCGCAGGCGTAGCCTGACGGTGCAGAGCGAGGAGGCAACAGTTCTAGAATGCTTCTTTCAACGTGCTTGCCTTGACCGTAGGCATGTGTCAGGAGGCGCCGGGGGACAGCACGTCAAGGAGTGCTCCACCCTGCGGGAATCGAGCTGTCGATCCGGCGAAGCGCTTCCTTCTCACTAGGTAGAATGACGAGGTGCTTTTTGAGGCCATAAACACTGAGAACTTCAGCGGCCTCGTGCTGAGGGAGCGTCAGAATGAGCTGCCCGTCGCAAAGGGCGACGTCATGGCGAATTGTCTCGAGCAGCATCAAGCCATCTGGCGTCATGTTGGTGATGCCCGAGAGGTTTAAGACTACACTCCTAAATCCTGTGTCTATCGCCTCTTGCACCTTACTATGAAGTTGGGTGGCCCCTCTTTCATCGAGTGCTCCTGTGGCGCGCAACACTGCCGCTGGACCTTCAGCACAAAGCTCCACCACCATACTCATTACTTGTGTCGTACCTCCTGAATCTATCATCGGATATAGTTCGCTTTGTTTTTAGCGGTTTGACGATCGGTTGGTTGGTATGTAACCTCTTGTCGGACGCTCAAAGGCGACGTCACGATAATGTTTTCGGATCGGAGGTGACAGGATTTGGAAGCCAAGCCAAAACAAATGCAGTTCAAGGTAAGAATTGACGATGAGGCCTCCAGAGGCAAATACGCCAACTTCGTCAATGTGTGGCACAGCAACTACGAGTTCGTGATCGACCTTGGCCAGGTAATGCCGGGCCGCAACGAGATCAGGGTATTCGACAGGATCATCACGAACCCACTGCGGGCGAAGCTGTTCTGGAAGGCACTGGAGATGAACATCCAAAAGTATGAGGAGACTTTCGGCACTATCGACATCGAGCGACACCCCTTGCCGGAGGGCCAGGACATCAAGATGCACTAGGGCTGATACGGTATTGCGAGTGTTCGGTAATTGGCAGCGTGGGTCTCAGTTGTTTGGGTGTAGGTTTGGAGATATGCATTTAGCAAGATACAGAGGGTTATTGTGGTGTTTTTAACGGCTTCTGTCCGGCGTGAGGGGGCGGACCGCTATTGAGTTTGATTAAGGACTGTGTTGTATGATCTCTGAACCTCAGCCGTCTGTTGTCTTGGGGGACGGTGTGCGTTTCCCGTTCTCGCGAGGTGTCTTGACGAAATCCCTGACCGCTTCAGGGCTCCCGCTGGAGGAGGCGTATAGCTTTGCTTGCGACATTCAAAAGGAGGTGGCAGGCCGCGAAGGTGCGCAGTGCATGAAAGAGGAGCTGATCGCCATGGTGCTTTTGCGGCTCCGAGAGAGTTTTGGGGAGGAGATTGCAAAGGAGTATTCACGGCTGCGAGGCGGTTCTCGTCATCTAGTGGTAGAGGGCACTGGGACGTCGATGCCGTTTTCCAAGGGTCTCTTGACATTCTCGATACAGGCATCTGGTGTAGCGGCTGAGACGGCTTTTGAGATAGCAAGGCTCGTGGAGTCTGGCTTTAAGGCAGAGAGAAAGACGCTCGTGACCCGAGATAAGATCAGGGAGAGAACAGCGCACTTCCTCTCGACTACTTCGGGCGAGAAGTTTGCGCGCTACTACTTGATGTGGCGCCACCTCAAGGACGAGGCGACTCCGGTCATCGTGCTCATCGGCGGCGGGACTGGGACAGGCAAATCGACAATGGCGGGGGAGCTGGGTCGCTTCCTGGGGTTTAGGCGGGCGAGCTCGACGGACTCGATACGGCACATAATGGGGACGCTTTTCTCCGACCAGTTCGTGCCCTCAATACATGAGTCATCCTACACGGCCTACAAGTCGCTCTCTACGCCGCTTCCGGCCTCAGTCGATCCGGTAGTATTTGCCTTTCAGGAGCAAGCTGTTAAGATATGCGTCGGCGTGCGTGCCATGATCGAACGGGCAGTCCGGGAGGGCGTGAGCACGGTCATCGACGGCGTCCACCTCGTTCCGGGCTGCCTGAAGATCGGTCAATTCGACCGCTCAGCCATCGTTAGTTGGATAATGTGCAAGGTCTCGGACGAGGCCTCTCACAGAGCTAGGTTCTCCTCGCGGGAGGCCGGGGCCAAAAACAGGCTTGCGCGGCGTTATCTGGAGAACTTTGATTCAATCCGCAGGATACAGAATTACGTCCTCTCGCTGGCGGAGAAAAACGGGATAAGAACAGTGGAAAATGATAACTTCGACAAGGCGGTCAAAGAGGCAATTGCGGTTGTCAGCGATGACGTCATGAGACAATGCGGTTTTGAGGCCAAGAGGTAGTAGCTGGTGCGGATAGCGTTTCTTGTTCAGCGGTTTGGTTTGGATGTAAACGGGGGAGCGGAGCTTCATTGCAGGCTCCTCGCCGAACACCTCGCATCGGACTTTGAGGTGGAGGTCTTATCTTCCTGCGCGCTCGATTACGTCTCCTGGCGAGACCACTACACGCCGGGCGAGGAGAGGATCAACGGCGTGCTGGTCCGCCGCTTCAGGAGCAAGCAACTTCGCGACGAGCGAAGGTTCGGGCTGATCTCGCAGGAGGTTTTCAGTGGCCCGGCCTCGATGGAGAAACAACGCCTCTGGCTGCGCGAGCAGGGCCCATTCACTTCAGACCTAATCGACTTTCTGCAAAAAAACATCGACAGCTATGACATCTTAATCCCCTTTAGTTTCCGTTACTACCACTCCTTTGAATGTGTGAGGCTCTTCGGCGACAAGTCGATCCTTGTCCCCACGGCAGAGCCCGACCCGGCGGTCGAGCTGCCCATCTTCCACAGCACGTTCCAAGACCCCAGTGTGATACTCTACAACTCGCCCGAGAGCAGAGCCCTTATCCAGAACGCTCATCACAACTACTCTGTGCCCAATATCATAACGGGCGTCGGCATAGAGGAGAAGAAAGCCGGCGACATTAACGAGACGCTCGCCAGGTATTCGCTTGCGTCCCAGCCATATATTATCTACATCGGGCGAATCGACAAGAACAAGGGGTGCGAGCAGCTGTTTGACTACTTCATTGATTACATAGCGGCGGACAACGCGCCAAAGCCGCATCTTGTGTTGTTGGGTAACAACGTTATCGACGTGCCGGACCACCCGATGATCAGACATCTGGGCTTCGTCTCTCTCGAGGACAAGCTTGCCCTCCTGAAAGGCGCAAAACTGCTTGTTATGCCGTCCTTTCTGGAAAGTCTCTCGATGGTCCTGCTCGAGGCGTGGGCCAACAGGAAAGCTGTATTGGTCAACGGCCAATCGGACGTTCTGAGGGGACAATGCATCCGCAGCAACGGGGGTCTTTACTACCGCTCGAAGGGCGAATTCATAATCGCCTTAAGGGAGCTTCTGACGAACGACTTCCTTCGCTCACGTCTCGGCAGCCTCGGCAACAGATACTTCCGTATCAACTACAACTGGGGCGTCATAAAACGGAAGTACGAGCAGGCCTTTGAGATCGCCGTTCGCGGCCGGAATAACAGGACGGCCCGTTCGGCCTAAGAAGACGCAGCAATGGCGCTAACAAAAGGCCTATCAGTCCCCACAGGTCGCGACGCTGGCGACTCAGAGCTTCATATGGGGGACAGGCTGCTCGACGACCTGTTTGTCCTCCTTGCAGAGGTTGATTCGGCAGACCTGCAGGTTCTAAAACGAGGCGGCATCGCCAAATCCGGCATAAATCGCATCCTCGCCGTCATCAACGGCTCACCTATCGCCCCCCCCTCTTTCCCGCGGCTCAAGCAAGACCGGTTGGTCAGGTTCGTGCTGCACCTGCTCTTCGAGCTGGAGCTGCTCGTCGTTCGGCCCCACGAGACCGTCGCTGGCCTTTCGGATGATTGTGAGAATTGGCTGTCGGCTCCGCTTGAGGCGCAACAACAGAGGCTTTTCACCGCGTATCTTGGCTCGTCGTGGGACGAGCTATACCAGATTCCGAGCCTCCGCGTCGATGTCTCTGGCCGCCGAAATCCGCCGAGGGAGTGCAGACGAGCTGTGCTTTCTGAACTGGCGAGGCTGCCCGAGGGCGAGTGGCAGGAGTTTGGGACGTTTTCCATGCAGATGTCCGAAACACTGCCCGGCTTCCTTCGTCCCCAATCCGACCCCTATAACTGGAGGATAACCATACTCGAGGCCGGCAAGGGCCATCGTTTTCACAGCGAGGCCGGCGAGAGAAGTTTCTGGTTTAATCTCGAGGGCCATCTCCTCGCCAACTACATTTATGACCCGCTGTATTGGCTCGGGGCTGTCAAGTTAAGGCTCTCAAAAAAACAGCAGCTCACGCACTTCGCCATCTCTGAGCTTGGCAAAAGGCTGCTTAATGAAGACCTCGGGAGCAAGCCCGGCAAGCCACAGGAGCATTTCGTCCTGCAACCAGACTTCGAGATAACAGCGAACAGGGAGTTTGACCGCTCGGCCCTGCTCTTCCTCAACCGGTTCTCCAATCGCGGCGAGACTGACGCTGTCTTCAAGTTCCAGCTCAGCAAACACTCCATTGCGAGAGCCCTTCAGCGTGGCATTGACGGCAAGTCAATCATCTCGTTTCTCAAGCGCCATTCACTCGCTGGGGTCCCTCAGAACGTTGAGTTCTCGATAAGGGAGTGGGCGGCGAGGTTTGGCAATATCAGGATAAAAGGCGCTGTTTTGCTCGATACAGCCGATGAGTTTCTGATGACCGAG
>Ga0307379_10001137_pt1 | contig 42590 bp, 33 predicted proteins | sample UN2MG_FD_202237 | JGI IMG/M metagenome (GOLD analysis project Ga0307379, IMG submission 202237) | Soil microbial communities from Risofladan, Vaasa, Finland - UN-2 | ecosystem: Environmental > Terrestrial > Soil > Coastal area > Acid sulfate soil | place: Finland: Risofladan, Vaasa | collected...
TCTGTGGCCCGCTAAATTTCTTTTTCATAAGAGGGTTCCTTTCAAAAATATACCTCTAATGTCGGTTATCCTCTCATAAAGACTGGACCAATTTTTGGGGAGCAGACCATTTTTAGGTGCGCAATTAGCCTGTCACTAACCCAGGGAAAAAATAAAAAATCCATACTGCTTGTAAAGGGCGTAGTAGAACAGGCTTATAGTAAAACCTTCATTTTACCCTATATTCTCTGATGGTTCAGAGCCGATCATGGTATTGCTGCAGACGCTCGATTGCTGGTCGAATCGCCTTTTCCAGGCTCTTAGCGTAGATTTGCGTGGTCGATAGACGCTCGTGCCCGAGCTGGCTCTGTAGGTGTTCTATGCCTCCGCCGGAATTTAGGAAATTCGTCGAATAGGTGTGGCGCATCCGATGCGGTTTGAGTTCCTTAACACCGGCACTCCGGGCTATCTTCTGCATCCGGTCGTACAGGTTCCGATAGGTCATTGGATTGTTCCAGCGATTCAGGAAGACCGGGTCTTGCCGCTTCGCATTTGGCCGCTTTTCTCTTATATACCGGGCAAGCATATCTCTGAGCTCTTCACTGATATAAACCCAGTGGCTTTTCTTTTTCTCTCTTGTCCTCTTGGCACGCTTTGTCCACTTGCCATATCTGACGAAGATAGCGGCGTTGCCGTACTCTATTCTCAAATCCCGCTCCTGCAATTGGCATATTTCCCCCGGGCGCAGTCCCGATCCCAGCATCAACTCGAAAATCACCCGCTCTTGGCCCGAAAGTACCGCCCGACACCGCCGGACCTCTTCATCGGACAGGTAATCTCCCGGGCCGATATCGCTCTTATGCGAGAGGCCGCTTTCTCTCTCTGCTGCCTCAGCGAGTTTCTGCCGTTCACAGATCAGCCGGACTATGCGTGGATACCACGTCTTGCCCGTGCGCGTTCTGTAGCCCTCGTCGTTTAGCTCCTGGGCGATCTGGTGATAGCTCACAACCAAGCCTCCCTTACGAGGCCGAGGCTTGCGGGCGATCCGCTCGATCATCTCACGCTCTTTAGCTTTGTATCCGTAAGGTTTCCTACCGGGCTTTCTCATCGTTGCCTTTTTCCTATCCGCTCACTCTTCAAGCATAGCCTCGATCAAGAATCCTATCGCATAGGCAATAATTATTCTCCCTCGTCGTTGCCTTTCTCATTCGTCTTTTCCCTTCATGTAGTACTTCTCGATCAAGCCTCTGATCTGGGCTTTAGCCCGCTCAGGAAGTGTCGGCCAAGCCTCTGTGATCTTCACCAAGTCCGAATCACTGCTATCCTCGCGCACCATATTCGCACCTAATTGGTGTTGTGAAAGTGTGTTGAAGTGTTCGGAACTGTTATGGCTCTGTTTTTCAGAACTGCCTTCTAACGGCTTTTTGCTGCAATCTGTGTCAGAATTGTCACTATTGTGTAGAGGTTCTGTTTCGGTACGTTTTGGGTTCGAATCCCCCCGCCTCCATTTTTGTGCATTCCTAAGTCTTTTCTTAAGAAAAAGTTATACTAATTTTTTGGCAAAAAAGATATTTGCGGGAGTATATAGGACTTAAAATGTCTTGTTTTTTTATTAACTCACCAGATTTGTACGTTCAATCTGCTCTCTTTATGTTGTGCTCCAACGTATCCAATGTTTCTATTGTATTCAGATAAGCGTCGGCTCAAAGCACTTGTGTTATATTTTGCCTTTTGCCAACAGTATAGCGACAGTCAGGCGCGGGACGATTGTAACTATTTTATCCCGTCCCAAATGCGAATCTTGGTGTGCAGATTCTGTCTTTCCAGATGCTGCGATCAGTTTTTTCGGAGTTGTCGCAGGATGTCCCAATATGCGCCGCGTGCGCCTTTCTGGATAGCCTGCGTAAGTAGAAGGTTCTGATTATAGTTATAGTTAGCGGCATCACTACCGGTGGTTGCTTGGTGCTCAGTATCAATGGCGGGCTCGAAGAACCTTTGGTCACCATCGATCATGTCCCTGACTAATTCCGCCGGCTGCTGGCCCAGGGCCTTAGATATGTAGAAGGTGGGTTTCAGAAGATCTATGGGCCCGCCGTATTTTCGCCGGATATTGGAATCTTCACCCTTCCGGAGTTCTTCAGTGACTATTTTTTCCGCAGTAGTACGAGGGTAAACTCTCATGCCGAGCGCAGCACCTGCACAATCTGGATTGATTTTCTTTATGAGAGAAATAGTCTGTCGAACTGTTTGTGGTGTTTCACCCGGGCCGCCAAGCAGTAGATCTATCATAACGGCGATGTTGTTCAACCGGCAAAGCTTGACTGCCGTTGCAAGGTCTTCTCTGCTGTGCTGCTGGCGGTAAGTTTGGAGCATCGATTCACAGCCTGAATCACCTGTAAAATCGATTCCGACACATCCGGCTTGAGCCATCGCTTTGGCTAAATCCGCGTCAAACGGTGACGGTGACAAATATGCATACCAGCGAATCTTATCTCCCAGCGAGCGATGATTAAATTCCTCACAGACGGCATAAGCATGGCGTCGGGGCACGTTGAACTCAGAATCGCAAAAATGCAGTACATCTATTCCCTGTGATAATAGAGACTGAACCTCATCGGCAACCTCGGACGGATTTCGCAGCCTGAGTCTGTCGCCTTTGGCCAGGGGATCAGCACAGTATATGCAGTTGCGGTTGCAGCCGCGTTTGGTTTCCAAACCACATTGTCCACCCTGTTTAAAATAGCTCAGATTATCGACAAAATTACGGTTCGTACCTGGCGAAATCGAATTTGGCCAGGAGGGTGGATTGCTGTAGATTCTGTTATTTTCTCGCCAGATGAAACCTGGGACATCTGTGAATCTTCGTATCCCTTGTAACTGACGAATAAGCGCAACTATTGCCATCTCCCCGTCGCCACATATGCCAAAATCGACATTTGTATACTCAAAAATTGACTTGGCAAATATTGAAAACCCAACGCCGCCAATTACGATTGGTGCGTCGGTGTTACTGCGGATGGTTTCAATCGTATCTTTCAATCCAGGGACGAACCAATCGGCACTGGGCCAAAAACAATCATCGGCATTTCGAAATGAAAGACCCACCAGCTCGGGCTGTTGAGTGGAAAAGTATTTTTTGATCGTCTGAGTTGGTTCCTCAGCCAAGCCAAGATCAAGGACTTCGACATCTATACCAGCCTGTTGGACGGAAGAGGCGATATAATCCAAACCGATCGGCCCAATAAGGGGCACCATTCTGTTGATATTGATTAGTGTTAACATCTACCTGTTACCAACGTAGTCAAACATTTGTTATATAAGCCTATGACAAAAATTGCTCGACTGTTTGATTCCAATATAGTCTGCAAAGTAGATTTGACAACAGCTTTTTGTTCTATATACAACTCTTGATAACGGCCGTGGCAAATACTATCAAGACCGAATCATATTTACAAATGAGAATAGATGTTTTTACGGCCAGATTGGAGTTGAGTTAACCGGAGGCTATCAAGTTGTTTCCGCCTTTTCAAATCAAATAGAAAAGGCTGGTTTCTGAAACCAGCCTTTCCGTGGTTGTAGTACAATAGATTCTGAATCGTCTCAGAATTTGTAAGTCATGCCTAAAGTGGCCCAGGTTTCGTCCTTATCGTCGTTTACCGAACTATCCATTGTTATCTGGTGATAAACTCCGGGCGTTAGGACGATATTGTCAGCCAGGTTGAAGCCTGTTGAGACACCAAAGACAGCGTTTGACCAATCATGGTCAACATTTGCGCCATTTGGCCCTACACCATCGTTGAAAACAAACTCTGAGTGAAAGTTTACAGTTTGTTCAGGGGTCTCCGGTAACAGGCCTGATATGGTTAGGCCATAGTCGAGCATAAAGATGTGCGCAAAACCGGAAGCAGTCCCGCCTAATGGAGACCTGCTTCCAACCATTGATCCACTCTCGGAGGGCCAGAGTTTCACAAGAACATAAGTGGGGACCAGGCCTTTTACTGATAGGATCTTCGGCATGGAAAAGACCGCTTGTAATTCCTGCAGGTCGGCAATTCCTGAGCTGTTTTGTGGATAGTTGTAGTAGACCCACCCAAGCCTACACATAGTGGCAAAGGATTCGTCTTCGAAGAGACTATGACCATAATAAAAAGTGTAATCCCAGCGTTCGCCCTCTTCGAATCCGTCTGAGTTGGCCCTGTGCCCCATAACATTGATTCCAAGGCCTGTGCCGAACAAATTCACGTCAAGACTGGGCTGGATTGCACTCTTGTCTTGATAAATATCAAAGCCGCGCCAGACATATTTGCTTAAGTAGGTCACGTCGATCGATCCGTGCAACTCTGAATCCTGTGCCTGAACTAAGCCTCCCATGACTAACAAAATAACAGTACTTACCAAAATTTTCTCTTTCATAGTCATCTCCTTAAATAACATTACCTTATTTCCACGACACTTATTTCAATAAATTGCCTTATATAGATTTGAGAGTCAAGGTAAAAAACCAACAATTTTACCACTTTCCACTTTTTCTGATTTCTGCCTTTGGAAGGTTTTCAAGATCCTTGAGATATTTTTGTAGCTCTTCTTCCGGCAGATCAAAGTCAGTAAGCTGTCCTGATAGATATGCTTCATAGCCTTTTAGGTCCATCAGGCCATGTCCGCTATAGTTGAACAATATTACCTTTTCTTTTCCTTCGTCCTTTGCTTTCTTTGCTTCTTCAATAACGGCTGCAAGCGCCTGACTGGTTTCCGGAGCGGGGATAAATCCTTCCGTTCTTGCCCATGTTACCGCTGCGTTATAGGACTGTAACTGATGGTATGCTCTTGGTTCCAGGAGACCCTCCACAATTGCCTGGCAAACCAGAGGTGCCATACCGTGGTATCTCAGTCCTCCGGCGTGAATTGGAGGCGGCACAAAAGCGTGTCCGAGTGTATGCATTGCCAAGAGCGGTGTCGTACAGGCTGTGTCTCCAAAGTCATAAGCAAAAGGTGCACGCGTCATAGTTGGGCACGCCGTTGGTTCAACAGGAATAAATTTAATATCGGCACCATTGATCTTATCAGCAACAAACGGGAACGACAAACCTGCAAAATTACTACCGCCCCCAGCGCAACCAATGACCATGTCCGGCAGCTTTTCGCCGACCTTTTTCAGTTGCTTCTTTGCTTCAAGTCCTATTATCGTCTGATGCAGCAGTACATGATTCAGCACGCTGCCAAGAGAATAACGTGTCTTGCCGGTCTGGTCGGTTACCGCTTCCTCGATGGCTTCGCTGATGGCAATTCCCAGACTACCCGGCGTGTCGGGCATTTCTTCCAACACTTTTCTTCCAGCATTTGTTTCGGAACTCGGACTTGCGACGCAGTTTGCTCCCCAGACTCCCATCATTGTTTTTCTGTAGGGCTTTTGCTCAAAACTTATTCTGACCATAAAGACCTTGCATTCGAGACCCAACAAGTTACAGGCAAAGGCCAGGGCACTGCCCCATTGGCCGGCACCGGTTTCTGTAGTTAATTTTTTGATCCCGAACTGCTTGTTATACCAGGCTTGGGCCACGGATGTGTTTGGTTTGTGGCTTCCCGGCGGACTGACACTTTCGTCCTTGAAATATATGCGAGCGGGTGTATCAAGGTGTTTTTCCAGGTATACGGCTCTTCGTAACGGTGTTGGTCGCCAACGATAAAGAATGTTCAGAATTTCCTCCGGGATATCTATCCATCTTTCAGCACTTACCTCTTGCTCAATTAAATTCATCGGAAACACCGGTGCAAGCATATCCGGAGAAATAGGGTTTCCATCGGGACCAAGCGGGGGGAGCATTGGGGTAGGCAGGTCTGCCGCGAGGTTGTACCACTGTCGGGGGACATCATTTTCATTTAACTGAATCTTAATTTCCATTTGAATTCTCCTGAATATAAGTCTGAGTCCCTGCTCTTTTTTAAATAAAATAGAGCGAATCTACAAATACAAGTAGCTGATAAATTATTACATAGGTATGTGAAAGTCAAAGGTAATATTTCTATAATTCCATCTTTTTTTAACCAGGGATTCACCATGTATTTAAGAAAACCTGGATATATATTAAGAGGTGATAGTATATTAACAAGGTCGAATTTACTAAAAGGACTTGCGATAAGGTCTCCATCTCAAGTCTCGATTGGCAAATTTTTAATATTCAATGGTTCCCCGGAGAAATTTCGCAGAGGAAAAGGAGAGGATATTTTTTTTCTGTAAAGGCGAAAAATGTTTGATTGTCGCTGCGTGACTCATTAGAATATCATGAAGTGTGTTGCAAAGTGTAAGTTCAGTTAATACGAAAGGGGGCACGCAATGGCGAAAATGAAGAAAAAAGCAACAAAGAAAAAGGAACTTGTCAAGGGTATATGGACAAAGAGTGAGGTGAGTCTGCTCAGGAAGCTTTTCCCGAATAACCCCACTGCCAAGATAGCTGCAAGGCTTGGAAGGCCAACTGATGCGGTAAAAAAGAAGGCTTCCAGGATGGGACTTCGCAAGACCAAGAAATACATGAAGTCCTTGGGCAGAGGATAAGTTGTAAAGCTTGTTCCGAGGGAGAAATTTTGATGTAGTATGCCATCTTAGCGGGGACTATGTCGCTTAATTTTTTAACTGAACTTAGTGCCTTAGTGCTTGGGGTGTAGAGAATTATACGGGCTTTTATGTGCTTATTCGGTTGTTCCTTATAGATCTCAGTTCTACATATCACGTTCTTAATTCTTGACATTCGTGTTAAACAGCGTTATTTTGTGTGAGGTGGTTTAAAGTTTTTTGTTTTTATTATGAGGAGCTTAGTTTGAGAGTACTTTCTGGCATACAACCATCTGGGAGACTTCATATAGGCAATTTTTTCGGTGCCATGCGTCAGCACCTCCAACTTCAGGCTGAGCACAATTGCTTTTATTTCATCGCCGACTACCATGCACTTACCAGCAACCCGGTGCCTGATGATGTTACTATTCATACCCTTGATGTCGCGATGGATTATATCGCTTTGGGCCTCGACACCGAAAAAACCGTCTTCTGGCGACAATCCGATGTGCCTGAAGTAACAGAGCTTACCTGGCTGCTTTCCTGCGTAACTCCAATGGGGCTGTTGCAGCGATGCACAAGCTACAAGGACAAAGTTGCTCAGGGCCTGAGCCCCAATCACGGCCTGTTCGCATATCCGGTCCTTCAGGCGGCAGATATCCTCATTTATAACAGTGACATCGTCCCCGTAGGCGCCGATCAGAGACAGCACATCGAAGTTACTCGTGATATTGCTATCCGATTCAATAACGCTTATGGCGAAACCTTTACTGTGCCGAAAGAGCACATCATCGAATCTGTTGCTGTCGTACCGGGTCTCGACGGGCGAAAAATGAGTAAAAGCTACGGAAATACTATTGAGATATTTGAGCCGGAATCAAGTGCCAAAAAACAGATTATGAGAATCGTTACCGACTCGACGCCGGTAGAAGAGCCCAAAGATCCCAACAAATGCAATGTCTTTGCGCTTTTGAAGTTAGTGGCTTCGCCGGATGAGCTGGCCGAGTGGGAAAACAAATACCGTAGCGGCGGTTTAGGTTATGGCCAAGCCAAAAAACGCCTTGCCGAACTGATGATAGACTTTTTCAAGCCGTTCCGACAGAAAAGAATCGAGCTTGAAAATAATATCGACTATGTCAAAGAAGTTCTTGCCACTGGAGCTGAGCGGGCGAAAGTCGTAGCCGCTGAAACGCTGGAAAAGGCACGCCAGGCTGTTGGATTGAGGAAATAACTTTGGCTGATAAGCTTGTTACAATTGCGAAGTTTGCAGACTATATCAAAGCCGATTTAGCAAAACAATTACTCGACGATTTTGGAATCGAATCGGTTGTAACGGGGCAAAACGCTGCAAATGTATATTCTGTGCCTGCTTTTGCAGAGGCGAGTTTGCAAACTTTTGAAAGTCAGGCCGAGCAGGCCCTAAAAATCTTGGAATCACACAGAGGACAGGAACAATAATACCGAGTGCATGAATTGGCTGATTATCGCGTAAATCTTGACATATTTGCAGGACCAATGGATCTGCTTCTATATCTTGTTCGCAAGGAAGAAGTGGATATTTACGATATTTCCATTGCCAAGATAACCGACCAGTACATACGCTATATCGAAATGCTTAAAAGTCTTGATATGGATTTGGCGGGTGACTTTTTGGTAATGGCCGCGACGTTAATGCAGATAAAATCGGCAATGCTCCTTCCGAAAGCAGAGCCTGAGCGGTTCCAGGACGATGATTTGTCCGACCCCCGCGCAGAGCTTATTCGCCAGCTTCTTGAATACAAACAATTCAAAGATGCCGCCAATCTACTCAACGCCGCCGCCGATGAGCAAAAAGAACGTTTTCCACGGCCCGGCACTATTGTCGAGCATCTAAAGCCCGACGCCGAGCCCGAGATAGATATTGAGCAGGTGAATATCTGGGACCTGCTTGAAGCCTTTGATACAATATGTAAAGCTACCGGCACCGTTGTTGACATAAGCCATATTAAGGACGATACACCTATTGATCTTTATCAGATAGAGATTTTACACCGTTTGCAGACTGAAGGCCCGATGACTTTCGAACGTATCTTCGAATCCGGAAGCGCTCGCATTGTGATGGTTGGATTGTTTCTGGCGCTTTTGGAATTGATTAGGGAGAAATTGATTTGGGCTGAACAGACGACCGGTTCGGATATATACCTACGTACATTGACTGAGGAATCAGCTGAGCAGGCTGTTCAAAAGGCCATTCTGACCGCCGAGGCGAGCAGCGACGAGGCTGCTCAGGTCGAAGAGCAAAAACGACCGCCGATAACAATTTCTGAATTGCCTCCGAAAAGCAAAGCATCAGTTTCATTTGATGCTCAAAGTCAGCAACAACCCGCAATTAAAATTTCCGAATTGCCCCCTGAAAACAAACCGGCTATTTCATACCAAGAGCAGGAAAAACAAGAAGTAAAGCCCGCCAGAGACCATAAACACCAGACAGCAGGTTAGCATCAATATTGCGAATAAATCTCACAGAATTTGCCTTTGACGTTTTTTGTAGTATACTTTAAATGCTACCGAACAAACAAAATTGATATTTGAACGGTTCGTGGGGGATTTGAACGTCAACGAGTGGGGGGCAATTGCAGCAGTTTTCATATAAACCTCCTGGCAATATATGTCGATTAAATCAGGTGTTGGTATGGCTGGCCTTACTTCATCAAGAGTTAAGCATAGGTTCAGTTTTAAGTGGCCGAGTTTAATATGAGAGCAAATGCATCGTCTGATAATAATCAAAATATAGATATACATTATATTAACTTTGGCTATCGAAACCAGTAAGGTCGCCTCAATGTCCGAGCTGTTTTCTACAGTAAGGAGGGCAAAAATGGTTCCAAAGGTAAAGAAAATTCGTTGTCGCCGTGGTGTGTCGTTAATTGGAACATTGATTGCGATTACTGTGCTGCTAATAGCACTTATCGGAACTTCCAGTTTTAGATATCATGCCGCTTTGGACGGGCGAAGAGCCAATGCATACACAACCGCCGCCAGAGTTGCACTGGTGCTTTGCGAAAGTTGGCGGGGCATCAAAGGCGATCTGACTTTTGATCCGACAGGGCCTTGGGGTTTAGACCTGGAAGTTACTGCAAGTGACGGTCTCGGCGTGCCTGAGGATTTTACCCTGTTAGGAAGCTATAAGGTCGTGTTGGATGACGATGATCCTGATAGCGTCAACTACTACACGACTTTGTCTTGGAAAGATATTAAACCTGGACTGAGGGCCTTGAATGTCGTTGTAGCCTGGGCACAGCGGGGCCGGGGAGCAGACGGCGGTGAGAATGTGGATAAGTCATTCAGGCTCACAGTCTATACCCAAACTTTCTAAGAGACGATGAGGACCATAATGATCAAAAAAAGACCGAGAGCCCGACGGGGCTTTACAATTATAGAGTTAGTGATAACCTCAGCAATTATGGTTATTGTCGGGCTTGCAATCGGTGTAGTCATAGTTGACGGTCAAACCGGCTGGAACCACATGTACGATCGTATAAACTCCGATGTAGTCACTGACAGCTACGTAGCAAGAAGAAAGTTTGATTCTGTAATGCGAAGCGCAAGCCGGGGCAAGTTTGTACTGGATGGAGCCGGCGGTTGGATTGAGGTATATTATTACGCCGACTATCATTCCACTGTCCTTGACCGCTATGCACGTTTCTATGTCGCTGACGGCGACCTGAATCTCGAGTACGGCCAACTGGAGCCAAGAGCAACATTGGGCGTCGAGACTATCTGCAGGAATGTCTCCGGCTGCCTTTTCAAACAGGCCGGCCGGTCCGCTCAAATGATACTTACACTCGATAATGGGACACAGACTAACACTGTCGTCTCGTCTGCGGTCACGCATAACCAATAGAAGAATTGTTCTATAAAGGTGAGGGTGAGATGAATATGAAAAAGCTGCTAAAATCAAAAAGGCGTGGTTCTGCATTACCGCTGGCAGTAGTCGCGGTCATAATATTGCTTGCAATGGGTGTGGGGCTGCTGAGTCTCGGATTTAACAGCCGTGTATATTCTATACGAACGGCCTCGGATATCGCAGCCCGATGTGCTGCCGACGCGGGCCTGACAATGGCCCTCTTTGAAATGAACGAGAAGCTGCAAGTCAAACCCTTTAAAGAAGGTACGTTACCAGAAGCAATGGCTGTAAAGCTGCCCTATTCTGACCAAGTCTGTAATTACAGAGTCACGGGCAATCTTGCCGGCGGTTATACTATTTGGTCCCTTGGAGAATCCGACCGGGCCAGGAGATCTGTTCGTGCGACCATAGGACTTAAAGGGGCATTTGACCATGCAATTCTGACGAAGCAAACTCTTACATTGAAATCCGGCACGACCATTGATGGATATAACTCCAAGGATCCATTCGATGCCGATATAGATATAGCTATCGGAAGCCAAAGTGCTTCAGATTCGAGCTTAGTGCTGAATTCGGGTGTAATTGTGAATGGCGATGTTTTCGCGGGGGGCAATCTGGACTCAGCTATCAAGGATCTGGGCGCGAAGATAACCGGAGAAAAGTATACTGGGGAACAAGTAGACTTTCCAAAGGTATACGCTCCGACGATGGACAATAAAGGGGCTATTAGCGCTACGGGGGAAACCGTAAAAATCACATCCGCAGACAGCGGCACATATACGAGCATTGATTTACAACAACTAATCACGAAAGAAAAAGGAGTAACAACAACCACTATAGGAGTATTGGAAATCGAGGGAGATGTAGTGCTGCACGTGACCGGAGATATCAAGCTTGGCAACTCATGCGAGATTGTTGTAACAAAGGACTCGTCTTTGACTATTTACAGTGACGGAAATATTAATTGTAACAACGGCAGTGGAGTCAATACGCAAAATCCTCCTGAGAAGGCTGAGACATTCCAATTGTATGCTACGGGCACGGAACCTCAGTACTTCGATATTAAGGCCAAGAGCGAGTTCACAGGAGTAATCTACGCCCCGGATGCGGATGTCGACCTGTATGCCAAAGGAGATGCTTACGGTTCAATTATTGCCCATGACTTTGAGTTTAAGGCCGGGGGAAATTTCTACTACGACGAAGCACTTAAGAAGAAGAATGACGCCGATGACGAGGCTGTCCAGTTCGTAGTAGAACGCTGGTATGAGAGCCCTCCTTTTATGTCAGCTTCGGACATACAGCCTGGCATCCTGGATGCCGTACCCATACAGATATTGAAGTAGCAAAATTCGTGGTGAATCTTTCTTAAAGGTAGAAATTCAGGCGAGGTTAGCAACAAAGCTCCAGCTCTTTAGCTACGATGCGTTTGCATTACTGAGGTATGCAAGAGTAAACAATGAGGTTGTGCGCTTCGTAATAACAAATGAGCATTGGTAGTAGTCAAATAATCCCTGATAATAAGGTTTAAGTATACACCGACTGCACTCCAAATACACTTCACTATCCACTCACACATACCAGTTATAGCTTACAATAACTCTTGACACAAAAGCTTAAGTGTGCGACAATTCCGGCCTTTACAGAATGTTGTGCTCTGTTAAAGCTCAATTGATGATTGTTTCTGGTGTACTGCTTTATTTTTTAGGTTAAAGATGATCAGGCCGACAAGTGGAAGTTCAGCCAAAATCGCGGATATTTTAGTAAAGCACCCTGCAAACCGTGGAAGTCTTATACCTGTCCTGCAGGATATACAGAAAGATTTCGGATACCTCTCGGAAGAGGCAATAGCAGAGCTGGAGCGGTTGATGGGGATATCGGCCAACGAAATATACGGTGTGGCCACTTTTTATACACAGTTTCGTTTCAGTCCTCCAGGTCAGCACACTATCCAGAGCTGTCAAGGCACGGCCTGTCATGTTCGCGGGGGTCACCAGATACTCAGAGAATTAGAGTTGCGTCTGGGGATTACCGCCAGCCAGACTACTAAAGACGGTAAGTTCGATCTGGAGCGGGTGGCTTGTCTGGGCTGCTGCGCACTGGCACCGGTCGTGGCAGTGGACGGAAAAGTACACGCTCAGATGACCACGAAAAAAATCCCTCATATGCTTTCCAAATACGATAACAAAAAGGACAACGATAATATATGACTTCATTGCAACAAGTTTTCACCGAAGCTCAGGCTCAGTGGGACAAGCTTCAGGAAAGTGAAGTTCCGATTTTCTTTGTTGGTGCAGCAACATGTGGCCGAGCGGCTGGTGCCACAGAAGTATTGCAGTGCCTGCGCGGCCATATTAAGTCAAAAAAGCTAAACGTCTTGGTAATTGAAGTTGGCTGTCTTGGACCGTGCTCTTTCGAGCCATTAGTGATTGTGCATAAAAGTGGTTTTCCGCGTGTCTGCTACGGGAATGTCGGGCCCGATGAGATAATCCATATTCTTGAAAATTATGTTCTGGGCGATGATCCCTGTACTCAGTGGGTTTTGGGGAAAATAACATCGGGCCGGTTGGATAACATTGGTGATTTCGATGACCACCCGATGATGCGTCGTCAGGTGCGACACATCCTGCGTAACTGCGGATTGATAGATCCTGAAAATGTGCATCACTACCTGGCCAGAGACGGCTATCGCGGGTTTCTAAAGGCCCTGGAGATTGGGCCAGATAAGACGCTTGAGGAGGTAAAAGCGGCAGGGCTGCGTGGCCGTGGGGGGGCCGGATTCCCTACTTGGCGCAAGTGGCGGTTCTGTCGTGATACACCCGCGAAGATGAAATATCTGATATGCAATGCCGATGAGGGTGACCCCGGTGCGTTTATGAATCGCTCGCTTATCGAGGGAGATCCACACGCGGTCCTGGAAGGCATATTGATAGCATCTCTGACAATAGGGGCTTCGCAGGGCTATATCTACTGCCGGGCCGAATATCCGCTGGCTATACACCGATTGGAGGTCGCCATCTCTCAGATGCGAGAACTGGGGCTGCTGGGAGAGAAAATTCAAGGCTCGGATTTCTCTTTCGACTTGACTATAAAGAAAGGTGCAGGCGCGTTTGTATGCGGTGAGGAGACAGCGCTGATAGCTTCCATTGAAGGCCGGCGGGGAATGCCACAACCTCGACCGCCGTTTCCCGCTGTCAGCGGTTTGTTGGGCAAGCCGACAGTGATACAAAACGTCGAGACGCTCGGCAATCTGCCGATGATTCTGCGTAACGGTGCTAAATGGTACAATCAATACGGCAGCAAAACCAGCAAGGGGACAAAAACTTTTGCACTGGCAGGAAAAATCGAACGGACTGGTCTGGTCGAGGTACCGCTGGGTATCGCACTTAAGGATATAATCTTTGAAATCGGAGGCGGCGTTCCCGCAGGCAAAGCCCTCAAAGCAGTCCAGACGGGTGGACCCTCGGGCGGCTGCATACCGGCGGCAAAAATGGACCTGTCCGTTGATTACGAAGCGCTAACTCAGGCCGGTAGCATTATGGGTTCCGGCGGTATGATAGTACTCGACGAAGATACCTGTATGGTCGATATTGCAAAATTTTTCCTGTCGTTTACACAGGCCGAATCCTGCGGCAAGTGTGCGCCATGCCGGGTTGGAACACATGCTATGCTGGGCATCCTGCAGCGCATCACAGCCGGTCAAGGCCAGATGTCCGATCTTGATAATCTCGAGCAAATCGCCCAGACAGTCAAAGACGGCTCACTGTGCGGCCTGGGCCAGACCGCGCCTAATCCGGTATTGACAACGCTGCGCTACTTCCGAAACGAGTATGAAGAACATATTGAAAAGGCTCGGTGTCCCGCGTTTGTCTGCAGCAGGATGATAAGCTACCACATCGATTGTGACAGATGCTCCGGTTGTGGCGCCTGCGCACGGATTTGCCCGGTTGAAGCCGTCAGTGGTGAAAAGAAAAAACCGCACGTTATCGACCAGCGGTTATGTATACAGTGCGGCGCTTGCCTTAGCACCTGCCCGTCACGTTATGCCGCCGTCTATCGCTGCAGTGGCGAACTTACCAGGTACGAGCAGCGTAAAGAAGGAAAGAGAAAGACTAAATGAATATAGGAATTGGTTCAAGTGAAACTGACAATAGATGGAAAATCAGTAACCGCTAAGAAAGACCAAACGGTTCTTGAATGCGCACTGCAGAACGATATTTCGATTCCCCATCTTTGTACGCACCCGCGTTTGTCACCGTTCGGCGCATGTCGGCTTTGTGTGGTCGAAATCGAGGGTATGCGTGGGTACCCAACCTCGTGTACGACCCCCGCAGCCGAAGCACTCGTTGTGCGGACCAATACTGAAGCGCTGCAGAACCTGCGGCGAAATATTCTGGCGCTAATGATGCTCGAACATCCGAGTGCTTGCCTTGTTTGTAGCAGGCGGGAGCTTTGTGAACAATACCGGCCGGAAGCGGAAAAAGCTGGTAGCACTACAGGATGTCATACCTGCAACAATAAAGATGTCTGTGAAGTGCGTGCTTTGGCCGAGGAGCTGGGATTTGCGGAGTTGCCGGTTCCGCCGGCATACCACGAGAGGCCGGTGGAACGCTCCGAGCCTTTCATGGATCGTGACCTTAATCTCTGCATTCTCTGCGGCCGATGCGTTCGTATTTGTAAATATCATCAGGGCAGGGCGGTTATCGATTTCGTCGGTCGCGGCAGCCAGACGCATATCGGCCAGGCCTTCGGACGTTCGCTGCTCGAAGCAGGTTGTCAATTCTGCGGCTCATGTGTTGACGTATGTCCGACCGGTAGCCTGGCGGACCGGTATGCTAAATGGCATGGCAGGCCGGACACTGTCACCCAATCAACCTGTATTTTTTGTGATGGCGCGTGCGCATTGGCGATTGGGACCCGAAATGGGAAACTGATTACTGCACAAGGGGTAAATAATGATGTCCCTGTCTGTGTTCTGGGGCGATTTGCAATTCCTGAATTTCTAAATAGTAATGACCGATTGTGCGTACCTTATGTACGCGTGGGAAAGGTCTTGCGACAGATTGAATGGAAAGAGGCTCTCGAAACGGCAGCCGCGAAACTGAAAGAGTTTGTTGGCGATGGCTTTGCGATGATTTGCGAGACCACAAGTACCCTTGAAGACCGCCATATCTTTAAAAAGTTTACCAATGAGGTAATGAAATCGAAAAACTACATTGAGATTGAACCTGATGCGCGGGGTATTTCGCGCGGCTCGCTGCCAAAAGATACGAAAGCAGCGCTTGTGACAGGCAACTTCGTCGATCCGGTGAGTCTCGAAGAGCTCGAACTGGTAATTGTACAGGACTGCTTCCAGAGTGCCGCAAGTGAGCGCTCCGATGTTGTGCTGCCGGCGGCGGTTTTTGCCGAGGTCGATGGCACTGTTCTCGATAGTTCCGGTCAAAGACGACCTCTGCATACAGCATGCCAACCTCCGGGCAGGGCGAAACCCGAATGGTGGATTATCTGTCAGCTCGCTCAGGCAATGGGGGCCGAAGGTTTTGAGTATGAATTAACCGATGCAATCTCGCGGGAGTTGGAAATCTCAGATGCCGAGTTATGGATCGAGCGACAGAATGCGCCTGTTGCTGCTAAGAATGTAAAACTCAGGCGGACCCACTTCCGAGGACATCGTATCGACGAGAAAGTCTGCGGTTTGCAGCAGCTGCCTGTAGATGAGAGCGGTATTGCTGATGTGACAGAGGTAGAATACAAGGGGGCATTTCAAGTCCTGGAAAAACGTGAAATTGCACCAAATATTCAAGAAATTGTCATCGAAGCGCCCGAGGTTGCAAAAAAGGCTCTGCCGGGACAATTCGTTATTGTGATGGTGGATGAAAAATCCGAGCGTGTTCCCTATACCCTGTGTGGCTGGAATTCCAAAAAGGGCACAATTACCCTGGTCGTGCTCGAAAAAGGCCAATCAAGTCGAAAACTTTTATTGTTGAAGGCAACCGACAAACTTGCTCACGTTGTGGGCCCACTCGGTATTCCGCTGGAAATCAAGCGATATGGCACGGTAGTGCTGGCGGCGGGATGCTATGGAATCGGCGCGATAGTTCCTGTCGCCGAGGCGATGAAGGACGCCGGAAATCGGGTGGTAATAGTCGCCGAGGCCCGCAGCCATTATCTGCATTACTACAAGGAAAAGCTCCAGAGTGTTGGCGATGAGTTTATACAAACTGCGATTGACGGCTCTGTTGGCATCAAGGGACACGCCATTGATGTGATAGCTCAAAAATTAAAAGACGGTGAAAAAATCGATTGTGTCATCGCCATTGGATGTCCCTTTATGATGATGCTGACGGCTCAGGAAACCAGGCCTTACAACGTAAAAACATTGGCGGCGCTGAATCCGATTATGTTGGATGGAACCGGCATGTGCGGGGCCTGCCGTGTGACAGTCGGTGACCAGACGAAATTTGCCTGTGTGGATGGCCCTTTCTTCGATGCTCATCTTATCGATTGGGACGAGCTTAGAGACCGCCGTGCCGCATACAGCGCCGAAGAAATACATTCACTGGCTCGGACTGAACCGGTAACAGCGGACCACGGGGGTGAACGTAAATGCATGACCTCACACTGACCGAAAGCATAGAGTAGCGAATGGCTAAGGAAAAGATTCCAAGACAAAAAATGCCGGAGCAGGCCCCGGAAGATCGGGCCAGAAACTTCGAAGAGGTGCCATACGGCTACACACAAGAAACCGCAATGCTGGAAGCGAGCCGGTGTCTAAAGTGTAAGAAGCCCCGGTGCGTTACGGGATGCCCGGTCGGTGTTGATATCCCGGGCTTTATTGCCCTTGTGCAGGAGGGCAAATTCATCGAGGCGGCCTGGAAACTCAAGGAGCAAAATGCCCTACCGGCGGTTTGCGGGCGCGTATGTCCACAGGAAGAACAGTGCGAGAAGCTGTGCGTGCTGGGAGTCAAGGCTGAACCCGTGGCCGTCGGAAGGCTGGAACGGTTCGTGGCTGATTATGAACGCGACAGTGGTAACATTAAGGTGCCGAAAATTGCAGCCAAAACGGGTAAGCGAGTAGCAGTAGTTGGTGCCGGGCCTGCCGGGCTTACTGTTGCGGGCGATCTTATAAAGCTCGGACATGAAGTGACCGTCTTTGAGGCCCTGCAGGAGCCGGGGGGGGTGCTGACTTACGGTATTCCGGAATTTCGCCTGCCCAAAGCGATTGTTCAGGCGGAAGTGGATTACCTCAAGGAACTTGGGGTTGAGTTTGTGATGGACTTCGTGGTTGGCCGTAACAGTACCGTACGCGAACTTATGGACGAAGAGGGTTACGATGCAGTATTCATCGGCAGTGGGGCCGGTCTGCCGTCGTTTATGAGGATTCCGGGCGAAAATCTGGTCGGCGTTTACTCTGCTAACGAGTATTTGACCCGTTCCAATTTGATGAAGGCGTATCTGTTTCCGAAGTATGACACGCCTCCAATAAAGCGTGAGCGTGTCGCCGTGATCGGGGGCGGCAATGTGGCTATGGATTCGGCAAGAACAGCCCTGCGACTGGGGGCCGACGTTACTATTGTTTATCGCCGGGCACGCGAACAAATGCCCGCCCGTGCCGAGGAAATTCACCACGCCGAAGAAGAGGGTGTCAAGCTCAAGCTGCTCAATAATCCCGTACGCATCATCGGCGACGATCGTCACCGTGTCAGGGCAATGGAGTGCATCAAAATGGAACTTGGTGAACCGGATGATTCCGGCCGACGAAGGCCTGTCCCTATCGAAGGCTCAGAGTTTACTATGGAACTCGATACGGTCATTGTTGCTATTGGTAACAAGCCTAATCCGCTAATCCCACAGACAATGCCTGAACTGGAAACGACTAAATGGGGTACTATTGTCGTTGACGAACAAACAATGGCCACCTCTGTCCCCGGTGTCTATGCAGGTGGAGACATCGTTTCCGGGGCCGCGACCGTAATTCTCGCAATGGGCCAGGGCCGAATCGCCGCTGCTGCTATGCACCAGTACCTGGCAAAAAAGTAAAAGCAAAAAGTATCAAAAGTGTAGTGGTGTATGAACACAGTGCTGCACAAATCCAGTTTTGGAGCCTCCGGCAATCTGATTCGTTATCCCTTGATGCTTTTTCCTGTAATGATTTCTCTCTCAATTCTCGTTACAGGCTGTGGGACTCTGGAAAATGGCAGGGGCTGGGGACAGGATGCCTTCTTCCCCATAGACCTTGATAGAGTTTCCGATGCTGCACATGATGCCTTTTTCGATTCACAAACTTTAATCCCGTTAGCCGGTGCGCTGATCTTCGCTATAGATGATTTTGATGAGAGGGCTTCCGATTGGGCGGTCAAACACAATCCTGTTTTCGGCTCGGAAGATAATGCCAAAGACGCGAGCGACTATCTAAAAATCATGCTTCAAGTGGAGGCCGTTGCTACTGCTCTTGCTACGCCAAGTGGTGACGATTCAGGGCAGTGGATTGCGTCAAAGATCAAAGGCCTCGGAGTTGAGTTTGCTGCAATGGGCGTCACAAACAGCGTAACAAGTTTGCTTAAGGATGTTACTGATCGTACTCGGCCTGATGAGAGTGGAGACAGAAGTTTCCCATCGGCACACGCCTCATCTGCCTTTTCTTATATGACCCTTGCCAATCGAAATCTCGACTCAGTCAATTTGCCACGGACAGTGAAACCTGCACTCAAAGTGGCAAACATGTTTCTTGCTACGGGCGTCGCATGGGCACGAGTGGAGGGACGTCGGCATTATCCTTCCGATGTGCTCGCCGGTGCGGCCTTGGGGCATTTCCTGACAGCCTTTATCCATGATGCCTTTTTAAATCTTCCTGAGGATAGCAATGTTGATTTTGCCGTTTTCCCCGTCAAGGGAGGCGCTGGGATAGGGTTAGTTTTTAGTTTCTGAATCCAAAACTTTGCAAAAGCTTATTCGCACGGGTTTTTCCCGAGGTTTCTCACAGGTAAATACTATATCTTTACGACCATCCTTATCGATATCTCCTGTGGTGACGGCTTTTAATTTACCTTGGCCATCGCTTTTTTTAAGTCATGTTCGCGTTTGACAACATGTCTTTTCTTTAGTATTATCCTGTACTTGGTAATCTGGCAGAATCATTATATAGGTAACTAAACTAAGGTTTTTTACGAGTGGATATGCGAATAAGACCGTTCAGGGCATTTAGATTTGATTCCAGCGTGGTTGGCGACGTTGGTGGCTGTATAGCTCCCCCTTATGATGTTATCAGTCCTGCACAGCAGCAAAAGCTATATGACAAGAACAGGCATAATATTGTGCGCATAATTAAAGGAAAAACGGCTGTTTCTGATGACAGCAGCAACAATCAATATACCAGAGCCGCTGAATATCTCAAAAACTGGATAGAGGAAAATGCATTAAAGCAGGACTTGGCCGAAACCGTCTATGCTTATGTTCAGGATTTTGAGTTGTCCGGTACAATATTCCAGCGTTTGGCCTTCATCGCTTTGGCCAGGCTTGAAGAGTTCGGTAAGGTTGTCAAGCCTCATGAACAAATCCTCAATGGGCCAATGGTTGACAGGCTCAATCTTAAGAAAGCGACGTCCGCCGAGTTTGGTTTGGTTTTCATGCTCTACGAGGATCCGGAAAAAATCGCAGACACAATCATACTTGAAGCTGCTGCCCAGGAACCACTTATCGACTTTGTGGATGAACAGGATGTACGACACCGTGTTTTTGCGATAACGACCAAAGAGAATATAGATGCAATAGAGAAAATGATGAGCGATAAGAGCTGCATCATTGCTGACGGCCATCATCGTTATACGACGGGATTAAGCTACTCTAAGCAAAACAATAATCCGTCGGCAAAGTATCAAATGCTCGCTTTTGCCAATACTTATCAGGAAGGGCTGAAAGTTCTGGCAACTCATCGAGTTGTAGGTAATATCGAAAACTTCTGTTTTGAAAAATTAATTGCCGGCCTCGAAGAAAATTTCGAGATTACTGAGTTGCAATTTGATTCAACCCAGACTAAGGCGGACGCAAAGCAAAAGATGCTCGCGCAAATGAGAGCTGCACAGGACAACGGCACAAACGCATTTGGAATCTACGGCTCAAATAATGCCTTCTATGTTGCTGTCTTAAAAAACAAAAACGTGATGGATGCGATTGTGCCTAATATGAGTTCGTCCTGGAGGACTCTGGATGTCTCTGTTCTGCAAAAGCTTATTCTGGAAAAACTGTTGGGCATCGACGAGGAAAGGTTGGCCAAGGGCGAAAATCTTCAATACGTTAAAGACACCTCTAATGCGATCGATGACTCAATCGTTCAGATTGATGCAGGGCAAAAACAAGCGGCATTTTTTATGAATCCGGTAACAATTCAACAGCTAAAAAAGGTAACTGATGCCGGCGAAAGAATGCCGCAGAAGTCAACTTACTTTTATCCGAAGGTTTATACAGGCCTGACGATTAACAAATGGTAATTTTATTATTGGAGACTTTGCATGACAGATTGGAAAAATCCACCAAGATTATTTATTCCCGGGCCGGTGAAGGTCAATGAAGATGTCTTACAGCAGCTCGCACGTCCAACGTTAGGGCATCGCGGTAAGGAATATACTCAGCTTCATGCTCATACAATAGATATGCTCAAAAAAATACTTTTTACCGATCAGAACATCTTTCTCTCGACGTCCTCTGCTTCAGGAATCTGGGAAGCTGCCATTCGCAACTGCGTTGGTTTTGACGAGACAGTCTTTGCTACCTGTTGCGGTGCCTTCAGTGACAAATGGGCGGATGTAGCTAAGAGTTGTGGCAGGAATGTTGATGAGTTGAAAGTCGATTGGGGTAAACCGGTAACGCCTGAGATGATTGACGAAAAGCTTGCAACCGGCAAATACGCGGCCGTTACGCTCGTATATAATGAGACAAGTACCGGGCTGACAAATCCGGTTTACCAGATCAGTGAGATGATGAAAGAGAAATATCCGGATATTTTGGTATTTGTCGATGCTGTCAGCGGTATGATTGGTCTGCCTTTGCACTTTGATGACCTCGGCTGGGATGTGACATTCGCTTCCGTCCAGAAGGCCTTTGCAATCCCGCCGGGATTAGCAGTGGCGGTGGTTAGTAACAGAGCTCTGGAGAAGAGCAAAAATGTCCCCAATAGAGGTTATTACTTCGATTTCCAGCAGTTTGCGAAAAGTTCTGAAAAGAATCAGACACCTACTACACCAAATATACCTCATATTATGGCCCTGAATTACCAGTGCGAGAAACTACTCAGAGAAGGTATGGAAAACGTCTGGCAACGCCATAAGCAGATGGGGGATTTCGTCAGGGCCTGGGTTATGGAAAAATTTGGACTCTTCTGCGATGAAAAGTATGCCTCAAATACGCTCACGACAGTCAAAAATATCCGTGGCATTAATGTTGCCGAGACTATCAATGCTGTACAGGTCAAGCATAATACTATTTTCGGAAACGGCTACGGAAAGCTCAAAGAACAAACTTTCCGAATCGCCCACATGGGTGATATTACTCTCGATGACCTGAAGGAACTGCTTGCCTGGATCGACGACGAAATCTGATAAAATAATCAGCCCCCAAGCTTAACATGAAATTGTGCCTGGGGGCTTTTTTTATTTCATCTTTTAGTCTCACCTTATCATTTTATCTATGCAGTGGCCTACTGTACAAGGGCTGCGATTTCCTCTGTGGTTACGCGGCCACTCGGCCATCGCTAACCTCACAAGCAGGAACTGCCCGGTCCTATTCCACCCTCTTGAGAATCATCTGCCGCGGCTCGCCTGAGACGTGGAAACTGCCCTGGGGGTAGATGATTCCTTTGTCCACGATGAGATTGTCTTCCTCGTCGAGATATCCCCGGTAGACGTAGTCGGACCCGTGCGGGCTTCTGTCTTTGATGTCTATGACTATTTCGTCCGTGGTCAGTAACCACATGCCCGATACGGTCGTGCCGGCCTTGATTGCTCCCGGGGTTTTGTCCTTCCCGAATCTGTCGCCCATCGTGACCTGGCATACCCCTTCGGGTCGGACATCAATCTCATGGACATCACCTCTGGTAGCGCCGCGCCATCGACCCAGGAAGACAGTCTCGGCAACCGGCTCCACACGCGCCGTCTTGACGTCCGCCAATTCGCCAACGCCAAGGCGCTTCACAACAGCTTTGGCCGTATCGGCGACCTGCCTTGCCAGCGAGGCGCTTGCCTGGTCGTGCTCGATTCTGAACGTCAGCGGTACATTCTTCGGCTTGGTCAGACGCCAGAGGATATGCTGCTCGAGGTCTTTCGGGTCAACCAGACCCGTTACGAGGGATTCGGAACCTCCGTCCGGCCGCTGCATAGCGTGCGTATAGAACGTGGTGATTTCGCCCTGCCTGAGGTAGAACGTGGAGTTGCCGGTACCCACAAACGTGATCTCTTCCAGACGCACTTCCGTATCCATCTGGGAGTTGGTATCTTTCGCCACCGAGATAATCTTGTTGCGCAGACCCTTGGCGGCGTCACCTGTCTCGGGATCGTAGTAAATGTGAATTCGCATGGGCAGGCTATCCGCATCTTTGAGCTTGCCTCCGAGGTAGTCCAGCGTTTCTTTCTCGGACAGAAATCCCACCAGTTTCCAGCGCTGAACGACCCAGAAATCGATAAACGGTTTCTGGCAATCCAGAACGTACAGACGCTCGCCGATCATCTGGAGAGATACATAGGTGTTGAGAGTCAGTATCGGCTGGACGGCCAGGGGAAGCTTGGGGATGATTCCTACCATTTCCCGGAGATTCGCCAACTCCGTCGTTCGCTTGGATTCGAGTTCAGCCTTGGCCAGCAGCAATTCATAGTGTATCTCGGCAGGTCCGGTTGTCGCTTCGGCCTTTTGCGAGATCTGTTCGATCTGCAGATCCAGCAGCTTGATCTGTGAGTAGCTTTGCGTGACCTTGCGGACGATTTCGAACGCCTCTTCCCGACTGACTGGCCGATCCTCTATGGCCAGTCGAATCAGGTCGCCCAACTCAGGCTCTTCCACCCTCTGCACTCGATCCAGGATGCTCGGAGTCTGGCTCTGGGCCATCACGACCGCTCCGAGGACCACCGGCAGACTCAGGCAAAAGGCACACAACAATATTTTGATCTGTTCAGTTCTCATTTTTCAATCTCCAAAAGATTGTGCAAGAATTTGATTTATACTCTCAGCCGACGGGTGCGGGCCCGATACACCCATAGGCTCTACACATTCTGTTTGATTCTCGATAGACCCGGCGGCGATCACTCGCAAGGTCTGGCTGTCTGCGATGAATGCATCAGCAGGCAGCAGCCTGCCTGCACGCTCGACGGCACGAGCCATACGGTCTTCCATCCCCAACTGCCTGAAAAGACGAGCAGCCTCCAACCACGCCACGAGTTCACTCGGCACATTTACACCATCGGGTTCGTCGGCCGCCAACGGCGGGACATCTATGCTCCCGGGCAACGTGCGTGGCACCGAAAGTTGACCGCCAAAGAATGCGACACCGGCGATCAGAACAGCGGCTGCCGCAATTCCCGCTCTTCGCCAGGCGGAACCTCGTCGCCGCACTCGAACGAACTCGGCCATCGAGTCGCGGAGCACCTGTTGCTTAAATGCTTCTCGCGGCGGCTCACCCGACAAATATTGCATTAGATGTGTATCTGCGTCTCTATCTTTCATATTATCACCTTACACAATACATTATTCCAAAGTTCTTATCAGTTCGTACTCACGGGCAAAACCGGCCCTTGCGCGCCGCAACAGAGATTCAATCGCCTCCACGGATGCACCGTTGTTTGCGGCAATCTCATTCATACTCAGTCCCCTGAGGTATTTTTCATCAAGCACAATGCGATAATGAGAGGGCAACCGGGCGAGGGCCTCATGCACCCGCAAATCAGAATCCCCAGGCGTGACCGCCTCGGAACGCCACTTCGCAGAGGACTCCTCGTGTCGCTTCCGCCGCTGCTCGCCGGTCCGTATCGCCATATGGCGGTTTCTCGCTACTCCGAACAGCCATGCCCGAAAGGTTGCTCGACTGGGATCGAAACGACGGATCCGCCGGGCTGCAGTGACGAAGACCTGCTGGGTCAATTCCTCGGCCAAGTCATGTCGGGCTCCCGTGAGCGCGACACAGAATCGGTAAACTGCATCAAAGTGCCGCTCGAATAACTGCCGCCATGCCTGCTCGCTGCCGTCCTGTGCGGCGTGTATCGCAAATGTCTCGGAATCCACGTCCATCAGTCGCTTACTCTGATATCGGCATACTATTGTCAATCACGTCTCTATAACTACTTCTCGCCCCGGCCGGCAAATCCGTTGCCGATGCCGGAAAAATCTTTGAAAATTCTATCATGGCAAGCCCGGACGTACACCGGCAAATTTACATCCGCATAGGTCACCGGTGGCTTGTCATGTTGGCGTGATACGGTCTGGCAAATTCCAAGGCCCAGCGTCAAGAGGCGTTTCAAACGGTGAGGAACAACGCGCAACACTGGAATCCAAGAACGACTTAGCTGCGCTGTATAAAGAGCAAGCTTGCTACAACGACGCAGGACAATTACTGCTCGAAGCAGTCGGAGGCCGATGTTTAAAACTGGGTGATAAGCATCCACACACGCCGGAGTCAATGAACAACCTAATCGAACTCTACAAATCTTGGGGTAAGCCCAAAAAAACTGACCAATGGCGGGTAAAGCTGCCTCGTGAGTTCGCCACGCAGGAATAACGATAGGCTTAAAAAAATGTCACGTTGCGGCCCGGTTGCTTGCGTAGACCAAAGTGGATTTATATTTCCCGGTTGTTATTTGCAAATCACGAGGTCATGTGGTAGCTGAATTCGAGCAATTTCGGCTCGACAAGCTTTCGGTAGTCGTCCATGCTCATCCGAATCGCTTTTTCGTGCGAGCCGGCCTGGAAAATAATATGGTCATCATTTTCCAGAGCCTTGTCCATAACCGTCGGCAAATCATATAAGTTTCCAAAGGGAGGCTCTGCTCCAAGCTCACAATCGTCAAATATCTTCCCGATTTCCTTTTCCTCTGCCAATTCGACTGATTTAGCGCCGAGTTGACTTTTCAACGCACCAAGATCAATTTTGGAACACGCAGAAAGTACACACATTATGTATTTGCCGTCGACTTTGACAATGACCGGCTTGGCCACATATTTGCCCGGCTCATGCTCAGTTGCAGCCATTTGTTGCGCTGTAAAAACGGGCGGGTGTTCGCTCACTTCGTAGTGAACCGCTGATTTGTCCAGAAATTCGATAACTCGCATATCAAACCTCCCAGAAAAGTGTTAGCAAAAGTTCTAAAAAAAAGGAGGCACAGGCAATTATAAAAAACTAATTGTAGGCCTGCCTCCTTGTTGCGATGTGCCTTTACGCACATTACCGCGGATAGTGCTATGGCGAAACCGCCTACCTGCACTCGCAACATGTATATTGTAAAAAGAAACTACTATGCATGTCAAGTAAATAGTTGCTGTAATATTTTTTAGCACGAATCTGGCAGTCTTTAAGGGGCATTGGAAAAAGCAATCTTGTCATTTGGCAAATAAAAATAGACAGTACAAAATGTTATAGCTCAGTTACACCTTTTAGTGAAAAGAATGCGGCGAGCATTATTTTGCAGGTAGGACAGTTGGGATTTTTATGAAGGCACCACAGTGTAAACTGCACCGTGGTGCCGTATTTTATAAATGTTAATGCTACTCGTACAGATAGGTAGCCTCTGTTTTTTCGACGGGACGAGTAAGCTGTTCAGAGGTCATAACAACTTTGAAGCGTACATCTCCCGGCTTTACAGCCTCGACGACCACGCGCCAGGCCGCCTTGTCCTGAGGAGCAAGACTGCCCAACGGGAAGAATCTCACAGTCGGACCTTCTTTTGAGCCGGCAGTCGCACCGGCCGACGAAACATATCGAACATTATCTTCTAAGATGCAGGCAATACGGATGTTCGTGGCCGCGGCTGAGCCTTGATTCGTCACCCTGATTACGTACGTCGCATGAGACCCTATTCTGACAGGGTCTTCGACGTCAACGACCTCCAGCAATACCGCAGGAATCCCTGTCACTTCGGTTCTCATGGAAGAGCTCACAGTCTCTGTACAGTAAGCATTTGCAGTTGCGCTATTTAGCAGCGTGCCCGCTTTAGTTGGTATGTATGATACGCGTACCTTTTTGGACTCGTTAGGTGCGAGAGTGCCGAACTCCCAAATTAATTTTGATCCGGAAAGTTTTGTCCCTGTACTTGCCTTTACTGAGGTTACTCCATCCGGAATGCTGTCTTCAACAACAGTATTTTTCGCCGGTACAGCTGACTTGTTGGTAACCGTTATTTCATATGTCAATGGACGACCGATGTACTGCTCTTCAGGGCCGGTTTTCTCGATTGTCAAAATGGGCAGGCCTACAATTGTTGTGGTTGCACCAGATTCGGTCCTAAGACCTGTTGTTGAGCTGGCCACTGCCTTGCTGGTGTATTGGCCTGTCTGCGTGGCCCGCAGTTCAGTTGAGAATTGACGCGACTGACCTGCCATCAGGGTCCCTGCGTCAAAAATAATTTCGCTTTTACCATTGGTTGTTCGTAATCCCGCAGGAAGGGTATCTACGATTTTGACGTTTTGTATGAAACCTGTTCCTGAGTTGGTCACTACGAATGTAATTGGAATCGGATCGCAAAGCTGAACCTCATCCGGCGCAGTCTTTGTCAACTTTAATTCGGGCTGGATAACTTCTACGTTGGAACAGGTTGGAATCACGGGCGTAATAACAGTTGTGCAGGATTTAATAGGTTCGATGTATGTAGCCGTCCCGGAAACTGAAAATTGTTTATTGGCTTTTGGTCCGAGTGATGGTATTTCCCAGATAAGCATTTTCTCATCTTCTTTAGCTGTGGGATTGGCATTAATAAACCTGAAATTGCCTGGAAGTTGTTCGGTTATGATAATATCAGTCAACGTCGTGTTTGTTAGATTTGAGACTTTGATTAAGTAGTTAAACGGCGTATTTAATCCAATTTCCTTTGGAGTGGTCTTGTCTAACTGCACTACTCCGCATTCTGCCCAGGGATATGTCCTTGAAACTATAGACGTCCCGGATTCACTTACAGATATTAGTCCCGGCCTGTTAACAAGGGCAGGCACACTTGTTATGGGGGCAGGCGCCGTTTGTACTGGAGCCAAAGCTGAAGATTCCCGAGTCCGGTTTCCATACAACTTCCCGGCATAGAGACCCGGTTCTGACAGACCGGTATCCCGGATGTCCAGTGCTGTCAAAACATCATCCTGAGGGCTAAGCTGATTCTCGCAACTAAGGGAGCCGGATAAACCGAATAATAGTAAAAGTAATGAGATATTCAAAAATTTTCTCATCATATATCTCCTTTATATCTTTCGGCACAACAAAGCAGGATGATTGTCCTGTGGATTTTTAATCCTCTCCTTTGCTGTTTCCATTCATAAGGTACAACTTTCGTGAATTTCAATTGTTATATCGGTACATGTTTTATCTAAGTTAACATAAAAAGCACAATAGCTTCTTGCCTATATTATAGCAATTCTTCATAAAAAGTAAAGTTTTAGTATCTTAATAATTTTCCGGCATATCTTGCATTAATGGGTTTAGCTGCAAGACCTATAATAATGGGAAATACTGGCCTAAAAAATGGCTCATTTTTATTCGCACAGGTTTTTTTCTTGATCCGGTTAATGAGCAGCTCCTCCAAACGATTTTTCTCTTCTTGCTCGCCGGCAGAGCAAAGAATACAGAACTCAGAATACTTGAGCCTGCCCTGAGCTTGTCGAAGGGCCAGAATTCGGACTTCCGCACGATCCAAATGGGATAGAAAGGATTCTGAAATTGGCTTTGATTGGCTTTGTTTTTTTGCCGCCTCCATCCATTAAAATCTCCATAAACCATTATTATTATTGACTTAACGTCATTACGCCATCCCGAAAATTGGCTTTGTTTTTTCAAATGACGCTCAGTAATATCTGCTTTGGGGGCTGTCATTCTGTACCCGTTCGGCTTGTTTGGGATTTCGGGCTTCGTCCCAGGGACTCCTTACGGAGTGCTTCGGATTTCCGGCCAAAGGCCGGCGATTGGCTTTGAATTGGCTTTGTTTTTTTCGAGCCATAAACGCGATTTATCTTCATAAATCCTTATTATTATTGAGTTAACATTCATTTGACTATCCGGCAAATTGGCTTTGTTTTTTCAAATTAGTATGTATTTTACTCACTAATTCGACTCTTTTTGACGTGCTTTCTGCGCCATTCGGCGTATTTTCGTGCATTTTGCTTGATTGAAAAGAATTTGGGCTTCGCTGGACATCATGAGCCCCCCGGATTAACGATCCTTCGGCTTCGCTCAGGACAGGCTTGCTATTGATGAATGTCGATTATCTACTCGACATACCACATACGAACCACATTATATCCAAAAACAGCCAGAAAAGCAAGGAAATTCCGCCTCTTTACTCCAAATTGTCCTTTATACGGCCCTTTTATTGCGACAAAGCAGCAAGGCTGACGCGGTCGACGGGATGGCTTGGTCCTGCCACAGGTGAGCACTGTCGAATGGATCAGACTCTCTAATGACAAAAAACCCGAACCCGGGCCGAAGGCCAGACAGGTTTGAATTTCAGATTTTAGTTATTTGAATTTATTTCGGTTATAGATATTACGCCTTAGGGTGTCCCTAAAGGTGTATTTAGGATTTCTGCGGGGCTGTTGGGATTATCCGAACAAATGAATCGATTATCGACGAGTTAAACCGGTTTATGTGAACAAGTCAAAGCTAAGGCGAATCAATTTTTCTCAAAATTCTTAAGACAATCCGCTAAATCTGCTTCACTTGTATCATCCTGACAACATTTCAACGTTTGCTTGCACGCAACAGCCTGCTTGTCGCAGAAATTATATAGTTGAAAAAGGTTTTGATATTTGTTCCTTAAAGCGTCTATTTCATCCTGAGAGTAATGCCTGGCTGGAGGACTGACCGACCTTTTATACGCTGGTGTCGAATTGCGCCGCTTATCTTTATCGAGAATTCTATCCCAGGCTTCTACGGTTTCAACGAGCATTTGTGCGGTTATCGCATTCAGTTCTCGTTCGATTTTATCAGCAGCTTCTTTATATTCCTTTGATGCTTTATCGTAGTATTTCACGGCCGGTTCAAGGTTTTCAATTATTTTTTCACGATCCTTTTTCTCCCCGTGGAACCGGGCGGACAGTTCGTAGATTACGGCAGTGGCATAGATATCACCCAAATCCTTCTCGGCAACATTAGGTTTTGCTCCTTGCCTAATCAGATAGTCCGCTATCTCCGGATGCTGATTTTTTATTGCAGCGTGCAAAGCTGTTCGTGAATTTCCATTCTGTGCGTTAATATCAGCATCTTTTTCAACAAGCACATGGACTATCTCTTCGTAGCCTTTACTGGATGCTATATAAAGAGGCGTGTCCCACTTAACGGGATCAATATTCACATTGGCGCCATGTTCCAACAATATATTCACCACTACAAGATGTCCATTGCTGCACGCCTGAAATAAAGACGTTACGTATGTTCCACCCTCAGCATTGACATCGGCACCTTTTTCCAACAGTAAATGCACTATCTCCTCGTGGCCATGATTGCATGCTATCATAAGAGGTGTTATCTCCTGAAACGTATTATCATTAATTTCAGCATCGTGTTCCAATAACATTTTCACAACTTCAAGACGACCTTCCTGACAGGCCATATGGAGAGGTACCCCGCCGTCGTCGGGCCTGGCGTTGACGTCTGCACCTTTTTCCAGGAGCAGATGGACTATTTCTGTATTTTCTTTTCGGCTGGCGGCATATAACGGTGTCACGCCGTTGTCGCTGCGAGCATTGACATCAGCTCCCTTTGTCAAAAGAAGTTCCGTCAGGGCTTTGTGACCTCTGAATGCTGCTTCGTGAAGTGCCGTTAAGCCGTCAGGCCCCTTTGTATTTACATCGACACCCTTATCAAGCAGTGATTCGACTTTGGCGATATCATTGTTCATTGCTGCTTCAATAAGCGGGGGGGTACAGCCCGAAACAAGGTTTAGTATTAGGCCGGATACAAAAAGAAGCGGAAATATTCTAAGGCCACGGTTTATAAAGACGAAATACGGTTCTTTTTTTAGCAGGTATTGCGCTATACTTTTGTAATCCATAATATCTCTCCTTGAATTGAAAATTATCGTTTTCAACCAACTCTATCCATTTTAGTGAATAGTAACAATCTCCCAATGCATTACTGATTTTATGGATTAATTGCGGCTGTTGAAAAGGCAAGATTGCTTCGTCTTTACGCCCCTTGCAACGACACAATGTTTGTTTCAGGTCGTTGCGAGCGATTTGAAGAACAGCGTGTCAATCTCAAATGTTGTGTTGGGACTTTTCCAACAGCCCCAAAGTCCCTAATATCCTTTTGGAAAAATTAAAATTGTCCGGTACATTTTCCGGGCCTTCTCTTCTTTTGCCCAACAATGATTCTGCCTGATGGTTACCGTCTTCTTTGCGCTTTACCAGGACAATTCTCGAGACCTTCGAATCTAAGATGTCTCACTCCGTTGCTTTTCTAATATAAATCTACACTGTTCGGCCGGGTTTTTCAAAGAAAAAAGCAGGAATTCTCAGAGAAAATCCGTCGGCAAGATACTTATTCTTCTTTTTTCGTGCGGTCAGCGAGGCGGCATGCCCATTAGCCGCAACAGGGGTCGCTGTAAAACCCCGGCCGGGATTGGAATTCTGTGTATCCGGGTCTGTCAGGTTGGCAGAGGAAAAAGTGCCTGGCTGAGATTTTGGCAGATAAGGCAAAATGGCTCATGTAGCATAACTGTATTTATGACAGATACTTACGTTAATATGTGCCTTGTGCGAAGTATTTGGCACGACATTTGCATAGTTTAGGGTAGAAATGTACGAATATGGTATCTAATGTGTCAAAATTCGATGAAGTTAATGTTCTGGCCAGTGAGGCTAACTGGGCGTGGCCGGAGGCGCTGCGCGATATTTTTCGGCCAAGAGGCGTTAATCTGTTGGTGGCTGAGAACGCAGATGAATTTGTCAATATTATCGAAAGGAAACGGATTCATACGACAATTGTGGATATGGACTCGGAAGAATCCAGCGGTCTGGCGACAATAAAAATCATTCGAATGGATTATCCTTTGCTCCCGTGTATACTGCTGACAAGCGACGCGGGCAAATCTTTGCTCGGTAAAGCACTGCGACTCGATGTTTTCAGCGTGATTGACAAGCCGGTAGATATGTATGTTCTGCGAGAACAACTTAACAGATTATTTATAAAGAAGTATAACAGCGGTATATTCCAGTGAGGACTCGGGAGTAATCAAAATGTCTGATTTCCCATATCGGAATTGATACTCTTGGATGTGATAACGTTTAGCGTAAAAAAAAGTAAATTACCCAAAAAAAAGAAAAGATTTTTTTGAAAGGAGTAAGAACAAAATGAAGATTCGACCATTGGCAGATAAGGTGCTCGTTCAGCGTCTCGAGGCAGAAAGCAAGACAACGGGCGGTATAGTCCTGCCGGACAGCGCCAAAGAGAAACCACAAAGAGGTAAAATTGTAAGCGTCGGCCAGGGCAAAATGCTCGACGACGGAACAGTACAAAAATTGCAGGTGAAAAAGGGTGATATGGTGCTTTTCACGAGCTACGCCGGGACAGAGGTAAAAATAGACGGCAAAGAGTATCTGATTATGAGTGAGTCGGATATTATGGCAGTAATTGAAAAGTAATCAGTAAAAATAATTAGCTACAGATTAGGAGAAATAAAGAGATGGCAGCTAAAAAGATAGCTTTTGGTACTGACGCACGCGCGGCAATTCAAAAAGGCGTTAAGAAGCTGGCCAAGGCGGTAAAGATCACGCTTGGGCCGTGCGGCAGAAATGTAATTTTGGAAAAATCGTTCGGTTCACCGCTCGTAACCAAAGACGGCGTTACGGTGGCCAAAGAGATTGAGCTGGAAGATGCCTACGAGAATATGGGCGCACAGATGGTCAAGGAAGTGGCATCCAAGACATCGACTGTGGCCGGCGACGGGACAACGACAGCAACGATCCTGGCGGAGAGTATTTTTGATGAAGGCCTTAAAAACATAACGGCCGGGGCAAACCCGATGCAGGTCAAGCGTGGCATTGAAAAGGGTGTTGAACAGATCGTATCAGCACTTCAGAAGATGAGTACGCCCATCGAGTCGACCAAGCAAATCGAACAGGTAGCAACCTGTTCAGCGAACCAGGATGTAGAAATCGGCAAAAAGCTGGCCGAAGCGATGGAGAAAGTCGGCAAAGATGGTGTTATCACCGTTGAAGAAGGTCAGTCTTTGGAAACAACAGTCGAATTAGTCGAAGGTATGCAGTTCGACAAAGGGTACCTCAGCCCGCACTTTATCAACAATCTTGAGAATATGACAGTTGTGCTGGAAAAGCCGTACATTCTGGTGCATGAAAAGAAAATAAGTTCGGTTAAATCGCTCGTTCCGCTGCTTGAGAAGGTAGCCAAGCAAGGCAAACCCCTGTTGATTATCGCCGAGGATGTTGAGGGCGAGGCACTTGCTACGCTGGTTGTCAATAAACTTCGAGGCATTTTACAGGTAGCGGCTGTCAAAGCACCGGGTTTTGGTGACAGACGAAAAGCTCTGCTTAGTGATATCGCCACCCTGACCGGCGGCGATGCTATCTTCGAGGACCTGGGTCTTCAATTAGAAAACATTGAGCTGCGGCAGCTCGGTAGAGCCAAACGCATTACCATCGATAAGGACGCCACTACAATTATCGAGGGTGGTGGTGCCTCTGAGGCTATCACCGGCAGGATCGAGCAAATCAAGAACGAGATCGATAACTCCACGAGCGATTACGATATCGAAAAACTACAGGAGAGACTGGCAAAATTAGCCGGCGGCGTGGCCCAGATAAATGTTGGAGCTGCGACTGAGGCAGAGATGAAGGAAAAGAAGGCACGTGTAGAAGACGCGCTGCACGCCTGCCGAGCGGCGGTGGAAGAAGGTATCCTGCCCGGCGGTGGCGTACCAATGCTCAGGGCCTTACCTGCACTGGATAAAATAAAGGTCACTGGAGATGAAAAGATCGGGGTCGATATTGTTCGAAGAGCAGTAGTAGCACCGATTAAACAAATCGCTGAAAATGCGGGTCTGGACGGTTCAATTGTGGCTCAGAAGGTTATGGAAAGCAAGGACAAGAACTTCGGCTACGATGCCCTGCGAAAGCAATACGGCGATATGATAAAATTTGGTGTTATTGTGCCGACGAAGGTTGAAAGGGCTGCACTGCAGAACGGTGCTTCAATTGCTTCGCTGCTGCTGACGACCGATGCAATTGTCAGCGAGATTCCTGAGAAGAAAGAGGCGGCCCCCGCTATGCCACCCGGAGGCGGAATGTATTAGAGGATCAGATGATAAGCGGGTTCCATACAGGGGCCCGCTTTTTTCTTGGTTTACAGGCGCTTGATATATGAGTTTTCGTTATTACACAAACATAATTTCCCAGGCGTCCAGGAACTTCGCGGCCGGACTGTTTATCGTAGGGCTGCTACTAATCGGGTTTGGATTTCTGGTTTATATCTTGCGGGATTTGTTTGCAATACTCGCCTCTATTGTATTCTTCGTTGCAGGGATCGGCTGTGGAATTACTGCTGTAAAAATCTTTTGGGCACAGAGAAAATTTGACAAAATCAATTCTTCAGAACCCTACAGGGAAAATGTCCAAATCCATATCGAGGAACATGATGAGGTGTGATGAGTTCCCATTCTGTCCTGTAAGTATTGAGCCTGGGCTTACCAGCTCATAAGCGAGCGATGGCGATCGGGTCAATCTGTCACCACGGTTTAGTCCCCCAGTCTTTCCCAGCCGATTTGTGACAGGTGCCAGTAGATAAGACTGCCGGCGGCGGCGGCTATAACGAGAAATAGGATTCCAAGAGCCAACTGGCCGAAGATGATTTTGCCGATGCCGAAAAGGCTGAACATTACACAGACAGAGCCGGCAAACCAGTCGATGAAAAGCCACATATAACCACTGTCAGCTTCGACATCAACAAGCTTATCAGAGATGGGTTTCCAGAGCGGACCGCCGGGATGCACCTTTTTATAGAAAGAGATAAGCTTGAGCTGGTCGGTTGGCGGGGTAAGAAACGTTACAACAAGCCAGACGAGCGTTGAAAAGGCCACGATAATCAACAGCGAATTAGGAAAGCCGACGCCAAAGACAAACTTCAGGACAGGATAAATCAAAAAAGGCGCGAGCAACGCTGCAATTTCCGACCAGGCATTTATCCGCCACCAGAACCATCTAAGTATTAGTACCAGGCCAATACCGCCACTGCATTCGAGCATGAATTTCCAGGCGTCGCTGATGCGGTCCAGTTTTGACGAAACAAACAGCGAGAAAACCATCAGAACAAAGGTGGTGACGCGAGAGATTCGTACATAGAGTTTTTCGTCACCATCCGGTCGTATAAACGGGCGATATAAATCATTGATAATATACGAGCAGCCCCAGTTTAACTGGGTGGAGATGGTTGACATATAAGCGGCCAGGAATGCCGCCAGAAGCAGTCCAACCAAACCCGGCGGCAGGCAATCAGCGATTATCATAACAAAGCCCTGCCCTTTTTCGTCGGCACTGAGATGTGGGTACATAACCAATGAACACATTGCGACGATTATCCATGGCCAGGGTCGCAGGGCATAATGGGCGATGTTAAACCAGAGGGTTGCCAGGAGTGAATGCTTTTCATTTTTTGCTGACATCATACGCTGTGCGACAAATCCCCCTCCGCCCGGCTCAGCTCCGGGATACCAACTGGCCCACCACTGAACGCCGAGGTAAGCGACGAAGGTCAGGAAGCTCATTTTCAGAATACCTCCTGCTGCTGCACTATCCCCGGTCGAGCCGCCAACTTCAGGCGTGAATCGAAAGACCCACTCAGGCAGTTGCTCTTTCAGACCGGCTATTCCGCCTATCTGTGGACTTCGCAGTGCATATATCGCCAGGATAATGCAGCCGGCCATTGCCATCACGAACTGGAAGGCATCCGTAATCGAGACTCCCCACATGCCGGATAATGCGGAATAAAGGGCCACAAACAACATCAGGCAAGCTACGATCAGCATATGAGAGGTAAATGTGAAGCCGATGAAGGAAATTTTTTCGGTTCCGAAAAAAGTAAGTCCCGGAAATACAACGGTCAGAATCTTCACCATAGCGAGGTTAACCCAGGCGATGACGATAACGTTCATAAAAATGCCGATATAGACGGCTCTAAAACCCCGCAGAAAGGCAGCCGGCCTGCCGCAGTAGCGTATCGAAACGAACTCACAGTCGGTCATTATTTCCGCGCGTCGCCACAGTCGTGCAAAGAAAAATACGGTAAGCATTCCGCCGATTATCATATTCCACCAGAGCCAGTTGCCGGCGATACCGTTTTGTGCGACCAGCTCTGTGATGGCCAGGGGTGTATCTGCAGCGAAGGTAGTGGCCACCATGCTGGTTCCGGCGATATACCAGGGCAGTTTTCTGCCGCTCAGAAAAAAATCGCCGGTACTTTTACCGGCGCGTTTTGACATAATAAGTGCGATAGTTATGCTGACCAGAAAGTAAAGAGCGATAAGACCCCAGTCGATTCCTTTTAAGATCACGAGCAATACTCCTGAAATTCCGACATCACGATGTTTATTTGATATAGTGGCACTAACTATAAAGTGAGGGCCTGACGTGGTCAATAATTTTATGGCTCAATAATTATGAGGCTTGTCTGTAGTGTCAGCGAATTTTTAGTGTGGCTAAGGCCAGCGCTGCAAAGGCGGCGGCCAGGAGCCAGAAACGCACTACTACCTGTGGCTCACTCCAGCCAATCAGATGAAAATGGTGATGGATAGGGGCACATCTGAAGAGACGTTTTCCGCCGGTGTACTTGAAATAACCGACCTGTAATACTACGCTGAGCAATTCAACGACGAATACGCCGCCGATAACCAAAAGCAGGATTTCATTTCTCGTTACCAGTGCGCCGTAACCCATTGCCGCACCTAATGGAAGTGAGCCGACATCACCCATAAAGGTCTGAGCAGGATGGCAATTGAACCACAAAAAGCCAAGCACTGCCCCTAAAATCGCCGCGAAAAAGATGCTCAGTTCACCCGCCTGAGGTATGGCTGGCAGCAAGAGGTAACTTGCCCAGGTCACAGGAGTGGCTCGTGCCATTGTCTCGGAGGAAACATAACAGAGCAGTGCCAGTACCAGAGAGACCATTCCCACGCAGCCTGCTGCCAGGCCGTCCATGCCATCGGTCAGGTTAACGGCATTGCTTGTGGCTGATAGATAAAAAATGGCTATCAATATGAACATCCAGTTGGCCAACGGCAGACCGTGTTTATAGAAAGGTAACCAGAACAGCTTTGCATCGTCTATGTTGATAAAGTCGGCGTATAAAAACGACGCTATTAGTACTGCTCCGCCGATTTGAAAGATTAACTTTTCCCAGGGCTTCAGTCCGTTTCTGCTTCGCTGATGCGAGCCGGCAGTAAGCTTTAACCAGTCATCGACGGCCCCTAAGACAGCAAACCATATCAGCAGGACAATCGCCTTTTGAATGAAAGGATTGTTCAGCTTTGCCCATAACAAGGTGGTCGATATAGTTGAAATAATGATTATCAGTCCGCCCATAGTGGGCGTATTGGCCTTTTCTTTGGTCAATTCGTTAAGTGTAGCATGGTGAAACTCCGGCCGGTCGCCAATTTTTTTGCGCATCAGCCAGCGAATGATTTTAGGCCCGATCACAAAAGCTATCAGTAAGCTGGTCAATATTGCCGATACCGAGCGAAAAACCACGTTCTGATAGGCGTAAAAGCCAAGCCGGTGAGTAAAAATATCTCGCCAATACCATAGTAAGTGATATAACATCTCGCTGCTCGTATTTCGTATCTCGTTTCACGAGATACGCTTTACAAAAAAAGCTCCTTTAGTTTCTCGACAACCATCTCCAGTCTGGCTGAGCGCGAACCTTTCACTAATATTATATCGTAATCTTTTATGATTTCATGCAGATTATTGCAGGTTGAAATAGTATCTTCGAAACATTTTATTTTTAAATCATGTTCGGCGTTTGATTTTGCGGAGTTAGCCGTGATTTTGGCAAACTTGCCGCAGGCAAGCAAAAGTTCCACCTTAGCCTGTGCTATATGGATTCCCAGTTCCGTGTGGAGCTGCTCGGTGTACCGACCCAATTCAGCCATATCACCGCAGATAAAGACCAATCTGCGTTTTCCGGTTGATTTGATCCCCGACAAAATGTCCAGCGCATTTTTCATTGAAGCCGGATTCGCGTTATAGCAATCATTCAATACTGTCAGCGTTCCAATCTGCAGCAGTTCCATACGCATAGAAACAGGCGACAGGATCTTGGCAGCCTGTGCAAATTCTTCGATGGTCAGTCCTAATTGATTGCAAATAGCCCAGGCGGCGAGTGCGTTTTCGATATTTCCCGGGCCGGCTAACGGCAGGTAAATTTCTTTGTCCTCGATGGTAAACCGGCTGGTTAGGCCATCCGCGCGAAGATTCCTGGCCTGGTAGTCGCAGCCATCCGATTTGCCAAAAGTGATAAATTCAGTGCCTTGGGCATGGCAGGCGTCAACCAACTGTTTGAAATCGGCGTTGATTATCAAAGTGCTGCCGGACTTAAGTCCTTCTGATATGGATAACTTTTCCTGTATGATTGTCTGCAAATCACCGAATCCTTCCAGGTGGGACGGGTGAATATTGGTTACGATTGCTATGTCGGGCTCTGCTATGTGAGTCAGATAGGATATTTCGCCGGGATGGTTGCTGCCAAGTTCGGCGATAACTATCTGGTCGTCCGTATCAGCGCCGAGCAGTGTCAGGGGGACACCTATCTTATTATTAAAACTCTTCGGAGACTTATAGACGCGAAAACGTTTACTCAGGAGTTGATAAGTGATTTCCTTTGTGGATGTTTTGCCTGCCGAGCCTGTAATCGCAATAACTTTGAAACCGGCTTCTCGACGATATTCTCTGGCCAGATCACCGAGGGCTTTTATCGTATCCTCAACTTTAAGCAGGTACTTGCCGTCAGGTTTTTCCTTATCGATGTCTTTGCTGACAACGGCGCAAACAGCGCCTTTTGAGAAGGCTTGAGAAACGTAATCGTGGCCGTCGAAATTCTCACCCGGTATGGCAAAGAAACAGTTACCGGGCTTTGTGGTCCGCGAGTCGATACTTACACCGTTGAAAACGCCGGTGTTTGCGACCGGATTGGCTTTTATTGCCTGAGCAAGGGCTGTAATTGAATATTCCTTCATTTTCGTTTTGCCAGGTACTGTTTGGCGATTTCCTTATCGCTGAAATCGAATTTTTTTGTACCGATTATTTGATACATCTCGTGTCCTTTGCCTGCTATTAGGACAATATCGTCTTTGCCTGCGGCTTCTATAGCCAACCCGATGGCCTTTTTTCTGTCCGGTTCTATTGTTATCGATTGTGAGTCCGGATTTTCGAAACCGGTGACTACTTCTTTTATTATGTCTGCGGGTTGTTCGGTTCGTGGGTTGTCGCTGGTGACGATGATGAAATCTGCCGTCTGTTCGGCGACCTTGGCCATACGAGGGCGTTTGGTCCTGTCCCTGTCTCCGCCGCAGCCGAAGACGACTCGCAAGTTACCTTTGCAAAGAGGCTTTAATGTAGAGAGGACATTTTTCAGGGCATCATCGGTGTGGGCGTAATCGATAATCACGGAAAAGCCGTCACCATCCAATTTGTCCAGTCGGCCGGGGATGGTCTTCAGTGCTGACAGACCGGCGGCGACCGTCTCAAGATCTAAACCGGCTGCAATAGATAGACCGCCTGCCGCCAGGCAATTGCTTACATTATATAAACCCAGCAAAGGAGTCCTTATAATTGCCGACTGGTCGGCATATTCCAGGGTGAAAACCGTTCCGCCTATATCCATCGACTCGATATGGGCCGTGATGTCCGCGGGCTCGTCGATAGCGTACCACAGGATTCTCGAACCGGTTTTTTGGGCGATAAGTTCGGCTTCCGGGGATTGTTTGTTCAACACAGCTATAGCATCGGGTGTAAGGCCGGAAAAAAGTCTGGTTTTGGCGGTCAGATAATCTTCTTTTGTTTTGTGATAATCAAGGTGGTCGCCGGCAAGGTTGGTGAAAGCAGCGGCTTTGAAGTTGACTTGGGCGAGACGATTTTGAGAAAGGGCATGGCTGCTGGCCTCTATGACCATATACTTTGCGCCGTTTGTTACCATCTCCTGTTGTTTGGCGGCTATGTCCAGGCAGTCGGGTGTTGTCAGAGGTGCCTGGTAAATACTGTCCGAACAGGCGTCGTAGATGACGGTGCCGATCAGGCCGCACTTTTGACCGGCCTGCCGGATTATCGATTGAACAAGGAATGCGACGGTGGTTTTTCCATTCGTTCCGGTGACTGCCAGATTCGTTAACTTCAAAGCCGGATTGCCGCCGGCCGCCTGCGCCAGAATCGCAGCCGCCTCTGCCGAGTCATCGACAATTATCAGCTCGTCCCGCGTATCGCCTCTGGCGTTTTGCGTATCTTGTTCGCAAACGATGTACTTAGCGCCGTTGGAAAGGGCCTGGTCAATGAAATCGTGTCCATCATAAGCAGTGCCTTTAACAGCTACGAAAACGCCGCCGTCTTTTACAAGTCTCGAATCAGTGTATATTTTCGGAGGATTTTCTAAACAGAGTAACTCTAATAATTCATTGAGAGTCATAATTTCACATTGCCCATCAACAAAATGGTTCCAACTAATTAACCATCCATCACGAATCAATTGGATTTCGGCTATTTTAGGCTAAAAAATAGAAAGACGCAACCTGTGTGCCTTTAGTAACGGGAAAGTTTGTTTTTTTGGAGAAGAAGAAAGCGTTAGCGGCAGTTAATTCACGACTGTTCGAAAATATTATAGTAAAAGATTATGGTTTTGGCTTATAATCATTGCCGCTATTGGTGATAAGTATTTTTAAGAAAGGAATTGAATTATGAAAATTCTCTATGTTTTTAGTATTTGTTTGTTTTTGGCAATAATTGCCTTGCCGGCTTCGACGAGTTCGGCCGGTTCTAAGTCAGGGTCGGACCAAACGGAATATTTTGCTGTGTTTATGGAGGGTAAGAAAGTTGGTCATTCTATCCAGAGTCGTCTCGTCTCTGACGGGATAGTAACCACCTCGGAGGAAGTCAGCATAACAATAAGTCGGGCTGACGTTTCGATGACTATGGAGATGGGAGAGACAAGTATCGAGGCGACGGATGGCGAGCCGCTGGGTTTTCAAGCCACGCAGCAGTTGGGTGCGATGGTGATGAAAGTGGCAGGCACTATCGATAAGCAGGGGAAGATAAGTTTGACAACGACTTCGATGGGCACTGAGCAGACAAGTACACTCCAATGGCCACAGGGCGCGGTGATGGCGGAGGGATTACGTTTGATGACTTTGAAGAAGGGTTTGAAGGAGGGGGTCGATTATTCGGTCAAAGTGTTCAGCCCCGGGGTACTGCAAGCTATTAACGCCCGGATACAAATCGGCCCAAGGCAAAACATAGATCTTCTCGGACGCATTGTGTCTTTAACAAAAGTTGCAACTACTTTTAATATGCAGGGTGTCGGAGAGATTGTCAGCACAGGCTTTGTTGATGAGGACCTTCGAGTCCAGAAGAGCGTCATGCCGTTAGCAGGCATGCAGGTTGAGATGATTGCGTGCGCGAAGGAATTCGCGCTGGGCCAGAACGACGTTCTGGAGCTGATTGATAAAATGTTCATAAAGAGCCCTGAACCGCTGGATAATGTCGGTTCGGCAAAGTCTATTACCTATCATTTGAGTCCGGTTGACAAAGCGGGCAGTTTCATAATCCCTTCCAACGACAATCAGAGAGTTAAGCGGACTGAGAACGGTACCACTATCGTGACAGTCGAGCCTGTTGTTGCCCCCTCGGGAGTCGGGTTTCCTTATGAAGGTGAGGATAAGGCAATCCTGGAGGCGACCAAACCCACGAGATTTCTTCAAAGTGACCGCAAGGAAATTATCGACCTTGCCCGTCAGGCGGTTGGCGGCGTTAAAGATGCAGCCGAGGCGGCCGGAAAAATCGAGGCGTTCGTGGCCGAATATATCGAGAATAGAAACCTGTCGGTCGGTTATGCAACCGCGGCGGAGGTTGTGGCCAGCAGGCAGGGCGACTGCACGGAATTTGCCGTACTGACGGCGGCTATGTGTCGGGCGGTTGGAATACCGGCTAACGTAGTTGTTGGTGTCGCGTATGTGGATAATTTTGCCGGCATTCAGGGTTTTGGTGGACATGCCTGGACACAGGTGTATGTGGGCGGCAAATGGATTGGACTGGATGCGGCCTTTAAAGGTGCCGGGCGGGGCGGCTATGACCCCGGCCATATTGCAATGGCGGAAGGCAACGGCGAGCCCGCAGACTTTATTAATATGGTACCAACATTAGGACAGTGCAAGATCGACAAGGTAATAATCAGCAAAAGATAAGGCGTCGCTGGTACGTTTATTCGAACTGAATGTCGGTCAGAACGAATTGGACGTTGCTGTTTCCGTTGTAGGTATTGATTTGTGGCTGATAGGCGACGTTGAAAAACTCGGTTTCCAGCAGCTTTTTCTCCAGCTTTCCGAACCTGAAGCCTATACAGCGCACGGCGGCCGTGTTGTCGGTTATCGCAAGCTGTAGATGCTCCCCACCTGAGCCGACCCTTCTGGGCGGCGAGGCCAGACGTACGCCTTTCGTGGCGAAAACCGGTTCGGGATTGCCCTGGCCGAAGGGGCCGAGCAACTGTAGCTCGCTGACTGTTTCTTTTCGGAACTCATCCAATTTGGCTATCGCGTCGATGTGAAGTTTGGCGACCACATCGTTCTCATTAAGATTTTGTTTTGCGTAAGCTTCGAAATCCTCTGCGAAGCGGTCTATTTTGTCGGTTTCGATAGTTATGCCGGCGGCCATTTTATGTCCACCGAAGCTGATTAAGTGCTTTGAGCAGGTGTGAATTGCGCTGAGTAAGCAGAAGCCCGGAATCGAACGTCCTGAACCCTG
>Ga0307379_10001138_pt1 | contig 42568 bp, 38 predicted proteins | sample UN2MG_FD_202237 | JGI IMG/M metagenome (GOLD analysis project Ga0307379, IMG submission 202237) | Soil microbial communities from Risofladan, Vaasa, Finland - UN-2 | ecosystem: Environmental > Terrestrial > Soil > Coastal area > Acid sulfate soil | place: Finland: Risofladan, Vaasa | collected...
CCGCAATCTGCCTCACCAGTTCCTTGGCCAAGGGCATGTCGGTGTACGCTGCCTGCAAGGGCATCGGGGTCAGTAGTCGCCGGCAGCAATTGGCGAATGATTTGAGCTTGTTCAGTTCCAGAGTGTAGACTCCACTGCAGAATCTTGTCAGTTCATGCAAGGCGTCGGCGTCGGATTGGTCACCCTGGGTAAGCGAGATCAGGGTTACCTCATGCCGGTCGGAGAGGTGCTTGATGAAATTGAACGGCCTAACCCTCATTATGGAGGGGAGATAAGGGGTAACGAACAGAATCCTCACTAACGGCCTCCCTGCTCAAGTATGGATGCTCAATGGCACCCTTCCGAGCTTTAGATACCCGCGACGTGTTTTGATAAAACCTATATAGCGCCCAGTAGCAGGTGCTAGTATAGTAATGCCTTCAGGGGTCGGGCATCGGGCGGTGTCGAGACTATGCCATATATGCATGAGGCACTTGGGGTTGAAGTGCCGGCCACCTAATAGACGGGGGCTTGCCAGGCAATCACTCGAGCCTTGAGAGAATTGCGTCCAGGCGATCGAGGATCGGCTTCCAGGCATAGTGCGACTCCACGAAACTTCGCCCGGCCGACCCGATCTTCTCTCTCATGTGGGGATTGCGCAGGAGTTGGATTACGGAATTGGCGAGTTTCCGTGGAGGATCCGACACCAGCGCATGTTTCCCCGGGTGAAGGCAGATTCCCTCACAGCCCACGGATGTTGATACGACCGGGAGACCGAGGGCCATGGCTTCCAGGATTTTGACGCGCATTCCGCTGCCGATTCTGAGAGGCACCACGAAGACGGCGGCGGCTTCGGCGTAGGGCCTGACATCATCCGCGAAGCCGGTGACCTTGATTGAAGGATCCTTCTCCAAGGCCCTGATCTGCGGCGGAGGGCTGCTTCCCACAATCGTGAGCTGCGCCTCGGGGACTTCGCGCTTGATAAGCGGATAGACCTCCCTGGCGAAATGACCTATGGCGTCTATGTTCGGCGGCCATGACATCGTCCCGATCGAGAGGATGGTCTTGCTCTCCGGGCGGAGGTTGACGGGCAGGCGATCTATATCAATGCCGATGGGGAGGAAGTCAACTTTGCCGGCTGATATCCCGTTGTCCACGAGCACTTCTCGGTCGTTCGGGGTGACGGTAAGCACGAGAGCGGCCTTATTGCATGCCGACAATTCGTATTCCCGAAGCTTGCGCCACTCGAGTGAGCCGAATAGCCGCTGGTAAAGTGGCGCGCCGGACTGCGCGAATCGCTGGATTATCCGCCACTCGACATTGTGCTCGTCGAGCAGGATCGGGCAAGGCGCGGGGTCCGGGATGAACTGTGACATCTGCAGGTGGTCAACGTACACCAGGTCGGGATGCTTGCCCAAGTGACTCAGGACCTTCGCCTGCATCTCAGGGCGCCGGTCGCGGCTGATGATGAATGATTTGTGTGAAGTGAGGCAAGCAGCCGCATCCCGGAGGTTCTTGGCCGGGGAGCGCCCGATGGTGCAGTGATCTATCTCCCGGCAGAAGTGCGAGAGATGCACGAGCGCGGACAGCTCGGCCTCCCGGCGGATGAACATCAGCAGGCTCACTTCGTGGCAAGTCCCAAGGTGCTTGAGGATGTTGTAGGTCTTGATCGCCCCGCCGTTCGTGGGTGGATATGGGCAGATTTGGGTGAGAAAGAGGATCCTCATTGCCGTGATCCGTGATTCGTGATGCGTGATGAGTGATGAGTGATGAGTGATGAGTGAAGGGCTTCGGAGTAGGCGGCGAGCAGTCTCTCGCCCATTCGGCGGCGGGTGAATTGGGAAGCCCTGTCACGTCCCGATTCGATCAACTGCGCTCGCAGCAATTGATCGGTAAGAGCGGCCCTCAATCCATCGGCGATGCTGTGCGGGTCATGGGGATCAACAGGAATGGAGCAGCCGCTCACAACTTCGGCCAGCGCGCCGGCCTCCGATGAAACGACCGGCGTTCCGCACGCCATCGCCTCCAGGGGCGGAAGCCCGAATCCCTCATCGAAGGATGGGAAAACAAACGCGACCGCGTTCCTGTAGAGCCAGAGCAGTTCGTGGTTCGAAACGTTCTTCAGGGCCAATCCCACGTCGCAATCGGCCTGTGCTCCGGCATTCGAGCAGACCAGCACAAGCTTCAGCCCGGCGAACTCGGGCCTCAGGATCTTGTAAGCTCGCATCACTCCCTTGTGGTTCTTCCTACCGTCCGCCGAGGCGAAAGCGAGAATGAACCCCATCCTCTCCTCAATCTGGGCGGGTTTTTTGCCGGGATCGTCACCGCAGAAAAGAGGATCAACCGAATTGTGCACTACGCGAATCTTCTCTCGCTTCAACCCCGGAACGTGCTCCAGATCACTGACGACATGCTCGGAAACCGTCAGCACCAGTCGCGCTCTCCGGGCACACAGAGGTGTCACGGCTCGCCAATATGAATTGAGGAGATGCTGCTTCCGACTTCCATACTCCCGGCGGCTCAAGGGAATGGTGTCGTGGATGGTGGCGATCATCGGCAGAAACGGCGTGATGGGGCCGGTGTTGCATGGAAAGTGAGCGAGGTCTATCCCGTCTTTCCTCATGATAAGCGGCAAGGCGATCTGCTCGCGGATGACGGCGTTCAGCCCCTTCACAGGCCGAATATGGAAGTTTGCCGGCAAGCGGCGATCACACGGACGGTCGGTATAGAGGATATACTCGTTGCCTGGATCCACTTCGGCGAGCGCCGAGACAATCGCCCTGGTATAGGACTTGAACCCGCCGCGCTGGGGATGTGTGAGGAATCTGGCGTCTATGCCGATCTTCATGGGCCGGCCTCCCAGGCGGAGGTCCCGCGGACGGCCCATCTCAAGATGAGATATTGGAAGGCGGTATCGTTGAGTTCCCTGCGGCCGATCAGCCGCTTCATGCCGTATGCAGCGAGACGTCCCAGCGCTCCTGTTATGATGATCCCCCGATGCACGAAAGCCGCCACACGCCCCTTATACTTACGGATGAACTTGTTGCGGCTGAGATAGAGGTAGAGGCGCATGTCGTCCCCGAAGCGCTTTGCACTTTCACCGCCGAGGTGGATGATCTGCGCGCCCGGATAGTAGTAAACCTTCCAGCCGCTGTCCCACATTCGGTAGCACCAGTCGGCTTCCTCGGTATACATGAAGTAGGTCTCGTCCAGCAGGCCGACTTCCTCGACCGCTTCCCGCCGGACCATCATACAGCTTCCGCCTACGAAATCCACTTCCCGGACATCATCGAAATCCCAGTATGACATCGAGTAGCAGCCAAAGACCCTGTTTCTCGGAAACAGCTTGCTGAGGTACAGGGCATCGAACAACTCCGTCATCACGCTCGGGAAGCAGCTGCATGATCGCTGAAGCGTGCCGTCGCCGTTGAGCAGCTTGCAGCCGGCGGCGCCTGCGTCAGGGTGGCTCTCCATGAACTCGAAGAAATGTGCAAGACTGTCTTTCAGGATGATCGTATCGGAGTTCAGCAGACAGAAATAGCGACCGGTGCTTCGCTTGAAGGCGGCGTTGCACGCGGAGGCAAATCCCAGGTTCACCCGATTGCGGATCAGCATGACGTCCGGGTGCTTCTCCTCGACCATTTCAGGGCTGCCGTCGGTGGACGCATTATCAACCACGATGATCTCGTAGTTGAGTCCGGCGGTCGAGGCCTTGATGGAAGTCAGGCATTGATCGAGAAGGTCACTGGTATTCCAGCTTGGGATCGCGATGGATAGGTCAATCATTTACCCGTCTTCCGCCGGTTGCCGCAGATTGGCGGCAGCGGCGGCAGCCCCCATTATCAGCCAGAGGTAGACCGTGGTACCGAAGTTGACCAGGCCGTTGTTCCCGCGGCTGGGAAACATGTAATCGCCGAACATGGACGTAACCGCCATGGATGCGAATATGGCAGTTGCTGCGATGGCGAGCCACCTCAACTCAGGAGGCGCTCTCCTGACGGCAGTCAACCCGGTCATAATCCCGCCGACGATGACCCAGAAGAATACCGCAAGCCCCATCAGTCCAAGCTCCGCGGCCATCTGGACGTAGTTGCTGTGGGCTGTGGTATAGGTCTGCGATCCGAACCAGATGGTGTTATGCAGCAGGACATAGGGCTGGTAGTTGCCGGGCCCGACTCCCAGGATGGGATTCACATTCATGAACATGCGGGATGCATCAACCCAGATCACGAACCGGTCGAAGTCGCCGCCCAGTTCGGATTCCTCGTGGATCGAATGATATACGCCCGGATACACGAAGAGCGCGAACAGCATGAGCGCAAGCAGCAATGCCGCAAGCCCCTTTGATCGGAACCAGGTCACTATCAGAATGACACCGGTAACCGCGACCCAGCCCGAAATCCAGGCCGCATCACTGTAGGCGGCGTATGCCAGAATTGGGAGCAGGAAGCCGAACCATATCTTCTGCGGCCTGCTGAGCTTTCCGAACAGCAGGCGGCTGTAGACGAAAGCTATGCCCATAGCGAGAATCAGGCTGCCCCAGATCATCGGGATGGGAAGGTCATAGCCGATTATCCGATGGCCCGAGAAGTAGACGGCAAGAAGGATCACCGGCGCGAATATCCGGCCGATCCACTTGCCATCCTTCAGAGCATTTGCCGTGAAGAAGTACGCACATATCGAAAGACAGAGCAGCCCGATTTCGGCGAACTGTGTGATCGCGAGTTGATGGAAAGGAAGCTTCTTCAGGCCGATAAGGGTGTTGCTGAAAACCAGCGAAACCACGGAGACCAGGCCGAGTGCAACCAGCGGCCGGTTGAGGTGGGATTTCACCGGCTTGAACCCATCAACGAAGATGGCCCTCCCGATCCACAGCATCAGCAGGAACGCCAGGAGAACCTCGCTTGGCATCATTCCGGCCTTGTAGCCGCTGTTCGGGCTCTGGACTGCGGGGGATTCGCCGAATGCCAACGCAGCCAGGAACATGTACCCGATGAGCGCGAACTGAAGATGGCGCACGAGTATCAAACCAAGTAGGATGGCGATCGAGCCGGCGATGAGGAAATAGCCTGGGACCGTGGTCACGAACCTGGCGATCAGCATGCCGAAGCCGATGACGAGCAGCGGCACGACCCAGATTCCATGCCTGGAAGCCCCGATTGAAGCGGTTCCGTTTCTAATGCTCATTTCGCTTCTTCTCCAGGCCGAGGCTGATCATGCGCTCGAAATCCTCGGCGATGGCAGGCCATTGATACCGCTCCCTCACCAGTTCACGAGCGTTCTTCGCGATCCATTCGCCGAACTCGGGGTCGCTGAGGATCTTCGCCGTCTGGGCTGCCAGATCGTCCGCGGACTCCCCGAGAAGGAGATGGACACCGTTCTCGGCCTCGATGCCTTCCGCGCCCATGGGAGTCGAGACGACTGGCGTCCCGAGAGCCATGGCCTCGAGGATCTTCAGCCTCGTGCCTCCGCCGAGTTTGAGAGGCGCCACCAGCGCCGAAGCCGACGCCACGACCGGGCGGATATCTTCCACATAGCCGGTGAATTCCACTTGGGGATCTATAGGAAACTGCTTCGTATCTATGCCCTCGTTGCGCCCGGTTACGCGCAGGCGGACCTCCGGGAACTGACGCCTGAGGATCGGGAGAACGTCCCTGCAAAGCGTGAGGACGGCATCGCAGTTCGGCCGATATGAGAGCGCGCCGGTGAATATGAGCGTGCCTTGCTTCTTCGGCGCATGGTAATCGAGTAATGCCGGGTCAACGCCATTCGGGATGACCGTGATGAGTGACGAGTGATGAGTGAGACGTGAGGTGGAACCATTGCTCAGCAGATCCTCCATCAGCGCTTGCTCGGAGGCCGAAACGACGGCGATGGCATCGAACTCGGACGCCAGCGACCTCTCGAACTTCGCCGCCTTCATCCAGGTCGGGGTGTATCTGGCGCGCTTCAGGACGGAGCGCTCGGCCCGGCATTGACGTCTGATGACTTGATACTCCACAGTGTGCTGATCGAGGACCTTGAAGGGCGCAGATGCCTTCGCGGCATAGGGAGCAGATCCCAGAGTGATGGCCACGGCGGCATCGTACTCCTCCTCCCGGGACCACTGGTCCGTCACGGCCTCCAATTGGACAGAGTGGTGCTCTCGAAAATAGCGAGGGGTCGGAGAGAAGAATCCCGACCATGAGGACACTCTCTGCGGCACGAATTGAGGCTCGGGAAACACAGCGACTCGCCGGCAAAAAGCCTGCACTTCGTCCATGTGATTCAGGTCCTTCTTCGACTGGCACATGGCGATCATGTCCAGCGAGTGATGTGCACCGATATGCCTAAGCAGATTGTAGGCACGCGCCTTGGAGCCGTTGTCCGGCGGATAAGGAAACCAGGTTGAGATCGCCAGAATCTTCATTACTCCGCCTTTGCCGGGGCTTCGGCGGCCAAGTCGTTCCTGAACCTGCCGAAGTTCTTCCGGTAGTAGTCGGCGACTGCTCTCACCATCAGGCGACTCTCCTCCGACCGGCCTTTCAGGGCGTGAACGGCTGCGCTCCGCATCATATCCGATAATGCTATCCATGCGACCGTCAGCGGCGGAGTCCCCCCTTCGCGGAGGTAGAGCAGCCTGTTACGTGCAAAGTAGTACGGCGCGGAGTTGCGAACATGGCCGTTCATGCTGACCTTGTGCCAGGTCTGGCTTTCCGGCACATAGAGGATGCGGTAGCCTGCACGACGCATTCTCCGGCACCAGTCCGATTCCTCGTAATACATGTAGTAGCGAGAGTCCATGAAGCCTATCCGGTGCACGACCTCAGTCTTAACGAGCATCGAACACCCGATGGCGTAGTCAACCTCCACCGGCTCATCGGCCTGACCCAGATCGAGTTCGCCATAGTGCCTTTGAGACGTGGCGCCGCGGGAATCAACCATCCCTCCGGCAGCCCAGATGGTCTCCGGATCCGAATAGACAAGCACCTTGGGCGAGAGCGCCCCAACATCGGGATCTCCCATTTTCTCGACGAGACTGCTTACCGCCTCCTCGGCGATGATCATGTCGTCGTTGAGAAGAAAGGCGGCATCTATCTCGTCCTCGAGCACCCAGCTCAGTCCAAGGTTATTCCCTCCGGCAAAGCCCAGGTTCTCCTCGGATCGCATGAGATTGACATCGGGGTGCCGAGCCGCGACCGCCTCGTAGGTCCCATCGGTCGAGGCATTGTCCACGACGTATATGCCCAGCCGTGGATAGCCCGACTGCTTGACCGATGCCAGGCACTCCAGCAAGTCGTCACGCCGGTTCCAGGTGACTATCAGCACTCCGATCATAAATTTTTCAGATGTGTGCATTGTCCGATGAAGTTTCACATCTCTTTGATTTCCCAGGAAGGCACAGGACTTATCCATGGAATTAGGTGTGTTCTCTTGTGACTCCGGACGCAGAGCTCGCCATATCCGCTTCGTGCATGTTCAGGATCCGGGTTATGACCAACGCTCCCGAACTGATAAACGCCGCCGTGAAGCCCCAACCGGCAAATACCTCCAGCAGCTCTTCGGTCTCGCGGAATGGGAGATGATTGATGTACCAGCTCTTCGGGAGGAAATCGAGCGTTTGCGCCAAGACGATCATAACCAGGCCCGCCAGCAGGTATTTCTTGGCAGGGCCGCCGATCATCTTGCCTCTAAAGAAAGCAATCGAGAAGAAGACTGCTCCCACCGCATATACCGCCATTATCAAGCCATCCGCATGGCCGGGCATCATCCGATGAATGACCGGCACAGACTGCTCGATGGCAAGGCCGAGCTTCTCGTGTATGGTCAGCATCTCGTCGCAAGCGAAATATGTGAATGCCGCCCCGGCAGCGAGCCAGGGTATCCAATTCCATACCGATCTCTTATCGCGTGCCAGCCGATCATGATATCGGATCAGAAACCCATTCACTATCGCTGCCTCGCCCGCCACGAAGTAGATCAGTGAAGAGCCGTAGTTCCACAGATTACCCTCAGCTTTGATCTTGTTCCAGAAATGATGACCTCTGAGAGCCTCGAACAGGATAAATGCAATGAGGCCGAAAAAGATCGCCAGTATGGTCACTCTTCTTGCATGTTCAATGTCCTTAGACAATCGCTCGCCAGGCAGCATTGTGGTCTCCTACTTTACGTGTTTGCCCGGACTCAGTCCGCGCTGGACCATTCCGACCAGTACCCCAAGATCGTAGACTATCTGGAAGACCGGGTAATGGGCATTCCTCCGCCTGATTCCCCTCGTCAGCCCCGTCTTCAGGCTGAGCGGCATGGTATGCCTTATGACGGTCTTCCAGCCCTTGCTTATCTGGTCGCCTCGACCGAACCATCGCGCGGAGAGATAGATCTCCTTCAGCGATCCAGGGTTATTGTGATAGCAGACCGCTCCCGGCGCATGGACTGCGAGAAGCCCCAGCTTCCGAGAAAGGCTGTGATCCTCCGAGTAACCCATATCATCATACCCACCCGCCGTCTCGAAAAAGCATCGCTTGATGGCGCGAAAGACTCTATCTGTGTCGGGGTAGTCCGCCGGATGCCTCTTCCCGTCGGGAAGGCCGCAATTGATCGTCCAGCAGCGTGCCCAGGGGTTGTCCCAATTGCGCACGTACTCTTCCTTGGTGAACGTGCCGGGAACATCGAAGCGGATGATGGGTTCGACCAAGCGCTCGATGAACTCCGGATGGAAGCTCATGTCGGCGTCTACGAAGACCAGTATCTCTCCCGAGGCATGCGGGACGGCGCTGTTCCTCGCCATGCCCGGACCCTGATGCCGGCCCTTCAGGACTTCGACCTCGAAACCTCGAGCGATCTCAGGAGTCTCGTCCGTGGATCCATCATCTACGACGAGCACCTCATACGAGGGATGGGTCTGGTTCTGCAGAGTTTCGAGACACTCGCCGATGCATTCAGCCTCATTGTAGGCGGCGATGATCACGGAGACTTGTGCGAGCATCTCAGCTCCTTCGGGCGGAGGCGACCTTCAGGAACAGGGCCTCATAGCGAGGTACTACCTCCGACCAGCCGAACGACTTGCTCCGCTTGACCGGACGATCGCCGTAGTCCTTACTCGCCACCCGGCGGATCGCATCGGCGTAGGCATCGGCATCCGTGCAGTCGCAAGTCTCACCGGCGTCACCGAACATCCATTTCTGCACGGGGCTGTCGTGGCCGAGGACCGGCTTGTTGCATGCCATAGCCTCGAGGAACGCGATCCCGAACGGCTCTTCCGATGGGAGGGTGAACACATCGCAGGCATTATAATAGAACGCCAACTCCTCTCTGGGCACGTCGGGCATGTGCATGAATCGCGAGCCAAGCACAGTGGAACCAGAGTTCCGGACCTGATCACCGAGACGACCGCTCCCTATCATGACCAGGCAGGCATCGGGAATCCTGGAGACCGCCGATATCAGCAGCTCAGGACGCTTCATGGGGTCCATTGCGCCAACGAAGAGAATGATCGGCCGGCTCATGTTCGACATGCCTTGGCCGTTCCTCGCCGTCCGCAGCTCGCGCTCGGACAGCGGCCGGAACTGGGCCAGGTCAACGGCATTGGGGATGCATTCGACGTTCAGGCTGGGGTCGGCATCTCGAAGCCATTCCCCGGCGAAGGGCGAGGTCGCAATGACGGCATCCGGCCTCTGCCTTGCCATGAGGAGTTCCAGTTCCCCGTAGCCCGACGCCGTCTTATGAACGAATGGCGTGCCATCCAGCCTTCGCTTGATCCACAGAAGCCGTCCGGCAAAGGGCCCTGCCTGGTTGAAGATCAGGTCATACCGACTTCGAAGTATCCTTGGGGCGAGGGCAAGGGTAAACGACAGGCACTCAGCGTCTATGCGCGTCCTGAGGAAGAATCGCAGTCTATGGCCGATTTGGGCGTAAAGCGTGGCAAGGCAGCTATCCCGGTCTATTGCCGGGACATGGATCTGTCTTATTCCCGGCGCGGAGACTGAGTCGCCCCCGCGGCAGTAGATATCAATCTCCCAACGGGGATTCTGACGGATCAGGCGGCGAGACAACTCCTCGGTGAATGTCTCCACCCCGCGGACGACTTTCCCGTAGCCGGGACACAGTATCGCGATTCTGAGGCCTTGCTCCACGATCAACTCCAACCTGTACCTCCGGAAATGCCCGCATATCAACCGACCGCTTCGGGTGCGCTGAGCGCTGTCAGCATGTCTCTTCCCATACCGTTGCCGAAGGTTCTGTAATAACCATACCAACAGGCTGGGATGAGTAAACCTGCTGCGAGGGCTTGAAGCCAGGGAATGGAGGATAAGCCTACGCTGACAGTGGCAATGAGGGCAAGTGAGGTCACATATACGACCGCCAACTGCCCGGCAAGTTTGATGAAGTCCGCCTTCAAGGTCCGGTAGATGGTCACCACAGTCGGTATGCTTCCGATTATCAGGTAGTGCGCCGCCACTATTCCCAGTGTGCCGAATCGGCGCGTGAGGAGATAACCCGTCGTCATGAGCGTTACTGCTCCGATGACGGTGGAAAGGGTAAGGACGGCATCCCTCTTGCGGGCCCTGAGGACCTCATTGCCGAAGGTGCTGAATGGATTGATGATGCCAAAGACGGCGAGCGCCTGCATGAGTACCGCCGCCTGATCCCATTTATGGCCGAGCACCCACGGAACGACGATGGGCGCATTGAAGAGCAGGAAGAAATAAATGGGCGCCTCGATGGCAGTGATGGCGAGAGTCGCCAGCCGGTAAGTCCTGCCGAGCGTGCGAAGATCCTGACTGTATTCGCAGAAGGTCGGGTAGATCACCCTGAAAACCGCCGATTCGACTACCTTGGAAACCAGGATCACGAGCGTATAAGCCATCGTGTAGAGGCCGACCTGCTTTGGGGTCAGGAGCGCGCCGAGGATCGCGATGTCTCCCTGACTCAGCGCGAATCCCATGATGCCGATGAGCAAGAGGAACTTGCTCCCCCAGACCAGGCTTCGGGTGAACCGCCAGGTGAGTTCGAGGGGCATCCTGCCTATGGCAGCTTTCCAGATCAGGACGGCGTAGGCGGCCTCGGCGGCAATCGTCCCCCACACGAGCGCCCATACGCCGTAATGGAAGAATGCAAATCCTATGCTCACCAGCCCCATGCTCAGTATTCGAGCGAACTGGGGCAGGAGCGATTTCTGGATTATCAACTCGCGGTCTATGAATACCGTCGGCACGCCGGAGGCCGCTTTGATCACCAGGGTGACGGCCATCGCGCGGATGATCACTGGGAATTCGCTGCCCCAGAACTTCATATAGTGTGCGCCGAGCTGGATGCCGATGAACAAGGCAGACGCGATGATGAGTCTGAGCGCCAGGAAGTTGCCGTAGGGGCGATGCTCTTCGCGGATCATGTGCTGAGAGACGCCCAGGTCAACGAGCATGTCACCCGCCAGCATGGTCACGAGGGCTAACGAATACAGTCCCAGATCATCCGGGGCGATGAGCCTTGCCAGAAGGATCTTCGTGGCCAGGTTCGCGGCCGTTGTGACGAGTTGAGATGCGTATGAGCTGAATAGCGAGACTACGACTTTGCGCCTGAAATTGTCCATTGCGTGTCATTCGAGTATGTCTTTGATTACGTAAATGGGCTTGTCCTGACCCTCGTGGTAGATGCGAACCATCATCTCCCCCAGCAGGCCCATGCTGATGAACTGGATTCCCACGAGCATCAGCAGAATCGCCAAAAACAGGATCGGCCGGTCGGAGAGAGCGTGCTTGAACACGAGCTTGTCAATGGATAGATATGAGGCCAGGGCGAAGCCGCTGAACGATGATACGAATCCGATAGTCCCGAAGATCTGCAGCGGCTTGGTGGCATAGCTGAGCAGGAACTTCACGGTGATCAGGTCCAGAAACACTCGCAAGGTCCGGGAGAGTCCGTATTTGGATGTCCCGTGTCGCCTTGGATAATGGTTGACCGGCACTTCGGCGACGGTAACCCCCATCCAACTAGCCATTGCCGGGATGAACCTGTGCATTTCGCCATAGAGGTCAATGTTCTGCGCGACCTCCCGCCGGTAAGCCTTGAGCGTGCAGCCGTAGTCGTGCAGCTTGACCCCCGTAATCTTCGAGATGAGCCAGTTCGCGCACATGGACGGCAATCGCCTGGTGAGGAACCTATCCTTCCGACGAATCCGCCATCCGCTCACGACGTCATAGCCCTCGTCAATCTTGGCGAGGAGCATGGGAATATCCGCCGGATCATTCTGCATATCGCCGTCCAGGGTGATGATGACCTTTCCATGAGCATTGGCGAATCCCGCGGCGAGGGCGGCCGTCTGACCGAAATTCCTGCGGAAGCGGATGACCTTGCAGTGAGGGTCGGAGGCATTCAGGGACTTGAGGACCTGGTGACTGCGGTCCTTGCTGCCGTCGTCAATGAAAATGATCTCATAGGGCTTGCCCAGACTCGGGAGAACCGACTGCAGGGACGCATACAGCGGCTGGATATTGTCCTCCTCGTTGTATATCGGGATGATGACCGATAGCTCGAGGTCGGCCGTTTGCTTCAACGGAGCTGTATCAACTACCTGAAGAGCGGCACCCAAGCGAGAAGTCCTCCAACGACGGCTTGATCCACCAAGGGCAGCACGGTTCTGCGTTCTTCCTGCTCTTACCCGTGATGGGAAATAACCGAAACGAAATCAGGAGTCGGCCGTGAGGTCTTGTATCGCGAACACTCGGCCGTATGCGATCTGCATAAACATCAGGAAGACGCAGACTTCGGCTATGAGGGCGGAAATGCCTGCGCCGGTTGCGCCGTATAGCCGAACCAGTATGAGGTTGGCGCACACGCTGATTGCCAATCCGATTGCCGACGCCCTGAGGACGGCTGTTTGCCTATCGGTGGATATCAGTATGACGTTCAGCAGCCGATTGGAAAACATGAAAAGAGAGGCCGCGACAAGCATCCTGAGCGCTTGAGTTCCCTGGAGGTATTCCGCGCCGAAGATGGTCGTGAGGATGCGAGGCGCAAGAAGCCATCCGCAGATCAATATCGGCACAGCAAGGATCATCGCGTATTTCAAACTCCTGACGGACAATTCCGCATGCCGGCTGCGATTGTTGACATATAGGTTAGAGAGCCTGGGCAGCAGCACGGCGCTCAAGATGAAGGGGAACATTGTAAGCCCCTCGTAAATCCGATATCCCGCGGCGTACCACCCGACTTCGGTCGGGCCTCGAAACGCACCGAGGATCACAGTGCCCAGGTAGGCATACAGGACTGTGACTATGTTGAGCGAGCCGAACGGGAGGGCGTCCTTCTGAATTGCCTTTATGATCCGGGCATCCGCTCGCCAACCGAGCTTCGTTATCGAGCGGTTGAGCAGCCAGTAAGAGAATATCAGGTCCGGGATTCTTGCGAGGGCGAATGCCAGAGTGAAGGGGAGCAGTGACCTGGTCTTGAGCAGCATCAGGCCGCATACCAGAATAACGAGCACGCGCTCCGTGTAGGTTGTCAGGAGCACCAGATCGAAGCGCTCGAACGCCTGGAAGAACGAGTGAGTAGTGGCCTTGAACGACCTCAGCACGATCGCGAACCCCATTGCATAGATCGCCATCCGGGTGTCCCATGACTTCCCCAGGACCTGTGCGGTCGGGATGAGGAGGAGCATGACTCCGACAGACAGCACGAGCTTCCAGGGGATCACCGAGTGCAGGAGCTTCGATGACAAACCCCGGTCACGGGCGACGTCACGAATGATCAACGTTCCGAGGCCGAAGTCAATCGGCATCTCGAAGATCGAGGCGATTGCCAGCGCGAGGCTGAACTTGCCGTAGTCTGTGTCGCCGAGGATTCGGCCGGCAAAGATGACCAGCACCACCAACATGACATTGCTGGCGGCGGAGAGGGCGGAGTATAACGTGTTTCTGGGCAGGCTCTGAGTATCCTTCATTTGCCCCTCGCCCTCCTGGCGGTCTTCATCAGCAGGATTCGCAGGAGAGAAATGCGTCCCTTGCCGGGGAGGCGAAAGAAAAAGTCGCCCCCGACTCTGGCGACGAGGGTCGGACTCCCCGGTTGAATGCCCTGATACCGCCCGCGGAGTTTGCCCACGAAGCTCATCTCATAGCCGGCCTTCGCCGACAGTTCGACCGCGAGCTTGGAATAGCAGTGCCAGGGATAGCAGATGTGCCTGATCTCCTTGCCCAGATGCTCCTCGATGATTCGCTTGGATTCCACTAACTCGTGTGTGAGGGCCAGCATCATCTCCTCGTGGGTCTCGAACCGGCCCGAAGGTCCAAGCTCAGAAACCAGACTCCGGAGAGGCACTCGCCAGTCAGGCCGGTTGAAGAATTCCTTGTCTCGCGCGGTATATAACTCGCAGGCCGCTCGCAGGTCATCATCTTCCAGATACCGACGGCATCCCATGCGCGGATAGGACTCATAGATCGGCCGCCCGGGCGAGAATGGCAGGCTCTCCCACTCGGGCGTATCCATGACGCCAAGAGCGAGCGACGGATGAGCGAAATCCACGATCTTCGGCGAGCAGAAGACCCGGCTGTGGGTGAGAGTGTGGGACTGGAAATCTGCAAGGCCGGTCCGGTGCATCTCGCCGGCCTGATCCCAGGTGAGGAACGGATGCCAGCCGATGCGTCCGGCGGCCAGGAACACGACGATTCGGGCGTCGTACTTCTTGATCAGCGGAAGTCCCACGCTCCAGAGACTCCCCCAGCCGTCGTCGAAGGTGAGCATGACCGACTTATCCGGCGGATTCGAGAACTCATCTGTTGTTATGGTGCGATAGCCGTTCTGCGAAAGGAATCTCAATTGGGCCTCGAAAGACTCCGGCTCGACCTCATGGAAGCAGAAGACGGGCACGCCCCTGATCTGCCCTCCGTAGACGAACGACGGGTATCGGAGAGAGATCACATCAATGACGGTGGATGCGATCTCTATGAGATTCTGCCTGAGTGCACGCGACATAGTAACTCGTAATAGCGCTCTGCGACGGCCGTGATCGAATACCGCTCGCAGATCGTCCGACGGGCATTATTCGCCAATTCCTTCGGCAGCGATCGGTCTGCCGCCTGGAGGATGACGTCTGCAAGCTGCTCCGGATTGCCGGGATCAATCAGGATGCCGTTTTCCATGTCAGAGATAACCTCGGGGATGCCCCCAACCCTAGTGGCGACAACTTGCAGGCCGGATGACATGGCCTCCAGCACCGACATGGGCAAGGCTTCATTCAGCGAGGGAAGGATGAACATATCGGCTGCCTGGAGGTATTCATGGACGTTCTCAACGTATCCGGTGAATGTCACGGGGAGGCGGCGCTCACGAACAATATCCTTGAGCTCATCCTCGCAGGACAGGGATTGCCCGCCACCCGAGCCCACCAGCACCAGAAGAAGGCCGTTTCGCTCGGCGCAGACCTTCTCCCACGCCGCCAGCAAGTCAGTCAGCCCCTTGCCCTGATTCAGCTTGCCGGAGTAGACCGCGATCATCCCCTCCATCGGCAGGCCAAGTTTCCGCCGCAGGGAACGGCTGTCCGCAGGTTTGAAGACGTCGGTGTCTATGCCATTGCGAATCCGGTAGATCGGGCCAGCGCCGCACGCCTCGAACTCCTGCGCCACCGGCTCGCTGATCGCAATGAAGGCATCCGCGCGCCTGAGGATCCGGTTTCGGCGGTCAATCCACTTTCTGAATCCCGTGCCGACAATCGGGGGCAACTTGCGGTAAGCGGATGCATATCCCCCCGACATCTCGCCCTGAGCCTCGGCTCGCAGCACACACGACTTTCCCAGTCGCCGAGCCATTGTCACCGCAGGCTGTCCGAGAACGCGAAATCCGCAGACGAGGATCATGTCGTACACAAGTCTGTTTCGCGAAAGAAAGCTGGACACGAAAGGGAGCATCATGTACTTGCCGAAGCGCTTCACCCCGGATGGCGGCAGGCGGCATACCTGAGTGCCATCGAGCATTTCGCACGGGAGCAGCCCGGCAGAAGAACACCTCGTGAGGACGAAAGTCGTCATCCCCATGGAGTTCAAGTGACGCGCGAGCAGGCGGGCGTGAGTCTCGCCGCCGCCGACGACCGGGTAAAAAGTCTCGGTGAGCAGGCAGATTCGGGGCACGGCCCTACCTGGCGCAGAGTTCTTCATACAGGGACTCCAGGTTTTTGACCGTCTGGCTGATATCGAACTTCTTGCTCTGAGTCACCGCCCCGGCACGCAGTTGATCGGCGAGATTGGGGTTCGAGAACACGCGCTGAATCCCATCGGCGAGTTGGTCGGGATTCGAGGGCTCGACGATCAGGGCGGATTCTCCATCCACCAGGACTTCCGCCAGCCCGTCAACGTTCGTGGATACGATGGCTTTCCCCATTGCCAGCGCCTCGAAAACTGTGAGCGGCGTGCCCTCCCATAGCGAGGGGAACACCTGGATGTCGAGCAGGGTCTGGACGGCCGCGATGTCCGACCTATGGCCTGCAAAGATGACATTCGATCCGAGGCCGAGGTCCTTTGCCTCATCCTCCAATTCCTGCCGCTTGGGCCCATCGCCGACGATGAGAAATCGGATATCGGGAGACATCATCTTTGCAGCCGCCTGGAGGAAATAGGTGATCCCCTTCTGAGTATCCAGCCTGCCGATGGTGCCTATTGCGCGACACTCGGGCGGGATGCCGAACTCCTCCCGGACACTGGCAACCAGCTTGGGCTCGGCAGGAGAGAACTCGTCCAGCGGAGCGCCGTTGTATATGGTTCTGATCTTCCATGGCCGAACCGACCGGTTGGCGATAATGAAATCCCGCACCGACTTCGACACCGCGACGGCAATATGATTGAACGGCGAAACCAGCTTATCCGCGATTCGCTGAGACATGGGAAAGCTGGGATCAACTCCGTGTTCGTGCATGATCGTGGGTATGCCGGCGAGCCTTCCTGCAACTCGGCCAAAGTTGGCGGCAATCCAACCGTGGAGATGGAGCACGTCGGCCTTCTCCCGCTTAATCAGCGAAAGGAAAGTGGTCAGGACTGTCGGGTTGAGGGCGGATTTGCCGAGATAAGTCATGCTGACGCCTTCAGCCTCGAGCGCTCGGCTTGAGGAGTCGGGATGCTTGAGGGCATAGAGCTTGACGTTGAACTTGTCGCGGTCGAACCTGGGGAACCACCAGGCGAAGAGCCTGGATACGCCGTGGATGGTTGACCCTCGCATGCCGAATTTATCGCAGATATGGACGACGTTAATCTTGGCCATTCCTGTTCCTCACGACCCTTGCCGGCGCACCCACGGCGATAGCAAACTCAGGGATATCCATATTAACAAGCGAACCTGCGCCGACGACCGAATCCCTGCCGATTGTCACGCCGTCGAGAACGGTCACATTCGCCCCCAGCCAGCAGTTGTCCTCGACCGTGACCCCGCCCTTTTGAATCATAGGCTGGGCGATGATCGGGATGTCGGTTCGCTCGATGCTATGATTCCCGCCCGCGATGATATAGCTCATCCCTGCGATGAGGACATTGCTGCCGATGGACAGCCGGGTCTCCGAGATGAGCATGCAGTTGGCGCTGATGTTGGTATTGTCGCCGATCTCGATGCTCCCGCCCTTGCAGCTCACGATGGTGTTGCGGCCGAGGATGACTGCGTCGCCAATCGTGATGCCCTCATCGGAATCACCCTTTGCATCGAGGACGACATTGTCGTCAATGACTACTCCCTTGCCGATGTGAATCCGACCGGGATGGCGGATGCAGACATTACGGCCGATAACGAGTCCCTTGCCGGCCCGGCTGAGCAGTCGTGGCAAGACCTTGCCCCGGATGAAGTAGCCGAGCGCTCCGGGCATGGGCGATGCCAGCCAGCATGCGAGATCATAACCGATCAGCGCGCCAAGTCCCTTTCGTCCGACCGCGATGTCGGCGTATTTCGCCAGGGGTGACTTCCCTTGATCGAGTAACCGGGCTTGGAACTCAGTCTTGTTTTCCGTAATTCCCACCCCCTGGCCCCCTCCCTCAAGGGGAGGGGGAACACCTGGTCGCCGTCATATCAGTCTCTGTTCCTTGTACCAGTCTGCGGTCCGGCGGATGCCCTCTTCCAGGCTGACCTTGGGCGAGTAGCCCAGCTCGGTCCGGGCTCGAGTGATGTCGAATGCCCGGTCGTGTGCGAAGAAATCCACTCTCCGCCGGTAGATCGGCGGCTCGACCCGCAGGACTTTGCAGACGTCTTCCACAACCCCGCTCAGCACTCGAACCGGCTTGAACGGAATGTGCAGAAAAGAGTCCGAAACCCCGACCGTCTTAGCGATGGTGGAAGTCAGCTCATTCAGGGTAACATACCGCTCACCGGCTGCTATGTAAACCTTCCCGACGGCATTCGGATTCTCGGCGGCGAGGACGAATGCATCAACCAGGTCCGAGATGTAAACCAGATGAATGAGCGTCTCGCCGCTTCCGAGCATGGCGAACCTCCGCCAGGCAATGGACTTGAAGAGTTTGAGCCAGCGAAGGTCGCCGGGCCCATAGATCCCGGCCGGCCTGATCACCGTTACCGGAAAGCCTCGATCCTCGTGAAACGCCAATGCCGCTTTCTCAGCCTCGCTCTTGGTGATCTGATAGATGTTCTCCACCTTGTAGGGGAGACTCTCGTCCCCGGGCGGATTCTCCATGTGCCCCAGGACTCCAACTGTGCTGCAGTGGAGAAATCGGCTGACACCGACTTCCAGCGCCACCTTGAACAAGTTCACTGCGCCATGGAAGTTTATGTCCCAGTAAGTGCTGTCGGACAGTTTCGCTTGGCGGAATGCAGCAGCAATGTGGTAGACGACCTCGATGTCGTTCATGGCTCGATTGACCGACTCCGCATCAACCAGGTCGCCGTATGCAATTTCTGCCCCCAGAAGCTCCAACTCGGATACGTCGCGCCCCGGGCGGATGAAGACCCGCACGTCATGGCCGTCCTGAAGAAGTCGTTTGGCCAGATGCGACCCGACAAAGCCGCTTGCCCCGGTGACGAGCACTTTCGACATTACTTCACCTCGACCCGCTGCTTTGGCCTCAAGTACACCTTGAGCATCCCCCAGTAGCGCTTGACGTCGCCGAACGACCTGATGCTCGCCAGCGCCTTGGGGATGCGTCTCAGAACCGAATATCTCTGCATCCGCGCCCATTCGAAGAGGCAGCCTGCGAGGAAATCCCACGAGAGCTTGTCGAGGAATATGGGCACGTGTCCCTGGGCGGCCGGAAGTATTGGCACACGCTTCGCATCATCCAGGGATGTCCATGAGAAACCAGCCGGCAGAATACCTTTCTCACGGGCGATTGATTCGATCCGCGTGCCGGGGTAGATGTGCATGATCGCCATGCTCACGTGTCCGCCCGAATCCTTCCATCGCCGAATAAGTCGCATGGTCTCGCGAGCGTCGTCTTCGGTTTCGCCCGGATGGCTGAGGATCATGAATGGGTTGAACTCGAGGCCGAGTTCGTTGCACCAGTTGACGACCTGCTCCACTTGTTCGAGCTTGATGCGCTTGCCGACGGATTCGTCTATCACTCGCTGAGAGCCGGACTCGACGCCGAATGCGACGCAATAGCAGCCTGCTTTCCGCATCAGGGCAAGGAGTTCACGGTCAACGGTATCCACCCGAATCTCGCAGAACCACTTAAGGCCGGGTAAACGCTCGGCGAGACCCTGGCAGATGGCGGTGGTTCGGGCGCGTCCGATGGTAAAGGTGTCGTCGAAGACCCAGAGGGCCTTTGCGCCATAGCGGCTCACCAGCTCATCCACCTCGGCCAGGACGTTCTCAGGCGAGCGAGCGCGATATCGCCTGCCCCACATGCCCGGCGAAGCGCAGAAACTGCAGTTGAACGGGCATCCCCGGCTCGCCATGATGTTCAGCGCCTTCAGCTTCCCGACGCCGGGGACATCGGCGGCGAACTGATATCTCTCCATGGGCATGAGATGCCTCGCGGGGAATGGCAGGGAATCCAGGTCATGGATGAAGTCGCCGGGCGGATTCTCCACCACTCGCCCGTCACGGCGATATGATATTCCCGGGATGAGGGCGGGATCGCTGCTCTGGGCCAGTTCGAGGAGGGTCTGCTCCCCTTCGCCTCGAACGACCACGTCAAGCTCGGGGATGTTGCTCAGGGTATCCCTGGCGGTCGGTGAGACGTGCGGGCCTCCGGCGACGGTCATGGTATCCGGGAGTTCGGCCTTCGCGGCCCTGATGGTGTCGAAGCCGATGAAGCGGTTCTCGGTGGTGAAGGTGATACCGGTAATGTCAGGACGATATTCGCGGATGTAGGCCTGGACGTCGGACATGCGCATTTGGAGGGCATGGGCGTCGAGGATTCGGCAGTCAACCCCGTGCTGTTCGAGGTAAGCCGCGAGATAGCCCAAACCCAGCGATGGAAGCGCGCCTTCCTCCCATCGCGACGCATAGTATCCGCCGGGAGGGTTGATAAGCAGGACACGTAACCCGTAATACGTAATGCGTAAGGGATTGATTCTTCTTTCCTCCACTAATGGGGCAGTTTGCGGCTGAGCCAGCTATTGCCGAAGACGGCCTCACTCAGGAACCTGCCAAGATAGTCGGTCGGGATGCCAGCGAACGTCCGCCGGGGAATTCGATCGCAGTCAACGCACGGCTTCCGCGTCAGCGATTCCGGTCTGGCCATCTCGCGCCTCAAGGAGCGCAACTCCTCACCATTCCAGATGTCCATCAAGCGCTGGCTATTGGCATCGCCGAGTTGGAGTGTGCCGAAGAAATCCTGCGGGCACGGGAGGACCTTCCCGTCCCAGAAAACGACCATCGCATGCCATGGAAGCGGACAGGCTGTTCGCTTGACAGCCTTTGGGCCGGATGTGACGTCCACAAGGCCCCCCCAATTATGCGGCCGCCGGATGACGAACTTGTCCAGCGGAAGACCCTCGAACCGCCGAAGAAAGGCAGTCCGCTTTCTCATGAGTTCGTCGCGCGGGTAGTCGGCGATCTCCATGAGTTCCAGGGCGACGAACGGCTTTCTCGCGCTGAGCTTCTTCTTCGCCGCCAGGAGATCGAGTATGTTCGCCAGCACGCCGTCAAAAGACGCGCCGGGCCGATTCGCCTCGTACATCTGCCGGTCATAGCCGTCGAACGAGAAGGACAGCACATCCAGGCCGGATGTGACCAGCTCATCGGAAAGGTCGCGGTTCAGCCTCGTGCCGTTCGTGTGTATGCGGGTTCTCAGCCCCTTCTCGGAGGCATATCGAATCATCCCCCCGATCTGCGGATGCAGGAGCGACTCGCCACGGTGGAAGAGGTTGAACTGCCTTACGTGCCCAGAGGCTTCATCGGCAAGCTTCCGAAAGAGGTCGAAATCCATGAACCCGCGCTCGTCCTTGCCGAGCAGCCGATTCCCGCAGAACGAGCATTGCAGATTGCAGTGGCTGGTGGCCTCGACCCAGACTCGCGTAGGCGGGTAGGCGCAGGTTTCCGAGCGTCTTCGATAGGAAAAATAGGCTGCAGCTAAGGTATGTATGGGACTCATAATGATTCGTAGACTGCCAGGATTTGCTCTGCCTGCCATTCGGGAGTCATACCGCTCACGAAATCCTTGGCTGCCGCCGCTTTCTGATTACATTCATCGGGATGCGCGAGCGCCCAGATAATGCCATCCGCAATCCCGTCCGGCGTCGGCGGCCTCAGGACAGCCGTTTTCGAGTCAAGGATGGCAGTATGTGCCAGGACATCCGTGGCCACTATGGGCTTGCCCGACTGCATATAGGTATAGATCTTCCCCGGCGGGTTTATCCCCCCTCGCCGAGGCGAAACAAGCAGGTCCGCTGCTGCCAGAAAATCCGGGACCTGCTCAGGTGGTTTTTTACCCAGAAACAGCAGGTGTTGCATCATACCGATTGAACCTGCCAGACGAGTCAGCCGCTCTATTCCCTTGTCATCGCCCCCGACAATGACCAGCGCCGCCTGAGGAGCGACCTTCTTCATCGCACGAATCAGCAGATCAATCCCCTGGTACTTGGCCAGGGATCCCGTATAGGCGATGATCTTCCGGCTTCGGAACGGCTCGGGAATCTGGGCGAGGCCACGCTCAGGATCGGGCTCGCCGGAAGAGAGAGGGATATCGGGGATCACCGACACTCTCATGTCCGGTCGGACTTGTAGGACATAGTCAGACATGTCCGAGGAAATTGTCATGACGAGTGAAGCATTCTGGATCGCCCAGCGTTCGGCCGGTCGAACGAACCACGAGAGTGGAGGCCCGACCTCCCGGCTCATGATCGAGTCCATGTCATAGATGAGCGGTATCCCCCGCCGGCGGCGGATGTACGCCCCGATGAAGACCCCCTCCTCCACCGCGTGGATGCAGTCGAACCTGCCTTTTCGGGCCAATTTGATCGCCAGAAACGCCAGACTGAAGTCCATGAGCAGCTTCGCCGGGCTAAACCCAATGCCGACCGAGCGTATGAATGGAAGGCGACGACACCGGTGAATTTTTATTCCCGGACACTCCTCCGCCAAGCCGAATGGATAGGTCATCACATCCACAGAATGGCCGCCTTTTGCAAGGATCCGAGCCAGCCGGAGGTTAGCCAAGGAGGTTCCGCGCACCTCGACAAACGGCTGTGGGGCGATTAAGGCGATGCGCAAATTCTTCACTTCATCCCTTTACAATGCCATTGGCCCGTGCTAAACTGTTGGCGGACAAGACGGCTTCATCGGGTTGGGAGTCCCCCGTGACCCGTAAAAGGAGTACCTCCAAAAGCCGCGCAAACGAGTTTCTTGCCCTCAATCAAGCGAAGGGAATAGCTCTCCTTGAAAGTCGTTGAGATTCTGTTCTATGACAGAAATAGGGTGAAACTTGTCGTCGAGATGTCGGACCCGAACCGCTATTCGACGGAACATGCTCCCCATATCCCGCGCTTGCTCTTTAAGCTTTTTCCGCACCTGGCGAAACATCGCTGCGATAATGACAATGGGTATACTTTCAGGAAGGAATCCCGCGCCACCGAGATTCCTCACCTCTTCGAGCATCTGATCATCGAGCTTCAGGGCCAGGTCCAGAAGTCCCGAATTCTCAAGGGCGAGACTCAATGGAACTGGCGGATCGACCCCAGAGGGCGCTTCCACGTATACGTAGATTATGAAAACGAGATGCTGGTCCTGGGGGCAATACGCCTCGCGGAACGCATAATCAATGCCCTGGACAGCCGCCATGCTGACGACATCAGCATCGAAGCCGAGATCGAAAAACTGAAAGAACTGGCGGAGATCGGCCGCCAGCTCTATTCTGCATCCTCACCTCCTGCCGAGGCGGAAGTCGTCGCCTCGCGAACCGCTACTCCGGCTGCCCTTTAGGCGGCAGCGATCTCGCGCTCCCACCACGCACCCCAACCAGTGCGATCTTCTTCCCCATGTCGGGATAGTAGTGCGAGTGATAGTAATAGCTGTCCACCATCTCCGGTTGAACGTCATTCAGCACGACCCCCAGGATGGTTGCGTTCGCCTTATTAAGCAAGTCGCGGACTTGGAGTTCCGCCCCTCGAGGCACCTGCTGCGCGCGAACGACCAACAGCACGCCGTCAACGATCCGAGAAAGCACGACGGCATCGGTGAATGCGACCGCCGACGGAGTATCCAGCAACACGTAATCGGCGTTCTCCGTCAGCTTCTGAAGAAGAGCCTTCATCCGCTGCGATCCCAGCAGCTCCGACGGATTGCTGGGAGTCGGCCCCGCGGGGATGACGAGCAAGTTCTCGACCTCCGTGCTGAGGATCACATCCTCCAGGTCCTTCTCGTTCGCAAGGATATTGCTCAGGCCTCGCTCGTTCTGGACCTTGAATATCCTATGGAGCGACGGGCGCCTCATGTCGCCGTCCACCAGCACGACTCGCTTGCCGTCCTGAGCCAGCGAAATCCCCAGATTGGCGACCGTACACGTGCCTCCCTGGCCGGGTTTCGCGGTCGCAACCATTATTGACTTCGCTCCGATTGCTTCGCTGCTCAGGAGCAGGTCGGTTCGCAGGAACCGGTATGCCTCCGAGATCGGCGAGAGCGGCTGAGTGTAGACCGCCCGAGCAAGGCCGGTATCGGTCGAATCGAGGCTCTTGGGAATGAGAGCGGTTACCGGAAGCCCCAGCAGCCGCTCGACATCGAGGTTCGTCCGAATCCGGTTGTCCAGCGAATCAAGCGTTATCGCGAGTCCTGCGGCCACGATCAGGCTCAAGACCGCTCCCAGGAACATGTATGCCCATCGGTTGACCCCTAGCGGGCCTACCGCCTCCACCGCTTCGTCAATCACGCGTATTGCGCCGGTCGCGGTGGTTTCCTTCTCATTCAGCCGAGCCTGGTTGAGTTGGGACTGGATGGTCTGGTAGGTGGCTTGGGCGGCAAGGAACTCCCCTTCCAGGCGTGCAAGATTCACGTCCATGCCGGGCTTCAATGCGCCGGATGCACGAGCGGCGGAAGCCTCCAACTGCCCTAACTGGGCGGCAAGGCCATCGCGGTCGGCAGCCAGGGTTGAGCGCTGCTGGAGCAAGGATTCGTAAACCGGGTTTCGCACGACCTGAGTGGTGGTTTTCAATTTTCCACGCTCGCCGTTGAGCTTCCTCCTAACCTCCTCGAGCGAGTCCTTCATTGCGACAACCTGCGGATGGACTTCCTCATACTTGGATCGCGCCTCATTGAGCTGGCGCGTGAGTTGGGCCAATTGGGTTTCAAGCTCCGTGACCATTGGAGTGTTCGAGGTGCCTTCGTAAACCGTTCTCGTCGGGCCTACAAGGAGCAGTTGCCTGTTCACCTCATTCAGCTTCGCCTGGGCATTGGCAAGGGCCGCCCTGGCGGAATCGCGCTGCGCGACGGCCTGCCTCATATCGGCAGACGCCGCGCTGGTGGCATCGGCGATCGAAGTGATTCGATTGTCGCGCTTGAATCCTTTCAGCTTCTCTGAGGTGCGGTCAACTTCCGAACCGGCGCGGGCAAGCTCCGACTCCAGGAACCGCCTGTTATCGCTCGCCTCCTGATGGCTGATCTCCTGATAAAAGTTGGCGAACACATGCGCGAGGGCGTTTACGGTCCGAACCGCCTCCTTCGGATGGGTGTCGGACACCTTGATCTCAATGATATCCGTGCCCATCTCCTGACGGCTGCGAGCGCCGGGATTCGGAGCCGTGCCCACTTCTACCCTGTCCAGAAGGGAATCGGGGTCCTCGTTCAGGTTGGCAACCTGGATGGTCCGTTCGGCTACCCGCCTGCTCTTGATGAGGCTGAGGAGGTTTGGAAGCTGACTATCCGTCTGCCTCTCCCCAAGCGCGCCGGCGATACTCGCGCCCGGTGACGGCAATATGGGCCGATACAGGGCGGTGTCCGAAGGCATTATCTGCACGGCGGCGCTGTAGTAGGGCTTCTCATTGAGCGTGCTGAGGTAAATGCTGGCCGATGTCACGCCAACCAGAGCCAATACCATCCATCGGCGGCGGCTGATGATGCGGTAGAATTCCCAGAACTTCACGGGGCTCCTCCTCTCACAAATCGCTATCTGCCGCGCGTAAGCAGCCACCCCAGGCTGACTGCCACGGAGAGCACTTTCATGAAGTCAGTTTTTTGTCCGGCTTCGGGCACGTATATGTTGTCCTGATCTTGAAGCTCGATATTCGGCGACTTGCCCGAATAAATGTCGCTCACCTTGGCCGTCAGAGTCTGGGTCTGACCGCCGGAAGACCTGAGGATGCGGACGTCATTGAGCTTCGCCTTCCCACGGACTCCGCCGGCAACGGCAATGGCTTCTGTGATCGTCGTCTTTCCCTTGAGATCATACTTTGCAGGCAGGCCTACCGCGCCCTGTATGGTGTAAGTTCCCATCAGCTCCCTGGCGGCAATCATGATCACGTCGCCGGGCTTCAACTGGGGATTAGCGGCGACGTCGCCGGAGGTGATTTTCGAATAATCTATTACGGTCGTGTCGGTGGAGCCTTCATGCCTGAGGGTGATATTATTCAAATCCGCAAGCGGAGTAGGCCCGCCTGCCGCCATGACTGCTTCTCGAACGGTCATGCCCTGAGTTAGCGGGCGAGGGCCTGCCTGGAGTACGGCCCCCAGCACCAGAATCGAGCCGATGGTGCCTTCCGAGGAGGGAACGAAAATGGTGTCGCCCATGCTGACAGTGATATTCGTGCTTGCGTCACCGGAGAGCAGGAACTTGCTGAGATCAACGGTCGCCGAAGACTCCGAGCCCGGACGAGAGACTTTCACCTTAGACAAGTCGGCCGTGGGAGTGTAGCCGCCGGCAGCCATGATGGAATCAATGAGGCGAGCGCCATACGGCAGCGCAACGACGCCTGGATTCTTGACCTCCCCGGAAACGGTGACCTGCATCTTGCCGGCCTCCAGAAGCTCGACGGTCACCTGGGGATTCTTCATGAACCTCTTCAGTTGGGTGGTGATCTCCTGAGCGGCCTGCATGGTCGTCATACCTGTGACCTTAACATCGTTGATCAGGGGCAGAGTGATGCTTCCCTGAGGACTCACGATGACATGCCTGGTAAAGTCGGTTTCGCCGAGGACGATCAGGTTCAGGGTGTCGCCCGGCTTGATGAGATACTCATCGGCAGCGACAAAAGAATAGAATGACATGACGGCAATGACGGCGAATAATGTGAAGTACTTCATTCGATCTCCCTCCTCGAGAAACGGCGAAAATCCATGGAATCTTGGCGGTCATACGAAGTCATTTCCGGGTATACCCCACACCAGAACAGCTATAAACACGGGCCGGCATACTGGTCGGCGCTTTCCGGTAATATCTACGCTTGACGACCTGAGCTAAACCGGTTATAATAGATTTGTGAACGTTTACATTTCCGTGGATCTGGAGGGTATAGGCGGCATAGTTCATTGGGAACAATGCTCTCCGGGCACCAAGGAATATGACGATGCACGAGCGCTCATGACGGCAGAGGCGAATGCGGCCATTCAGGGAGCGTTCGACGGCGGTGCGACGGAAGTACTGGTAAACGACGCTCACAGCTCGATGCGGAACCTCCAGCCTCTCGAGCTTGATTCGAGGGTGCGTCTGGTGCGAGGAAGCATAAAGCCGCAGTCAATGATGGAGGGCATGAGTGAGTCCTTCGACGCGGCTTTCCTGATAGGCTGCCATGCGGGGGCCGGCTGCAACGGAGTGCTGAGCCATACGTACGATGGGATGGTCACCTCCGCGAGGTTGAACTCGTTGGCGGGCGGAGAAATCACGATTAATTCCGCGCTTGCCGGGTATTATGGGGTTCCGGTGGCAATGGTGACCGGTGATTCTGCAGCATGCCGGGAAGCGCTGGGAATACTCGGCGGAGTCGAGGCGGTTGCGGTCAAGGAGCCGATTTCGCGGTACTCCGCCAATTGCCTGAATCCGGCGATTGTCAGGGAGAGGATTCGGGCGGCGGCGATGGCGGCCGTGAGCCGGGCTTCCGAACTGGAGCCTTTCACGCTGGAGCCGCCGATAAGATTCGAAGTGGGGTTCGCTCACGTGGGATATGCGGATCGAGTCGCTTTCATGCCTGGAAGCGAAAGGCTCGATCCGGTGACGGTAGTGTTTGAATCGGAGGACTTTATCACGGCATATCGGGGATTCCTGACGATGCTCGTGCTCGCTGAGTCGGTAAAGTAGTCGGTAGGAGGATAAATGCAGGGCTTGGATCTGAAGCAGAAAATCGGCCAGATGTTGGTCTTCGGATGGCAGGGAGCTACCGAGGAAGAGAATTATACTGTTTCCGAGCATGGCAGGATACTTGTAGAGGAATTCCAGGTCGGCGGGATTGCGCTGTTCGCGCGCAACATCAATACGCCGGAGCAGGTCGCGGCCACCGTTAACCAGTTTCAATCGCTCTCCAAAATACCTTTGCTGGTAGTCGCGGACCAGGAAGGCGGCATGGTCGCCAGGTTCAAAGCCCCGTTCTCCGTTTTCCCGGGTAACATGGCGCTCGGCGCGACGGGATCGCTGGACTACTGCAAGCGAGCCGCCCAGGCAATCGCAAGGCAGCTGGCCGCCGTCGGAGTCAACGTCAATTTCGCCCCTTGCGTGGACGTGAATATCAACCCCGAAAACCCGATCATCGGAGTGAGATCGTTCGGCGAATCGCCCGAGATGGTCGCCCAGTTGGGCGCTGCCGCCATAGAGGGTTTCCAGACCGAGGGGATCATGGCGAGCGCGAAGCACTTCCCAGGCCATGGCGATACCTCGACCGACACCCATTTTTCGCTGCCGATCATCCCTTACGACAGGACGCGCCTGGATTCTGTCGAGCTTGTTCCGTTCCGAGCGGCCATCAGGATAGGCGTGGCATCGGTCATGACCTCGCACATCATCTTCCCGGCCCTCGATCCCGAGCTGCCGGCCACCCTCTCCGAAAGGATCATCAACGGCCTCCTGCGGCAGGAGATGGGCTATGAGGGCCTGGTCATCACCGACTGCCTGGAGATGAAGGCGATCGCGGACAACTACGGTGCTGCCAATTCGGCCGTTCTGGCGGTCAAGGCAGGGGCGGACATCCTCCTCGCCAGCCACAGGTTGGGATTCCAGCGTGATATGCTTGACGGCCTCCTGAAAGCGGTCGAGGCAGGGGAGATCCCCGAGTCGCGGATTGATGAGTCGGTCGCCCGGATACTCACAGCCAAGCGCATGTTCGACCTGGAGTCCCGGCGGACTGTTGATGTGGCTTCCATCAAGCAAGCGGTCGGGGATCCGATCATCATCGAACTGGAGCGGGAGATCGCTGAGAAGGCCGTCACCCTGGTGCGGAATGATGAGAATCTGCTTCCTCTGCGGCTGAGCGGTTCTGAGCAGATGGCGGTGGCGGGGATGCATCCGGCGACCGAGCTTTTCGCCTCGGCCATTCGAAAGCTCCATGCGAACACCCAGCACCTGCGGATCGAATCCACCCCCACCAAGGAGCAGCTCACGCGGCTCGATGCGATGGTTCAGGGGAGCAAGGTAGTGCTGATCACAACCTTCCCCAGAGAGCCGTTCACGACCGGGCTGGTAAATGAAGATGTTCAGGCCTCGCTCGTGAATCGGATCATGGATTTGGGAACCCCGGCGATAGTCGTTGCGGCCCGAGAGCCCTATGGGCTGAGATACTTCCCGAAGGCGAAGACGTGCATCGTGACCTACGGCTACCCCGAGGTTTCGATTCGAGCCGCGGTTGACCTGATCTTCGGCCTCGTTACGCCCTATGGGAAGCTCCCGGTCAGCGTCCCGGGCTACGCAGACTGCGGCGACGGGGCGTAAACTCAAGTTCGAAATCCGAAATTCGAAGCACGAAACAAATCCAAATGACCCAACGCCGAATCCTCAAACGGTCTGTTGGCTTGTATTCCCGTTTAGGTCATTGTCTTTTTGTGCTTTGAATTTGTTTCCAATTTCGAGTTTCGTGCTTCGAATTTACCACCCCGATGGCTTGCCAATTCCCCATGATTTGAGGTATAATCTCACCACACGGAGGGGTGCCAGAGCGGTTTATCGGAGCAGTCTTGAAAACTGTCGCGCAGCAATGCGCCGCGAGTTCGAATCTCGCCCCCTCCGCCATCCAGCACGCTAGAGACCGGAGACTGGAGACAGTAGACCGGTCTTTGTGCTGTCCGGGTCTGTGTAGGCTTGGTCCGCCTCCTCTATCAACGCAATGATCGCCCGCTCCGATTCTCTATATCGCCTTACGCTCTCCTCCACGGTGTGCGATATGTCTTGCCTGCGGTCCAGGATCCGCTGAGACACTGGCAGCCTGAGGAGCGTCTCCTCGTTAAACCTTGGGTGGTGCCCCCCTTCCTGTGATGCCGCCAACACCGCCTGCACCGGCTGTGATAGGAGAAAGCAAGCCAGGAATGCGATTGATAGCTCACCCACGGGACGCAGCACAAAGAACTCAGTGGAGCAGATGGTCTGCACGTCCTCAGCCCAGTTGTGTATGCCCGCATCCACCAAAGCGACTTGACGCAAGTACGGTCGGAGCCTCGAGATAATAACGTCACCCGGCTGAATAGCTTTCTTTGTGCTACCTATCTGGTGCGCTGGCACGGCCTCCTTCTTACAGACTACAACGCCTTCCCGCGCATCCGATGTGTCTAGGATAAGGTACCTCTGGGCCGTGCTCGTGGAAGCGTCAACCTTGCTCCCGCACAGAGTGATGATCTGGCCTAGCGACAACCCCCCTGTATCACTCGACTGGGATAGCAGGAACTCCCTGCGAGGGTCAAATCGTTCGGCCGCCAGAGTACAAAACTCGCCCAGCTCGCTCGGACGTTTGGCTACCCAGATTGCCATGTCTGCTCACCTCCATCAATAGACGGCACGTGGGAGAAGGTGTGGTAAGCCTCTACCATCTCTTCTAGGTCGTGATCAAGTCGGTCCCACATGGAATCCAAATGCCCCCGCCCCGGCCTGATCATATGTTGCCCCTTAGAATTCTTGCCGTCGCGCTCGCTAATGCCAAAGAAGATCGGTTGCTCCTGAACCGTTCTTACCCTAGGCTCGTTCTTCTGCAGGAACAGCACTTCTGCCTTTTGGTGGGTGTGCGGCAGGAATGTATTCCTCCCGAGGCCGACCACCGCCAGCACTCTGGTATTCTGTAGCAGCCACTTCCTCACGTACCCCCACGCGTCCGCCCCCAGCTTGTTATGGGGCAGGACAATAGCCATTCTCCCTCCAGGTCGGAGTAGCTGCACACATCTCTCTATGAACAGTACATCCCTTTCGACGGACAGCCTACCCTGACTTGACACGTATCCGTTAAGGAGGTGAGACTCCCTTACCTCACCTGCGAAAGGAGGGTTTGTTAGAACAACGTCAAAGCCCTTGTGGTGCCGCAACTGGCTTCTCGCAACGTCCTCGATGGTCAAGCTGGAGCCGTTTTCCGGTTCCTCCGTGCCCTCCCCAGCCAAGGCAAAAAGCCCAGCCATATCTGGCCGGAGCAGGCTATTCAAGCGAATCGCGTTTATCGAGGTGCCGCCTGTAAGCATGAATAGCGCCTTTGCTATCCGAACCGCTCGCGAATCAATATCGAATCCCCATAGCTTTGTCTTGCAGTATTCTGCGGATTCTTGCTCGGACATATCATGATGACAACGAATGTAGTTGAATGCGTGCATGAGGAAACCGCCGGATCCGCACGCAGGGTCGACCACTGTTTCGCCTTTATCTGGTTTGATCATTCGCACACAGAACTCAACGACATGTCGCGGAGTGAAGTACTGCCCCTTTGCGCCCTTTGCGCTCTTGGAAACGAGGAATTCAAAGAAATTGTCCATTACCTCAAGGCTGGAATCTGAGATCCTATGCTGTGCCAATACGTCCACGCATACCTGGAGGTGCTGAGGTGTCAACGCCGGCTCGAATGGGGGTCCAAGCACTCCAGGCCATGCCTGACCGGCTTCATTAAGCAAGCATGTGATCGCCCCATGTGTTGTTGCTTCATTGCTGTGTGAGTAAAAGCGTCGGCCCTTTCCACAACTCTCATCCCATAGTTTGGCGATCACCAGCTTGAAAACTTCCTCGAATTCGTCTTCCCCCGAGTTCGCCAAGACGAGTTCTTCCAGACGCACAAACAACGACTCCAAATCCCCCGGACGGTTGATATGTCTCTTAGCCATAGTTACCCCCTTTGAAGATTATCAAGAAATGCTGCCGTTGTCAAGTCACCCGTCACCAAAGCCGTAAATATACCAATTTGGGGTTTTTGTCACTATTGTGTGAAAATGTTTATGTGATACGGTTGCGGTGCAGCAACGTCCGCGTTACCAGGCACCGCCACTATACGGTGAACAAAGCGACTATGCCAGCAGCAAACAGACCGGAATACATGGAATTCGTAGCACGAATACGCTGTGTTCGAAAATCAAAGGGGGTAACGCAGGAAGAACTCTCTTTGCGGTTGGGCAAGCCGCAGTCGTTCGTGTCCAAGGTCGAAACGTGTGAGCGGCGACTTGACATTATTGAGGCAGCACACTGGTGCCTCGCTCTCGGGGTCACCCTTGACCAGGTTCTCCCTGCGCAGCTTCGGAAAGCAGTCGTGAAGTGTTTAGCTCAGTTAGAGAGAAGTGATAGATGAGTCTGGAGCGCACAAGAATATCTGCGGCCGAACTGGCTAAGTTACGAGGAGAACTCGACCCTCTAATAGGCACGCAGTTCAGTTCGATCCTAAGTCTGCCTGTCAAAGCTTTACAGGCGTTCGAACCTTCACAAGTGGGGACGATTGTGGGTTCACTGATGGACGCCCTTCTACCCTACCTTGAGAGTATCCCGCAGGTTGGTCTGACGAAGCATGAGGGGTTGATAGGCGAACGAGAGGGATATCCAGACTATAGACATGCTTCAGGATTTAGACTGGAACTGAAGCTTCTCTACAAAGACAACCCTGATCTCGAGATGAAAAGACCGCCTACACGTCGAGAACCTTCGGCACGTGTAACACAGAAAGTCACCGTGAAAAATGTAAACCCTGCGCTTGATGCGATGTTGCTTATTGCATATCAGCTTCAGCCTCAGGTCAATGATCCTGATTGTGTGAGTCCGACAATCATAGACCTCGAAGTGCTTTCTATGATAGAGTTGGTCGAGGCACGTGATAAGCGAATGGTTGAGTGTGGCGGACGGTGGTTCGGCAACTACGAAACCCCCACCATTCTGAGCAATGCCGGCAGAAGGAACCTTAATCGAGGCCAACCGCTTGACATTGACTCATACGGACGGAAGGAGTCAGAAGGCAAGGATTTTAGCGAAGATACCAACTTCGGCAAGCTCAAACGTATACCGCACCCTGTACTGCAGGCATTTCTGCGTAAACACCATTTTATAGTGAATGAACAGTCTGAGTGTCAGATCTAAAAAAGGCCCCCCTGCGGTGGGGCCGCTTTAGAAGCCAAGAAAAGCCTAACTATACCATGATTCCAGTGTTGTGCCTCAGGAGCGTGCCATGTATCCCAAACCTGATTTCGAACGATTGCTGACTGCCCTCACATGCAAGGGAGAGCCGGACCGAGTGCCTCTTGTCGAGCTCGGGGTGAGTTGGGAGGTCATGGGCGGATTCCTCGGCCGGAAGATCTCGGGCTGGCCCGACATCGCCGAGTTCTATACCAAGGCCGACTATGACTACCTGAAGGTCACCCCGATGTACGACTTCAACCCCGAAAAGCGCACGCCCAAGGAAGGCATCCGGTCCAGTACCGGCAAGTTCAGCGCGAACACGGAGGACGACGTCAGCATCAAGTTCGCGACCGAGGGCTCGGGGATCATCACGACCTGGGAGGACTTCGAGACATACCCCTGGGTGGATCTGAAGGACGTGGATTACAGCGTCTTCGACCGAGCCAATGAGGTGCTGCCGCCGGGGATGAAGATCATCGGCCACCAGGCAGACATCTTCACCCAGCTTTGGGGGCTCATGGGCTTCGAGACGTTCTCATACGCGTCGGTCGAGGAGCCGGAGCTGGTCGAGCAGCTTACCAATAAGATCGGGGAGATTGTCTACGGCATGTTCGAAGTCATTGCCGAGCAGAAGAACGTCGGAGCGCTGTGGATTTCGGACGACATAGCCTACACCGAGGGACTGATGGTTTCGCCAGCATTCTTGCGCGAGCACATCTTCCCCTGGTATAAGAAGATAGGGAACTTAGCGCGCGATTTGGGCGTCCCATATATGTATCATTCCGACGGCGATCTTTGGCAGGTTATGCCCGATTTGATTGACGATATCGGCTTCAACGCACTCCATCCCATCGAACCGAAAGGCATGGAGATAGGCGAGTTGAAACGCAAAATCGGGGATAGAGTGTGCTTGATCGGCAATATTGACCTGGGGTATACTCTCGCTAGGGGAACGCCTGCCGAAGTCGAGGAAGAGGTCAAACAACGGATAAGGGAGATCGGCCCGGGCGGCGGATATTGCGTCGGCTCCAGCAATTCGATCCCCTACTACGTGCCGGTGCAGAACTACCGGGCGATGGTGGAGGCCACGCTGAGGTATGGGAAGTATCCCATACAGTGAACAGTAAACAGTGAACAGTAGGTGCGGAGTCATATCATGGTAAGACATTGCAGCATTATGTTTGTGATCCTCTTGACAGCCGGTGCTATCATCGCCGGATGCGGCGGAGGAGGTGGAGGCGGCGGCGGTACTACCGGCGTATTGGTAAGTCTATTGCCGAGCACTGCCTCTATTCAGCCCAGCAAGTCCGTCGTCCTGACGGCAAGCATCGTCGGCGCGTCCAATCCTGCCCTCACGTGGAGTCATGTCGGCGGCACCTTGATGGTCCTCGACAATGTAGCGACATTCATCGCCCCGGCCACGGCTGGCACGTATAGCGTGACGGCAACCAGCAAGGAGGATAGCTCCAAGAGCGCCACCGCTCAGATAGTGGTCAGCAACAGCGCGCCGGGAGGGAGCGTCACGGTGACCATTACGCCTGCGGATATCGAGTTGTCGCCGGGCGATTTCATTGACCTCACAGCGACGGTCAGCGGCAGCACCAACAAGGCGGTCACGTGGGCCAAAAGCGGAGGTTCGCTCTCGGTCACGAGCAGCACGACAGCGAGATTCACGGCGCCGTCCACTGAGAACACATACACCGTGACGGCAACGAGCGTCGCCGACCCGAGCGCCAATACATCCATTCAGATACTGGTAACCAGCGATGCGCCTCCGCCTCCGCCCCCGCTGGGATAGCGGTAACCGATTTCAGATTTCAGATTGTACCGCCTCTGGCGGGATCCCGTTCGTAGGCGGGACAAATTGCAGATTGAAGGGAGACCTCAGGGTCTCCCTTTTTGCTTCCGGGCTTCCATTACTCCATTACTCCCCCACCGAATGTATGCTATAATACCTCAGCCGTTTGCTATCTCCACTTCGGAGGAATCTCATGCTTATTCGTGTTGATTCGAGTGCCATATTGGGTGTGGATGCTTACATCGTCGAGGTGGAGGTTGATGTCTCCAATGCGAAGGAAGACTCGTTCACCATAGTCGGCCTCCCCGACGCCGCCATCCAGGAATCTAAAGAGCGGGTTCGGGCCGCGATTCGGAATACCGGCTATCACTTCCCATTCGGGAAGCGAATAACCATCAATCTCGCGCCGGCCGACATCAAGAAGGTCGGGCCGATCTACGACCTCCCGATCGCGGTCGGGATTCTCGCTGCGAGCGGCCAGGCCCCGACCGACCTCCTGCCGGATATGATGATCCTCGGCGAACTCTCGCTGGATGGTAATGTCCGCTCGGTGCATGGGGTTCTTCCGATGGCCATTGCTGCCCGGCAGGTCGGAAAGAAGTACCTCATCGTCCCGGAGGCGAATACTCGCGAGGCGGCGGTCGTGGAGGGCATCGGCGTGTACCCGGTCGAGTCCCTGACCGACGTCCTCAAACTCATGGAAAACATCCGGTCCGCCGAGCCGGTGAAACTGGCTCAGGAAGACTTCGCGCTCGATCAGCCGACGTTCGATGTTGATTTCGCCGACGTGAAGGGCCAGGAGCACGTCAAGCGGGCGCTGGAGATAGCCGCCGCCGGGGGGCATAACATCATCATGATCGGCCCGCCGGGAAGCGGGAAGACTATGCTTGCCCGGCGCATGCCGACCATTCTGCCGCCACTCAGCCTGGAGGAGGCGCTGGAGACGACCAAGCTCTACAGCGTCAGCGGGCGGCTGGCATTGGGCACGGCGCTCATCACCCATCGGCCGTTTCGCTCGCCGCATCACACGACCTCCAATTCCGGCCTGAGCGGCGGCACGACTCACCTGCGGCCGGGGGAAGTCAGCCTCGCGCACAATGGCATCCTCTTCCTGGACGAGTTCCCTGAGTTCCATCGGGACGTGCTGGAGATCCTCCGCCAACCGCTGGAGGACGGGCATGTGACCATCAGCCGGGCAAGCGGCTCGCTCACGTATCCTGCGCGATTTATGCTGGTGGCCGCCATGAATCCCTGCCGGTGCGGGTTCTATGGCGATCCGACCAAGCCGTGCACGTGCAGCCCGCATGAGATTCACCGGTATCTGAGGAAGGTTTCCGGGCCGCTGCTGGATCGGATTGACATCCACATCGAGGTCCCGCGGCTGAAGGACCAGGAGCTTGTGAATCAGCCGACCGGGGAGGCGTCGGGGGCAATTCGGGCGAGGGTCGAGCGCGCCAGGGAGATTCAGACCAGACGCTTCCAGGGCGACGGCGGGCACTGCAATGCGGATATGACCGGCCGGCAGATTCGGAAGTTCTGCGTGGCGAAGGACGACGTGAAGAACCTCCTGCGCACGGCGATCAACCAGCTCAACCTCTCCGCCCGCGCCTATGACCGCATCCTCAAGCTCGCCCGCACGATCGCCGACCTCGAAGGCGTCGAGGAACTTACTCTCTCCCACGTGGCGGAAGCGGTGCAGTATCGGTCGTTAGATCGGAAACTTTGGGGATGATGGTGAATGGTCAAGGGTCCATGATCAATGGGGGAACTCACCGCAAAGGCGCAAAGACCGCGAAGGAAGCCGGGAAGACCTGAACGACGGACACGAGGAGGTTCGGAATGACGACAGCCGGACTGGATGAGTACATCGAGGGTTTCGTCCGCGAGTTGGAGCGGAGAGAATCCCTGACGGCCCCGTGGCTCGAGCATGCGGTTCGCGGAGTACCGCGTCACTGCTTCATCGAGCAGTACTATGGCGACGATGATAGCCTCATTACGGTGGACCCAAGCGGTGCGACGGATGAGCAGCTCAAGCTGATCTATTCAGACTCCTGCCTGATGATCCACAAGCCGCCCAATCACAGTGCAGCGTCACAACCATCTCTAGTCATGTTGATGCTCGGATGTCTGGACGTTCAGCCTGGGCAGAAGGTGCTCGAGATCGGCACCGGCAGCGGGTGGAATGCCGGGCTTCTGGCATACGGTGTGCGAGACGGCAGGCTGGTGCATTCCATAGACATTCAGGCCGATCTGGTGGAAGCCGCCGGACGTCACCTGCAAGCTGCGGGCATCGGGGGCGTTAACCTGAAGGCTGCAGATGCCGGGTATGGCTGGAGCGACGCGGCGCCTTTCGACCGCATCATGGCAACCGTTGGCTGTCCGGACATCCCTCATGCCTGGCGTGAACAGCTCGCAGAGGGCGGTGTCATGCTGGTCCCTCTGAGGACGGCAGGCATCGGCGATCCACTGATACGCCTCACTAAGCAGAACGGGCGTGTGGTTGGCGGTTTCAGCGGATGGTCGTGGTTTATGACCCTGCAGGGCGAATACTGGACCGACGCAGAGGATATTCTCCAGTTGCCTTTCGAGCCGTGGTCGGATTCGCTGCTGGAGAAGGATCCCCAGACCGTTTCACTTCGGGAGCCCATGACCCTCGATTGCCTGGTCTTCCTTCGCCTGAAGGGCTTGAAGTTCCAGGGCCTGCGAAGCAAAGACATGCGGATTCTGCATGGCGGCTATCTGCACCATCAGTCCCGTACTGTCTTCGTCCCGGACAAGGATTTACCTCAACTGCGTATCTACGGTGCCATCGAGCTAGCCGAGACCGTGGCTTCCTACCAGGCGGAATGGATCCGCCTGGGGAGACCCAGGATTACTGATTATCAAGTCGAGGTTGTCGACCGAAATACCTCAGAGAGTGGACCGAGAGCGTGGATTGATCAGAGGCAGGATGTATGCCTGAGGCTGTCTCTTGATCAAGGTTAGGTGGATTTCCATGAGGAAGCCAGGAAGGCAGGAGAGAATAACCGCCGATGAACGCGGATAGGGGATAGCTGATAGGATGCCAGAGTGTTGATGGGAGGTTATGGGGGTAGGAGATGAAATTCAGAATCACAGAGCATGCGAAGAAAGAGATCACAAGACGACAGATTCCAGAATCGGCGCTTCAGGAGGTCTTGGATAACCCTGAGCAGGTCCTACCGGAGGAGTCTGGGAGAAAAGCATACCAGTCAAGACTTGACTTTGGTGGTAAAATGTATCTGGTTCGAGCGATAGTGGAAGATGATAACAAGCCTGCCGTGGTTGTGACCGTCTATCGAACAAGCAAGATTGCGAAGTACTGGAGGATAAGATGAAAGTGACATACGATCCCGAGGTGGACGTCCTCAGAATAGTCCTCAATGATATGCCAATCGAAGAAAGCGATCAGGAAAAGCCTGGGGTAATCCTCGATTATGACAAGGACGGCAATATCGTGGGGATGGAGATCCTCGACGCCTCCAAGCGCATGGAAAACCCCAGGTCCATGGAGTATGCGATAGCGTCCTAAGAGCGAGGCTTGGTAAGGAGACCTGAAATGGACATACCTGCCTGGGTACAAGCTGCGGCAACGGTGGTGCTTGTAGGTATCACGGTAAAATATGCCATGATAACGAAGGATTACGCTGACTCAACAAGAGAGATTCTGGCGGAGTCCAAACGGCAGAGGTTGGACGAGGCTTTGCCCGTCGTCGTTGCTAAGCTGGGGGATTACGAGCAACCTCCCGGCTATACCATTCCTCAAAGGCGCGTATGGCTGCACAATTCAGGCCATGGTACAGCCCTGGAGATCAGCACTCAGTTTGGGTACGGAGATACCGACCAGAAACCCGTCGACGTTTTTGTGGGTGCTCTCGGCCCTGGGGAGTCCTGCCCTGTTGCCCGTCAAAGTCAGAAGGGACTTGTTCATATAGAGTGCCGGGACATATACGACAGGGCAATCCAGGTTGAGCACTTTCTTGATCATGGAGAATCCTTCCTCTTGAAAGTGGATGGGAAGGTTACCATAAGCGAGGAAGCTCAACGCACGAACGGCTGACGGTTAGCTGCCAAATGCTGATGGCTGGAATATCGGAGTTTCGATAGGAAGCTGTGGGGGTAAAGCAATGCTCATCTTCCTAGACACCAATATCGTTCAGTACTGCGCTCTCTACGATGATTTCCTTTGCGGGGATACAGAGGCTTGTCCCGTCAGTGAGCCACAAATGCGAACTGAACTAGTTGCACTGAAGTGGATGATTGAGTTGGAAGCCATCGCGTCCTGGGATTTCGCCGTTTCTCCACAGCTGATTGCGGAGTTGCGTGACGGCAACCCAATGACGTAACAGAAAGAGGTGTACAGGTTACTACTGGATGCCTGGAGCGATTCCGGCTGCCAGGACAGATACAGGTTTGACGAAGCTGAAGCAGATGCCGCCGAGTACTGCCTGCGACACATCCGACTGAAGAAGAAAGATCGTCGACAGCTAGCTGAAGCGATTGCCTTGGGCGCTTCTTGGTTCCTGACCAACGACAAGCGAATGGTGCGAAGTTGCCAGAAGCATGAGGGCACACTGCCAGTTCGTCTCTCTCGGCCGTCCGAATGTCTGGAGGAGATTTCACGCGGTCTGTTTCTCAGATAATGTCAATCTAGCGTATGAGTTAGTTAGCTGCTGTATGAGCAACGAACGCCCAGCATGAACTAACCCCTCCTCCCTTCCTGGCTTCCTTATGAGCAGTTGTTAGGGTCCTTTGCGCCTTTGTGGTGAGATCGGATATGGCTCAGCGGTTCAGGGCGTGGATGGTGATATAGGCGGCGTCACCTGTCTCATGCAGGTCGAAGACCTTGTCCAGGCCGGTGACGTGGATGGCGTGGCGAACAGGATGGTCTTCGGGGATTATGAGGCCGGCGCTTCCGGCCTTCGCGGCTAATCCCACAATGATCCCAACCAGAGCCGCAAGACCCACGTGGTCAACTTCGGTCACCTCACTGAGATCCAGGAGGAAATGGTCTCCCGCGGAGAAACCCTTTTCGTCGAAGACGACCTCCGACAATTCCCTGAGCTGAGAAACCGTATGCTCATCCAGGCTGCCTGTGAGCTTTACGGTGTGAACGCTTTGCTGATTAATATCCTGGCCGGTCGCCCATTGGCCGTTTGAAGTATCATTTGCATTTGGCATAGCTCCTACTTCGACAAACGACTGATAAGTCCCTCTTTGCTCGGGCCGCACACCCCCACTGCTCACTGTTCACTGTTCACCGTTCACTTGCTTTTTGGGAGGAAGGGCGAGGCTGGGTTGTGAACGCGGCTAGTATCAATATGCGGAACACACTCCTATGCTGTTTGCTGGAAAGGATTTGCAACTTTTTTCGCAAAACGTTTGACTTCTACACAGGTTATGGTATAATACCTATACCCGTGGGGGTCTATACCCATAGGAGGGGGTATCATCATGAACGAACAATCGCGTTTTACCCAGGATTTCGGCCGCCGAGTTGCTACTATTGACGGGCAGCTCAAGGGAATCGAGCGTCTTCTTCAGAAGGAAGATGTCCACCAAGTCCTCACTCAGGCATCGGCAGTGCGGAATGCGCTGGAGAGCCTGGTGAGAGTGCTTCTGCAGACCTCCATCCTCAGCAGGTTTGCGATGGAGTCCCTCGACGAACGACCCGAGGATGTTTTCCAGCGCTCCCTGGAGCGAGCCATGACCTACTGGTTTTCGTCCAATCTGCACGACAACCAGGCAGCCGCAGTATCCACTGACGGTGAGGTGTTTTGGATTGCCACCAGGCGTCATGTGCACAAGGTGCAGGATCTACTTAGGGAAGCGGGCATCGTGCTGGAGGGAGAGGACTATCTGCGCGCACTTCGCGAGCTTGGCTCCGTCCACCGCGAGGTCAACGAACTGATGAGTCTGATGCTGAGCAAGTTCATCAAGGATCGCATGGCCGACAAGGCGGGCTCCGGGAAAGAAAAGGAGAGCTTCGAGCGCACGGTGGAGGAGGCCATGAAGTACTGGCACCTTCCCGATCCACGGTTTCCCACAATTCTCATCACGCCCGGCAAGCATATACTGGTGGTGGATGACGACCCGGACGTAGTGGAGTACCTGACGCACGTCCTGGAGAAACAGGACTATGAGGTGGCGACTGCGGCAAGTGCAGAGGAAGCCATGCGGAAGGTAGAAACCGAGAAGCCGGACCTCATCATACTGGACGTGATGATGCCGAAAGGCACGGAAGGTTTCCATTTCACGTGGAATTTGAGGTCCCGCCCCGAGACTGAGTATCGAAACATCCCTATCATTGTGCTTACGGCGATCCACGGGACGACACGCATGAGGTTTTACCCCGACCAGAGCGACGGATATTACGGGCCGGGAGAGTACTTGCCCGTGGAAGGCTTCCTGGACAAGCCCGTGGAAGAGCAGGACCTGCTCCGAGAAGTTGAGCGAGTGTTGGGAATGGCGGGGCAAGACGCCCGAAGGAGCGGGTGAAAATCAATGCGCGGAGACTATAAAGCGGACGTGCTGAGCGAATCAGGTTCGGGGCGCGGCGTCTCTGCCATCGGCGAGAGGGCTTGCTGGCTGATAAAGCTGCGATGGCTGGCGGTCGTTGTGCTGTTCGGCATCGTGACGGTGGCCGTCCAACTCTTTCACGTGCAGTTGAGGGTCAGGGAGCTATACCTCATCGGGTGCCTGCTAGCCCTGAGCAATGTAATATTCTTCGCGGTCTCGAAAGCGCTGCGGATCGCCGAGGATGGAGAAGGCAGAAAAGCCAGAATCTTCGCCAACGTGGAGATCACAATGGACCTCCTCGTGCTGGCGGTGCTGATCCACTATTCCGGAGGAATCGAGAACCCCTTCGCCTTCTACTTCATCTTCCACATCATTGTGTCGGGCACCTTGCTTTCCCCCAAAGAGGCCTGGCTGCAGGCAGTGGTAGCCATCATGGTGTTCTGCGGGATGGTAGAGTTGGAGCGCGCGGGAGTGATCGCGCACATCCACGTGCCGGGACTTGCGCCCGCCGAGCTGTACCAGAGTTCCCTGTTCGTGCTGGCGACCGTCGTGGCGTTCGCCAGTACGATATGCCTGGCGGTGTTCACAGCCATCTCCATTACCAAGCTGGTGAGGGAAAAGCAGGCGGAGAGCGAGGCCCTGATCGGACAACTCCAGGAAGCTAACCGCAAGCTGGACCAACTCGAGCGCTCGAAATCCCAACACATGCGCAGGGTCTCGCATGAGCTTCGCGCGCCCGTGGGGGCAATCCAGAATCTCCTCGCCATGTTGGAGGATGGTTTGGCAGGCGATGGGCGGGAGAGCGAGCGGGAGTTGGCAGCCCGAGCCGGTAGGCGAACAGACCAGGCGCTCAAACTGGTAGACGACTTGCTGACCCTGGCGCGAAGTCAGGATGCCAAGTTCACGGTCACGATGAAGGAGGTCTCACTTCAGCATGCCATCAACGATGTGGTGGCCGGTCTGCGTCCCAGGGCGGACAAGGCAGGCGTGGCTCTCATGGTGGACTTCCCGCGAAACCTTCCCCCTGTGCTGGGCGATCCGGAGGCTCTGGAGCAGCTATTCACGAATCTCGCTGCGAATGCTGTCAAGTACACCCCAAAAGGCGGGGAAGTGCGAATCAGTGCGGTTGATCGGGACAATCAGGTGACGGTGAGAGTCGCTGACAGTGGAATCGGGATTTCGGACGAGGATTTGCCGCACGTATTCGAAGAGTTCTACCGCGGGGAGAACGCACGCCAGTTTGCCGAGCAAGGTACCGGTCTCGGCCTCTCCATCGTGAAAAGCATAGCAGACCTGCACGGCGCGCAGATCCGCGTTGAAAGCGAGATGGGTGTGGGGACCACTTTCGAGATCACTATCCCCACGTCGGCGACGGGATCCACGCAAA
>Ga0307379_10001143_pt1 | contig 42481 bp, 28 predicted proteins | sample UN2MG_FD_202237 | JGI IMG/M metagenome (GOLD analysis project Ga0307379, IMG submission 202237) | Soil microbial communities from Risofladan, Vaasa, Finland - UN-2 | ecosystem: Environmental > Terrestrial > Soil > Coastal area > Acid sulfate soil | place: Finland: Risofladan, Vaasa | collected...
CTGTTTTGGTCGAGCGTCTCTGCTATTGGGTCCAGAATCGCCGAATCGTTCGCCCCATCAAGTATTGCTACCTGGTCTTGACCCGGCCCGCGAGGCGCAAGCAGCTCGCCGTTGTAGCCACTGGAGCGCATTAGCAGGTTCTCGAGCACATTCTTATTACCGGCCTTACTAGCTCGCTCCACCTCGAGAGTAGTGAAAATCACCCGGCCGTAGCTCCATGCCCACTCGATGAGCAGCGGCCTCTCAACGTCGGGGCCGCCAACAATCACGCCCTCGATTCCGCCCGAATCCAAGTAGCCCGGAGCGGCCGGGTCCCAGCCAGTCAGATCGGAAGCGCTGAGCAGGTTCGGCTCCCGAAGCATTAGGTTTAGGCTGTAGTCGTATTCGCTGGATGGGTTGTAGAACAGATACTCTCGCCAGAAATACCCATACGTGCTCATCTGCTCAGAGAGAATGGGGTTCATTGACGGGTTCTCGTCCCCAAGCTTAGGATGAACCACATACCAGTAATAGATGTCGGCTGGCAGCTCATACTGAACGGTTGCACCGCTCACGACCGTGTTGTAGATGATCGTTGAGTAGTAGTCGGGGTCAACGCCCGGCTCACCGTAATCTATGATGTCAGCGTAGGATATATCGGGATCGACGCGGTATAGCAGCTGAGCGTTCACAAGATAGACTTCAGGGTCGGTCGCGCTCAGAATGGACCTCGAAGAATGCGCGACCGTGAAGGCCACCTCATCGATAAGACGTGGGTCAGAGATCGACAGCAGAAGCTGCCCGTAGTCCTCCTGATCGTCCGGCGACATCCTCGTGAACATGTCATAGAGGTCCATCTTCACCCAGTTTGGCACGGTCTCGAGCGAGGCCTCCGCTGACGGGGAGATGATAATTTTGCAGGGAAGGTCTCGGATGTAATCGCCTTGAGAGTCAAGCTCAACTAAAACGCCCGACTCGCTTTCGGCGCCACGAGAAGTCTGATCAGCATTGTTCGGCACGACAGTTGATTCCGGAAGCGCCTTAACCAGAGACTGATAGGTCTGAAGTGCCAGGCAATTGCCCCGTAGGCCGACCGACAAGACGACTAGCGCCGCAAACAGCACAACTTTACGCATGTCAACTCTCCCTTTCGCTGTAATCTGTGATTGAGGCAGATAGTCCCTATCTCGGCCACGCCAAATCAAACGCCCGAAGCCCCTATTTTCACCTAACATATCATAGCCCAGCGCCTCGCAAACTCAAGACGAGCTCCTAAGTTGCGGAAACACGGATTGATGCGGTGGGAACAACAGAGCAAGTCTCGATGTTTTGCACATTGAACGTGCTCATAGTGGTTTTCATTGAACGCAAGACTTGGGATGTGAACTCTTGACAACAGCCGGCTATGTTGTAGGTTCTCACACACCTTTTGGTTCTTACGGTCTTGCTTGGGATGCCAATTAACGGAGTGGTGTATTGTAATGATTGAGGTGAAGAGTGTAACCAAACGTTTCGGGCCGACGGTCGCGGTCAACAACCTTTCTTTTGAGGTCAAGACTGGCGAGGTCTTGGGATTCTTGGGGCCCAACGGCGCGGGCAAGACGACAATGATGCGCATAATCACGTGTTACATGCCCGCAACTGATGGGACCGTAACGGTGGCCGGTCACGACACGCTCACGGACTCGTTCGAGGTGCGGCGGCACATTGGCTACCTGCCAGAGAGTGCGCCTCTGTATCTTGACATGGATGTAACTGATTACCTGTCGTTCGTGGCGCAGGTTCGAGACATTGCGCCCAACGAACGGCATGAGAAGATCGGGCGGATAGCGGAGGTTTGTGGGCTGGAGGACGTGATGCGGAAGGACATCGGCACGCTCTCGAAAGGCTTCAAGCAGCGTGTTGGCCTTGCGCAGGCCATGATCCACAACCCGGATATTTTGATACTAGATGAGCCAACCACAGGCCTCGACCCAGCGCAGATCATCGAGATGCGGGAACTGATTAAGCGCATTGGCCGGGAGAAGACGGTTATTCTCTGTTCTCACATTTTGCCTGAGGTCTCTGCGACTTGCGACAGGATCCTTATCATTAATGAGGGTAAGAAGGTCGCATCGGGCACGCCGGATGAACTGGCCGCGGCGACCGACGGGGGCGTAACGATGCAGGCGAAGATATATGGCCCCGAGGCGCAGGTGAGGGAGAAGATCGAGGGGATGAAGCGTGTGATAGGCTGTCGGGTCCTAGAGAGTCCGCCCGACGGGCCGGTGACTTTCGTGCTCAAGGCGAAGCCGAACGGCGATTTGGGGCATGATGTATTCAAGATGGTGGTTGAGAATGGTTTCAGCCTTTCCGAGCTGAGAACTGAGCGAATAAGTCTTGAGGATGTGTTCCTGCAACTAACAACGAAGGAGAGGAGCGGCAAATGAGGAATATCACTGCGGTATTCCAGAAGGAGCTTCGGTCATATTTCAACTCTCCGATAGCGTATATTGTGATAGTTCTCTTCGTTGGCTTCTCCGGCTGGCTGTTCTTCAGGAGCTTCTTCATGGCGAACCAGGCTTCGATGAGGCTCTACTTCACGATGCTGCCGTGGTTGTTCATGATATTTGCCCCGCTAATAACTATGCGGTTGTGGGCAGAGGAGAAGAAGCTGAACACCCTGGAGCTTCTGATGACGATGCCGTTGAAGGATTGGGAGGCGGTTCTGGGCAAGTTCTTTGCGAGCCTGTTCCTGATGGTGGTGATGCTCCTGCTTTCGCTGCCGCTTGCCCTGTCCGTGTCGGCGTTGGGCAACATGGACTGGGGCCCGGTGGTCGGGGGGTATTTGGGCGCGTTTCTGATGGGAGCCGCGTACCTTTCGATTGGGCTTTTTGTCTCGTCCGTCACCCAGAACCAGATCGTGGCGGCGGTTACAGGTTTCTTTATTTGCTTCGGGATGTGGATCGTGGGCGAGAGCATTGTGGTGTTCATGGCGCCGGCCTCGCTTGCTGGCGTGCTGGAGTTCCTCGGCCTGGGGTCCCACTTCGAAAGCATTGGCCGCGGTGTAATCGATTCTCGCGACATCATCTATTACTTGACGGTCATTGGCTTCTTCCTGTTTCTGAACGTTAAGGGAGTGGAGAGCCGCAAATGGGCATGATGATTGAAGGTTCGAGGAGGCAAAGGTAATGGCTAAACGAGCAACAAGCTACGGAGCCAGTGTCGCGATCTCTGTGGTGATAATCTTGGGCATATTGATCGTCTTGAACTGCCTATCGAATCTCTATTTCGCGAGGGCTGATCTCACCGAGGACAACCAATATACAGTCTCGGAAGCGACAAAATCTGCGCTGGCCGACCTCGAGGACCTCGTTACTATCGAGGCCTATTTTTCCAAGCAGTTGCCGAGCTACGTGATGCCGCTCAAAACTCAGGTGAAAGACCTCTTGGACGAATACAAAGCCTATTCCAAAGGGAACTTGCAGGTTGAGTTCATCGACCCCGGTGATGACAAGCAGCTCAAACAGAAACTACAGTTCATGGGGATACCGCCGGTTCAGTTGAACGTGATCCAAAAGGACAAGGCGGAGCTCACAACAGTCTATCTTGGGCTTGCCATTCTCTATGAGAACAAGCAAGAGGTCATTCCGCTCATAAGAGGCACCGAGAACCTCGAGTATCAGATAACGTCGGGCATCAGGAAGGTAACGATGTCAGAGGTGAAGAGCGTTGGTCTGCTGCCCCTGACGGACGGGATGAGTGTTGAAACCAGTTTCTCGAAACTGAAGGAGGCGCTTCAGAAGCTCTACGATGTGAAGGTGCTCGACTTCAATAGCCCTCGGGGACTAGAGAAGGTCGATACGCTGCTCATCCTTGGCTCAAAGAAGCTCTCAGACTGGGAGAAGTTCCAGGTCGATCAGGCGATAATGGGCGGAGCGAATGCGATGTTTTTGACCGACATGATCGACCGCGAGGAGGGGCAGCTTCAGGCAAAGCCGGCCGAGGCAAACGTGAACGACTTGCTGAATAGCTACGGCTTCCAGGTGAACAGCAATCTGGTGCTCGACCGTGTGGCGGCGATGGCGGCGTTCAGCTCGGGTTTCATGTCGTTCAGACTGCCTTATCCGTTTTGGCTCAAGGTTGGGAAAGCGCAGTTGTCCGAGGATAGCCCGTCTGTCGGCCTGCTGTCTGCGGTCGTGTTCCCGTGGACGAGCTCTGTGAAGATAAAAGGCAAGGAAGGCGCCGGCGTCAAGTATAACGTTCTGGCACGCTCCTCGGACGCATCGTGGCTGCAAACTGGTAGGTTCGACCTGAGCCCCCAGCAGAGCTTCTCCAAAACTGCCGGCGGCAGCTACGAGCTAGCCGCGGAGGGCACTGGAACCTTCAAAAGCCTGTTCGCGGGCAGAGAGGCGCCGAAACCTGAGGGAGATGCGGCGCGTTATGCCAAGGAAGAGCAGGAGACCATTGAGAAGAGCCCGCCGGTCAAGATCGTCGTTGTGGGCAACTCGTTCATGGTCAATGACAACTTCCTCGCTCGGTACCGCAAGAACGATCTATTTGTCGAGAACCTTATCGATGTGATGAACTTGGGCAAGGGGCTTGTCGGCATCAGAACAAGAGGCGCTACCGAGCGCCCACTCGAGGAGGTCTCTGAAGGCGCCAAGCAATGGGTCAGATATGGCAACATGTTAGGAATCCCGATTCTCGTCGTGCTATTCGGCCTGTCGAGACACTTCGTCAGAAAAAAACGGAAGAGGGCTTTGTAAGTGCACACCAAAAAGATAATCGTCCTGCTCGTAATCCTGGTCGTTTTATCAGCCGTTGCCTATGTAGCTTACGAATCGAAAAAGCCGCCCGAACGGCCGCCAGCCGACTCGCAGCAGGCAAAGCTTTTTCCGTCGCTTAAGGCAGACGAGGTAGCACAGATAAAGATCAGGTCGCTTGGGAGCGAAGCTCGGCTTGTTCGCGACGACAGCGGCACCTGGGTCGTTCCGGATAAGGGCAACTACACGGCGGATGCAAAGGCGATCGACCGGATGCTTGACGCGATAACGACGATGGACAAGGGCACGGTGGTGTCTCGTAATCCTGAAAAGCAGCTGCTTTATGAGGTGGACAAGATCAAGGGCACCGAGGTTACTGTTCTGGACAAGCACGGCAAGGAGCTCGCCCATTTCTTTGTTGGCAAGGCAGGGCAGGATTTCTTCAGCACGAACATCTGCCTTGCTGGCGAGAACGAGGTGCGTCTCGTTCACAAGATGCTTTCCTATATGTTCAAACGGACGGACGGGGATTGGCGTGAGAAGGAGGTATTCACTGACGCAGACGAGGAAAAGCTCGTCAAGTACACAGTCGTAGGTGCGGAGGGCTCAGCATCGTTTGCGAAGAGCGAGACGGGGACTTGGAGCACGATCGAGCCTGCGGGCAAGGAAGTTGCTCCGGAGGATGCGAAGCGCGCTGTTTCCGGACTCGCCAAGCTGCGCATCTCTGGCTTTGCCGAGGACAAGAACAAGGACAAGTTCGAGCTCGACAAGCCGAAATGGACGATTACCGCAACGGGGGATGACGACAGGCAATACGCGCTTAAGATATGCGGCGAACGGAGCAAGGCGCAGTTTTTCGTTCAGCGGGTTGGTAAGGACACGGTGTTTTACACGAGCAAGTATCAAGTCGAGAGGCTCACAAAGCCATACAAAGACGCGCTGGGCATCAAGGAAGAGAAAACCCCGGAGTCTAAGAGCCTCCGTGAACCCAAGAGAGGCAGCAAGAGGCCGATAACGTCTCGAAATGTAAAAGCGGCCCAGAAGACCAAGGGCGGCAAGTCGAAGAAGTAGGGCTGCATATTATGGAGGCTGTCCAATAAGTCCGTTTTGCCTGTGTAGGGGCGATTCACGAATCGCCCTGGTCTAATCCGATCGGGCACCTTAAGGGCGGTTCGTGAACCGCCCCTACACGAGGTCGATGTCCTTTTATAGCCACATCTGGGACGCCAGGCCCGTCTGAGCACGGCGCCCATCAGCAGCGGGTCATACCGCCAAGAAGGTGTCATCCGCTCGGCGCAAGGCGGGGCGCATCCTTTCTGCGATATAGGTAGAAGTGATACTTGTAGAAAGCATCCAGCATGTCCGGCGCCTCAACTAGCCTGTAATCGTCGTAAAGTACCTTGTGATCAAGCAGCATGTTCTCGTAGTTATGCTCGCACCAAGTCCGTCCCATCACGTCAACGAGAAGGATGTAGTCAGGCTTGCGGCGGAAGACATACATCGGTTTGAACTTAGCGTGTGCCTTGCCCTTCAGATGAGCAATGTAGCGGTCGGTCAGGCCGCGCATGTCTATCACACGAACCCCTGAATAATAGGGGATCAGGCCCGCCTCGCCCAGCGCCACGGTGGCATTAGATGGGATTCGCTGGTGCATCATCTTGGCCACAGCATAGTATTCACGGTTGAAAAGGTCGCGGGATGCAAGCCCGGAAGGCTTCGCCGCAAGAAGCATAACATCGGCGATATGATAGGCGAACACGGCGATAATGACGAGGACCACTGCAACCGAGAATCTTCGCCTTGCTACCTCGCCTCGGCTCGAGGCGCCAAGCTTCACAAAAAGAGAACCTGCCCCAAACTGGGCCATCAACACAAGGGCCGGCATTATCGGCACGAAGAGCCTGTAGCTGCCCATCCAGTCCCCACCGCAATAGATGATGAATATCGACATGGCCACCAACTGCCACAGCAGGAACCAATATACCTGCCTCGACAGTCTCAACGAGGATAGGGCGCTCTTATCCGCATCCCCAATGGCGTTCACGTTGCGCCTAGGCAACTCTCTTTCTTCTGAGCTTTTCTGTGTAACTCTCGGCCTCAGCAACAATGGCACAAGGCAGAGAAGCAGCAGTGGGCCGAGGACCGTCGCAATGCCGAAGCCAAAATATCGAAGCCCATCCGCCAACTGCGCCTCGCCGCCTCCCGTGGCCTTCGCGTAGAAGGTGTTGGGGAATATGTCGCCGTAGTAGCAGTATCGCCAAGTGATGAACCCGGCGTATGGGACAAGATAGACAGCGAGCCCAGGCAGAAGGGAGCGCAGCCGACGCCTCTTACGAATGAAGTGCGTAACTGTCGTCAAGAAGGCTGCTGCGAACAGAATCGGTATCTCTGGCCGCGTGAGCGAGGCGAGTAGAAAGAATAGGCCGGCGAGAGCGTAAAGCCTTGAATGATTGGGTCCATCGTCTTTCCGGTTGAGAAGGAGGCGCAGGTTGAAATACTGTGCCAGCGCTACCAATAGCGCGCAGAAACAGGTCTCCAGCCCCCCGACCGTCCAAGCTATGAACTGCGGAGATGCGCAGAGCAAGATCGCAGATAGCATCGTCACCACAAGCGGCAAGTTGTTCCGAGGGCCGATCAGGGAAGCTGTTCTTTGGACAACCACTACACATAGCAGGCCAGAAAGCAAGCCGAGCGCCTTGGCCCAGATCAGCAATCCATGAGGGAAGCCAGCTAGGCCTGACGCGATGAGAAAGGATAGTATCTGCGCAAAGAGGAAGTTGGAGTAGCCCTCAACACGCTCGCCGGGGTTGAACACGAGGCCCTCTCCGGACGCCTCGTTTCTTGCATAGCGAAACGTGATGAATGCGTCATCGGTTGTGGCGTTCAGTAGGTGGATTGCGCAAAGGGCAAAAAAGATGAGTAACAGCACCAAAGTCATCTGCCTTAGCTGCTGGCCTATCACCCTAGAACCCTCCGCTGCACGTCTCTTGACGTTCTCCTAGCCCAAAGCCGGCACTCAAAAGCGATGTCGCAAAGCCAGCAGCTCGCAGAAGGCCCATTCGCCAACTACGCGATCCCCAGACTGCAACCACTATGGAGGCCGGACGGCTGCGGCCCGAGCCTATGCACGAGGCGCGAAGAAGTCCCGGTCCGACTCGTGCAATGTGAGGATTCTGGGTCCGTTCGGGGTGATGGCGATTGCATGCTCGAACTGTGCTGAAAGTCGCCCGTCTGCAGTTACAGCTGTCCATTGGTCCTTCTTGATTTTCAGCCTATAAGTTCCCTCGTTTATCATAGGCTCGATACAGAAGACCATCCCAACCTGAATTGGCAGCCCGTGGCCCTGTCGGCCGTAATGCGGCACCTGTGGGTCCTCGTGCAGCGACCGGCCGAGGCCGTGCCCAACGAAATCTCGGACAACCGAGAACCCATGCGACTCGACATAACTCTGAATTGCGTGCCCGATATCCCCCAGGGTGTTTCCCGGCTGTCCGGCCTCGATAGCCAACTTGAGAGACATCTTAGTTACGTCGAACAATCGTTTAGCCTTGGGTTTAGGCTTGCCGACCAAGACTGACAGAGCTGTGTCCCCGTGAAAACCGTTTTTGAACACGCCAATGTCGATCTTGAGCAGGTCTCCCGTTTTCAACCTCCGGTCGGAGGGAATGCCGTGGACGATCTCCTCATTGATGCTTGTCGTGATCGAGGCTGGGAACGGCGAGAGGCCTGCCATCGAATAGCCCTTAAACGAAGGTGTCGCGCCGTTCTCGGCGATGAGCTGCTCTGCCATTTCATCGAGCGCTTTGGTCGTGACGCCAGGCTTTGCGGCAAGGTTTAATTCGTGTAGGACCTGCGCCGCGATCTGACACGAATGCCAGAGAGCATCGATTTCTCTGGCGCTTTTGAGCTCTATCATTTCAGTCCGATGCTGGCCGCTGGACTAGTCGGTGATATCGACGAGGCGGCGATACTTGGGGTCAAAACCAACCGCCACGGATGAGCTCGGCCTCTTTCCCATTGAGTTTTTCTGAAACATCACCATGAGCCTGTCGATGGGAAACTTGCTGGCGCTGATCTCGCCAGTCGGTGAATATGGCACATGATGCAGGCTGAGTATTGTCGTCGCGTATGGCTCCACACGCAGCGAGACCGAAAGCGACACCTCAGCAAGGTCCCCGTTCTCGGACCTAACCCGCTCAACCCAGGGTGTGTTGGTTACGAGCAGAGGAGCTTTGACGCGCTTGGCAGCGTCGAGGAGGTCTCTGGCGGCCGAGCCTAACTGCGTCTCGGTCTCCATCGGCGAAGTCTTGTCCCAAGCCAGCATCCCAAGGCTATCGACAACGATTAGGCCGATCGGAACGTTCTCCGACATCATATGGCATATCTCCTGGATGTCCGAGGCGGTATAACGTGTATGGAACGGCTCCTCAATCACAACCAACTTGTCTCTATACTTAGTGAACTCCTCGACCGCGTTGAGATATTTCTGATAGTTGCTGCCTCCAGCCTCCAGCTGCTTCTCGACGATCTGCTCGTGAGGTATCTTAAACTCGCTGGAGATCAGCATGTTGAAAACGGCCATGCGAGAGTTCTCAAAGCTGAAGAACAGTATGGACTGATCGGAGCTTTTGAGAAGATGTGAAATGAGATGGATGCAGAACGTAGTCTTGCCAGCGCCGGGCAATCCGGACACAAGCGTCATCTCGCCAGGACGCAACGACATGCACTCGTCAAGCTTCGTCAATCCCGTCTTTAGCCCTGCCTTTGACGCCTCGTATGCGTCCACGACATCCCTCGGGTTGTAGAAGGACCGCATCAGCTCGTCCTCGGACACCGTCATAACCGAGACCTCTTCAAGGTCCTCAGTACTAAGCGACCAAGAGAACCCCATATCCAGATCGTCCTTGCGCTTCGTCTCTAGCTGGTCGATAACGTTGTGCATCAGATTCTCCGCGCTCTCTCCTGATGCTGTCTTCTCCAGCTGCTCCAGCACTATGCACCAGAAATGCGGGTCCCACTTGATCTTGTCGCCAACCTCATAAACGAACTCCTTGGCGTCAGCCGCAGCCAGCTCGAGGCTCGCTTTGGCCGCAGCACGTCTTGCCTCGGCGAGGCTGCCCTCCTTGGTAAGGTCGAACTTCGAGCTCAGCTCATTACCAAGCCAGCGGCCGATCGAATAGAGCCCCGAACGGCTCACCATGCACTTGTCAAAATAGTCGTACCCACGACTCTTGACCAGGTCCCTCAAGTCCTCCACACCATCGGGCAACGGCATCACGTCCGCCTTAACGCCAAGCTCGCAAATGATCGATGCGAAATCAGCCGTCAACTTCCGACCCTCAGGGGTAGTCGGGGTTGCGAAAATAAAGTGCTCCGCGCCGAGCTCGCGTAAAGACTCGAGCTTCTCTCTCGTAGGCTGAAGCCCAATCCCTAACGAGAGCATCTGCTTGAATATCTTGAATGTCCTGTTGGTCTCGTGTTGTATCGCGATCGTACCCACCTCTGAGGCCGTAAGCCAGGCGCTTCGCTCGCTAGCTATCATCGGAGTCGCCTGCTCAAACCCAAACAGTGAGACCTTCTGGAGGTCCTCAGTGAAACCTGGTATCGGCATCCTGTTTCCCGGATTCGCCGGTTCTGTACCGATGAACCCTGTGATATTGCCCAAGGCGTCACCAAAGCCATAAAGAAACGGGTATTGGGACTCGATCTCATCCGAAAATACCCCAGCCGCCTCGACAAAGTCCTTGCGAATACCCATCTTCTCAAGATGCCCTCGGATATCGCTCGCTTTCGTGTATATCCCAATGGGGAACGGCATCAGCGCCCGCTCGGTCATCCCCATCTTTCTGAAATACTCTTTCGCAGCAGTCGCCGCCGGTGAACTGCTGTGCTGAAACGACTTCGAGAAATAATGACCCAGCACGCCGAAAACCGTCAACTTCTTCCATGTGGCCTCCATCTCCTGCCAGTCGCTCTGCGAAAGCTCAAGGTCTGACAGATCAATGCCCGCGTTCTGAGCCAGAAGCGCCACGCCATCCTGGAATGAACCCGCTTTCTTTGCGGCAGTTGTCAGCCAGTTGCCGCGATACCCGCACATTCTGCAGGAGCCACCAGACCAAGCCTTTGGCATGATAAAACTCTGTCTTGCTCCCTGATGCTTAGGATTGGGGCACGTAGCATTGTACGCCGTCTCCCCCTCCTTGAAACGCTTGAGCGGCGAGATGCCCTCCGGTCCCCAAATCGCCTCGTGGGTGAGCTTCCCAAATAGCCTCTTAGTAACTGCATAATAGACGTTCACGCCGGCAGCCTTATCCATAACACATCTCCCTCGTCAAATCGCAATTATGATATACTCTCAACCGTTCAAAATATCAGAGTAGCTTTACGATATTGGCGGGGGGCTATCAAGTCAAGTGCAACGTCAGGGGCGGAGTGTCTCCGCTCCCCTAAGTGCTTTTACCAGCGAGTCTCCTCGGTCGGCTCGCACGTGCCGAGCTCACCTCAAGCCGAGAGCCTCGGCTCCCGTAGCTTCTTTTGCTGGGAGATACAACTGGTCGGCTCGCACCCGAACGGAGCTCGCCTCCGACTCCCCTCTTCTCTCTGTGTCTCTGCGTCTCTGTGGTAAGTCTTTACGGCTAACGGCCAACCACCTGTATGGTGACGGGGCAGAGGGCGATGTCGGACGCGAATGAGCCGTCGGCATTCAGGACTGCGCCGAGCCAGAGGTAGCCCCCGGGGGCGAGGCTGTCGGGGATCGTGTGTGTCGTCGAGGGCAAGTTAGGATACGAGACGCCGGACCAAAGTGTCCCCTCGACAAACGGCGTCGGGACGAAAGTCATCCACGGCCAATAGATGAGCCAGTCGAGGCTCTCCGGTCCGAAAGCGAAGTAGATCGCCCCCTCGACCTTCACGCCTCGGTTCTCATAAGACATGAAAACCTGCATCTCATCGCCGGCGGTGTATTCCGCCCGATCCGTCCTGATCGCCACCTTCGGCGGAGGCGGAGGCACGCCTTGAGGAGTCGCTGGACAACCGGATCATTCCGAAACGAGAGTACAAGCTCCGACATCGTACTTGCACGCCGAGCGAATTGAGCCTCATCCAGCTGCATAAGCCTCTTGATAAGGTTGAGATACGTGGCCATTCTAGGTCCTGCTCCTACCGTTCAATTTCGTGGCTCTGTTCTCATCAAGGTCCAACGGAATCGGATAATGAGCCCCCATGTCAACTGTCCCGGCGTCCGGAGTTGCGTCAGTTTGCGTCGTCATCCGCGAAAGGCCGGCCTCTGCCGCAGACCTGCTGCCAGCGTCGATGCAGGGGCTATCGGGATGTAGATAGTAATCACCGAAAGGCCCCGGGACGAACAGTGGGTCGGCGTGGATGTTGCCCTCGCCCTCGTCCGGGTTTTGGACGCAGCAGAACGTCACATTGCAGCCATAAAGATCATCACCGTTGTTCCAGATGATGCAGTCCGTGATCGTCGGGGAGCTCGTGTCGCAGCAAATCCCTCCACCGCCACCATAATCCGCCGAGTTGTCCAATATCGTGTTGCCTTGGATTATCGACCTACTCTCATTGGAGAATATGCCGCCACCGTGGCCCACAACAGAATTGCCCGAAATCACGTTGTTTGAAATCGTCGGCGAACTCCTCAAGGAGTGTATCCCGCCGCCGACGTTCGCCGCGTTGCCCGCTATCGTATTGCCCTGAATTGCTGGCGAACTGTCTAACCAATACTGGCCTAAGGAGCTTATCCCGCCGCCGTGAGATGCGGAGTTGCCGGTAATCGTGTTGTTGGAGATAGTTGGCGAACTCCTGTCGCAAGATATCCCTCCACCGTTACCACATTCTGCCGAGTTGTCCGCTATCCTGTTGCACTGGATCGTCGGAGAGGCCTCGTACTGGCAAGATATGCCGCCGCCGTGAGATGCGGAGTTGCCGGTAATCGTGTTATTGGAGATAGTTGGCGAACTCCTGTCGCAAGATATCCCACCACCATCGGTATCAGCCATGTTGTTTGTGATCGTGTTATCTAAAATGGTCGGCGAACACATATAGCAGGATATGCCACCGCCATAATCCGCCGAGTTGTCGGTAATCGTGTTGTCCTGGATTGTCGGCGAACTCTCACGCCCAGTGCAGAATATCCCGCCGCCTTGCCAATCCGCCGAGTTGTGAAAGATCGCGTTATCGCGAATGGTCGGTGAGCTGTCATAGCAGTATATCCCCCCGCCGCTGTTGCCCGAGTTATTCTCAATCGTGTTCTCTAAGATCCTCGGTGAACCACCCAGACAGGATATCCCACCGTCGTCCCAGTTGTCCATGATCGAGTTTCTCTGGATTAGAGCGCTCCCATCATAACAGCGAATCCCACCGCCCCAGTTACCGATGATCGTGTTGTCATGGATCGTAGAAGAGCTATCATAACAGCAAATTCCGCCGCCCGAGTTACCCATGATCGCGTTGTCATGGATCATAGGAGAACCATCAAAGCAGTATATCCCAGCGCCCAATTCTGCAGAATTGTCCTGGATCATGTTATCCCGGATCGTTGGCGAGCTGTTGTCACAGAATATAGCACCGCCATGTCCGTCGTCCTGTTTGAAACCGTCTGCATTACCTCCCATTATCGTGAATCCAGCAATAAAGAGGCCGTCCACACTCTGACAGGTGATGACATGATAGGCGCCGCCTTCAGCATCGAGCCTGGTAGTGTCCGCCCCCTCGCCGACGAGCGAGACCCAGTTTTTCATGTTCAGCGGGAAGCACTCTCCGGTCAATGAGGTTGAGTAGGTTCCGGCTGCGACATTCACTGTCACAGGCTTCTCCTGAGCGCCATGAACGCAGCCAAGCGCATGCGCTATCGTCCTGAAAGGCGAGATCTCGGACCCGGTGGAATCATCACCCAGTTGCGCATCGACATACACCGCCTCAAAAGGGCTGGGCAGAATCGTGAGCTCAGCGAATGCGCGCTCCGAGCGTTGATGCTCATCATCCCAGGCAAGAAGCGAAATCGTATGCGTCCCTAGTGTGAGGTGCGCAGCATGAAGAACAATGAAAGCCTGTTCATGGCTGAGGGGACCATCCAGGTTGGACCTCCATTCATATCCTGTGATCCCACCATCGTCTGTCCCGTGACCGATGAACTCGACTGTGTCCACCCCTTGTGTAGCGCGAGTAGGTGATATCGAATCGATATGTACCACAGGGCGTTGACTTGTAGGAATCCGGTAGTGCACCCCCATGTCCACGGTCCAGGCGTCCGGTGTCCCGTCCGCCTGCGTCGTCATGCGCGAGAGGCCGGCCTCTGCCGCAGGCCTGCTGCCAGCATCGATGCAAGGGCTTTGTGCGTTGAGGTAGTAATCGCCGAAGGGCCCAGAGACGAACAGCGGGTCGGCGTGGATGTTGCCCTGGCCCTCGTCAGGGTCCCGGACGCAGCAATATGTGGCCGTGCAGTTCTCAAGGTCGTCCCCGTTGTTCCAGATAATAGAGTCCGTTATGTGGGATCCACCGTAATCCGGACTGTAGATTCCGCCGCCGAGGCCCCCCGCAACATTGCCTGAAATGGTGTTGTTGTTGAACATGATCACATACTCACACCAAATCCCGCCGCCATCAGCCTCGGCTGTATTCTCCGCGATCGTGTTGTTCGAGACCGTCTCCGCAAAGTCGCAGCAGATGCCTCCCCCGTCACGCCGGGACCAGTTGCCTACGATTTGATTATTCATTACGCAAGGGCTCATCCACCACGAGGCTATCCCCCCACCGCCGCTCTCGGCCCAGTTGCCGGAAATGGTATTGTCCAAGATCCAGACCTCCCAGTCCGACCAACAGAATATCCCTCCCCCCCATGAGGATAAGTTATCAGTGATCGAGTTCCCCGAGATTGACATCCCAGCAAGGTAGGAACCTACTCCTCCTCCATCACTGGCCGAGTTATTTCTGATCGTGTTGCCCAGTATCTGCGCCCAGCTTGTGAACTCACAGTTTATGCCCCCTCCGTCGCAGTAAGCCCGGTTACCCTCAATCCTGTTGTTCTGGACGGTTGGATAACCGTAGGAGCAGTATATACCGCCTCCCCCGTGGCCGCCATAGGCATAATTGCCTGATATGATGTTATCTGAGATCGTCGCCCAGCCACCATCGCAATATATACCGCCGCCACTAGATGCGGAGTTGCCAGTGATCGTGTTACGTTTGATCGTGGTCGAACCGCCCTCACAGTATATCCCTCCACCCCAATGAGCGTCGCCGCCGGTTATAGTGAATGCCTCGATGATGGAATCATCCGCCTCGAAACAGTAGATCACAGAAGTGGAAGCCCCCTGCGCATCCAGAACGGTCACGTCCGGACCGTCGCCGACGAGCGAGACCCAGCTCTTCATGTTCAGCGGGAACGTCTCGCCGTTTGTGGAGGCAGAATATACGCCGCCCGCGACGTGGATGGTTGCAGGTGAGGCGGGCGAGACCATAATAGAGTTCAGGGCATGCGTAATCGTCTTCCAGGGCAGGTCTGGAGAGCCATCATACCACTCATAATTCTCGCCCCGTGCGGCGTTCACATAGTAATCCACGCCCGCAACGGAGAAGACCGTGAATGGAGCAAAACTCGCCTCGCAGGCCCAGTTGAACGTGCCAGGCTCGGTCAGGACAGCGGCGAAGGAATAGCCGCCCGGGTCGCTTATCGGCGGCATTCCGGAGGGCAGATCGAACGAGAAGAAAGGCTTCTGGTTCATGGTGAAGCCCGCCGGCACGTAGATGCCCTCGATCCACGGGTTGATCGCCTCTGACCACCAGACGATCCCGCCCACTGTCCAGAGCTCACCATCGGGCGTCAGCAGGCCAATATAGACATCGACGGACATCCCCTCGCCCTCATTGTTGCCCGCCAGACTCACCTCAATCGTATCCCCCGCCTTATAGCTCTCGCTGTCGGTTGCGATAAATACCTGAGGCGCCGCTGCCGCCACCGCCGGCAGGATTGCCAAGACCATAATGGCGACGATAATCAACCCGAAAACACGTATCTTCATGTCGATACCCTCCATACAAGAGACAAGATCACCATTCAGCCGACAGGCGCTATTGAAACGAGTTTTTCCCGAATCGTCAAGCTCTCGCACAGTTATGTCTAACATGTGCCTCGCGCCCTCGCCGCGACTGCTCCTTCCCTTTCCAACAGCGCCCGAACCGCATCAAGCGTGCGGCAAGCGGCACCCCTACGCGATTGCGGGCGGGTCTGAGACCTCGCCCCTACGACACGTTTTGGGCAGGCTAGAAGAGGCTGTCCAATAAGTCAGGACGTGAAGGTTTTGCTATGCTCCCGCACGAAAATAATACAGGAAATCAGACAAGTTGTCAAGATCAAGGGGTGCCGTGGTCAGCCGGGCCTGGTGTCCCAAATATGGCTATAGAACGACATCGACGTCGTGTAGGGGCGGTTCACGAACCGCCCTTAAGGTGCCCGATCGGATTAGACCAGGGCGATTCGTGAATCGCCCCTACACAGACAAAACGGACTTATTGGACAGCCTCAGAAAGCCCGCCACACACTGCCAGCCACCAACTTGCAGGGAGTAACTGAGGACTTCCGGTCGGCGTGGGTGTTGTTGACTTGCGGGGCATTGAGGTGGCAACATTGCTCAAGTTGAAACCAAGAGGTCTTTTGGATGAGCGGTGAAGAGCAAGAATTAAGTAACCCCACGGATTCTGGCGTGCAGTCTGAGAGGACGGAGCCTTCGATACCGACGGAGGTTCCGGTAGTTCCGGTTCGGGACATTGTCGTACATCCATATATGGTAATTCCGCTCTTCATTTCCAGGCAGTTATCAGTTAGCGCAGTTGACGCGTCGCTCGCGAACAAGCGCTTCATTCTGATAGTAACGCAGAAGGACGAGAGCATAGAGGAACCGAAGCCTGAGGACGTCTATAACGTTGGAGCCGTATGCCTCATCATCAGGATGTTCAAGCTGCCCGATGGTCGCGTCCGGCTGTGGGCGCAGGGAGTTGACCGGGCGAGGATCAAGAGGTTTGTAGCGACTAGCCCGTATTGGAGAGCGGAGATCGAGCGGTTTGCGGTGCCCAAGGAGGTCAAGGACCCACTCTTGGCCGAGGCGTTGATACGAAGCACGAAGGAGAAGCTGGAGAGGAGCGTGTCGCTAGGCAAGGCCATGGCACCCGAGGCGGCGGTGGTAGCGATGAACAGCGGCGACCCTGGCCAGCTTGCGGATATGGTTGCGGGGAGCATTTCGATCAAGGTTCCCGATGCTCAGAAAGTGCTTGAGATGGCCGATCCTATCGAGCGCCTTCGGTTCGTAAACTCGCTGTTTGCCAAGGAAATGGAGATAATCGAGATTCAGGAGAAGATCCGGTCGGAGGCGCAGCAGGGGATCGAGAAGGACCAGCAGGAGTATCTCTTAAGGCAGCAGATGAAGGCGATACGCGAGAAGTTGGGCGACGCCGACTCGATTTCTGGCGAGGTGCTAGAGCTACGAAAAACACTTGCTGAGACCGGAATGCCGGACGAGTCGCGCAAGGCTTGTGAGACGCAGATCAACAGGCTGGAGATGACGAACACGGAGTCGGCGGAGTCGACGGTAATCAGGACCTATATTGATTGGCTTCTGAACCTTCCTTGGGAGGTAGAGACGAGCGATAACCTCGACTTGGCTGTTGCGCAAGGGATACTCGATGAGGACCATTACGATCTGGATGAGGTCAAGGAGCGCGTGCTGGAGTTTCTTGCTGTGAGGAAGCTGACGAAGGCAAACAAGGGCCCGATTCTGTGTTTCGTTGGGCCGCCTGGGACAGGAAAGACGTCGCTGGGCCGGTCGATAGCCAGGGCGCTCGGTCGCAAGTTCGTTCGCATCTCGCTCGGCGGTGTTCGGGACGAGGCGGAGGTCCGGGGCCACCGCCGGACCTATGTCGGTGCGCTTCCGGGACATATTCTACAGGAGCTTAGGAACGCCGGCTCGCGGAATCCCGTGTTCATGATGGATGAGGTGGACAAGATCGGCACGGATTTCAGAGGCGATCCGAGCTCGGCGCTGCTTGAGGTTCTTGACCCGGAGCAGAACTACTCGTTCAAGGACCACTATATTGAGATACCATTTGATCTGTCCAATGTGCTATTTATCTGCACTGCTAACGTTCTTGACACGATCCAGCCAGCGTTCAGGGACAGAATGGAGATTCTGAGATTATCTGGCTATACCGAGCACGACAAGATCAGCATCGCTCGAAAGTTCCTCATCCCGAAGCAGTTGAAAGAGAACGGCCTGCTTGATGCCCAGCTTAGGATAACAACGCCTGCGCTTCGGCACATAGTCCTTCAATACACGCGAGAGGCGGGGCTGAGGAATCTGGAGCGCCACATCTCGCGCATCTGCCGCAAGGTAGCGAGGCGGATAGGAGGAGGAGAGACGGGGCAGTTCATGGTTAAGGTGCAGAACCTCGAGGGCTGGATCGGTGTGCCTTCATACATCGTGAGCCGCAGCCTCAAGCGTGATCAGGTGGGCGTAGCGTGTGCTCTTGCATGGACAGCGACAGGCGGGGACGTGCTGTTCATCGAGGTTGCGACGATGCCGGGCAGCGGTCAGCTGCTTCTGACGGGTCAGCTTGGGGACGTGATGAAGGAATCGGCACAGGCGGCGAGGAGCATTGCGCGCTCAAGAGCGGATGAGTTTGGCCTGCCGGCAGACTTCCACTCCAAGATGGACATCCATATTCATGTTCCAGCTGGCGCCATTCCGAAGGATGGCCCATCCGCGGGCGTTACGATCGCAGTTGCCGTAATCTCGGCGCTGACCAAAAAACCGGTCAGGGCGAACGTTGCGATGACCGGCGAGATCACGCTGCGGGGCAATATCCTTCCGATCGGCGGCTTGAAGGAGAAGGTCCTCGCTGCGCAGCGAGCGGGCATAACGGAGGTCCTGCTTCCGGCGGAGAATCAGAAAGAGTTTTCAGAGATAGAGGACAAGATCAAGGCGGGGCTTAAGTTTCATTTTGTGACCCACATTGAGGAGGCGCTTAACATGGCGTTTACAGATAGCCCGAGGTTCACGACCCCAAGTCCGAGGCCCGCGATGCCTTCTGATGGGTGAGGGTTTGATCGTGTTGACGCCTGCGTTGGCCTCGTGTTTTCGTATTTTTTGACTTTAGTTCCGCCAGTAGAGAAGACAGAAATGACAGCCCAGAACGATAGATTGATTGAGGCGATTGACAAGCTCAGGCGCAAGCGGAACGCCATAATCCTGGCCCACAATTATCAGCCAGCCGTCATTCAGGACATTGCGGACTTTGTCGGCGATTCGCTCGGACTATCACAGCAGGCGGCGGAGAGTGATTCGGAGGTCATAGTCTTCTGCGGCGTTGATTTCATGGCCGAGACTGCCGCCATACTCGCCCCGGACCGGCTCGTCCTCATCCCGGAGGAGCGCGCCTCATGCCCGATGGCGCACATGGCGACGGGGGCGGAGGTTCGCGCCATGAAACGGAAGCATCCGGGGAGCCTCGTCGTTACCTACGTGAACTCCACGGCTGAGGTGAAGGCTGAAAGCGATATATGCTGCACGTCGGCGAACGCCGTGTCCGTTCTAAGGTCACTGCCGATGTCTAAACCGATCATCTTCGTGCCCGACATGCACCTTGGCGAGTATGCAGGCAAGATGGCCGGTCGCGAGGTGATCCTGTGGGAGGGATTCTGCCCCGCGCACCACTATGTCAAGGCGGATGAGATTCAGAGGGCGAAGAATAAGCACCCACGCGCCCTCGTCATGACCCACCCAGAATGCCCGCTGGACGTCGTCGAGCTCTCTGACGCGGTGCTCTCAACCGCTGGGATGCTGAGGTTCGCCAGAGAATCGGACGCGGATGAGTTCATCGTCGCCACCGAGGTCGGCATGTTGCACCCGCTATCGAGGCAAAACCCTGGCAAACGCTTCTACTGCCCGTCCCCAGCGTTGCTCTGCCCTAACATGAAGATGACGACGCTGCAATCGATCAAGCGCTCGCTTGAGAAGGACACTTATCCCGTCTGGGTGCCGCCGGACGTCGCGGAGCGAGCCCGGCTCCCGATAGAGCGCATGCTCGCGGTGCCGAGGGACTAGTTGCTGGCGCACAGCCGGGATGGTCTCCTGTTGACAAAGCAGCGTCAAATCTGCTCAATAGGCTGTGTCAGTTTTGTGAAGAGCCGCTAGTAGCAAGGTTCGCATGTTGCAGGCTGGGTTGTGTGGTCGCGCCGCAGATTGCCGAACTCTGACGTCCCATAAGCTTGCCGGGACCTGGGCCCATCCGGCAGGATTTGGTCCGCACCGGAATCGCAGTCAGCTGTCTTTCATCTGTACACGCAGACCTATTCCACCAACTTCAGCCGTGAGTTAGGCCTGTAGTGACGCCCAACCTTCGCACAAGGCCGACCATTTACCATGACGACATCCGCCGTGTAGTGGAAGGTGCCCGTCAGCAATGAACTGCCAACGCCGTAAGCATCCACTGGGACGTTGCTCGCCTCAAATCGTGCTATCTTCTCAGCGGTGAAGCCGCCGCTGACGACGACCTTGACGTAGCTGAATCCCTCGGTGTCCAGGGCCGCCCTGACGTTCCGAACGAGGACCTCGTTGACCCCGGTCGGGGCGAAGTCGGACATTTGCGGCACGACCGACCGGTCAATCAGGGTCTCCGCAGTGTCGAGCCGAACGCCCCACAGCCGCTTGCCCAGCGCCTTGGCGACCTCGAGCGATGTCTTGACTGAGTCGTTATCGAAATCGACGAGGGAGATGACCCGCACGGGGTCAGGCATGAACTCGGCGAACTTCCGTGTTGCGATTACAGTATCGCCGTCGTATGCGGCAATGAGGCCGTGCGGGACCGTGCCGATGCCCTCCTGATCGAACCACATCCCCTGGGCATCTGTCGAGACCCCAGCCGCCCCTCCGATGTGCGCCGCATACCCATCGCCCGGCTGGTTCAAAAAATGGTCGAACCGAGCAGAGAAAAAGAGCAGCGGCTTGCCCCCGGCCGCCTCAACTGCCCGGTGGGTGTTCGTCGCGACCTTGGTCTGTCGAGCCAGAACGCCGAGATAAAGCGTCTCCAAGTGAGCAAACGAGGCGTAATCGCCCTCAATTGTCATCACGGTCTCGTAAGGTCCAGCCGCTTCGCCGTCGCGAAGAGACATCATCGTGATACTGTCCGGCCTGTCCGCACAACGCTTGATGATGCCGATCGCCTCGTCCGTCCCACAGACAATAGCGTTGCCCTTCTGGGAAACTTGCATCAGAACCTTTGGGTGGCGATCGTCTCTCTTCAGTATGTCGCGCGTCCGGACAAAGTATTTGTCCGTATAGTGCCCCGCGCGAATACTCTCTTCAGATATGTTAAAAATGCTGGGGTCGAGCCGCTTCTTGGTTGCCATTAGTTGCTACCTAGATGGCAAACCGTTCTCCTCTTTGAAGCTGTTCACGGCCTCGGAAATCGTCGGATGTATCTGGAATATGCTCGACAGCCGGGTGATTCTGAATACGTCCATCACCATATCGTTTAGCCCCGAGAGCCTCAGGTCTCCGCCACGGCTATTGGCTGATTTTAACGTGGAGACCAAAATGCCCAAAGCGCTGCTGTCAAGGTAGCTTACCCGAGAGAGGTCGGCCGCGATCTTTGGCTCGTTCTTTACCACAAGCGACTCCAGAGCCTCCTGAAGCTTGCGGCTCTCCGAGTGCTCCACCCGCCCCGAGATCGTTACTACTCTCGTGCCATCCAGTTCGGATACGTCTATGTGCATCGTGTCAGTGCCCCAAACAATTCTGCCGTTAGTTTTCTCATACTCTAATGATTGACCTGACGTCATAACCCCTGAGCTTGTTACGCCCAGCCAAGAAAGTCAGCTCTATCAAGAACCTGATCCCCACTACCTTGCCACCTAGCCCCTCGACCAGCCGTGCAGTAGCGGCGAGAGTGCCACCAGTAGCCAGCAGGTCATCGATCAGAACAAGCCTCATGCCCGGCCTGACGGCATCCTTGTGTATCTCAAGCGTATCAGTTCCATACTCGAGCGCGTAGGACTCAGAAACAGTCGCAGCGGGAAGCTTCCCCGGCTTGCGCACAATCAAAAGCCCACAGCCCAACTTGTAAGACGCAGCGGCAGCAAAGATGAACCCCCGCGCCTCAACCCCGACGACCGCATCGACGTTATCAGAGGTTAGCCCCTCGACAGTCCTGTCAACCGCCTCCCTAAAGGCCTGACCGTTCGCCAGAATAGGCGTTATGTCCTTGAATACTATCCCTGGCTTAGGGAAATCAGGAACATCTCGCAACAGTTCATTCAAATCCATAATAACTTCCTTGGTATAACACGCACTCAACGTCAAAGAACCTGCAAGCTTTGCACCAGCAGGCAGGAGACTACACACTCATCTAAATATCGAACAGAATCGAGAACTCTTTATACTTCCCAGTGTAGGATGCTTGCAGCACTTGCATCGACTTGACACGTGCCCCAACCGGACCTCGCCTCAGCAGCCCGAGAAAGTTATCCAGGGCCCCCTGGTCGCCCTCGGCGTAAACCTGGACGCGCCCATCCCTCAGGTTACGGACATACCCCTGAACTTCGCATTCCTGCGACTTCGCGTATGCGTAGTGCCGAAACCCAATGCCCTGAACAAACCCCTCGATATATACCTTCGCAGCTACCTTCGCCATTTGCAGCCTCCTGCTCCGTTGTCCCCTGCCAATCTATGGTCGCCGAACTCTGCAACGAAACATCTTAAGAGCTGACCTCCTTGAGTCTTTCACTAAGCTCCGAAACCTCACTTAGCTCCTCGACCGCGCCCGAGACATGCCACTTAGTCCTTAGTGCAAAAGCTCTCCTATGGAACTGAAGAGCATACGCGATCTCAGACAAGGTGCCATAACTGCCGTCAATTGCAACAACGATATCGCCCGCAAGCACCACGATCATGTTCCTTGCCAGACCAATCCCGGTCGGGATCACGATGTCAACGTAGGGATTGGCGTCGCTCTTCTCTGTGCTCGGAATGATTCCTATCGTCGTCCCTCCAACAGATTTGGCCCCCTTGCAGGCGTGCTCCATCACCCCGGTAAGCCCACCGCACACCAGAACATGGCCGTTTTCTGCGATCACCTTGCCAACCTCGAAGGCGACCAATCCAATCTCCTTTGAACATCGATGCCCACCGATCACACTTACAATCATGACCGCTCCAAGTAAGTTCCTAAAAAACGCTCCCGCGCTCGCCCAGTGTCGAATCGAAGGTCAGCCTGTCTTTTACCACAGATCAGCGCTCTGATGCAAAGAGCTATGCCTCAAGACTACATAAGCGCGTGGACCGGCCCAGGCGCTCACCTGATGGACGGTCAAAGGAGGTCAGGATGCTCGGAGATGGTCAGAGAATGCTGCCAGCAACCACTGCTGACCACCCCTCAGATATTTATAGCTCGCCGAGGTGATAGAGAACGAGGGTAAGTGCGACGATAGGTGCGGTCTCGGCCCGGAGTATGCGGCTGCCCACCATGACCGCAGCGAAGCCATGTTCAATGGCGGCTCTTCGCTCGACGGGAGCGAGGCCCGCTCCGGGGCCAATCAGCAGATACACGGCCTGGGACTGTGAGAGGCATGAGAGAAGCTCCGGCAAGACTTGGCGGGCTGACTTTGCTTTAGTGTCCGCTGTAAACAAGAGCCTGATGTCGTTGTCAGTCGGCGTTTTGATAGCCTGCATCAGCGGCAAGACTGGCTCTATGACAGGAAAATGCGCACGCCCACATTGCAGCGCCGACGACTTGGCAATCCGCCGCCATCTTTCGACCTTCTTGTTGAACCGGCTTTCATCCCCGTGGAACTTCGACTTCTCAGAAACGACCGGAACAATTCCCCAGACGCCGAGCTGGGTTGCTCTGTCAATAACCTGCTCCATCTTGCCGCTGGAGAGACAGCACTGTATTAGGACGATTTTGCTGCGGCTTTCAGGGCTCTGAGGCTGCGTGGTCCGCAGCACCTCGCACACAAGAGCATCAGGGCTGGACTGCTTCAATTGGAGAAGATAGTCGGTGCCAAGCCCATCAGTCCCGACTAGCCTATCGCCGGGCTTGACGCGAAGGACAGTTCTTATGTGATGCGACTCGGCGCCGACAATTACGGCTTTGCCGTCGGCAATCATCGAGCGGTCAACGAAGATTCGATGAAGTCTCATTTTTATTAAGCAGCAGCCTACGACGAATTAGCATTGGGCAAGGCTCGTCTGGCCTGTGCGTAGGCACAATCAGGCATGAGTATGTTCTCCTATTTACTTATTATGATGGGATAATAGAGGAACTTAGTCAAGGAGTCCTGCTGGCCCCGATAATCAGATTGATCGTTTTTGAAGTTGAGCTCTGAAGCTGGCTGGCACATAGGCAGGGGAGTTCATGTCGAAAGCCGAGTTGCTGCTTCTTTCAGTTAACGGGTGCGAACGAGGGGTGCAGGCTGTAATCCCCGGCAGGGGATACCGTGGGTAGCCGTGCGTGCAACGCAACGGGGAGGTTAGAAAGGGGGGGATTGTGGCGCTATTCGCTCCGTCAGGCTACGCCTGCGGCTACCCACGGTCTGCCCTTCGGGCACGAGCTTCTGCCCTCCATCCGCGAGGCAGCCGCGACGTTTCCCGCTCCAATCAGATTATCGGGGCTGGCCATGGAGCATGTCAGAATCAGGTCGGCAAACGGAGCTAGCTCCTTTGGTGTCGGGCCTTAGGAGACGACAGGAAGGCGGTCTTTTCGCGTAGCCCGATGGCACGCAGGATGTTGACAAGCGGCTAAAGATTGCCGTAGTTTCGTTCGAGAGAAACAACGGGCTGAATGATGCCCAGTGTTGTTTCTGACTTTGCTGCATTTCAATATTAGACTTACGGTCCGGCTGGTGATGATGGAGCAGGACAAAGAGCTAGTGTTTTCGGTGGGTAGTAGCGCTCTGATGCGGGAGTTTCTGGAGCGGTCACTATCGTCCCCAAATCGCACGGTGGTAAGCTTTCGTAGCCTGGAGGAGGGTACTCGAGCGACTGCCAGAGGAGCTGTTGACCTAATCATGTATTGCGTAGATGGCTTGAAAAGCCCATCTGACAAGCGTTGTCTGGAGCTCTGGGGGGAGAGGCAAATCCCCGTCATCGTTCTAAGCGCGATGGACGGAATCGAGAATAAGATTAGTTGGTTGAAGCGCGGCGTGGTCGATTACGTGGTCAAGCCATTTGAGATCGAGGACCTCTCGGCCAGGGTCGATGTCCAAATGCGGCAGATAAGAGGTTACAAAGACCTGTTGTCTGCCAATGAGAAGCTTTCGCACGAGGTCAAGAAGATGGAGCGGCTTGCCATCGTTGACGGATTGACGCGGCTTTACAACCATCGCTACTTCCAGGAACGCTTGCGAGCGGAGTTCCAGCGAGCGAGGCGCTACATGGCGCCGTTGAGCCTGATCCTGCTGGACATAGACGATTTCAAGGACGTGAACGATCTCCACGGTCATCAGGTTGGCGACGCGGTGCTTGCTGCTTTGTCGAGAGCTCTGAAGCAGGAGATGAGAGCATCTGACCTGCCGGCGAGGTACGGTGGGGAGGAGATAGCAGTGATCCTTCCCGAGACGGACAGAATGAGCGCTCGTGCGATTGCAGAGCGGCTCCGGGAGAGGATAGAGGGGCTACGCTTCGCTGGTCGCGGCAATGTTTGTTTCTCAATAACTGCAAGTTTTGGGGTCACATCCTTGGACAATAAGATGGGAAGCTCAGCGGAACTCGTCGAGACAGCAGACGACAGCCTATACGTCGCTAAAGCTTCCGGGAAGAACCGGACAGCGGTTTTTGATCGGTGATCGAGCTGGATTACTGAAAGGTCTCACGAAAAGAATGGTTCAGCCGGACGTAGCCTTTCACCTGACGAAGGGGCTTTTGGACGATGTCTTCGATGGCATTCTGATTCTGGACGAGGCTGGGCGAGTGCTATTTGCCAACTCCTTTGCGAAGTCGAAGTTGTGGAGCGGTGCGATCGATGTTTCGGAACGGTCAATAGGGGAGTTGTTTCCGGCGCCTGCGGAGATGAGCTGGGAGGAAGCCTGGCACCTTCTTTGCGAGCGGAGGCAGAAGGTTGAGTTGAACTTTCTTTCGTTGGAGCGCCTGAACACGAAGGAGATACTGTTCTTCGATGCGGTGCTTGTTCCTCGCCTTGGGATGGACGGGGATTTGCAGGGGGCAGTTTGCCTTCTGCACTTCGCCTCTCCCGCGGAGAAGCTTGCAATGGAGGTGGAATCAGCGAAGGAGACGATAGAGAAACAGCTTAGGCAGCTTGAGGACTTCACGGCGATCGGGGACGAGATCGTTGGCGAGACTGATCTGCACCACGTCTTGAAGAAAGTTGCTGAGGCGATTCGTGAGCACTCTAACTTCCGTCGAGTCGTGGTTTCAAGATTCTCTGACAAGCAGGGCAAGCGTGAGATCGCGTGTTCAGGGGTCTCTAAGGAGGAGGAGAGTTTTCTTAGGTCGAAGAGGTGGTCTCCAAGGATCAACAAGGAGGTGTTCTGCGAGCGCTTCAGGATTGGCCACTGCTCTTATTACATTCCTCACGGTCAGACCGACACGATACGCATCTACGGTGTTCAGAGCAAGATTCCTGTCAACGAAATGAAGGACTGGCATCCTAACGACAGCCTGCTAATACCATTGCGCGGGAGTGGTCACAAGCTGATCGGAGTGATCTCGGTCGATGACCCCAAAGATGGAAGAGTGCCAACTGGGGATGCGCTCAGGCCGCTGGAGCTTTTCGCAACCCAAGCCGCTAGAGCCATAGAGGAAGCTACCCTCAAACAGGAGCTGGTGGAGACAAAAGACAGCCTGAGGCACCTGATAGACAGCACCCCCGAAGCGATCATGGCAACTGATGCACACGGCGTCATAACCTTCTACAGCGACGGCGCGGAGCGCATGTTTGGCTACCAGCCTCGGGAGATAGTGGGGAGGCGTCTTTCGGAGTTTTACTCCGACGATCCCGAGGAAGGGCGGGCAAGGGCCCGTAAGATAATGAATGACCTGTTGAACAGCCCGACTGAGACGATAACCAGCAGGATACTTGAGTTCTCGAAGAAGGATGGTGGGCGAGTGCCGATCATGATCTCCGCCGGGATGCTTCGAGATGAGAACGGCGATGTTATGGGGACAATCGGTGCTGCAAGGGACATAAGCGAGGACATAAAACTTCGCCAGCAAATCATGGAAAAGAACCGCAAGCTGGAGGCGAAAAACGCTGAATTGGAGGAGTTTGTTTACGTTGCCTCACACGATCTTCAGGCTCCGCTAGTGTCCATTCAAGGGTTTGGGAGCAAGCTGACGCGGGAGTACAAGGATGTGCTTGGGGAAGACGGGCTTCACTACTTGTCGCGACTGAACGCCAATGTGTCGCGTATGTCTCTGTTGCTGAAGAGCTTGCTGGACCTTTCCAGGGCGACCACCAAAACGCTCCAAAAAGACCCCTGTGACCTCTCTAGCATATTAGATGACGTGCTTGGGGATTATTCGGAGCAGGTGGCGGAGCTGAACGCTGAAATCAGGAGACCTTCTGTGCTTCCTGTTGTCTTATGTGATGGGATCCAGATCGCGCAAGTCCTGTCCAATCTGATCAGCAATGCGTTGAGATACAGATCGGAGAACAGGCGGCCGGTTGTCGAGATAGGTTGTGAAGACAACAAAGCCTCCGATGCCGTCTGCATATATGTAAACGACAATGGGATTGGCATATCTGAGTCCGAGGTTCCCGAAGTCTTCCGTCCATTCAAGCGACTTAGACACAGGGCAACTGACGGCATCGGGATTGGTCTAACCATTGCACAGCGGATTATAGAGCGACATGACGGCAGGATCTGGGCGGAGTCCAATCTTGACGGCGGGACTAAGTTCTGTTTCGAGCTTCCAAAATAAGGGATGTAGTAGATAGAAATGCCTACAAGAACAATAGAGCTGAGTTCTGGCGAGAACACGGGGGCACGGCTGATCGACCTGATCCTGATGATTGAGGATGAGCGTGACCATGCGGAGCTTGTTATCGACGCGCTCAAGGAGGTCGGCAATATCAGGAAGGTTGTTCTAATAGAGAACGGCAATACGGCTCTGGACTACGTGTTCAGAAGGGGTGTTTTCCGGGAAAAGTCGCTTTCACCAAGGCCCGCGCTTATCCTTTTGGACATCAATCTGCCGGGCAAGAACGGGCTCGAGGTACTAAGACTTATTCGAGCGGAGAAACGATTTTCCACCATTCCGATAATTATTCTGACCACATCGCCGAGCGTGGAGACCGTCAAGAAGACCGCGGACCTGGGAGCCAACGACTACGTGATCAAGCCGGCAGATTTCGGCGAGTTCTTGACCCGGATAACGGGTCTGGGTAAATACTGGTCAATGGTTAGCGAGTTGCCAATGCAAAAGGGGATTGGGCAATGAGTGGTGAGTCAGAGGAAAGGATCCTCATAGTTGACGATGACATAGACCACAACGACCTTCAGAAAGATGCGATTCTGAGTTCTTTCGATAGCTGCACTGTCCTTCAGGCGCACGATCCGGATGAATGCCTCGAGGCGGTTGCGAAATCCGAGTTGGACCTGATCGTGCTGGACTACACGCTTCCGGGAATGGACGGGCTCACATTGATGGAGCAAGTTCACGAGCTAAACCCTGATATACCTGTTCTCATGGTGACTGGGCACGGGGACGAGAACGTCGCAGTCGAGGCGATGAAGCAAGGCGCCTATGACTATTTGGTGAAGACCCCGGACATGCAGTTCTTGGAGGCGCTTCCCTTGATGGTCAAAAGAACGCTCCTGGAACATCGGGTGCGCCTCGAGAAGATGGAGCTTGAGGAACAGGTGCGTCAGACAAAGGACTATCTGGAGAAGATCATCGAAAACGCCGGCGAGGCGATCCTAGTTCTGGACTCGTCTGGGAATGTAGTCTCCATCAATCAGGCTGGACAGGAGATGTTTGACAAGAAAGGCACTAGCCTTTTCTCGAGCAGCATCTATGTTCTTGCCAAGAGTGAGGAGGACAGGGGGCACCTGAAGCAGGCGCTCGATTCGGATCGCGCAAAAGCAAATAGGATTGACCTAAAGATGCTCGGCCCGGCTGAGAGGACACTAGATGTCTCTGTCTGCATATCTTGGATCGAGGTAAACGCAGATGCCCGCGCGGTCCTCATAATGCGAGACATGACACAGCTGCTTGACATGCAGCGTCAGCTTATTGAGAGAGAGAAACTTGCGGCTATTGGCGAGTTAGTGGGCAGTGTGGGGCACGAGCTCAACAACAAGTTGGGGCCGATACTTGGCTATGCCGAGTTGATGCAGCGCAGTGTGAAGGATGAGAAGACAAGGCAGCGTCTTCGGGTGATTGAGGACTCAGCACTGAAGGCTAAAGGGATAATTGAGGCGTTGTTGGGATTTTCGAGGCATAGAAAGGCTTTGAGGAGTTATTTTGATTTGAATAAGGTTCTTCATGATGCCCTTTCCCTGATGGAGTTTCAGCTGAAGAAAAACAAGGTCAAGGTGGATTTGCAGTTTGCTGAGGACCTGCCAGACGTCTTCGCCGATAGTGTTCAGGTTCAGCAGGTATTTGTCAATCTTTTGAAGAACGCCTATCAAGCGGTCCAACACTTGGATGACAAGCGGATCTTGGTTAGGACTGCAAGAGAGGGTAGCTCGCTTATGTTTTCCGTTTGCGACAATGGTGTGGGCATTTCCGAGTTCAATCTTGACAGAGTGTTCAAGCCATTTTTTAGGACTGGCGAATTCGGGAATGGGGCCGGTCTCGGCTTGAGCGTGGCGTATGGGATTGTCAAGGAACACAACGGTGATATCGCTCTGAGCAGCACTGAAAAGGGCGGAACGGAGGTAGTCGTCCGGCTGCCGATGCACAATGGCTCAGACCGTTCTCCTCAAGACAGAGCACCGAGGTTGGCATGATGACCTCTGCGAGCCATCACGTAAACGAAATCAAGCTAGTGCTGAAGCGCATATCGGAACTCCCGACGCCGCCGGCAGCGTTATATAAAATGCTGGACGCCCTCTCAAACCCGAAGCTTTCAATGGCAAGAATCTCGAAGACCGTCTTGGAGGACCCCGCCCTGTCCAGCAAGATGCTAAAGCTGGCCAATTCGCCTTACTACGGTTTTCAGAAAGAGGTCAAGAGCGTTGAGCATGCGATGGTTCTTCTCGGGGTTGAAACGGTCAAGGCGCTCGCGCTAGGGGTCTCGATATTCAATACTTTTCACGATTATAGCGACTTAAGAGGCATGAACAAAGCAGGCCTTTGGACACATTTCTTGGCTGTCGGCTTTTGTGCGAACCAGATCGCGACAGCTGCGCAGATGACTGTCCCAGACGTTGCTTTCACGGCCGGCATCATCCACGACATTGGGAGGCTTGCTCTCCTCAGGCTGTTTCCGGCGGAGTCGGCTGCGATAATCGAGAGCATCAAGAATGGTGAGCTCTCGTTGCTTGAGGCCGAGAAGGAGACATTTGGCCTTGACCACCAAGAGGCTGGTGCGTTTCTGGCGGACTACTGGAGCTTGCCGGACGAGCTACACGACTGCATCGCTCTTCATCACGATGAGGCGGCGCTTGAGAAGGGCGGCATCACTGGGGCAATCTACCTAGCGGACAAGATATGCAAACGCCGTCAACTAGGTTGGACTGGAGAGGTAATAACTCCCGAAGTGAGTTCTGATGAGCTTGCCGAGCTGCGCATCAGCCCCGAACAGCTCGCGGAGATTCAGAAGCGCCTCACGGAAAAGGAGCCGTACATGCAAGAGTTTTTTAAGACTATTTGGTAGGGTGGAGCTGTACTCGAGGAAGAACAGATTTGTGACATAATGCGGCCATGAATAAAGAAAGTAAAGTCCACAGCATTTTTTCTGACGAGAATGCTAGCCTCGAGAGCGACATTTTCGGGCTTGTGGATGCACTCGAGCGCATTTTGCAGCGCAGAGCGTTTGATGAGACGCTTCCTGAGTGCGGCACTCAGTTGGGGCGCCGGCTCAAGTCTGTGCTTTCAGATATGTCTGCGCTGCTGCGCGACCATTCCATCAAGATGATCGGCCTGGTCGAGGCGCTTGCTGGGGCGAACAGGCTTTATTCGGAGAAGATCGAGGAGCTATCATCGATGCGTAAGGTCTCAGATGCTCTGAGTTCGACGTTGGACATAGGCGAGACCTCCAGGGTCGCCACGGAGGTGCTTGTAGAGGAAACGGGCGCCGAGAGATGCTATCTCTTTCTTGTTGATGAGCGGACAGGTATGCCCGTTCTTCGCGCTATGAAAAGAGGAAACGAAAGGGCAGCAACTTTCTTCTCGGAGGACGCGCCGGAAATCGACGCCACGATCCAGTATCTTGCTGCTCAGGCTGTGAGAACGTGCGAGCCAGTGCTTTCTGCCGGTGGGAAAGATGGGGAGGCCGGAGACCTTGGGCAAATCGTCTGTTTCCCGCTGATTGGGTCTGCTGGGAGCCGCGCTCCGGCCAGTGCGGGACGTGTTCTTGGGATACTCGCCAGCCAAATCGCAGCAGCGCTTGTTTACAGTCATCTTTATGCAAAGCTGGCAATAGCACAGAAGGTTCAGACGATCGTCGAGACGGCAATAACCGTCAACCACCAGATCAACAACCCGCTCTCGGTTGTCCTTTCGAGCGTGGGGATGCTGAGGCGCCAGATCGCCCAGAATGACCTAAAGGATTTCGAATCGAGGCTTTCCGACATCGAGGACGCCGTATCGGACGTGCAGGGTGCGACGGAGAAGCTCGCCTCGATTATCTCGCCTGTTGTTGAGGAATATGCCAATGGGACGAGGATGATAAGTTTAACAGATTCTGACACTACTTCATCTCTTTCCCGCGTGGAGTTTCTCGAGAAGTATAAGAAGCTCTTGGAGCAGATGCGGAAGGACGCGGACGAGCGTTCATGCTACGAGCCGGAGCGGACCGAGAGTATTGCGCAGATTGGAGCCATTCTTGGGCGCACAATCGGCCTTTCTGACCCGGAACTAGATGACCTGAGGATGCTTTGCCTCTGGCATGACGTCGGCGTTACGGCGATCGACGACAAGATATTGCGCAAGCCCACAGAGCTAGACAGTGACGAGATGCGCAACATCAAGGAGCACCCCAAGATCAGCGAGCGCCTCCTTCAGCCGGTTCACGGAACGGGAGGGTTCGTGAAGCTTGTTCGGCACCACCATGAAGATGTAAACGGTGAGGGATACCCGGACAGGCTCAGCGGCGCACAGCTGCCGCTTACGTTGCGCATCCATCGCGTTGTCGAAGCCTACGTTGCGATGCGGTCTGACCGGCCTTTTAGACCTGCACTTAACTCCCAGCAAGCACGAAACGAATTGATGGAATACGCGGGCGTTCAGTTTGACTCTGATGTGGTTGAGAGGTTTCTCGCTCTGCTGCAAGAACAGCCCGCTCTTGATGATCTATGTTCACACAGGTTGTTTAGTAGCAACAGTGCTGAGGAGTAGCTGCGTTCCTGGCTCAGCCTTGGCCTGCGCTTGATCCAGACGGATTAGCCTGTCCAAAATGAGAGCTTCGCCTGGCTCTCAAGTCTGCTATATTACGTTGGTCGAGGGAGGCTCAAGTGCGTCGAGACGCGAGGGATTATATGTTTTTGGGCGTCAACCTCGGGACGAGTTTGAGCAACGAGCCGTGGCGTCGCCGAGGGACCGCTCGTAGGCGCTGGCTGAACGGAAAGATCGGTTATATAAGGAGAGTGGGACACTTAGGTCAAACAGTATGAATGAGGTGTTGGATCCCAATTTGACAGGGCTCTTACGAGGCAGTGTTCAGGGCTAGAGCGAATATCTTTGACCAGGCGACCTGTCGCCTGACAATGCTGATTCTTCTGCTAGGGCCAGTTTTCTTCAGTCTCTGGCCATTCTGGTCGCTTAATTACGGCAAGGAGCTCCTCTTACAGTTCCTCAGCGTCTTGCTCGTGTCTTTTTTTGCGGCTGGCTCAATCACCAGAAGCTCGATGCGCATCGACCTGGCGTCTCTGGGGAAGCCCATTAGACTGCCGCTAGTTCTGGTCCTCATAACCCTGGTGCTGGCTACGGTGCGAGGAGCCGCCCCCGTCGAGGCGAGGAGGACATTCTTCGACATTGTCTTGGGCATTGCGTTCATGCTTGTGCTGGCCGATTCCTTTAGAAAAGGAACGTTGAGGCCGAGGCAGGTTTTGCTCGTATTTCTGGTTACGGGCGTCCTGAACGCGGTGATGGTAATCGCTCAGTCGATAGGGTGGGACCCCATCTTCGTGGTCCCGCTCGAGGATGTGGGACAAGTGATGGTCTCCGGACGGCGGAAGGTGATGGGCTTTCTGGGCAATCCTGTGTTCGTTTCCGAATACATCTCTGCCTTGGTGCCGTTTGCGTTGGCCTTACTGCTCATCGCTAGATCGAAGATCAAGAAGATGCTCTTAGGACTTGTGCTGGGCCTCTTCGTCTTGGCGGTCTTGCTGACGATGACTAGGGCACCTGCTATCTCAATAGTCGTAGGGTTTGGCGTGTTCTTGGCGCTCCTAACGATCATAACGGGCAGGCGCCCCCGCCTTCGGAAAGAGAAGGTAACCGTTCAAATCGTGTTTCTCGTCGTCGCCCTAATGTATGCTTTGATCCTCACGAACTACGCTGATGTCCTAAACCGCTATTCCGAACAGGGCAGCCTCGAAAGAAGGCTCTCGATATGGTCAAACACAAAAGCCATGATCCAGCAATTGCCTATCTTGGGCCACGGCCTGGGTTCCTTCAAGTACCTGTATCTCGACTTTCAGACGCGGGAGAATCTCAAGAAAATACGCGCCGCACCCCCTCAAGAAGTTAGGACATCACCACGCGGCGGCCTTGTCCACGCTCATAACGAATACCTACAGATCGCGGCAGAAACCGGCGTCATAGGGGTATTCTCGTTCGTTTTTCTCGTCGTTTCTGTTTTTGGACTGGGGATCGCCACTTTGAGGAGGGCCTTGATTCGGGGCGTGGACAGCAAGACAAGGGACCAGTGTGTGCTAGGTGTCGCTGCGCTGACTTCGATAGCGACCATGCTCATTAATGCGCTGACTGCCTTTCCGTTCCATGTCGCCCCTACGGCCACGGTCGGCCTAACAGCCACGGCGATGTTGATGGGGCTTTCAATGAAGATGCGAACCTCGGCTTCACTGTCATCAGAACCAGCGCGGCGCCCCTCGGCCTCTGGCCGGGGCTTGCGAGTTGCCAGGCTAGTCGGAGTCGTTGCTGTTCTTGCCGCCGGGGTCTGGGTCTGCTTGGTGCCGGTGAAGGCTTTTGTCGTAGATTATCATGGTTACGTCGGGGACAGTCTTAGAAAGGCTGGCGCAACCGAGCGAGCTCTCGGCAGATATATGTTTGCTAGCGGTCTGGACCCTGTTGATGGTCGCCTTCTTTACAAGATAGGGCTCTGTTTCTCGACTATGGGAAAGTTTGAGCCCGCACAGGTGGCGTATGAGAGGTCTCGCCTCACCTACAACGTCCCTGTTTTATTGGTGTCGTCTTCGGAAAACAAACTGCGCTTAGGGCATGTGTTTGATGTGATACACGGTTTTGAGAGGGCTTTTGCATATACCAGAATGGATCGTTACCGCCAGCGGATTGCTGATATATACTGCGAGCTCGGTAAGGCGTTTACCCGGCAGAGCCGATTTGATATAGCACTGGGATGCCTGGAAGAGGCGCGAAGACTCGCTAAGACTGTGCGCGTTCTGAAGCTGACCGCTGATGTTCAGGAGCAACGCGGGACGCAGGCTGAGGCGGCTCGGACGATGACCGAGATTCTCAGGATGGACGAATTTGAGATCGAGACCGCGTTCAAACTTGCAGAGCATTATGAGAAGGAGAATGACCTTCTAAAGGCCCGCAAGTACCTCAAGATGGTAGCCAAGCTCGATCCTAACTTCGGAGGTGTAAAGGACCGTATCTCCTCGCTATCGCTCAACCTTTCGCAGAGGACAGACATGCCGGCCTGGGAGCGCAGCAAGGACCTGTATCTGATGGGGAAGCTTTCTCTTCAATTCGGGCAGTATGAGCAGGCATCTGAGATGTTTAAGAGAGTGAAACAGTTAACCACAAAGATGCCGCAGGCTAACTACTTTCTGGGCAGGTCCCTCGAGAAACGAGGCATGCTTGAACAAGCCCAGAGGGAGTATCGATACGCATTCTCACAGAACCAAAGTGACGCCAGGCCGCTCGTGAACTTGTTGGGTATCTTCACCGCTACCAATGACCAGAAAGGCATGCAGTGGGTTTGCCAGCAGGTCGATGCGTTCAAACCACAGTACGAGCTTGAGAAGTCTCTCGCTCCCCAAGGCGCAGCTTTGGTGATGCCGCGGAACCGCGTGAGTATTGCACACAAGACACTTCGAGGAGTGTCGATAGATGAGCTATCCGTCCGGTGGGAGGACAGGGCGGCGCTGACAATTGTTTGGGAGACGGCGCCGTTTACCGGCCCTGGTCAGGACACAGTTCGCCTACTGCATGCGGATGGGACCCAGATATTGGTTCGTGGGCGCCGGTTTCTTCTGTGCGAAGAAGTGAAGAACCTTATTAGGGGAAGGGAGGCTTTCAGAATGAGCGAGGGCGTGCCGCCACTGGCGGGGCCGGGTCCCAAACCAAGTCCGTGGCCTGGAGAAGAAACTGTCGCTCTGAGAACAAGCGACCGCATTACAACAGCCGTCAGTTACTCCGAAAGAGTGCCCGTTGATCCTCACAAGGGGTATCTGCTGTTTTACAGATTCTGGGCCTCGAAAACCGGTGCGTATGCCGGAAAGGAGTTCTACGATCAGAACGGCCGCAGGGTCTTTTTTAACAGAAACCGAACAAACGAGCGTGAGTGTGGTTGGGAATACTCCATCGACTACTTCACGCCGCCTGAACAGGCTAGGTACGTGTCTCTGTTTCTCGTAATGGAGGGCCCCTCGGCAGCCGCATGGTTCGATGAGATACTTCTAACCTCTATCCCCATGATTACCGACACTGGAATGCCCCGGGACACCTTCAATACCACGCAGTAGCGCCAGCTCGCGCAGATTGATCGCCCGCAGTGCAACGATACCGGCCCCGAACATTGCCAACCACACGGCCGCGAAGACAGGCCGGTTACTCCCCAGGCCTAGCACGAGCGCAATCCCTGCCGCTAACAAAGCCGAGGCGAGGGGCCGCAGCAGGAATGCTCGCAGTTTCCATCCAGAGAGATAACGACCCAAAAAATAAACCACCAAACCGAACAAGACAAGTTCTGTAACAACTGTGGACCACGCCGCGCCAAGGTAACCCCACCGGGGGATCGCAACCCAATTCAGCGCGATGTTCAGCGCCGCCCCTAGCATAAAGCAGTGTGCAAGCCTCGTTTGCCTACCGATCGTGATCAAGATGGTAGTCAGCACGAAGTTGCAGAAAATGGGCACCGCTGTCCAAATTAGGATCGAGAGCGCCTCGCTCGATTCTAAGCCGAAGTCCCGACCGAAGAGGGCGACGATTCGGGGCGCTGCAAGTGCGACCACCACGGAGACGGCGATCCCAAGCGTCAACAGCAAGGCCAACATCTGCTGTCCGGCCCGAACGAGCACTTCTTTAGATTCTTTAGCGAGCCGCGAGAACACCGGCAAGACGATCAACATCAGGATCGAGGGGATCAGAGCCGTAACCTCGAAGACACGGTAGGCGGCCGAATACCAACCCAGTTCAGTTTCTGACCGCATCCACCCCAGCATGACTTGATCTATCTTAAAATAAACGGCCGAGAAGAAGAGTGTGAGAGCCAGCGGAACCGCCTCTTTTAACAGCGATTTGCATAGAGCAAGCTTGATTCTGAAGACAGGACTGCCGAATCTTCTCCCCACCATCCACAGCGCCACAATGGCCGCGACGCCTGTCGCTACAGCGAAGGCCAGGCCAATCCCCTCTACGTTCATTCCCACCAGAACGAGAGCTATCCCCAGGAGGACAGCCCCCCCGCGCTGAATCACGTTCGTCACCGCGTCAAGGTCAAGCCTTTGATCAACGACGAAAAAGGCGTTGAACATCTCCATGAACGACAAGAGAACGCTATAAGCCGCAAAGAGATACGCCTCGGTGTATCCAACACCAGACCCTGCCCCCGCGCTTGCAGACGAATGTAGCAACCGAATGACAACCCATACTAGCCCGAACGTAACGCCCGACAGGAACGACTTCATAATGATGGACGCGCCGAGCAGCCGCCGCGCCTCGTTCCGCCTCGTCGCGATCTCCCTCAGCATCAGCGTCGAGAACCCGCAATCAGCAATGATGCCCAGAATACTGGTCAGGACAAGTAGAAAACTGTAACGGCCGAGGCCCTCCGCGCCCAGCTTCCTGGCCACGAATACCACAAAGCCTAGATTGACGAGCTTCTTGAACGCCTCAGTTCCGGTACGAAACGCCACGCTTTTGACGAGACCACCTATCGAGCGCATTGGCGTCTCAATGTCATCTTGTCGATTTCACAGGCTCCATACACTTAGTCCTTCAAAATCAGCCTGATGAGCCGACCGAAGTATGGCCTGTTGAACATGTAAAGGGCTGGTCTGCTTATCAGAAAACGCATAAAGAACTTCGGAACAGGCAGGTTAAAGAGGCTAATGACAAAGTTGAGATAGGTGCGCCGCTTGTGAAACTGCTGCTTGCGATATACCTGCGCCGTCCAATCGGATATGACCCCTTTAGTAAGGGCCAAATTGGCCAACTCGGTCCCAGGGAAGAGCGTTAGACTGAAGAACTGTATGTGATACGGTTTCTTAATTCTCAGGAAGAGACGTATCGTGTCAATCACATCCTCATCAGTTTCCAGAGGATTGTCCAAAATAATGTCGTAACGAGCTTGTATCCTCCCGGCGTATTGGGCAAGTGAGTCGGTCAGCCGAAGAACCTCCCTTTCCGTAAACGGTCTCTTGTAGAGCTTCCTAATCCGTTCGCTGCCCGTCTGAATCCCGACCTGAACGGCAACCATGCCCGCATCCACCATTAGCTCAAGTTTTCCGGGGGTTATTCCGAATGGAGTGCCGAGAGATAAGAATGGCAGAGCTACATCTTTCTTGTAGCATCGGCAAAAACTTTCAATCTGGGCCTCGTCAGTGTCAAAAAAGGAGTCGTCTGCTAGCACAAACATCTGCACGAATGGTAGCTCCTTTTTGACCCAGACTAGCTCCGCAATGAAATTCTCGATAGACCTTCGTCTCAAGAACCGCTGCCCCTTATAGATCTGACGAACCGAGCGATTGCAGCAGTAGGTGCAGTTGTACCGGCAGCCTCTTGTCATCATAGTGAGGTAGTAAGGTCTTCTTTGGCTTATTTCTCGCCCCGGAGCGCTTGACATCATTGTCTCCAGGACTTCGAGGTCAACCTGAACCAGATTGCCATTCAAGACAGTGTAGTCATCATCGAGGGAGTAATCAGGAAAAGGGATCTCGTCAAGATTCTCGATCAGCGCCCTTAACGGGTTTTGGACGAATTGGCCTGCCTTTTTGCAGCAAACGTTAGGCAGCTTTGAGGGATCATCGCCACCGGCTAACGCCCTGGCTAAGTCAACGATCGTCCCCTCACATTCGCCAACGCAGACGAAGTCCGCAATATCAGCGCACTCCCTTGGCATTAGCGTCGCATGGATTCCGCCCAACACCACTGTTACTCCAACCTGATCACGCAAGAACGCCGACAACTGAGCCACACGATCAAAGTAATTGGTCATGACCGAAATCCCAACGAAGAGCGAATCCTCGCAGATTTCAGCGATCTGCTTTAACAAATGGTCGGGATACAGCGAAAGCCCTGGAGGGATATCGCCCAGTTCCTTGTCAACCGACAGGAAGACTTTCCTTGTCTTGAACCCAGCCTCATTGAGGCAGCTCGACAAGATTCTCGGCCCCATCGACGAGATGTCCGAATATGGCGATATAATAACTGGGCGATTGCCCATAGCAGACCTCTTTCTTTCCCGATTTGGCCACCGAACGAGTCAACAAAGTAAAGCTATCCTGCCCCTGTGGGCTGGCTAGCTGCCGAAGAATATCACCGCTACGCCTGTGTAAGTCAACCTTGAATGAGCGAGGAGTTTTCGTAATCGGTCGATGTTGGCGCTTTGATGCTCGCGGGCTGGGGTTGGGCGAGGGGAGCTAGGAGCAGTGTCGTTGGCTAGATACCCCGCGTTTCACACGGGGCTACTCACATGGCCCCCCTTCAGGGGACTCAAGCAATAGCGACCAGAACTCAATCCCACTTCTTCCATGCCCTGAAGCCCACCATATAGCAACACACCCCGTCAACCAGCACACGAAAACACGAGAACTCCTGTGAATGAGCTAAGCAAGTTCTCGTGGGAACCTTGGTCTGTCCGGAGTGTCCAGCAATGAGGTACAAATGGGACTGGCAGTCCGATGAGAATACTGACTTGTCGAGGGCACGCAACTGATGTTCAGACATGGCCAGTTATTAGGGCTGCCACATTTTTCGAGGAATAATGTGATCACAGCTGTTGCTTTTTGTGAATCCGACGTCTAGATATGCGGCGGCGCTTTGGCAAGTGTCCAGAGCCCTAGCGATAAGAAACAAAAACTGAAGAGGTGTGGGATGATGAAGATGGGGCTGGAACCACCCAGCTACAACGTGAAGTATCACATCAACCAGAGTCAAGAGACACTCCGGGACCTCGCGATGAAGCACACGCCTGCAATCGTCAAGACGGCGTATGGCAGCCTCGACAAGATCACCCGGCTGAAGGCTCGTCAACAGGCGAAGACCTACATTATTGCGACTGAGAGCGATGCGGCCAAGTATTCCGGGCAGGTGATGAGCCGCGAGAGGACCGAGAAGTTTATCGAGCACCAGAGGCAGTTTATCGAGAGGAGCGGGCACTTGCTTCAGGTCGATGGCTATCAGGGCCTTGGGAAGCACGCCATCCCCGTCCAGTGGCTTTTCACGCTTGAGGCGGCCAATTTGGCTGCGATGCAGCAGATTCTTTCGTTTCCACGTTCTGGAGTGGAGAGCGAGGAACAGATGAGGAAGCCGCATCGGCCTTATTTCAGGGTCGTGATGACTCCGGGCTGCGACGCTCCCGGAATGGGCGGGAACATCGTGATGATAGTGGACCTCGAGAACTGGACCTCGTATGTGATCGGGTCTGACTATTTCGGGGAGAGCAAAAAAGGGATGCTGAGGATGCTGAACCACTACGTCTATCTTCAGGGCGGTATGGTGATGCACGCCGGCGGCAAGGAGATCACGGTTGGTAACGAGCGCATCGCGATGGGCATTCTGGGCCTTTCAGGGACTGGTAAGACGACGACAACGTTCAGCAAGCAGGGCGAGCTGACCAGGCCAATTCAGGACGACATGATTGCCATCTGGCCGGAGGGCGAGGTCTCGATAACGGAGAACGGCTGTTTCGCCAAGACGTGGGACCTTAATGAAAAGGCAGAACCGACCATCTATCACGGGACGGTCGATCCGTCTGCCTGGCTCGAGAACGTTTACTTCAACGAGGACGGAACGCTCGACTTCTCGAAGTTCGCTCTTGCGCCAGAGGACGTCAGGCGGCTCAAGAACACATTAATCGAGACGGGCGCCTCGGAGGAGAACGTCGGTAAGTACATTCGCGGCGAGATCAAGTATGATGACGTGGTTGATGAGAACGGCATCCCCGAGGACGGCTGGGACTTCGTTGTTTGGACACAAAACGGACGGTCGATAATCCCGATGCACGCTATCGAAAATGCGGCAGATATGACTGACCTCCCGCCTCTTCGCTCCCTAGGAATATTGAACAGGGACGAGGGGAAGGATGCCGCAATGCCGGGGATCGTTCGCTTCACCTCGCCGCTTCGTGCCGCTGCCTACTTCATGCTGGGCGAGACATCCAAGACATCGGCGGCAGGTAAGGAAAGGGGCAAGACACGTTCTCCGTTCACACAGCCGTTCTTTCCACTTGCCTTTGGGCTGATGCCGAGCCGCTTCGGAGAGCTGGTCAAGAAGTTGCCCGGGCTTACAACTTGGTTGATGAATACTGGATATGTCGGTGGCGATGAGAGAGACCGTCAGGCTGGCAAGGCCTTCAAGGTCATGATCAGGCACTCATCGGCAATGCTCGAGGCGATGGTCCGGGGTGACATCAAATGGAAGACAGACCCGGACTTCGGATACGAGATTGTCGATGTGGATGCCCCTGAGAACGCAAGGCTACTCGAGAAGGTTCCGGCGGAAATACTAAACCCGAAGCTCTTCTACGAGAAGAATGGGCGCCTCGATGAGTATAACGCCTGGGTCAAGCAAATGAAGGCAGACAGGGCGGAGTTCCTGAAGAAATACAACGTCCCCCAGGAAATCCAAGACCAACTGTAGAGCGCAAGACATTCAGGTAATGACTTTTAGCAGAGGGCGGGCGCTCAAGAGGGTGCCTGCCCTTTTTGCTGTGCGGGTTAGGGCATGGTTCGAGTAACTTGGTTTGGACACTCCTCAGTTGGGTTTCGAACTGACCGAGGCCTGTATCTCTGTGATCCGGCAGACGACAAGCGCCTCGTGAGCGAGATACCGCCGCTTGAGGCGCCCGCAAGAGCGATTTTCGTATCGCACGAGCACTGGGACCACTTTCACCCGGACACTATCGAGGCCGTTGCCGACTGTGGGACAATCGTCTATGGCCCAGAGCAGGTGATCAACTCACTGAAAGCGGACGAGCGGCTGGAGCACTTGCGCAGCAGACCGGTTGAGGCGGGCGAGATGCTCGACCTCGGAGATATCGCCTGTGAGGTCTTCGCAGCATCAGAGGGAGTCTGCTTCGTTTTCACATTCAAGAAGGATGACATAATTGTGTTCTTCATGGGCGATTCGGTGCTGCTTGAGCCGATCGAGGCGATAGAGGCGGACGTTGTTTTCTTTCCAGTTTGGCCATTTGGGGATGCTAGGAGCGGTCAGAAGCTCGCTAGCTTCCTGAGGTCGAGCATCTCTGTCCCGATGCACTTTCACCATGACACGAGCGCAAAGACCAACTTCTTCGTGGACAAAGGGGAGCTTGATCGCCTGAATGAGCGCATCGGCACGCTGGAGGTCCTGTCGCGAGGGCAAGAGTACGATGTGCGGGTGAGAGGGACGAAGGTTCGACTGAAGCCCTTGGCGGCCTTTGCGTGAATCCTCATTGGGAGATCGGCTATTCGTGGCTGGCATGGAGCAGCCATCCCTCATTGTGTTGGCAGATTCTGCAAGTTTCGCGTTGACTCTGCACGGGCACACAAATACATTTGGAGAGTAGTTATTATGACGTCAAGGAGACCGCACAAGTTGATCGACAAGCAGGCCGTCTGCTCTTTTTGTGGCAGAAGTAGAGGCCAGGTCAAAAGCCTGGTAGGCGGGCAATCCGTCTATATCTGCGACGAGTGCGTCAGGACTTGCAGCGAGATTCTAAGGCGAGAGGAGTCTCTGAACGGGACGCTTCCCGGGCTTCGGACTCTGCCCAAACCCACCGAGATGAAGCATCAGATCGACGAATACGTCATCGGCCAAGAGAAGCCTAAGAAGATACTGTCCGTGGCGGTCTATAACCACTACAAGCGGATTAACTCCAACGCTAGCACGTCTGACGTGGACCTGACCAAAAGCAACATCCTGCTGATTGGGCCAACTGGGGTAGGAAAGACGTTGCTAGCTGAGACGCTGGCCAGAATCCTGAAGGTTCCGTTCGCCAAC
>Ga0307379_10001146_pt1 | contig 42422 bp, 43 predicted proteins | sample UN2MG_FD_202237 | JGI IMG/M metagenome (GOLD analysis project Ga0307379, IMG submission 202237) | Soil microbial communities from Risofladan, Vaasa, Finland - UN-2 | ecosystem: Environmental > Terrestrial > Soil > Coastal area > Acid sulfate soil | place: Finland: Risofladan, Vaasa | collected...
CAATCAGCCTCAGGCCTGGGTGACGGACAACGCCTTGACCTTCATCCGGACCCACGCCGGAGGGCGCTTCTTCCTGTGGGTCCACTACCAGGAGCCCGATTCGTTGGGCCATGGGAGCGGCGAGAACAGTGCGGAGTACTCCCAGGGTCTGGTGATCGATGACCGGGAACTGGGTCGGATTGTGGACGAACTGCGGGCGAGGGGCATGCTGGGTGATACAGCACTCATCCTGACCACGGACCACGGCTTCAATGAAGGTGGAACCCAGCATGACACGTGCACCGCAGACACCAAGGACCTGTTCCTCGCTGTGAACAACAGGGGCAGGGGCCTGACTGGCTGCGTGCGGTACCAGACCGATATCACACCCTGCATCTGGGCTCTGTACTGATCCGGCAACTGACCGACGGAGCTGAGTCTTCCAAGGAATCACAGGCAGACTGCGCCGAGCGGAGTTCTGCACGTTCAGCCAGGCGATTCCGGACCCGGACTGACCTGGCAACTTGACGAGGAGGCGGTAAGGTGGAGAGAGGAACACGTAGCCTGGTGGTCGTGCTTGCTGTGGTTGCCGTCGTGACCGCGGTGGGATTGCCAGCCCTGGCCGCGCCCGGGATAGCCCCTGAGAGACAAGGTACCGTCCACATCGTGCAGTGGGGGGAGACACTCGGCATCATCGCCCAGCGGTACGGGGTCACCGTCAGCGCCATCGCGCAGGCCAATGGTATCTCCAACCCCAACTACATCTACGCCGGGCAGAGGCTGATCATCCCCACGGGCACGACGCCCGCTCCGCCCGCGCCTCCCCCCGGCGGGACGACGACCTACGTGGTCCAGAGGGGAGACACGCTGGGCGCCATCGCGGCCCGCTATGGGACCACGGTGAATGAGCTGGCCTCTTTGAACTGCCTGATGAACCCCAACCTGATCTATGTCGGGCAGGTGTTGAAGGTGCCGGGCGGCCCATCGCCCGCGCCCCCGGTGGAGAACGTATGCATCTACTGGGTCAAGCCGGGGGACACGCTGACCAGGATCGCCCTCCAGTATCAGACCACGGTGTGGGCCCTGGCCATCGCCAACAACCTGGCCAACCCCTCCTTCATCTACGTGGGGCAGCAGTTGATCATCCCTGAGTGCGGGCCGACCATCCCTCCCACGCCAACGGTCCCGGCGCAGGCCACGGCTACGGCCACGGCCACGCAGCCTGGAGCGACACCAACGGCAACCCAGATACCGCCCACCCCGACCAGCACGACCCCTGCCGGGTCCTATGACTTCACGCTGGTACGCCAGCCGGACAAGGATCCCTGCCACCCAGGGTTCTGCGTGCCCGAGGTGAGCGGGGTGGTGCAGGATGGCGCTGGCAACCCCTTGAGTAACTCCACGCCGGTGTGGATCAAGCTGACCTCGGAGAACCATGGCACGATGTACTGCCGCACGGGGGAGCCCAGTTTGTATCTCCAGGAGGGGCTGTTCAAGTTCATCTCTGAGGACGGGGACGTGTTCGGTGAGTACACCCTGACCGTGATACGGAGCCAGGGGGACCCCACCGCTCTCTCGCCGACGTATGGGCTGAAGATGAACTCTTACGTGGCCGGCGGCCAGCAGTCGAATATCATCTTCAAGCGAAACTACTAGCAATAACAGACCTCGGAGCTCGCAGGCAGCAAGGCATGCCGGGGCGGTCGGGTAGGGTTCCCGGGGCGCCGTTGCTGAGTGAGTGGAAAGGAGGGCCGGTCGATCATGGCGGTGACCGACGACGCAGTGGAGCTAGCTCTTGCGGGCCTGCTGCACGACATAGGCAAGTTCTGGCAGCGCACGGGCGAGCCACCTCCAGCCGAGTTCAAGGTCTTTACTACCGATGACTATGGCGCCCATGGGGCGCACGCGAAGTGGAGCGCGGCCTTCGTTGGGCAGTACGTGCCCCCACAGCTCAGAGATCGGCTCTCAGCGGTATTCTACCACCACAAACCTCAGGAGCAGCAGAGCAAGATAGTCGCGCTAGCCGATCGGTTATCCTCCGGCGAGCGCGAGGCGACGGAGGAGGCTGAGCCTCAGCAAGTAGTATCTATCTTCTGTCGTCTAGGCGAGGCGCCGCCGGATCCTCAGTATCTGCCGCTGAAACCCCTGAGGCTGGAGGAGGACACGCTCCGCCCGGCGCCGCCTATGGCGCAGACCGAGTTGCAGAGCGCGTACAGCCGATTGTGGGACGAATTCGCCCAGCGAGCTTCCTTGCTCGCTGGCGAGACGAGCGCAATCTGCTACCTCGAGGGCATCTATCAGCTGCTCCAAGAGCATGCTTGGTGCGTGCCCGCCGCGTATTATCGCGCTCTGCCCGACATATCCCTCTTCGATCACTCCCGCAGCACCGCAGGGATCGCAACATGCCTGAGGGAAACGGCGAACGATGTGTTGGACGGCCTGCTTTCACCGGGGGCGAAGAAGCGGTGGGAGGAATTGCCTCTGCTATTGATGGTGGCGGGGGACTTGTCGGGACTACAGAGCTTCCTGTACACCCTGACTTCAAGCGGCGCTGCCAAGGGGCTCCGAGGAAGGTCATTCTATCTGCAACTGTTGACCAGGGCAGCGGCCCACCATATTCTGGAGGACCTAGGGCTACCAGTGACTAACCTGTTGTATCTGGGCGGCGGGCGTTTCTACCTTTATGCTCCTTTGTGCGCCAGAGACAAGCTATCCCAGGTGCAGGCGGAAGTGAGCCGCGCGCTGCTGCGGCACCACAGGGCCGACCTTTTCGTGGCGTTGGGCTGGAAGGAGTTGAGCGCCGCTGATTTCTGGACGGGAAGTCGGTTCGAGGAGCGCTGGAGAGATGTCAATGAGGCGGCCAATGCGGCTAAGCGCCGCCGCTTCGTGGAACTGCCAGCGGAGGAGATGTATGAGAGCGTCTTCGCCCCTGAGGGCAGCGGTGGCGGGGAGGAAGGGCAGTGCCAGGTCTGTCACTACGAGGGAGAAGATGTCGTCGAACTTGACGACACGCGGAAGTGCGCCCATTGCCGCTCATTCGAAGAACTGGGCACCTGGCTGAGAGATGCCGCCTTTGTCGTCGAGGGCGTGACCATGCCGGCCGTCATCGAGGAACTGGGCTGGCAGGGGGGCCTGCGAGAACTTGGGCTGGAGGTTCACCTCGCCGATGCAGGCGGTAGGCTGCTCGACCCGCGCCAGCGTACCACAACACCGGAAAGGGCGCGCCTCCTAGCTCTGAGGCCCGGGCTGGACGTGGGGGCCGCGGCCTCCGGGCTGCGCCGCGCATTGCAGTGCCCGGTTTTCTCAGGCACGTGGCTGGCAGCCAATGTGACGCCAAGGGGGGAGGACGGGCGCATAGCTACCTTCTCCGACATGGCAGAGCACGCCAGGGGTGTGCCACGCATCGGGGTGCTGCGGATGGACCTGGATGACCTGGGAGAGCTTTTCGCCCATGGATTCTCCGGCAACGGCCGCGGGGGCGGCGCCAGCCTTGCCACAGCGTCTCGCGTAGCCAGCCTCAGCTTCATGCTCAGCGTCTTCTTCGACGGCTGGGTAGGAGCGGTCTGCGAACGACTGGGGAGGGAAGACGATGGTCGCGAGCGCGTCTACACCATCTACTCCGGTGGCGACGACCTTTTCGTGGTCGGTGCGTGGGACGCCATGACCGAGGTCGCGCAGAGGCTAAGGAGCGACCTGGCCTGGTTCACGGCCCGCAACCCGAGCATTGGCCTGAGCGGGGGGCTGAGTTTGCACGGGGGCACATTCCCGCTCTATCAGGCCGCGGATGAAGCCGACAGGGCACTGCATGCCTCGAAACGCTGGGTCGCACCTAGCGGCAAAGAGAAAGATGCCTTCACGTTCCTGGGGCGCACGGTGGGATGGGAGCGTTTCGGTCAGGTGGTGGAGCTAAGGGACTCGCTGCTAACTCTGATGGAGGAGAAGGCTGTGCCGCGGTCCATCTTGAACCTACTGACGCGACTGGGCCAACGGTACGAAGAGGGAAAGAGCAGGGCCAGAAACAAGCTGGGCAGCCGACAGCTGTACTGGGGAGCGTGGATGTGGCTATCCGCCTACCAGCTTACCAGGATGGCAGAGCGGCACAAGGCAGCCAGGGAAGAGATTCTGTGGGTCAGGGAGTGCCTGGGCAGCGACGACTTCAGAGGAATCGAATTGGCGGCGCTGGCCGCACGTTGGGCAGACTTGCTGACGAGAGCTAGACCTCGAAAGGAGGGCAGAGGATGAGAGAGACGGGTAGGGGAGCACACGCCACTCAAGGCGACCTGGCGACGCCGTCGAAGGAGGATCTGCGTAGCATCATCCAGTCGGACGACGCGGAGACTCTGGTCAAGTGGGCCGATAGGCTTGGTCGGGACCTGGCGCGCAGTTTGAGCACCTCTCAGATACGAGGCATCTTCGGCACGGTACGCAAGATCGAGATGAATTGGCGTGAGGAGGGGGATCAGGCAAGGCAGATGAGGGCGCGTCGTGACCTTCTCCTGCTCAAGCCAAAGCTGGCCTATCAGGCGAAGAAGGAACGGGGCCGGGGCGTCAAAGAATTCGCCAACGTGCTCCTGCCAGCCATCGACATGGTGGAAAACGATACGGAGAATTTCCACAGGTTCGTCGACTTCGTGGAGGCCATCCTGGCCTATCACAAGGCCCATGGCGGAACGTGAGAGGAGGAGGAGCATGACCAGGGACATAGAGTTGCTGGGCAGGGTGTTCATTGACGGGCAGTTGGAGGCGGTCACTGGGCTGCATATCGGAGGGGCGGAGACCGCGATGGCCATCGGAGGGGTGGACAGCGTGGTCATTCGCGATATCCTTAGCCAGCAGCCCTACGTGCCGGGGTCGTCGCTCAAGGGGAAGATGCGATCCCTCATGGAGAAGTTCCATGGCTGCCCGCAGAACCGGGGCATCGGGCGGAACGTCCGAATCCACACCTGTGAGGACGAGTCAAGCTACGCCAATTGCGTAGTATGTCGGCTGTATGGGTTGCCCGGCGAGATGGGTTTCGGCACGCCCACGCGGCTCGTAGTCCGCGATGTGCCTTTGAGCGAGGGGAGCAGGGAGAGGCTGTCGCAGGCCCAGACGGACCTCCCCTTCACCGAGGTCAAGACCGAGGTTGCCATAGACAGGGTGACGTCGGCCGCCACGCCTCGACAGATAGAGCGGGTGCCGGCGGGGGCTGTGTTCGCGCCGATGGAGCTGGTCTATACGGTATATGAGGCCCAGGACGTGGCCCGCCTGGAGGATGTAGTCCAGGGAATGGAGTTGTTGGAGGACGACTATTTGGGCGGCTCGGGGTCTCGCGGGAGCGGCAAGGTGGCCTTCAAGAGCCTCGTGGTGCGCGCGAAAAGTCGCGAGGACTACTCAAAGCAGAGAGTGCTCGGCACAACGCACCCTACCCTCGCCGAATTGCGCGCCAGCCTTGACTCGACGATGGATGAGTTAACGTCCCTGTTGGCCCTTGAGGAGGCGTGAGGTGGAGGAGCTGCGCGCCTACAAGCTGGTGCAGCGCCAGGGCAGTAGTTTTCACTTCGGGCTGCGCGGGATAGGCGCGGAAGTATCCGGGGAGTACTGTCCGTCGGATACGCTCTTTGCCGCCCTGGTCGCCGTGGCCGCCGAAGCCAGGTCGGACCCGGATGCGGAGGGACTGTGCAAGGCCTTCGCCCAGAGTCCAGGCGGGCCGCCGTTCCTGTTGAGCTCGGCCTTCCCTTTCGCGAGAGACGTGCGACTCCTGCCTGTTCCCAAGCTGCGGTTGAAAGTGCTACCGCGCAGGGGTCTGGGGAAGCTGCTCAAAAACCTTGCCTACATCAGCGAAGGAGTATTTCGGCTGGTACTGGCCGGGGAGAGACTGGACGAGTTGGTTGGCGAGCACAACCTGCTGCAAAACAAGACGGTGCTGGTGACGCCCTCCGAGCGCAGCAGCCTTGACCATCTAGCCCTGGGCCTAATCTGGACAGTGGCGAGTGTCCCCCGAGTGACGGTGGACAGAGTCGCTTCGGGTTCCGAGATCTACCACGTCGGTCGGGTGTCCTTCGCCCCCGAATGCGGGCTGTACTTCCTCGTCAAATGGCGTGATGACCGGTGGCGCGCCTCACTGGAGGAGTTGCTGAGGCTTCTGGGGGATGCCGGTCTCGGCGGCCGCAGGAGCGTCGGGCATGGCCAGTTTGACCCCGTGGCCGACCGCCCGATGGATCTCCCTGTAGTGTGCGAAGAGGGATCGCGCTTCGTAACACTCTCGCGGTATCACCCGACCCTCGGTGAGCTGGGCTCGGGCGTGCTGGGGCCAGGCGCCTCCTACGGGCTGAGCGCCGTAGGTGGCTGGCTGTCGTCGCCAGGCCAAACAGCCCAGCGCCGCAGGGTGGTGCGCATGATCGACGAGGGCTCTGTGTTGCGCCATGCTGGCCAGGAGACCTACGGAGACCTGCCCGACGTTCGCCCGGCGTACGACGCTGGCCCCTTTGCCCATCCGGTGTACCGATATGGTTTTGCGTTTCCCGTGGCGGTTTCGTCCGAAGCTGTGGCGGAGGAGGAAGGCAATGGGTGATCTGGGGACGAGGTACGCGGTCTCAATGAAGGTGCTCTCCCCGCTCCACATTGGATCGGGTGGCGCGCTGGTCGAGGGGTTCGACTACCTGGTGCGTAACGACAAGGCTTATGTGGTGAATCAGGATGCCTTGATGGAGCAGGTGCTGCGACGTGCCGAGGATGCTGGCCGCGGGGGCGACGACCTGCGCGCAGTGACGGATGCCATCATGGCCATGAGTCTGGATGATCTGGAGAAGGCCGGCTACCTCCTTGCGACGGATCTCGAGCCTTCTTCTTCACTCGTGCGCTACGCACTGCGGGGGAGGCCCGCCATGCGGGAGATACGCGAGCACATCAAAGACGTATACGATCAGCCCTATGTGCCGGGGTCTTCCGTGAAGGGGGCGATGCGCACGGCATTGGCATGGTGGGCCTTTCGCGAGCTGGGAATGGCCGTCGACCCCGCGGAGTTCCGCGGCGCGAAGAAGGAGCGGGTGGCCCAGGCCATGGAGAAGAAGATCTTCGGCCCAGATCCTAACCATGACCTGTTGCGGGCGCTGTTAGTCTCCGACAGCGCGCCACTCGGCGGCGAGCATCTGAAGCTGGCCACCATCAGGGTTCACCCTTCGGGCGGCTCCGGCCAAAAGTCCCTGGACCTGGCGGTGGAGGTCCTTGGACCAAGGGCAGAGCCGTCGCTGCGGGTGAGGATCGATGGTTTCGTCCTAGGCCAACAGGTGGCGGGACAGCTGGGGCTTGGCACCAAGCCGCAGTGGCTGACCCAACTCCCTGCTATCTGTCGGCAACATGCGGCGCAGAGGATCGAGCACTGCCGCAGAACCCAAGCATCGGACCTGGAGCGGTTCTACCAGTGGCTTCAGAAACGACTGAGGCAGTTGGACGACAGCGCCTTCTTGCTGCAGATGTCTTGGGGCGCCGGTTGGGGGGCCAAGACCCTCGGCAGTCGCCTGAAGTCGGACGCTGAGGCATTTGGTAAGATAGTACGCACGTTTAGGCTGAGCCGCACACGGCAGGCTGAGAGTGCAGGCTTCCCCTCATCGCGGCGTGTGGTGGTGACGCGCAAAGGTTCTATGATGCCTCTGGGTTGGGTGCAGGTTACCATGACTGAGGTAGACCGCTGATGGGTGTACTCTGTCTGTGCAACGTGGGGACCACTGACATACTCCGCGATGGGAGACCATTGCCGCGCCCTCGCGATGACGGAGCGACGCTCCTCTCGCAGGGCAAGAGGCTGCGGGCGGCGAGGGAGCACGATGGCGACAGCGACTGGCTGGCATTTCGTGATAGCCTCGCGTTCCCCATCATCGCTCCCGTTCTCGACCACATCGTAGCTCACCACGACTCCGTGAGCGCGCTGGTGCTGTTCGCCACAGACCAGGACCGCTCGCGGGCGGGAGATGAACACTGGCAGCGCGACACGGCTTCCTATGGCGAGTTCATCCGATGGTGGCTGCTGCATGGGGCGGACCTTCGCCCCAAGGTGGGGAAGATCGAGGTGAAGAAGCTTGGCGGGATCAACCCCAGCATGTACGATGAGGCCTACGAATGCTACGGGCCCATGGTGGCCCGCCTCGATGCGCCGGAGGTCGAGCGTGCCTATGTCGTGCTTGCCGGGGGCACCCCTGCATGCAACACGGCCCTCATTCTCCACAGCGTGCGCGTCTTCCAGGAGCGCTGCGAGGCACTATACGTGCCGGAGGGAGGCGGGCCCGCCCCCCTCAACATCGGGCACCAACTGGTGCACCACACACTTCGCTCCGTCATCGAGCAACGGTTGCAGGCCTCGGACTTCGCGGCTGCTCTAGCGCTCCTGGAGAGGCAGGACTACCATTCTGGTCTCTGCGCCCTCGTGGCCCATGCGGCCCACCGGGCCGAGTTCGATTTCGACCAAAGCCAGGACTCACTGCAGGAGGCCTACCGCCGCAGCGCGGACAGGCCCAGGATCCGCGCCTTCCTGGATGGACTAGGCGATCCCCTTGGCCCTCTGCGGAGGGAAGCACTCGCCGCGCTGGTGGTAGAGCTGTACCACAACTCACGGATCTCCTTCCGCCTTGCGCGCTATGCTGGGCTCCTCGGGCGCGTGTTCCGCCTCCAAGAGGCGACAGCGCGCCTGGTTGTGGAGCGCCTCCACGGCGTGCCCACGGATGATACCAAGGATCGAACGACGCTGGGGCGGTTCATCGAAAGCCATCCGTCCCTCAAGGCCTTCCTGACCTCTCAGCCCCACGAGGGGCAGGCCCTGCGCTGGGACAAGGTCAACGTGCCATTGCTCATGGCGCTAATCCAGTATGCGCTAGAGGGGGGTGCGGATCGCGGCGGGGGGCCCATCCTTGGCGACGAGGAACTAGAGCGATATCGCACAATCTACGACCTCCTCGTGAGGATGGACAGTCTCCGCCAGCTGCGCAACAAGTCGGTCATCGCCCACGGCTTCCGCGGTGTGTCCCGGCGCAAGATCGAAGAGCAGTATGCGGGCACCGATTTGTTTGGCGACATGGAGCATCTGCTCGACGCTCTGGGTATTCCGTGCCAGGTTGACCCTTTCACACCGATCGTTGACTTCGTTGTGGAGGAACTGCGTCGTGCCCCTTAGCCTGGTCGTTAGCCTCGAACCGCAGGAGGAGGCCGAGCTGCCCGCAAACCTGGGTCGGGCCCTCCACGCAGCTCTGCTGAGGCTCGTGGACGAGGCGTCGCCTGCTCTGGCATCGGCCTTGCACGATGACGACGGGCCCAGGCCTTTCACCGTCTCCAATCTCTGGGGTGCGCACCGGGCCGGCAAGGGATCAGTGCGCGTGAGCAAGGGAACCGCCTGCTGGGCCCGCTTCACCAGCCTCGATGGGGAGCTATCGGGGCTGTTGCGCGACGCATTTCTAGGCGGCCGGATTGAAGACCTGGAGTTGGATGGAACTCCCTTTGGAGTCACCGGCGCGACTGCCGACGCGGGGGAGAACGCATGGGCGGGCGATGTGGGTTACGGCGAGCTGTCCCAAACGTATCTGCTGGCGGAGGAGGAGCCCGCCCCCGGCGTGGCTCTGGAGTTCGCTACGCCGACCACCTTCCGCGCCCGCGGGATGAACGTGCCGCTGCCCACGCCCGAGTTGGTCTTCGGCAGCCTTCTGCGCAACTGGAACGCCTTCGCGCCGGTGGCCCTCAGTGAGGAGGTGGTCCGCTATGCGGCTGAGTGCGTCGCTGTTGCGCGCTACCGGCTTCAGACCCGAGTCCTCGATTTTGGAGTGGCCCGCCAGGTGGGCTTCCTGGGCCGCTGCCGCTTCGTCGCTCTCAAACGGGACAACTATTGGCTGTCGCTCATCAACTTGCTGGCTGACTTCGCCCTCTATGGCGGGGTGGGCTATAAGACCACCATGGGCATGGGGCAGACGAGGCGTGTTCACGGGCGCCTCTAGCAAGGCCCCGCAATAGGAGAGGCTGAATCCTCGACAGGGGATTGCTACCCCCACAGCACCTTCGGGGCGGATTGGAGGGCTTTTTCGTAGAAATGACCGAATCCTCGAAAGGGGATTGCAACCTCACGTTGATTTCTCCTCTGTTATGCGTATTTGTGCGTAGAAAAGACCGAATCCTCGGTAGGGGATTGCTACAGTATCCCGCTGGACCCCCTCGAAGGCTCCCATCCTTCGGAGGGTCACCGCTCGGCGGAGCGCACCGTTTCCCAGGTGGCGGGTTGGGCGTTCTAGTCGTGCAATCGGGGATGCATGTCGCCCTTTTCTGTGTGCTGGCCGACTTTGCCCTCCGTGGTGGCGTGGGATACAAGACCACCATGGGGATGGGTCAGACAAGGCGTGGGCATGGTCGCCCCTAGGAAGATCACTACAATGGGAGAGAGCAAATCCACCAACGGGGATTACCGCCTCAACTCCCTCTCGCTTATCTCTCCTCCCAAAGCTAGAAACGACCGAATCCTCGAAAGGGGATTGCTACTCATCCCCCAACCTCCATATCCTCACGTTTTCCTGATGTAGAAATGACCGAATCCTCGAAAGGGGATTGCTACTCTGCTATCTCCTGCTCATGGGCTTGGGCGATGGTAGTAGAAATGACCGAATCCCCGAGAGGGGATTAGCAAACCCTCCCGAAGGTTCCGAACCTTCGGGAGGGTCACCACTCTGCGGAGCGCATCGCTTGTCAGGTGGCGGGCTAGGAGCTGTGGTCGTACAATGGGGCATGCATGTCGCGCTTCTCTGTGTGCTGATCGGCTTCGCCAGGCTTCTGAAGGGCATCCTGGGCTAGGGCAGCGCCCTGGTGCCTCATGCCCTTGGCAGGTTCTTCACCCGCCATGTGCATGGGGTCCTCGCGGGCGCGTCAGGCGAACCAGAAAAAGGGAGGAGGTGTGAGGAAAACGACGCTTCTTGGCCGGTCCCAGCGGGGTGGGTAGAAAAGACCGAATCCTCGAAAGGGGATTGCTACCCTCCTCCTTCGTCACGGTTACGGTGACACGCTGGCCGTAGAAAAGACCGAATCCTCGAAAGGGGATGTGGTAGCCCTCCCGAGGGTTCTTACCTTCGGGAGCGTGTGTACTAGGCCGAGCGCACCGTGTGTCAGGTGGCGGGTTAGGTGTTCTGGTCGGACAATGGCGCACGCGTGTCGCGCTTTTCTCTCTGCTGGTCGGTTTCCCCTGCCTTCACCAAACCATCCTGATCTTTGGCAGCACGCTGGGGGCTGTGCCGCTGGCCTTGGTCGTCCTCGGCAATGAGACCGTGATCTCCCCAAATGCCGTATGAAGCCTGGCTCTCCACTATTGCCGCTCGGCGATCATTCGCTAGCCTGTGAGTTGTCCTCCGCTGGTCAACCTGCCACCCTTCCTGTACAATCCTCCCGTGGGCCGGTCGAAGGATGTCACCCCATCGGGCGCTGCCAGCGCTGAAGGGTTCGTGTGGGGCAAGTGGAGCGGGCCCTACGATCCCACGCGTGTGACTATGACACAGGAGTCACCATCGTGAGCAACAGGAATTCAGTGCGCAAGATGAGCGCCTGGGAGAAGAACCTGCTGGGCGTCACCGTGGACCAGATCCCCTCGCTGGTGCCAGGGCTGCTGGTGGCTGTCCTGCTCGCTGCGCTTTGCATCTGGCTGAGCCAGTTCCTTGGCGTGACGCTACTGGGATTCGACAAGACGCCCATCTCGGCGGTGATGCTGGCCATTCTGCTGGGGCTGGTTTTCGGTGCCCTGGTGCCGCTGCCTCAGGTGCTCAAGCCCGGATTCAGCTTCGCCGTCAAGAAGGTCTTGCGCCTGGGAATCATTATGCTGGGCATCCGCCTCACCATCTTCGACGTGTTCAAGCTGGGGGTCTTCGGCGTGCCCATCGTCGTCTTCTGTATCCTGGGGGCTCTCTTCTTCACCACTCGCATCAACAAGTGGGTCAACCTCCCCGAGAGGCTGGGGACCCTCATCGCCGTGGGCACTTCCATCTGTGGAGTCTCGGCCATCGTGGCCACCGGCCCCGCTATCGACGCGGAAGAGGAAGAGGTGGCCTACGCGGTGGCGGTGATCACCGTCTTTGGGCTGCTGGCGACCCTGGTGTACCCTTACGTGGCCAATGTGATCTTCGCCGGTGTTGCCTTGAAGGTGGGACTCTTCCTGGGCACGTCGGTCCATGACACCTCCCAGGTGGTGGCTTCCGCCAAGGTGTACGCCGACGTATTCGGGGCGCCCCTGGCCCTGGACGTGGCCACCGTGACCAAGCTGGTGCGCAACGTGTTCATGGCTGCCGTCATTCCCTTCATGGCCTTCTACTACGCCCGCAAGACGGCCGGGCCGGGTGAGGGCACTGACAAGAAGATCAGTGTCCTCAAGCTGCTGCCCCTCTTCATTCTGGGATTCCTGGCGATGGCGGTGATTCGATCCATCGGCGATGCCGGGATCAACGCGGGGAGGAACGCCTTCGGGCTGTGGGACGATGCGGCCTGGACGGGTATCGTCAGCTTTTTCAAGACCTGGGCCGGAAACCTCCTGGTGGTGGCCCTGGCGGGCGTGGGGCTGAGCACCGATTTCCGGGCCTTCAGAGGTCTGGGGATCAAACCCTTCATCGTGGGCCTGTGCGCGGCGCTGGTGGTGGGGGTGATCAGCTTTCTCGCTATCACCCTGTTGGGCAGTCTGGTTACCTTCTAACGGTACGCCTGAGAGGCGAGAGCAAGGGAGTCGGCTGAGGGCGCGGGTGCGGCCGTTGCCTTCTCCGCCGAAAAACGTACTCTGGTTGGCCTGACCTTGTTGACCTTGGTGATGGTGGTATGTTGGTTGTCCTGTTCGTGGCTGTGATGTTCGTCTCTTGTCTGCTCCAGGGCATCCTGGGGTATGGCAGCGCGCTGGTGGCCGTGCCCCTGGCTCTGATCTTCCTCCCCAAGGAGACGGTGGTCTCCTCCATGTTCGCGGTGGGATTGTCGCTGAACGGGTTCCTATCGGTGAGGATCAAGGAGCCCATCAGCCACCGGCCGGTGATCATTTTGTTCTTCGCCAGCCTGTTGGGTATGCCGGTGGGGTTGTGGATCCTCACCGCTATCCCTGTTGACGCCATGAAGGTCTTCGTGGGCTCCCTGGTGGTGCTGTTCACCATCCTGCTCCAGTGGGGGAGGTTCAAGCTGCCGCAGAACGCCTTCCTCACCGGCATCGCGGGTTTCTTCAGCGGGCTGCTCAACACCAGCACCAGCATGTCCGGGCCGCCGGTGTTCATCCTCCTGGCAGGGCAGGGGCTCCCCAAGGACCAGTTCCGCCGGACCCTGGTCTCCTTCTTCTTCGTCTCCGGCCTAGTAGCGGCGCTGATGCTCGCGCTCAGCGGGGTGATGACGCTCCAGAGGGTCAGCTACGGGGTGGTGGCTATCCCCTTCGTGTTCCTGGCTGGCTACGTGGGGGACAGGTTGTCGACGCGGCTCCCTGAGAGGCCGTTCAGGGTGTTGGCCCTGGCTGTGTTGTTCCTGGCGGGGGCCTACGGCGTGGTGAGCGGGTTGACCTGAGGGTGGGCTCTCCTGCGCCGCTTTCGATGAACCCAGCCCAGGGTCAGCAGGAACAGGTGTGCTCTTTGCGACGTTGGACTTCACGGGCGAGTGGGCGGATCTGTTCTATTACATCGACGTGTGCTACAATGCGCGCCAGCGACACACGTCGCTGGACTGTGTCACGCAGGAAGCCTATAAGCAACCCCACTACCAAGGGCATAGATTCGGCCTGACTCCCTTTCCACAAAACCAGGGGAGGGTCTACTCACCCGCAGCCCGCTGGGCGTCTCTTCACGAAGCGATCGATCGCTGGAGGAGGAACGGATGTTGAAGAGAAGTGTATGCCTGGCCCTCGTAGGCACCCCCACAGTGCTCCTGATTGTAGCCTTGTGGACGGCGATGGCTTCGCCCAGCGCCATCGTCGAGGCTCAGGCCAGTTCTCCATTCACTCTGGTCATCGGCTCCACGGATGAGCTGACTTCCCTGGACCCGGCCGACGATTACGCCGCCGGCAGCTGGGAGGTCCTCTACAATGTAGCCAGCGGTCTGCTGTCCTTCGTCCCTGGCACCACCGAGCTGGCACCGGGCCTGGCCACGGCCATGCCGCAGGTCAGCCCCGACGGGCTGGTATATACCTTCATCCTCAGATCTGGCCTCCACTTCCCCGACGGCACCCCCTTCAACGCTGACGCCGTCAAGAACTCCATCAACAGGGTCATGCAACACGGAGAGGGGTACGGGAAAGGGCTGGTTGCGGACTACGTCTCCGAGGTCAAGGCCGTTGGCAGTTCCACCGTCGTTTTCACCTTGAAGGAGCCCATCGCCTTCTTCCCAGCTCTGGTGGCCATGGCCCCCTACTACCCTGTGAGCCTGGGTACCGACTGCTTCAATCCCTACGAGCTCGAGCCAGGCTGCACCTGCGGCGGCATTGGCCCCTACACCATCGTCGACTGGGACCAAGGGGTCTCCATCGAGCTAGAGGCCAGCGCCGACTACTACGGCCCGCCACCGGAGACCTCCCGCATCATCGTCCGCTATTACGGCACCCCCGCCGATCTCCGCCAGGCTTTGGAGGACGGTGACGTAGACGTCGCCTGGAGGTCGCTAACCACCCAGGATTACCAGGACTTCAAGCTCCAGCCAGACTTCGAGGTGGTGGAGAGTGATGGAGGCTTGATCCGCTACCTGGCCTTCAATACCATCACCGACACGCCACCCTTCGACAACCCCAACATTCGCAAGGCCATCGCGGCAGCGGTCGACCGGGAGACCATCGCCCAGGAGGTCTTCACCGACACCATGTCACCCCTCTACAGCATGGTCGCTCACGGCATGTGGAGCCACGAGGACTCCTTCTTCGATCTGTATGGACAACGCAACCTCACCGAAACTAGGACTCTGCTCGCGGCCGAGGGATATGGAGACACCGATGAGCTGACCATCGGCACCACGGACGAGGTGAGTTCCTTGGACCCGGCCGACACTTACGCCACCGGCAGCTGGGAGGTCCTCTACAATGTAGCCAGCGGCCTGCTATCCTATGTCCCTGGCACTACCGAGATCACACCTGGCCTGGCCACGGCCATGCCAGAGGTCAGCCCTGACGGCCTGGTGTATACCTTCACCCTCAGGTCAGGCCTCGAGTTCCCCGACGGCACCGCCTTCGACGCTTACGCCGTCACAGACTCCATCAGCAGGGTCATGGAATATGGAGGAGATGTGCAGTTCCTCGTAACGGATTTCGTCTCCCAGACCGAGGCCGTGGACAGCTCCACGGTCAGGTTCACCTTGAAGGAGCGCATCGCCTTCTTCCCTGCTCTGGTGGCTATGTCCCCTTACTACCCGGTGAGCCTAAGTGACGACTGCTTCGACCCCTACAACCTCGAGCCAGACTGCACCTGTGGCGGCATCGGCCCCTACACCATCGTCGACTGGGACCAGGGGGTCTCCATCGAGCTGCAGGCCAACCCCGACTACTACGGCCCGCCACCGGAGACTTCCCGCATTTTCGTCCGCTACTACAGCACCCCTGGGGATCTCCGGCAGGCTCTGGAGGATGGTGAGGTAGACGTGGCCTGGAGGAGCCTCAGCCCGCAGGACTACGAGGAGTTGAAGCTCCAGGCCGACTTGGAGGTGCTGGAGGGTGATGGTAGCTTCATCCGCTACCTGGCCTTCAATACCATCACCGACACGCCACCCTTCGACAACCCCAACATCCGCGCGGCCATCGCGGCAGCGGTCGATCGAGAGGCCATCGCCCAGCAGGTCTTCTCCGACACCATGACGTCGCTCTACAGCATGGTCGCTCAGGGCATGTGGAGCCATGAGGACTCCTTCTTCGATCTCTATGGGCAACGGAACCTTACGGAAACCGTATCTCTGCTCGCGGCCGAGGGGTACACCGAGGCCAACAAGCTGGAGTTTGAACTCTGGTACCCCGTGGACCATTACGGCTCCACGGAGCCGGACTTCGCCGCCGCCCTCGAGGAGGACCTGGAAGAGAGCGGCGTTATCTCGGTGACGATTCGAGGAGAAGATTGGGGCACTTTCGTGAGCGGGTTCACCTCGGGGGATTTTGGGGCCTTCCTGCTGGGCTGGTGGCCGGACTACATGGATCCCGACCACTATCTCTGGCCCTTCGGACACTCTTCCCAATCCGGGGGCATGGGCATCTTCTACGATAACTCTGAGATGGACGAACTCCTTGAAGATGGCCGGGAAACGACACCCATGCACGGTGGCGAAAGGCAAGGGATCTACGAAGACATCCAGGACCTCTGGGCTGAGGAGGCGCCCACGATCCCCTTGCTGCAAGGAGTGGATCTCGCGGCCGTGTGGGACGGTGTTCACGGGGTCAACTTCTCGCCCCTCGGGCTGCTTCCCTATTTCACCATATACCAGTATAGAATCCTGGAATTTGAACTCTGGTACCCCGTGGACCATTACGGCTCCACGGAGCCGGACTTCGCCGCCGCCCTCGAGGAGGACCTGGAGGAGAGCGAGATGATCTCCGTCACGTTGCGAGGCGAGGAGGACTGGAGCACTTACCTAACCCTTTTGGGTTCCGGGGAGTTACCTGCCTTCCTGCTGCGCTGGTGGCCGGACTATATGGATCCCGACGCTTATCTCTGGGTCTTCGGCCACTCTTCCCAATCCGGGGGCATGGGCATCTTCTACGATAACTCTGAGATGGACGAACTCCTTGAAGATGGCCGGGAAACGACACCCATGCACGGTGCGGAAAGGCAAGGGATCTACGAAGACATCCAGGACCTCTGGGCTGAGGAGGCGCCGACGATCCCGTTCCTTCAGGGATTGAACTTCGCGGTAGTGGGGGAGAGCGTCCACGGTGTCAAGCCTGCGTACTTTGAGTTGCTTCCCTACTTCACCCTTTACCAGCACAGAGGCCACGTACCACTGGTGATGCGGAACTACTAGCAGCTCGGCGGCTGGCAGGACAAAGGCCCGGGACGGGTCGATCAACCAGTGTGGAGGGCGGCTCAAGGCACGGCCCTTCCCCACGGATGACACAGGGGCGCACCACGGGCACATGACGGTGCGAAAGCTTCCGACGATGAGGTGATACCTTTCCAGCAGGCAAGTCAGGTGATCGAGAACCACCGGGTATGAGCCAGAGTGCAGACGACACCCAGGACTGGTTCTGGTCCGAGGAGTGGCAGGCTGCCGAGCGCGAGGTTGACGCAGACCTTGAGGCGGGCCGCGTTGACACATTCCAGAGTGCGGACGAGGCGATTCGGTTTCTCAGGCGCTATTCCAGCGAGGATTCTAGCCTCTGGCGTGGCCAAGTCCCGGAAGAGTCGTGAGATCACCCTCCCCTGAGCCTCCTTCGATGGAGTCAGGACAGGCTTCGATACGCTGCTCTGCTGCGCTTCGCAGCTACTCAGGATGCTTGTCCTTTTCGCCTGGGCTGTAAACCTGAAGGCAACATTTTGAGTAGGACGAACCCGCGTCCCCTTCGACCTGGCTCAGGGCAGGCTTCGATACGCTGCTCCGCTGCGCTCCGCTGGAACGCATGATGCTGGGTAGCTGGCTGGCAAGGGCATGTCTGACGCGATCGGCGGCTTGTGATATAATAAGTCTACTTAGACCCGGATCTGGAGGATCGATCGATGGCTTCCCTGCATGAGAGATACGTGGTTAATGACAAGGGCGAGCGCGTGAGTGTTCTTCTCGACTGGGAAGAATACCAGAGGCTGCTTGAGGAACTGGAGGAACTGGAAGCGATACGCGCGTACGATGCTGCCAAAGCCTCCAGCGATGAGGCCATATCTTTCGAGCGCGCGATTGAGGAAATCGAGAACAAGCGCGCATGAGCTACTCGTTGTTCATCTTGGGCCGCGCCCAGAAGGAGTTGGCCAGCCTTCCACCCCTGGCGTACGAGCGTGTGAGAGACAGCATACTCGAGCTTGCAGAAGAGCCCAGGCCCACTGGGTGCAGGAAGCTAGCGGCGCGTGAGGGTTGGCGCATACGAGCGGGAGACTATCGGGTTATCTATGAGATTGACGATGAATCGTTGGTGGTGACCATCATACACATCGGCCACAGACGTGACGTCTACCGCTAGGCGCCGAAGCCGCAAGGCCGGGTGTGTTTCGTAGCCGCAGGGCATGCCGTGCGGCTACTTGGTGAAGGCAAGGGTCTCTACTCCGCGGTGAGGCCGTTGATCTCGTCCTCGCGGCATTCGCAAGCGGTGCGAACGAGCCCTCCCCTGGTCATGCTCCCTTCGTAGGATTCGCTGGTGGCGTGGGTTTCCCATCCCGATAGGACCATGGGGCAAGCGCCATCTGCGGGAATCCATTCCCCATCGTACCTGCGCGCGAAGTGCAGGTGTGTGGCGGTGGAGTAGCCGCCCTCGCACGAAGGGTGGCCCAGGCGCTGGCCCTGGTTAACCAAGGTTCCCGCAGGCACTCGGTCCTGGGCGGCCACGTGCATGTAGAACAGGTTCCACCCCGTCTCCTCGTGTCCGTCCCCATCCAGGTCTATGACCATCACTCCATCCTTGCTGCGGGTCACCAGGCCTGAGGCGGCCGCCACCGTCCACTGAGCGGACATCTGGCAGCCCAGTTCCTCCGGCGTGATGAAATCCACCGCGGCCCAGCCGCTGCCGTCGTTCCATGCCCCGTGGGGACCGCCCGTGAGGTACCACGTGTGACCACTTTCCCAGGGTAGACGCAAGTCAGGCTGTTGCAGGTCCGCAGGCACACTGGGGTCCAGGGCTCGGGCAAAGGGATCGCCGAACAGCCCGCGGTAGGCGGTCAGGAAGGAGTCTGGTCCATCGCCGCAGATGGTCTCCCACTCGTCCCAGGTGGCGTTATAGGCCAGCAAGTACTGTATCGCTGCCGTGCCGGCGTTGATCCCGGGATCGTACTTGGCGCGTTTCCCTCCGAGCAGGTGAATGGTGCTTCTGCCCCGGCCCTTCCAGTTGTAGTACCCCTCATTGAGCCGGTCGGTGGCCCAGGCCAGCTGAAAGAGCAACGTGGCCTGTCCCTCCTCCGTTGCGCCGAGGGGGTGCTCCAGCGCCCAGCCGGCGGGGTTGGGATCATCCACCCAGCCGCTCTGATACTCGATCATAGTCAGCAGGAGTTGCGGGCTGATGCTGTACCGCCGGGCCATCAACTCCACGATCTGAGGACCGGTTAGCACCTCGCCGTCCACCAGCTCCTCGTAGGTGTTGAGGTATCCGGGCCGCGTGTGGCAGAAGGCCTCCGTGTCGAAGCCCAGGCTGGAGGGCCCGTAGACGAACCCGCTGTCGGGCAGGAGTGGGGTGGCGGGGCCAGACGGCAGATCGGGGGGAGGAAGGATCAGCCGTTGCCCGATCTGGAGGCTGTGGGGGTTGTCCAGACGGTTGGCCAGGATGATGTCGTCGGCGGAGCAGCCAAAGCTCTCGGCGATGTAGTCCAGGGTCTCACCGGGCTCCACCAGGTGGACGTAGGGCGCCGGTGTGGGTGTGGCAGCCGGTGGGCCCTCTGTCGCGCTGAGCGTCTGCCGTGAGGCCGCGCTGGGAAGGGGGGTCGTCTCGGTATCCTCAGCGGGAGGCGTACGCGCGCAGGCCAGTGGGGTGGCGAAGAGCAGTGCGAGCGCCATGAACCGAAGCAGAAACGACAATGTCGTTGAGCGGCGCGGGACGTGGGTCTGGCTCTCCTTCCGTCCCCTGACAGGTGTCCAGTGTTCGATGGCTGTGGAGTTGCTTCGCTCTCTGGTCATGTTGGCTGCGTTCGATGCACGGGTGCCACGTGCGTTGTGCTGCTGCCCCCTGCGGAGTTGTATGGCTCGCAGCGATTATAATGCAGGCGGAGGGTTGTGAAAAGTGGCTGCTGCTGGGGCGGCCAGTGCTCGACTTACCCCGTGCCATTGTGATTTTGCCACGGCGCCAGCCTTGTGATACAATGCGTCCTTGGCGAAGGTGTGCCTGTACGATGGATGTGCGGTGTCAGGACGACCTTCGCTCTTTCTATACTACGGAACTATCCGGAGGAAGGGATGAAGCAGAGGTTGGGAGGTCTCATTACGGCGGCCGGCAACGTGTACACTGCCGCGCTGCTGGGCTTCCTGCTCTTGCAGAGAACACCTCTGGGGGGCGCGTGGCCCGTGAGACTGGTCGCCAACTTTCTCCCCTATCTCTTCCTGCCGCTGCTGTTGCTGGTGCCGCTGACTATGATCTCTAAGTCCAGGAGGAGCAAGATCGTCATCAGTCTGCCCTGCGTGATCTTCTTCCTCCTGTATGGGGACCTGTTCCTTCCCCATGCGACGAATGTGTCCGGGGTGGGTGAAGACACCTTGACCGTCATGACCTACAACGTGACCAGGGGCGACCCGGGAGTGGAGGAGATTCTGTCCATTATCGAGACTGAGGACGCGGACGTCGTCGCGCTACAGGAGGTTTCTCCAAAGGTGGGGGAGGCGCTCTACTCCCTCGCTGATCGGTATCCGTACATGGCCGTGCACCCCACTCCGGACGGGTACGCGGGCTGCGCGGTCCTCAGCCGCTTTCCTCTGGCCAACGACGAGGTCTATCCCCTGGTGGAGGGGACACTTCTCTCTCAGCGAGTGGTGCTCGACCTGGGCGGGGAGAGCATCCACTTGTTCAACGTGCATCTTCAGCCGCCTCAGCTTGCGGTTCGTCGGGGTGGCTCGCGGCTCCTGGTTCCGGCGGGATACGATACGACGACACAGGATCAGGAGTTGGCACGCCTCTTAGAGGAGCTAGATGCCCTGGAGGGGAAGGTGGTGGTCGTGGGAGATTTCAACATGACGGACCAGGCGACCAGCTACCTGGAGTTGACACGTGTTCTGCGCGATACCCACCGGGAGGCTGGCTGGGGCTTTGGGCATACCTTTCCCGATGGGGAAGCCTTGTTCGTGGCCACCCCTTTTCCATTGATGCGGATCGACTACGTCTTCCATTCGCCGGACTTGACCGCACGCCGGTCATATGTCGGGGAAAGGGGCGGCCCGAATCATCGCTTTCTGGTTGCAGAACTCTCGTCCTGATGGGGCGGGTGATTCTCCTCAACTATCGCTCCGAGACCAACCAGTTGTCGCTGTTCGGGCCGTCACCCGATGCTGAGTCGAACCTCAAATAGATTATGCTGTGGCACCTTGCGCTTCCCCGCCACGTACGGCCAGCCCCCGGCTGTGAAGCTGTGTGCGGACCATGGCAGAGGTCACAAGCGCAAGCAGGGCACCCAGTACTCCGATGATCTCCAAGCTCAACATTTCAGTCACCTCCTCGAACGATTGTGGCCGGGCTGAGCCCAGCGCACGATGCAGATCCGATGTTACGCCGTCCTGACGCCTGTCTGAGGCTCAGCATCCCTCTCCGCCGCGGTGACGGTCCTGCGCTCCAGGTACGAAGCGACCATACCGTACACGATGAGGCCAAAGAGGAGGCCGATGATCCCAATGAGCTCCAGCGATAGCATTCTCTTCACCGCCTTTCCAGCATTCTCTGCCCTGACGGAAGCCCAGGCCGCCATCAGGGCTATCGTCGTGTCCAGTTACCGGCCTTTGGCCGTGGGGGTCAAGGCGCGTTTCTCGAGCTGCGGTTCTGCCTGGACTTCACTCCTGGCCAGCTGAGTCCTGACCACGGCGTACACCAGGGCCGCATAACCAATTCCCAACACTCCAACCAGTTCTAAGGACAACATTTCGCTTGTCTCCTTTCTCCGTTCTTTCCGATTTCAGTGTACTACGCGCGAGGCCCGTTTTGAAGAGGCGAACTACCCGTTCTGTACCCGGAACAAAGGCGTGCCTCAACCAGCGGTGCGTGCGTGAATCCACCTGAGACCCGGCGTCTTGGAGCAGGTATGTTGGCCGGTCGAAACTAGGCACATCGAACCGGGGCCGTACCAAAGGGCCATTGTAACGCGGGGATACAGCAGGTATAATTGAAGACTGGAGCAACAATGGCCCTCATTCGTACCGAGAGATTGACCAAGAAGTTCGGTGAGTTCGTCGCCGTGCGAGAGCTTACCCTGTCAGTGGATGCTGGGGAGATTCTGGCCCTGCTGGGACCCAATGGCGCGGGCAAGACGACGACGGTGCGCATGCTGGGCTCCATTCTCAAACCCACCTCAGGCAGAGCCACCGTTGCCGGGTACGACGTGGTGGAGGATGCACGGAAGGTCCGAGGTGTCGTCGGCTTGCTCACCGAGTTTCCGGGCCTCTACCATCGCATGAAGGCTGACGAGTACCTGCATTTCTTCGGCGAGCTCCAGGGGCTCTCCCGGGCCCAGCGCGAAGCCCGTATCGAGGAGTTGATGAAGCGCTTCGGGATGTGGTCTGCGAGAGAGAAGAGACTGGGCGAGTACTCCAAGGGTATGCGGCAGAAGATCGCCCTCATCAGGGCCCTGCTCCACGACCCCAGAGTACTGTTCCTAGACGAGCCGACTTCGGCCATGGATCCGCAGAGTGCCAAGACGGTGCGAGATGCCATATCCGAGCTGCGTTCGTCTCGCCGCGCGATCGTTCTCTGCACCCACAACTTGGCGGAGGCGGAGACGCTGGCGGACCGCATCGCCATCATCAAGGAGGGACGAATCATCGCCCTGGGAACTCCTGGTGAGTTGAAGAGTGATCTGCTGGGCAACCCCGTCCTGGAGATGCGTCTTGCGGAACCCATCGACGGGCTTCTGCCCGCCATCGAAAGCCTAGTCTCTCTCGAGGACAAGGGGGAAGACTGGTTCCGCTATCGGACAGATGTCCCTGGGGAGACCAATCCTCTGCTCATTCGTCGCCTGGCAGAGGAAGGCGCGAACATCGTCACCCTCAGCGAGGTCTCTCGTAGCCTCGAGGAGGTGTATCTACGCATCGTGGAGGAAGGGGAGTGCTCGCCAACACCCTGATCATCACTCGCCGCGAGGTGCGCGACAGCTTGCGAGACTGGCGCATCGTGACGCCCATCGTCTTGCTAACCCTCATCTTTCCAGCGCTGATGACGGTTACCTCGGAGGTAGGAGCGAACGTCGCCGTCATCTGGGGCGTTGGTCAGAACGCCAACGTGATCATGGGCCAACTCGTTCCTTTCTCCCTCATGATCGTGGGTTTCTTTCCTATCTCCTTCTCGCTGGTCGTCGCCTTGGAGAGTTTTGTAGGCGAACGAGAGCGCCGGAGCATAGAGCCTCTCCTGTCCATGCCCATCTCGGATGGTGCATTGTACTTGGGCAAGTTGCTTTCTTCGGTGACAGTTCCGCTGCTGGCGAGCTACCTCGGCGTAGGGATCTACTTCGTGGGGCTCATGCTGTACAGCGAATACGTCATCTCGTCTGAGGTACTGGTCCTTATAGTCGTGCTGACGACTATGGAGGCACTGGTGATGGTTTCAGGTGCGGTGGTGGTCTCCAGTCAGACCACCAGTGTGCGAGCGGCCAACCTTGTGGCCAGTTTCATCATCATCCCCGTGGCACTCCTGCTACAGGTCGAAGCCGTGTTCCTGTTCTGGCGTCAGTACGAGGTACTATGGGCGATTGTCGCCATCTTGGGCGTGGTGAATCTGATGCTGATTCGCACGGGTATGCGGATCTTCAACCGAGAGGAGCTGCTCTCGCGGGAGTTCGACGAGATTAGTCTACCGAGAGTCTGGAGGACCTTCAGGCATCTCTTCGCCTGTTTGCCCGTTTCGGCTCGCTTACCCCGAGATGGACCGGCCGCGCCCTTGAGCATCCGCCGGCTGTACCTTCGTGATCTGCCGCAGTTGGTGCGGTTGCAGAGGGTGCCCATCATGATCGCGGCCGCGGTGGTGGTGGGTGGGCTAGCGGTCGGGTGGGCGGTGGCTCAGCTGTACCCCCTGCCAGCGGGTCTCATTGATGTGGGCGGCCTGGGCAACTTCGACTGGACGGGAGATATGCCAGATGTGCCGCTGCTGCCTGGTTTCGACGCCCGTGGCATCTTTCTGCACAACCTTCGGGTGGTGGGGGTTTCCCTAGCGCTCTCGCCACTCTCCTTCGGTTCTGTACCTCTGATGTTGCCCTTGCCAGCGATGCTCTTGGTGGGGTTCTTCGCCGGTGAGGCCGCGTTTCTTGGTTTGAACCCGCTCGTGTTCCTTCTGGTGTTCATCATGCCCCACGGTATCCTGGAGCTGCCCGCCATCGTGCTTGCCACTGCCTTTGGGCTGCGGCTGGGAGCTTCTATCATGTCGCCGCCTGCGGGCTTTTCCGTAACTGAGGGCTTGCTGCTGTCCATCGCGGACCTGATCAAGGTGTTCTTCCTCGTGGTCGTCCCCATGCTGTTTCTGGCCGCCGTTCTGGAAGTGTACCTTACGCCGTTGGTGGTGATGCGCTTCTTCGGCCCTTAGCTGCGTGAGTCGACCAGGGTCCGGCCTCGATCTCCTCTCTCTTCCTGTTGGGAGCCCCATGCTATTGAGCATGTCGGAGAACCATGGTATAATGCTGCGTTAGAGTATCCTCTGTCCTTGGACTGTCTTCGAGAGTATCTGGGGACGCAGCTTCCTGAGGTGGGCCATGGCCGCGGACGATGAGATTCGAGATCGCGTAGAGCGACTCCGCCGGGTGGTTCGCTATCACTCCTATCGCTACCATGTGCGCGACGATCCCGAGATCAGCGACGCCGAGTACGACGCACTGATGGTGGAGTTGCAGGAGCTTGAGGCCGCCCATCCAGAGCTGGTCACCCCCGATTCCCCGACCCAGAGGGTGGGCGCGGAGCCGCTTCCCGAGTTCGACAAGGTCGAGCATCGGCGGCCGCTGCTCAGCCTGGACAACGCCTTCGATGAGGATGAGGTACGGGCCTGGGAGAAGCGCGTGTTGAGACTCCTGGGCAACGGTGGTGGTGTGAACTACACCGTCGAACCCAAGATCGACGGCCTGGCGGTCTCGCTGCGGTACGAGGACGGGCTCCTGATCCAGGGGGCGACGCGAGGGAATGGGTTCGTGGGGGAGGACGTCACACAGAACCTGAGGACCATCGTCGCCATCCCTCTGAGGATCCCTGTCGTGGGAGATGAACCTCCACCCCGTTATCTGGAGGCGCGAGGCGAGGTGTACATGCCCAGAGACCGCTTCGAGGAGATGAACCAACGCAGGGATGCGGAGGGCAAGAGACCGTTTGCCAATCCGCGAAATGCGGCCGCGGGCTCGGTGAGGCAGCTTGACCCTTCGATCACCGCCACGAGGCCATTGAGCGTCTTCATGTATGCCGTGGGGGAAGTGGAGGGCGCGAGTCTGGGGACACAGTGGGAGGCCTTGTCGTTCCTCAGGCGAATGGGTTTTCCCACAGCCGAAAACATAGCGCGCTGCGACACTCTAGATCAGGTGTTGGACCTCTACGGCCAGTGGATAGCACAGCGGGACGACCTAAACTACGACGCAGATGGGGTGGTGATCAAGGTTGACAGCCTGGAGCAACAGGGCATTTTGGGGGATGTATCGGACGCGCCTCGCTGGGCCATCGCCTTCAAGTTCCCGGCGCACGAGGGGATCACCAAGCTCCTGCGCATCGGGGTCAACGTCGGGCGCACGGGGAGTCTCAACCCCTACGCCGAGCTGGAGCCGATAGAGGTGGGCGGAGTGACTATTAGGCACGCCACTTTACATAATGAAGAGGATATACATCGCAAGGACATTCGCGAGGGGGACACGGTCATCGTCAAGCGGGCCGGGGATGTCATACCCCAGGTGGTTGCGCCTCTGACGGAGCTGCGGTCGGGCCAGGAAAAGGTCTTCGAGATGATGAAGACCTGCCCGGCGTGTGGGGAGCAGGTGGTGAAGCCTGAGGATGAGGTGATGTACTACTGCATCAATGCTTCGTGCCCCGCGCAACTCGTGGGCCGCGCGGAGCATTTCGCGTCAAGAGGAGTGATGGATATCGAGGGGTTCGGCGAGCGCCTGGCGCAGATCTTTGTGGAAAAGGGGCTGTTGGTGGACGTCGCGGACTTCTACTACCTGAGGCGCGATGACCTTGTCTCGCTGGAGGGGTTCGCGGACAAGAGCGCCGACAATTTGCTTGCGGCCATTGAGGCCTCCAAGGACAGGCCCTTGTGGCGCCTGATAACGGGATTGGGTATCCGAGGGGTGGGAGGTGTGGTGGCGCAGCTCCTGACCAGGCACCTCGCCTCAATCGACGAGCTGATGGGTGCCAGCCAGGGGAGGCTGGAGGAGATAGAGGGGCTGGGCCCTCACACGGCGCAGAGCGTCGTGGACTTCTTCTCTCAGGAACGTAACCGGCGGCTGGTGGAGAAGCTACGTCGAGCGGGAGTCCACATGACGCGCCTGGCCGAGGAGGAGGCCGAGCAGGAGGGCCCTCTGAGCGGCCTGACTTTCGTGATCACGGGAACGCTTCCTACCATGAGCAGGGAGGCAGCGGCAGAGCTGATAGAGGCACAGGGAGGCCGCGTGACCTCAAGCATCAGTGGGAACACCAACTACCTTCTAGTGGGCGAGAAGCCAGGCGGCACCAAGGTGAGGAGGGCTGAGGAGCTCGGCGTACAGCCCCTGAGCGAGGAGGAGCTGCTCCGAAGGGTCGAGACCAGCTAGCCGGAAACGGGAGGCGGACAGTGGAAGAGAGGGATCGTCGCTCTGTGACCAAGGTGGAGATCCTAACCGAGGAGCATCACCTAGTGGGCTACGTGGCGACGGGCGGTAGACGCTTCTCCACGTGGCTTAATCTGGGAGACGCTCCGACAATCAGCCTGAAGAGTGTTGCGTTGAGGTCGCTGCACGATTTGGAGAGGCCCGAGGTGGCCCTGGAGTATGTGCTGGTGAACAGGGGCGCTATTCTGGCGGCAATTCCTCGGGAGTCACCTATCGTTTCTCTGGGAGGCGAAGAAGAGCGGAGGACGATGGAGCGCGTGGACAAGGAGCGACATGAGGTGGTGGTAAGTGTGCCTCCCTTTGCGGTGAGAGGACAGATGCACGTTGCCAGGACCGCCGACATCCAGCGCGCGATTGAGTCTTTTCCCGGGACTCTCATACCAATCACCGAGGCGCGCCTGGTGTACACACCTAATCCTCAGGTGCTTTGGCGAGGAGGTGTGATACTCATCAATAGGGACAAAGCCCAGCTGTACTGGCCTGCTTCCGAGGAGAGAAGAAGCTAGGGGTAGTCGACAGGTGCCGACCTTCTTGCAGATCAGCTGTTCATCGGGGAGAATCCGTCGACCTCCACGGGCGAGAGGCGCAGACCATGCTGCCGGGTTGAGACAGGTGGCAGCATGAGATGAGAATCCACCGCCCGCTGTTGGAGGGCTCCTTCGTAGTCAGAGAGAACAGGTTTCGAGCCAGGGTTCGCCTGGCAGGCGAAGAGGTGCCCGTGCATGTGCCGAATCCAGGTCGCTTGAGCGAATTGCTGTTGCCCGGGCAACAAGTGCTCCTGGGGGAGGCGAGGGCGCCGCATCGCGTGACAGACTACGATCTATTGATGGTGCGGCTGCCCCATACGTTGGTGTCCATCGATGCTCGCTTGCCGAACCAGCTCTTCCAGGAAGCCCTCGAGGGGAGAGCCTTGCCTGAGTTCGCTGGGCTGGCCGTGGCGCGGAGAGAAGTCGAGTACGGCGAGAGTCGTCTGGATTTCCTGCTTGAGGATGAGGGTGGCGCCGGCTCGTGTCTGGTGGAAGTGAAGTCCGTGACCCTGGTCCAGGAGGGTATCGGTCTCTTTCCCGATGCGGTGACGGAGCGGGGCCGACGTCACCTCAGGGAGTTGAGGCGCGCGCATTTGGAGGCAAGGCGCGCGGCCGTGGCCTTTGTCATACAGAGGGAGGATGCAGGGGCATTCGCCCCACATGACGAGTCGGATCCACTCTTCGGGGAGGTGTTGCGAGAGGTGGCCGTTGAGGGCGTGGAGGTGTACGCGCTCACTTATCGGGTCACTTCGACACAGATCACGTTGGATAGACAGGTTCCCGGGCTGCTGTCGGGGACTGTATAGAGGGAGCATCCGCCGGGCACTGTGGTTTCGATGGGAAAAGGGCAGGTAGGGAAGCAGCGAGCTGACAGAGAGGTATGGCGATGACCGACGAGCCTAAGACGGTAGAGTTCTTCACCCACCAGCATCGGATCGTGGGCGCTGCTCCGCTGGGCGTGCAGAGGCTGACTGACATCTTGAACGATGAACTGACGTCGTCCGTGGAGTTGAAGGACGTTCGAATCCTGAGACTCCTCACCCCCGGCAAGGTCGTGGCGGCCCACGACTCAGCCTTGATAGACAAACAGTGCATCCTATTCGCCATCAGCGGTGTGCAGAGCGGTGATGCTGCCGAGCGTCGCTTCTTCAAGCACGTTGACACCACGGAGTGGGGCGTCTTCATCACAGTATCCTCCTTCGAGCTGACGGGGAAGTTCCACGTTCGGGGCACCAGTGATCTGAAGACCATGCTCGTCGCCTGGACGGGCCAGTTCATTCCCCTTACCGAGGCCAGGGCGGTGTTCACGTTGTACCCTGATGTCGCCTTCACCGGGGACGTGATCATCGTCAATCGTTCGCACATAGGGGTCGTTTGCACGGACCGGCCGGCTGCCCGGTGATCCGACTGGTCGGAAGCTGACCGTAGGTGGCACGCTCGTCGCCCCAGTTCCATCTCCAAGGGTCTGGGGCGATGTTCTGATGGCGTGCTCCTCGCCATGAGAGGCCAGCGGTGATATAGTTACCTTTCGAATACTTGACAACGAGGACAAAAATGAGCAAGTTTGCAGACGTGACACTCAGCTTCCTGGGCAGTGGTGTGATGGCAGAAGCCATGATCAGCGGGATCCTCAATGAAGACCTGATGGAGCCTGCTCAGATGATCGCCAGCGACCCTCGAGAGGAGAGAGGGCAAGAACTGGCGAAGAGATACGGGGTCAGGCCTACGACTGACAACCGGGAGGCGGCCAAAGCTGCCGAGATTGTTATTGTCTCTGTGAAGCCGCAAGTCCTTCCCGCTGTGTTGGGCGAGGTACGGGGGGCGATCAAGCCTGAGGGGCTCATCCTCTCTATCGTCGCCGGTGCTCGCATCGGCGTTATCGCGGAGAGTCTGGGGCACGCAGCGATCGTGCGAGTCATGCCCAATACCCCGGCCCAGATTGGTGAGGGGATGTCAGTTTGGACGGCTACCAGCGCGGTGAGTGACGAGCAGCGGCTACAAGCGCAGAGTATCCTCCGCGCTCTGGGCGAGGAGGTCTGTCTGGATGACGAGGACTACCTGGACATGGCTACGGCTCTGAGCGGCACGGGGCCCGCCTATGTGTTCCTGTTCATGGAAGCGATGATCGACGCTGGAGTGCATCTGGGCTTCTCTCGCCGCATTGCCCAGCAGCTTGTGCTCCAGACGATACGGGGTTCCGTGGATTTCGCCAGGCAATCGGTGGCGCATCCGGCGGAGCTGCGGAACATGGTCACCTCGCCCGGCGGCACGTCGGCGGAGGCCCTATACCAGTTGGAGAAGGGTGGCTTTCGGACGGTGCTGTCACGGGCTATCTGGGCTGCCTACCAGAAATCGAAGTACCTGGGCGAATTGAGCAGCGAGTGAGCGAGAACGTAGAGCGACCAGGCCACTGGACCGTGACAGCGCGGATAGCCACCGGTCCTGCGGCTGGGCTCCAAGGCCCATCGTTGCGTCTGGTGGGTCCTGAGCGGGCCACGCGGCCTATCGAGGCAGGCAGCTAACATGGGGAATTATCCACACCAGCGCGTTCCTGGATCCAGGCAGCCTCTCGCAGGGCTGGCAGGTGGCGCGATTTGCCGTGGCTGTGTTCTTCGGCTAGAATCTTCCTGGTGTGCAGGGGAAAGGTATCGCTACACAGGAGGGGTGCGTGATTGATCTGAGAAGGCTTAGCGCGACTGTAGGACGTGCCCGGGGGGCGGAACCCCTGGTGGGTTTACTTCCGCTTGTTGTAGTATCGCTCGTCGTAGCCTTTCTGATAGTGGGCACGGTCCCGGGTTCCGCAAATGGGCTCTTCCAGTCACCTATCAGCCCCGTCAGTCCCATCAGTCCGATCGGCCCCACCCCGGAGGGTGCGCCAGGCGCTCCTGAGGGAACGGTGGCTGGGCCTGCCCTGGTGGCGGTGCCAGCGGCATCCAACTTGGTCCCGTGGCTGGTGGGTATTATCCTGGTTGCGGCCATAGTCGGGGCAGCGATGTTGTGGAGCAGACGTAGGGGGAAGGGGGAAGGCAGCGCGTGAGAGACCTGCGCCGCATGCGCGGCCCTTGGCGGGGTGAGTCGGGTGCCGTTTCGTCTCTCGTGCCAATTGCGATACTCTCCCTGTTGGCCGCTGTATTCATGACCCAGAGCGGCGCGACGTTTGCGTACTCGTCCTTCCAGTCGCCCCAATCCCCTGTGCAGACGCCACCGCCTGCTGCTGCCCCCACGGAGGTCGCGCCTGGGCAGCCGGAGGAGTTGCCTGTCGTGCCTCCTGGCGAATCGCCAGTTGTGCCTGCCGAAGAGTCGCCTGGGGTCCCTCCGGGCGAGGAGCCAGGCGAGGTGACGCCGCCTTCTGCGGAGCCCGGGGCAACTCCAGGTGAGGAGGTTCCCCCGGCGGCGCCTACTCCCACGTTGGCGGCGGAAGAAGAGGGCTCCTCTCCGGTTGGAGGGCTGTCCTGGGCAGTGCTCATCGACACCTGTGTGGTCGGCTTGTCCTCCGTATGGCTGTGCTGCGGTGGCCTGGCCCTCGTAGTTTTCGTACTTTTGGTGATTGCCTCCCTCGTGCTGCGGGTGACGTGATGAAGCCCGGATCATCCGGGGCTATTCACGCGCCCAGGTTGATCCTCCTGTCCCTGGTTCTCCTGGCCTTTGGGCTTCGGCTGTATCACCTCGACTACCAGAGCCTGTGGCGGGATGAGGTGGATGCCATCTTCTTCGCCCGCAGCGACCTGCGTGGTTTGGTACCTCTCTTCGTGGTCCCCGGACATAACGGCCCCTTGTACTACGTGATTCTCCATTGCTGGACTCGGCTGACCGGCGACAGCGAGTTTAGTGTTCGGTTCCTGTCACTGGTCTGCAGCGCCCTCGCCGTACCCGTGACCTATCTGCTTGGGCGGAGGTGGCTAGGGAACATCGGCGCCCTGGTTGCCGCCTTGCTCGGCGCGACATCTCCCTATCTCATCTGGTATGGACAGGAGGGCAAGATGTATGCCCTGCTGCTGCTGATGTCCACGCTTTCAACGTACGTCTACCTTGTAGCCCTGGAGCGCAACCGTGTCTACCTCTGGGCGTCGTACATACTGCTTGTGGCTGCCTCGATGTACGTTCACCTTCTAGCGGTGGCTATCCTTCCCTTCCACTTTCTCGTCTTTGTCGTGGTCTGGCCGCGTTACAGGGGTGCGTGGAAAGGGTGGCTGGCGACATTCGCCGTCCTGGCCTTGCCGTACCTCCCCTTGGCTCGCTGGGAGATCCCTCTCCTCATCGGGCCCTTCGCCACCGGGCACCAGTTCTACTCATTTCGTGAGATGCTCGCCAGTCTTCTGTTTGCCTTCAGCCTCAATGCGGCTCCATCCCGAAGCATCCTGCCCATAGCCTTGTTCGTCTTTCTCCTCCTGGCGGGTCTCTTTCTGTACGTGCGCCCAAGGGACCTGAGAGAGCACAGACCCGTGAAGCGACTGCTGCGCGGTCACGAGGAGAGCATCATCTTGGGGACATACGCCTTTCTGCCCGTGGTCTGCCTGTTCCTTGTCTCGCTGGGCATGCCGGTCTTCACCGACCGGTACCTGATAACCGTGGTGCCACCTTTCCTATTTCTGCTGGCCTGCGGCGTGGTTGCGGTGAGGTTGAGGTCGTCCGCTCTGGGAATCGCGTGCCTGGGTCTGGTCTTGGTTTCGAACTTGTACGTGGTCGCTTTGCAGGGACACACAAAGATCAAGTCCGACTTCCGTTCCGCGGCCCAGTATGTGGAAGAGGATGGCCGTGGGGACTTGATGGTCTTTCTGATACCCCAGGGCCGCCCTGTGTTCGACTACTACCATGAGGATCATTCTGCCTGGGCGGATGCGCCCTACACAAACGGGGGGATGGGTCCGGTGGGAGTGGCGCGCGCCATGGAGGAGGTCACGGAAGGGCACCAGAACGTGTGGTTCATCGTCACCGAGGCCGAGCTGTGGGATTCGCGCGGATTGGTCCAGGAGTGGTTCGAAAGCAACGGCGCTTTGCTCGGCAAGGGTAGCTTCGCGCGAGTGGATGTGTACCTGTATTCCCTCGCAGCCGAGGAGATAGGAACAGAGAGGGGGGTTTCCTAGGTGCGGTGTGCGTTCTGCGAAAACTGGGCTTGGCACCGTTGTGCCGACACGGGAAAGCTGGTGTGCCCTCACCATGCGCGATTCGAGGTGGTGGCGGTGACGACCGGCGGGGAAGCCGTGGAGTGGCAGGTATGCCCTGCTACTGAAGGGCACTATCCTCGATTGGAGGAGTTGGCGCTCCGCTTCTGGGGTGAGACAAAGGTGGATAACTTCGGCAGAGCATACGATGTGCTGAAGCTCCCTGCCTTCGTGGCCCAGGCAGGTGAGGAGGTGGCTGGCTTCCACTCCCACTCTGTCGAGGACGATCGCATGAACCTGGTGATGCTCAACGTGGTACCAGAGCATCAGGGACGGGGTCTGGCGAAGGCTTTGCTGGGGGCCGCCGTCGCCGAGGCCCAGAAGCTGGGACTCAACAACCTGGTGGTTGCCACCTCCAATGATGATCTCCCGGCGCTGGACTTCCATCAGCGCGCGGGCTTCGTCATCGCAGAGGTGGTTCCGGGCTTGCTGGTGGAGCACCATGGGAGGGTGAACGAGGGATTTGCCGGCATCCCGGTCCGCGACGAGATCCGTTTGGAGCTGCTGGTCCGGTGAGGCGCATCCTGAACCGCGTCCTGACCCTGCCGAAGCTTGCCCTGAGCACAGTCGAAGGGGGTGGGCCGAAGGCTTGCATCGAAGGATGCGCGGAAAAGGGGGACTCGGCGAGCCGAGTGGGGTTGCCTGGATGACGGCTGTGTGCTAGAATTATGCTTGACGTGCCCCCGTAGCTCAGGCGGATAGAGCGGCGGCCTCCGAAGCCGTGTGCGCGCGTTCGAGTCGCGCCGGGGGTACTTTATATAGGGCAGCACACGGAAACTGGTAGTACAGTTCTGCACTTCTCCTCTTGACTACGAGGCGATCCACCGTACTCTGTAGGATGGCACGTTGAGCCACCAGCGTGCCGTGGGGAGGCGGTTCGCCCATTTCCCCAAGAAACTATTCGACAATCTGCCTCGGTACGTGGATCTCAGCCCGGCTCGCTTCCAGAAGGCATGATTCGTGTTGTAGCTTGCCCTGTTCTCCTTCTGACTGCATCAATCGTGATAGTGCCTCCTCGGTGCCTCCCGCCATTGCCGCCGGGTCAATCAAGTTACGTATGGTTCGGTTGAGGGCGTGGACTCGCATGTCGGGCGATGCCTCTGTGCATCATTCTCACGATGGCAACCTTAAAAACCCGCCAATCCCTCGAATTCATCCCCTTTTCCACTTGACAAATGGTGCGCAACCGTAGATAATGTAATCACAGGATGACAAGATGTAGGACGGACGACGAGACTGGATAACCTGTCACTCTGTGGCGACTGCTCGGTAGCGCGAAGAGGGTGCGCCATAGCATCGAGGAGAACTCGATCAGCAAGCAGTGTGGGTAGAAAGGGCGAAGCAGCGATGAGGGTGGACGAGTGGGGCTATACCAATCCGGTGGTATCTTACCTCTACGGCAAGCCACCTCTGGTTTGGAGGGACATGCGTGTCCAGTTGGTCGTCTACGAGACGGACATCGAGAACGTGCGACGCGTGGTTCCAGAGCCGTTGGAACCGCGCACCAACCTCGTCATTACCTGGGTCTCGGAGTTCGAGCTGGGCACCACCCAGGGTGGTTTCAAGGAAGCAGCCATCTACGTGCAGGTTAAGCTTGGAGATATCGAGGGTGACTACGAGCCGTTCCTGTACGTGGACTCGCACCTGCCTTTGACCGGTGGCCGAGAGATCTGGGGCTACCAGAAGAAGATGGCCGAGATTGGACTGCATCACGAGTACGAGGCGGTGCGCGGCCAGGTGAATCGTCTGGGGCACCAGATCATCAAGGCCCTGGTCGTCCCCGAGTACGAGGCTACCATGGTCGAGGTGCCCTGGAGCACGGGCGGCGTCTTCTCGCTCAAGTACATCCCGGCCGCTGAGGAAGGCGAGCCGCCTCTGCGCCAGCTAATCCTCACACCCGGCGAATTCACTGTGCAGGAAGGCAAGTTCTTCGGCGGGCGGGCTTCCGTGGTCTATGAGCACTCTGAGATCGATCCTACCTACATCCTCGAGCCCAAACGCATCGTCGGAGGCTTCTTCGGCCAGGGCGACCTCTTTCTGCCGCTGGGCAAGATCGTGTTTCGCTACGAGTGAATTGCGCTATCCATGACTGAGGACCGATAGTGGACCGGGTAGACGTCCAGTTGTTCATCGACGGAGAATGGACGCCCTCTGAGTCGGCGGAGACCTTTGCGGTCATCAACCCGGTCGATGGCGTGCCCATGGGAGAGGCAGCCCAGGGCGGACGGGTCGACGCTCAGCGAGCGCTAGAGGCGGCAAGCCGGGCGTTCGTGGGCTGGCGGCGCACCACCGGTGACGAGCGTGCTCAACGGCTCCAACAGGCCACGGCTGCGATCCTCGCCCGCCAGGATGAACTGGCGGAAATCCTGACACGCGAGCATGGCAAACCCCTGGGCGATGCGCACAAGGAGATCAAAGGTGCTGCCGCGACCTTCGAATACTACGGCGAGGAAGCGCGACGCATCTCGGGTGAGATTGCACCTCCCAAGTCCGCCACCGCGCGCAGCCTGGTGGTGCGCCAGCCGGTGGGGGTCGTGGCGGCCATCGCGCCGTGGAACTACCCAGTCGTGTTGATGGCCTGGAAGGTCGCCCCTGCGCTGGCGGCCGGTTGCACCGTCGTCGTCAAGCCGCCCAAGAACGCCCCACTGGCTGCCACCCTGGTGGCAGCGATTGTTGGTGAGTCGGGACTGCCCGCTGGAGTGGTCAACGTCGTCACCGGACCCAGCTCGGTGGTGGGGGAGGAACTGGTCTCCAATCCACTGACCCGCATGGTGGCTTTCACCGGCTCGACGGAGACAGGCAAGCACCTGATGCGCGCCGCAGCCGATGACCTGAAGAAACTCGTCCTCGAACTGGGCGGTCACACGCCCCTGGTTGTCTTCAAAGACGCAGACCTCGAGCGCGCGGTGGCCGATGGCGTCAAGCGCTCCTTCCGCAACATGGGACAGATCTGCAACGCCGTCAACCGCATCTATGTCGAGGAGGAGATCGCGGACGAGTTCATCGAGCGTTTCGTCGAGTTGACGGGCAGGCTCACCATGGGCGATGGCTTGGCCAACCCCGACGTGGACCTGGGGCCGATGATAGACGAGGAGGGCGTCGAGCGTACACAGCGGCACGTGGACGATGCGCTGGCCAAGGGAGCCAGACTGCTGTGTGGGGGCAAGCGTCCCGACGCGGCCGAACTGCGCGAAGGCTTCTTCTATGAGCCAACCGTGCTGGTCGACGTCAGCCCCGAGATGCTGCTCATGCACGAGGAGTCATTCGGGCCCATCGTCGGCATCGCTACCTTCAAAGGTATTGAGGAAGCGATTAGATTGGCAAACAGCACCCCATATGGGCTGGTGACGTACGGCTATACCCGGGATCTGGCCACTGCCTTTGCCTTCGGCGAAGGGGTGGAGTCGGGCACGGTGGCTATCAACACAGTCAGCCCCGACTCGCTCTACGCGCCCTATCCCGCTTGGAAGCATAGTGGCATCGGGTTGGAGTTGTCGCACCATGGTCTCGAAGAGTACCTGCAAGTGAAGCACATTCTGATGGAGATTGGGTAGCGTGCCTTCGAAGGCCTTGGAGGCTAACACGTAGACAAAGGCCCGCGGTCAAGACGCGACGGCCAACGCCGGCACCATAGCCGAATACCAGTTGGTGCAGGCGTTGCAGACGGGGGAAGCCGGTGCATCGGGGGATGCAGCCCGGCCCTCCCACAGAAAGGAGGTGATGTGATCGAACCTGGAGTGGAGAGACGTTGCACAGAATAGTCTTGTCACAAGCACGTTCTAGGAATGAGGAGGAAAGAAGTGAAAACCAAGGTATCGAAACTAGTGGCCGTGATGGTCGTTTTGGGCATGCTGGTTGCGGGTCTAGCGGCCTGCGGGACGCCTGCTCCGCCACCACCGCCCGTGGAAACGCTAGCACCGGGAGAGACGCCCGAGCCGACGACACCGCCCCCGCCTCCGCCCCCCGAGGAGGTGACGATCACCTGGGCCACCATCGCCGGGTTCTACACGGACTGGGCTGAGGAGGTGGCTAGGGAGTTCGAGGAAGAGACGGGCTGGAATGTTGAGGTCGTCGACATCGACTTCTCCCAGTTGTACGAGAAGCAGGTCATCGAGATGGTGGGGGGCACCGGCGCCTACGACATCATCACCTACGACGTGGGCTGGAAGGCCGAGTTCGCAAATAGCGGCTATCTCCTGGCCCTCGACGACTATATCGCCGCCAGCGACCCCGAGGAGATCCAGTTTGAGGATATCCATCCGGCTCTGGTTGAGGCGTCGTGCAACTGGAAGGGAAATACCTGGGGCTTGCCGTTCTACACCTTTACCATGGGCTACTTCTATCGCTGCGACCTGTTCGAGGATCCCGGCGAGATGGCAGCCTTCGAGGCGGAGTATGGCTACCCGCTGGATGTCCCGCAGGACTATGAGCAACTGGCCGACATTGCGGAGTTCTTCCGCCGCCAGCCGGGCGACACGCTCAAGGGTGAAGCCGTCACCGACGAGTTCTACGGTATCGGCTTGATGGCTGGCCGCTTCCCGCACGTTCAGGACGAGATGATGTCCATTGCCTGGACGTATGACGAGGATCTCATCAAGGACGACGGCACGCCCGGCACGACCGAACCGGGCTTCCTGGATGCGGTTCACCTCTACGTTGATGAGTTGCTGCCCTATGCACCGCCTGGTGCGCTGACCTCGGCCTATGACGAGGTCGTGGGCCAGATGCGCCAGGGGCTGATCGCGCAAACCGCCGCCTTCTACCTCGACCAGTGGCCCAACATGGTCAAGACCGAGGACGAGGTACCAGGCTCCGAGATCTGCGCGGCCACCGCGCCAGGCGCTCACACCTGGGTTGGAGCTCTGACGCTGGGTATGACCGCCGATGGCAAGCATCCCGACGAGACCTGGGAGTTCCTCAAGTGGATCACCGGCCCTGAGGCGCAGCGCAAGTTCGCCGAGGGCGGTGGCAGCACCTGCCGTGTGAGTATCCTCACGGACGAGGAGTTCCTTGAGGGCCGGCGGCTGGCGGCTGGTGCCTTCCCGGCTCTGATGGAGGTTCTGGATCACGCCTCCGAGTGCAACTTCTATCCCAACTACTACTACGTACCGCAGGGCGGCAAGATCTATGACGAGGAGACCGCATGGTTCTCGTCCGCCACCAGCGGTGAGTACTCGGTGGAGGAGGCCATGGCCAACCTGGCCGAGGCGATCGAGCGTCACTGCGATGGGCCGTGCGAGATCCCCAACGACCATCTGGGGGCCGACTACAGCCCTGTGCCGTGCCCGTACACCTTCGACAAGAGTGTCCAGATGAGGAAGTAGGGACAACACATCATAAGCGTTCCCCAGAAGGGCATGGGGTCCCGCATGCGGGACCCCATGCCCGTAGGCAGGGAGTCTGAGAATGGATGAAGCAACTGAGAAAGCACCTGGCGCGGGCAGGAAGCCGAAGAGAGCGATGTCGGACAACTTGTATGCTGTCCTGCTCATCACGCCGGCTAGCATCATCATCTTGTTCTTTGCGCTCTTCCCCCTCCTCTACGCCATCAACCTTTCCCTCCGCCATGTGGACCTGACCAGCGCGGTCGGTATCGGGCCATACGTCGGTCTGGAGAATTTCCGCTTTGCGCTGAACGACAAGTTCTTCTGGCAGGCCGCGCGACGGACGATCATCTTTGCAATTGGTGCCGTGACCTCGGAGATGGTGTTGGGCATTGCCATCGCCTTCCTGCTGAACCAGTTGAAGTGGTTCCAGGGCATCGTGCGCAGTCTGCTCATTCTGCCCTTGGCCGCAGCGCCTGCGGCGGTGGGCCTGGTTTGGCGCTACATGTACCATCCCGACTTCGGCGTCTACAACGGCATCATGTCCATGCTGGGCCTACCCGAACGCAATTGGCTAGGTGATGTAGACCTGGTCATGCCCAGCGTGATTGTGTTCGACATCTGGCAGTGGACGCCCTTCGTGGCCCTCATCGTGCTGGCTGGTCTGCAGTCACTGCCAAAGGAACCCTTCGAGGCAGCCGAATTGGATGGCGCATCAACCTGGCAGGTACTGCGGCGGCTTACGTTTCCCATGCTGGCCCCGGTATTGACGCTCGTCTTCGTGCTGCGCACCATTGACGCCATCCGCTTATACGACGCCATTGTGTCTTTGACGCATGGCGGGCCGGGGACAGCGACCGAGACGCTGACCTACTACCTGTACCGACTTGGCATGAAGTTCTTCAGGCTGGACCAGGCGAGCGCCATATCGCTCCTGTTCCTCTACGTGACGATCATCTTCACTGCGGTGGCGCTGCGCTCCATGATGCGCGCCCAAGCCGAACGCGCGCGGCGCGCTTAGGGAAGAGGGGAGATCAACGATGCAAGCCAAGACCTTCACCATGGCCGATCTGATCCGGTACACGCTGGTCATCGCGATTCTCATTCTGTTCCTGTTCCCCATCTACTGGATGGTGACCACGTCGTTCAAACCGCCGCCGGACATTCTCACCCGTCCACCCAAGTGGACATTCCAACCCACTCTCACCAACTATGTCTACGCCTTCGAAGAGGCCAACTTTGGCCTTTTCCTCAAGAACACACTCATCGTGTCTGTGATTTCGACTGCCATAGTGATCGTGCTGGCGTCCTTGGCTTCCTATAGCTTCGCCCGATACAACACGGGCGCGGGCCATCTGATGTTCTTCTTCCTTACGACCCGCATGATGCCGGCCATTGCCGTGATCATTCCTTTCTTTGTGATCTTCAAGGGCATCGGCGAAACGAGCATCGGACAGGCGTTGTCGCTGGGACTGGACAGGCCCGGCACGCTGGTGGTCTGTTACACGCTATTCAACCTTCCGTTTGCCATCTGGCTCATGCACTCTTTCTTCCAGGACATCCCCGTGGAGTTGGAGGATTCGGCGCGCCTGGATGGTTACTCTCGTCTGCAGGTGCTGTGGCGGGTGGTGCTGCCCCTGGCTGCGCCGGGCATCGCGGTGACAGCAATTTTCTCGCTGATCTTCAGTTGGAACGAGTTTCTATTCGCCTTCCTGCTCACACGTGACGTAGCCCGCACCATCACCGTTGGTGTGGCCGGCTTCTGGACGCACCGCGGAATACTGTGGGGTCCGCTGTCAGCGGCAGCGGTTGTTTGCGTGGTGCCGATGATGATCTTCGCGCTCGTCCTGCAACGTTACATTGTGCGGGGTCTGAGCTTCGGGGCGGTGCGCGGGTAACGGAGGAGTTCAACTATGTCCATCGCTGACATGTGGGATCGCTTCTTCTGGTCTGCTATCATCGGCATGTTCGTGGGCATCGTGTGGCTGAAGTTTCTAGACCCTGTCGTCCCCTGTGCGGGGCCTGGCCTGGTCGTGGCCTTCATCGCGGGCGGCATCTATTTCTATCTGGGGGTGCGAAAGGCCAGACGGACGGCTCAGACGGAAGAAAGCGCCGTGGAAGGGGAGTAGTGGTCAATGCTAGAACTGCGCTCGGTCACCAAAGAGTTCGGCAGGACGGTCGCCGTCAATGACCTAAGTATCACCTGCGAAGAGTGTGAGTTCCTGGTCATCTTCGGCCCAGCCGGCGCTGGCAAGACCACGACTCTGCGCATGATCGCTGGCGTTCTGGAGCCTACTCGTGGCGAGGTCTACTTCAGGGGACAGTCGCTGAAGGGTGTGCCACCAGAGCATCGCAACATGTCGATGGTCTTCGAGTACTACGCCCTGTACTCGCACCTGTCCGTGTTTGAGAACCTGGCTTTTCCTCTGAAGGCGCGCGGTTACTCCGGTGCCGAAATCAGGCGACTTGTTAAGGAGATGGCGGGCATTCTACAGATATCCGAGTTACTGGACCGTCGGCCGGGCTTCTTGAGCGGCGGACAGCGGCAGCGCGTGGCGCTAGGCCGGGCGCTCATCCGGGATGCCGACGTCTATTTGCTGGACGAGCCTATCTCACACCTCGATGCCAAGCTTCGCCACCAAATGCGCGCGGAGTTGAAGGCCATGTGCGCGGAGAAAGACGCAACGGTGATCCACGTGACGCACGACTCCCGTGAAGCTATGGCCCTTTCGGATAGGGTGGCGGTGATCAACAAAGGGAAGCTGATGCAGATCGGCGCGCCGGACGAGGTTTTCCACCGGCCGGCCAACGAGTTCGTTGCCGGGTTCCTGGGCGAGCCGCCCATGAGTTTCGTGGATGTGGAGTACGCGGAGGATGATGGCCAGCCAGTCTTCCGCATCACCGGGACTGACGCGCGCTTGCCCGCCAGTCTGGAGGTAAGCGCTTTCGTCAGGGAAAGGGGCCTGCCCTCTTCATTCCGGCTTGGTGCGCGGGCGACCGAGGTAAGCGCGGCGCTTTCGAGGAACGAGACGCACAACGTACCGGGCGAGGCGTTCGTGACCGAGACGCTGGGTCACCGCAACATTCTCACGGCCAAATTGGGCAAGGACTTGGTGCAGGTGGTGACGCCGCCTGAGCTTGCGTTCAATGTCCGGGACACGGTCTGGCTGGACCTCAGCCAGGATAACGTTCATGTCTTTGCCGACGGACTGGCCGTTGGACACCCTAGGCGCCAAGGCGACTGACCCTTCGTCACAGCAACGAGGAGGCGATCAGAAGTGGCTTCAGTAACTCTGGAAAATGTGTGGAAGAAGTACAAGGATGTCAAAGCCGTTCGCGGCATTTCGCTAGACATCGCGGACAAGGAGTTTATGGCCTTCCTTGGGCCGTCGGGTTGCGGGAAGTCTTCTACGATGCGGATGATCGCGGGGCTGGAGGAGATCACTTCCGGCAACATCTACTTCGACGGGGAGTTGATGATCAAGGTGCGGCCCCGTGACCGCAACGTGGCGATGGCGTTCGAGACCTATGCCTTGTATCCAACACTGAACGTGTACGAGAATCTGGCTTTCCCATTGCGCTCTTCCAAGCGGTCCGGTGTGGATGTGGATAAGCGTGTGCGTGAGATCGCCGGCATCCTGGAGATCACCGACCTCCTGGATCGGAAGCCCACCAACCTCAGCAGCGGCCAGCAGCAGTTGGTTGGCCTTGGCCGGGCGCTCTCACGGGAGCCCAGGGTCTTCCTGCTAGACGAGCCGATCTCGCACCTTGACACGCGCCAGCGTGTCCGCATGCGTGCCTACATCAAGCGCCTGCACATCGAATTGGGCTACACCATGATCTACGTGACGCACAATCAGGAGGAGGCCATGGCCCTGGCCGACCGCGTAGCGGTGATGAACGAGGGCCTGCTCTCCCAAGTCGGCACACCAGAAGAGATTTTCCACAACCCTACTGATACGTTTGTGGCGGGCTTCGTGGGCGAGCCCCCTATGAATTTCCTGGAGTGTGAGTACCGCCGGGAAAACGGGCGACACCTGTTGGATCACAAGGGCACCACCATGGAGATGCCTTCCCACGGCGAGGCTTTGGCACAGCGAGGTGCGATTCCACCGCGCGTGACGTTGGGCATTCGCCCGTTCTACATTGACATCGGGCTGGAAAAGTCGGCGCGTCACGTGATCCCAGCCGAGGTCTTTGTGGTTGAACCCTTGGGCGACATGACGGTTGCCACTGTGACCTTGCTCGGGGCGCGCCTGCAGATCGTTACTGAACTGGGTTTTCGTGCCCGCCCTAAGCAGACTGTGTGGCTGGCGTTCGACCCCACCCGCACCTTGCTGTTCGACGCTGAGACCGGGCGCGCGCTGATTTACGAAGCTTAGGACCAAGAGCGCACCGCCGGCGGAACAAACGCTAGCGAGGCGTCGTAGCTGAGTAGGGAGCGTTCTCGGCAGTGACCACCGGCGTCGCAATTGGAGGTGCAGGAAACCTGGGGTTACAGGTCGCCTCCATGATGGCCCGGCGCAGGCACAGCGTTCATGTGTTTGACTTGCCGGGCCTCGACTATGCCTTCTGGCTCTCCTTTTGCCCTACCGACGTACTGCTATTTGACGCCGCTTCAGGCAAAGTGCCGGCCAATAGATGCGATAGAGCAGTTCCCGGGTGAAACGCGCGATTCTAGTCGAATTCGGCAGCCTCGTTATCGAAGAGGTGGACACGCCGATGCCTGGGCCGGGGCGGGTTCGGGTGGCGGTGAACGTGTGTGGCATATGTGGCACCGACATTCATGCTTTTCAGGGACTTCACCCCTTCATCAGTGCGCCGGTTGTTCCCGGTCATGAATTCAGCGGGGTAATCGACGCCATA
>Ga0307379_10001147_pt1 | contig 42392 bp, 43 predicted proteins | sample UN2MG_FD_202237 | JGI IMG/M metagenome (GOLD analysis project Ga0307379, IMG submission 202237) | Soil microbial communities from Risofladan, Vaasa, Finland - UN-2 | ecosystem: Environmental > Terrestrial > Soil > Coastal area > Acid sulfate soil | place: Finland: Risofladan, Vaasa | collected...
GGCCGCGATTACGTTTTCGGCGAGGCATTTCCCCATGACGCCCTGTTCGATCAATTGAACGGCGTCGACTTCAAGAAGGGCTGCTTTGTCGGCCAAGAGGTGGTGGCGCGCATGCAGCACCGCGGCACGGCGCGGAAGCGCGTCGTTCCGGTGGAGGGCGATGCGCCCCTGATTGCGGGCGCCAACGTGGAGGCCGGCGGCTTGCCGATCGGCTCGATCGGCTCGGTGGACGGCGCCTTTGGCCTCGCACTGCTCCGGCTCGACCGCGTGGAAGATGCTGTGTCAACGGGCACGCCGCTCATGGCAGGCGAGACGAGAATCACGCTGCGCCGTCCAAGCTTCGCCAAGTTCGACGTGCCAACGGCCGTGCCTGCATGAGCGGGGCTGACCCGCAGCGTTGCCCGTGGCCCGGCAGCGATCCACTTTACGTCGCCTATCACGACGAGGAATGGGGGGTCCCTGAGCGCGACGACCGGGCGCTCTACGAGAAGCTCGTTCTGGACGGCTTCCAGGCGGGGCTCTCGTGGATCACGATCTTGCGCAAGCGGGATGCCTTCCGCCGCGCCTTCGATGGCTTCGCGCCGGAAAGAATATCCCGCTACCAGCCGAAGAAGGTCGCTGCCCTGATGCAAGATGCGAGCATCGTGCGCAATCGCATGAAGATCGACGGAGCGATCTCGTCGGCGCGCGCCTGGCTCGACATCATGGAGACGGGCGGTGGCTTCTCGGCGTTTCTGTGGGACTTCGTCGACGGCAAGCCGATCGTCAACCGCTACAAAGCCATGAGCCAAGTCCCCGCGGAGACGGCGCTGTCGCGCGCCATCTCCAAGGAACTCAAGTCACGTGGCTTTAAGTTTTGCGGGCCGACGATCGTCTACGCCTTCATGCAAGCGACCGGCATGGTCAACGACCACCTGATCACCTGCCACCGACACAAAGCTTGTGCCGATCTCTGACTTCCTCGAACGTCAGCCGCGGCCGCGCGGATCCGCACTGCGCGGATACGTGCGCTCTGCCTGGATCTTGCCATCGCGCTTTCTGATGCGAACCGAACCGAGCTTCTTGACGGCCCTCTCCAGAACGCCGCCCTTGGTGGCCGCCGCCTTGGTCTTAAACCGCTTGATGACTTCTCCTGAGCCCTCTCGCTTCAATTCCCATTTCTTGTTCTTGTCGTTGTGGGCGAGGGAAAATTTGGGCAGCCTTGCCATTGTGCGTTCTCCCGACTCTGATTGAGGTTGGTCTATACTCAACGAGACTCAGTATGAATGACATTCGCAGCGCCTCTCGTCCATGTTTTTTCTAATGGAGTGGTTTGACTTGCTCGCACCCGATCACTCAGTGTCTTGCCGATTCTGGATGAGGATGAGACGACCATGAGCAGCGTCGCCGCCAACACAGCTCCACGCGCGTGGCAGCGCATGCTGAGCGGGCGGCGACTCGATCTGCTCGACCCCTCGCCGCTCGACATCGAGATCGAGGATATCGCGCATGGGCTGGCCCGCGTCGCCCGGTGGAACGGCCAGACGAACGGCGACCACACCTTCTCGGTGGCAGAGCACAGCCTGCTCGTCGAGGCCATCGCCGGCGGCCTCGACGAGACGCTGCCGCAAGAGTTCAGGCTCGCGGCGCTGCTGCATGACGCGCCGGAGTATGTCATCGGCGACCTCATCAGCCCCTTCAAGGCGGCCCTTTCGCTCGACTATCGCGCCTTCGAGGCGAAGCTGCTCGCCGCCATCCACCTGCGCTTCGGGCTGCCTCCCGAGCTCCCGGCGAATGTCGCCAAGCTCGTCAAGCGCGCCGATAAGATCGCCGCCTATTACGAGGCAACCTACCTTGCGGGATTTTCGCGCGAGGAGGCACGGCGGTTTTTTGGCCAGCCCCGGGGCTTAGGCCCCGCTCTTGTCAACAGGCTGTCGCAGTTAAGCCCCCTTCCTGCGTCAGAGGGAGAGGCGAGGTTCTTGAAACGGTTTCATGAGCTTGCCAGATGAGCTGGCAGAACCTCGGAATCGATTCGGTAGGCAAAGCCCAATGGACACGCTGATTTCTCTGCTCGATCAGACTAGAGTGCCGGTGGCCATGTCACCGGAAACCATCTTTGTCGCTCCATTGAGCCTCGTCGAGGCCACGGTTGCCGACGCTCGCGTCAGCCATCTCGTGACCCTCATCAACGGCGAGACCCTGATCGACACGCCGCCCAGCATCGGGCAGGACCGGCATCTCAGGCTTGCCATGAATGACATTTGCGAGCCGCAGCCGGGTCTGGTGGTCCCTTGCGAGACCCATGTCGCCGAGCTGATCCAGTTCGCGCTCGAATGGGACCGGCAGGCACCGCTCCTGATCCACTGCTGGGCCGGTATCAGCCGGTCCACGGCCGCCGCGTTCATCTCGCTTTGCGCGCTGAACCCCGAAACGGAAGAGCATGCGCTTGCCCGGGCGCTGCGCCGCGCCTCGCCCACCGCCTATCCCAATCGCCGTCTCGTGGCGCTGGCCGATCAGGTGCTGTCCCGACAGGGGCGCATGACGTCCGCGGTCGAGCATATCGGCCGCGGCCAGCTCGCCGAGGAAGCCCAAGTTTTCTCGCTGCCTGCCGGGCACGCCGCTTAGGTCATGGCCGACACTGGGCACGCCACCGATCCGTCGCACAGCGATCCCCACATCGAGCTTGGACTGAACGCCGCCATCGTCATGGTGCGCGATCAGCAGCCCCATATCCTCGTCGCCCGGCCTGGGACGGCCGGCCCCGGCGCCTGGGATGCGCTGCCCTTCGGCCCGTTCGCGCCACGCGCGCACCGGACGCTGGAGATCGGCTTGCGCGAATGGGTGAAGCGCCAGACCGGGATCGAGCTCGGCTATGTGGAGCAGCTCTACACCTTCGGCGACCGTGGGCGGCACGCGGAGCCAGGGGGGGCGCATACGCTCTCGGTCGGCTATCTCGCGCTTTCTCGCGGCGCGGGCGAGGAGATGATGGGCGCGCATTGGTCGCCCTGGTACGCATATCTGCCTTGGGAGGACTGGCGGCACGGCAAGCCCGGGATCCTGACGGACGAGATCGAGCCACGGCTCAAAGCGTGGGCCGAGCGGCCACCGTCGCCGAATGAGTCCGCGCGGGCCTTGCGGCGACCGGAGCGGCTCAAGATCGGCTTCGGCATCGGCGCGGGCTGGGACGAGGAGAAGGTGCTGGAGCGCTATGAGCTGCTCTACGAGGCGGGGCTCGTCGAGGAGGCGAAGCGCGACGGCCGCTCCGCGGCAAACCAATGGGGCGACATGCCCGAGCTTGGCCGGCCCATGGCGCTGGACCATCGGCGCATTCTGGCGACCGCCATGGGGCGCTTACGCGGCAAGCTGAAATACCGCCCCGTGGTGTTCGAGCTGCTGCCGCCGGAGTTCACCCTCTACGACCTGCAAAAGACGGTGGAGGCCATTTCGGGCACGCTGCTGCACAAGCAGAACTTCCGGCGGCTGGTTGAGAAGGGCGGCCTTGTCGAGCCCACGGGCAACGTTTCGACGGAGACCGGCGGGCGCCCTGCCCGCCTCTACCGCTTCCGCCGCGAGGTGGTGCTGGAGCGCCCGGCGCCGGGGCTTCGCGTCAAGGCCGGCAGGAGCTAGACGGGACCTAAGCCCGCTCGAGCGCCGCGGCGGGGCTCGCCCGTGTCGCCACCCAGGCCGGATAAAACGAGCCGAGAATACCAAGCACCATGGCCGCGAAGGCCGTCACGGCGATGAGCGGGATGGTGGGTTCCACTGCCACGTAGCGGCCGATGGCCGGAACCGCGCTCAAGAATTTCGAGCCGGCGACACCGAGCACGATGCCGACCAGGCTGCCGAAGGCGGACAGGATGAACCCTTCGATCACCAGCGCGCCCATGATGCGCTCCTTCGACCAGCCGATGGCCGACAGGATGCCGATCTCGTGCGTGCGCTCCAGAACCGCCATGAGCAGCGTATTGAGCACCATGAGCACACCCATGAACAGCGCCACCCACGCCATGGAGGTGGACACCGCGGTGAGGAGACCGAATAGGCTGTCATTGCGCAGCATGCCCTCGCTTGGAGATACGGCGAGCCTGTCCATGGCCTCGACAGCCGCGGAGACCCTCTCTGCCGCGGCCTCGTCGGCCGGGTCCTCTAGCTTGATGGACAGGAATGTCACCGCGCCGGTGCGGAAGGTGAGCTCTTGCAGATCCGCAAGCTTCACGATGACCTGGTTGCGGTTGATGATGGAGTGGAAATCGGTGATGCCGACGATGCGGAACTTCTCGCCGAGTAGCGTGACATCGTCGCCCACCTGCTTGCCCAAGGTCCGCGCGATGTCGCCGCCGACCAGGGCGACCTTGCTCTCGTCGGGATTCGGGATACGGCCCGCCTTCAGCGGCGCGTTGGTCCAGTAGAAGCTGCCGGGAGACCAGCCGGCCGCGAGCACGTTGTCGTCGTTGTCGGTCGCGGCAAAAGTGATGAGCTGTCCTGCCACGTCCGCCACGCCCGGAACCTTCGCGATCTCGGGGATCAGCTCTTCCGGAATCGTTCCACCAAACGGCTCGGCGATACCCCGGCGTTTCACGGTCAGGTCCGTGCCATGCTCGTCGAAGCTCCGCTCCACATTCTCATGCACGCTCCGCGACAGGCCGTAGAGCGTGATGAAGCTGCCAACCGCAAAGGCCACGCCGAGGATGGTGAGGATGGATCGCGCCCGCCGACGCTTGAGATTGCGGAAGGCAAGTTCGAAATGGTTCACAGGGCCTCCTCGCGCGCAGGCATCGACGTCTGGTCGACAACCTGGCCGTCTTTCATGTTGATGTGCCGGGCGCAACGCCGCGCCTGGTCCGGCGCGTGAGACACCATGACCAAGGTGGACCCTCGCGCCCGCTGCAAATCGAACAGAAGGTCCAGAATTGCCGACGCGTTCTTGCTGTCGAGATTGCCAGTCGGCTCGTCGGCGAGAATGAGCTTCGGATTGTTGATAATGCTGCGGGCGATGGCGACCCGCTGGCGCTCGCCGCCAGACAGCTCCTGGGGCAAATGCGTGGCGCGATTAGCAAGGCCCACGGTGTCGAGCGCCTCCTCGACCCGGCGCTTCCGTTCGGCGCTGCTCGCGCTGGAGCCGAACATCGCCACCTCGACATTCTCCGCGGCGGTGAGCGTTGAAAACAGATTGAAGTCCTGAAACACGATGCCGATCTCGGAGCGCCGCAAATCGGTCCATTGCCGCAGTGTGGAGACGTGCTCGCCTTTCCACCGCAGCACGCCGCTCGTCGGAATCCTGATTCCGCACATGACGAGGATCAGTGTCGTCTTACCGCTGCCACTTGCCCCGAGGATGGCCACCGACTCGGCCTTGCCAAAGTCGAGGTTGACGTCTCGCAGCGCGACGATACGCCCATCGTCGAACACATGACCGACATGTTCAAGTTGAAGGAGAGGTTTTGAAGTCATTCGGCCTGAATTGGTCTTGCCGCGCGGGTGCGCATGAATTCGAGCACGGCATCGATGCTGCCGTCGTTGTCGATGAACACAGAGCCGTACTCCTGCCGCTGGGTCGAGAGCGCGCTATGGCCGTCCACTGAGAGGTCGGTGACACGCCACGAGGCGCCGTCGGGCTTGAGCCACCAGATCCAAATCTGGTCGGGCTTGCCCGGCACGGTGCGGCGGCTGGCTGCGAGCTGTTCCTCACCCACGGGCTTGCGGTGCCCGACAAACTCGAGCTTGGTGCCCGGCGCGCGCATGCGCCGCAGAAAGGCCGTGACGATCTCTTCCCTGAAAGCCTCCAAGAGTTCCTCGCGTTGTTCGGCGTTCGCCTTCTCCCATGCTCTCGCTAGGGCGTACTCGGCCATCACTGGGACGTCAAACGAGGAGGCGAGCACGGCGCGGACACGCTCGCGGGAGTCATCCTCCGTGCCTGAGGCGAAGAAGTTCATCGAGGTTTCGTTGATGCCTTCCACAAAGGCGCGAACCGACGCCGTGGTGCGGGCAGAGTCATCGGCGGCAAGGGCCGGCGCCAGAATGAGGCAAGCGCTCGTAAGCAGCAGAGCAAGCATCGCGCGCATGAGGGTGTGGGCACGCCTTGAACTTACAGAATTCACAAACGACATGATCAGCATCGCTTCGGGAGTAAGTCTCTGGAAAACGGCGATTCGCTGGCAGGGTAGGATGATCTTATCCTTGGAGATAACGCCAATTTTGTTGCAATAGAGGGACACTGGCAACGAGTGAGGACTTGTCATGCGTTATCAGCATTGTCGCCGATAGGTAAGACCGAGAAATCAGCGGAGACCATTGATGCTCATCAAGGCGAGACGCGGGCTGAGCCGCCTCCCGGCCAGGCGAGGCACCGCGCAGGCGATGCTCGGTGCGGCGATACTGATGCTCTTGCCGGTGATCGCTGCAGCCGAAGACCGGATCGTCGATACCGAGACCGGCAAGATCAAAGTCGAAACGCTAGCCACCGGCTTCGAACATCCTTGGGGGCTCGCCTTTCTCCCCGACGGACGCATGCTCGTGACCGAACGGGCGGGGCGCCTACGCATCCTGGCCGAAGACGGGACGCTGTCCAATCCGCTGACCGGCGTACCCAAGGTCGTGGCGGAGGGTCAGGGCGGTCTGCTCGACGTGGCCCTCGACCCTAAGTTCAAGTCGAACAAGCTCGTCTACATCTCCTATGCGGAGCCGGGCGAGGGCGGCGCCGGCACGGCCGTGGCCCGTGGCAAGCTCGGAGATGCCGGATTAGAGGACGTACAAGTGATCTTCCGGCAGACGCCCAAGGTCGATGGCGGGAACCATTTCGGCGGTCGGCTCGCCTTCACCCGGGACGGTAAGCTGTTCGTGACGCTGGGCGAGCGCTTCAAGTTCGAGCCTGCGCAGGACCTCGCGAGCCATCTGGGCAAGGTTGTGCGCATCAACCCGGACGGCTCGGTGCCGGAAGACAATCCCTTTATCAGCCAGAAGGACGCGCAGCCGGAGATCTGGTCTTACGGTCACCGCAACTCGGAAGGTGCCGCCATTCATCCCGAGACGGGGAAGCTTTGGGAGATCGAGTTCGGCCCTAAGGGCGGCGACGAGCTGAACATTCCCGCCGCGGGCGCCAATTATGGCTGGCCCGTGGTGAGCTGGGGCACCCATTACGACGGCAAGGACATTCCCGACCCACCGACGCATCCGGAGTTCGCCGACGCGATCCGGCACTGGACGCCGGTGATCTCGCCGTCCGGCATCGCCTTCTACACGGCCGAGGCCATCCCCGGCTGGAAGGGCAATCTCCTGATCGGCGGGCTGTCGTCCCAAGGCATCGTCCGTCTCAGTCTCGACGGCGAGACGGTCACGGGCGAGGAGCGCATCCCCATGGGCGCGCGCATCCGCGACGTCGCCCAAGGGCCCGATGGCGCGGTTTACGCCTTGACCGATGAGGATGACGGCAAGGTCCTGCGGCTAACTCCGGAATATCCGTGAGGCCGGCGCTTTCGCTCGGGTTTTTCGGGCTGTTCGGCCGCTCCGCCTCACTGCGCGCATTCGATGAAGCGCTGCGGTCGGTCGACCTGCATCCAAAGCTCGTGCCTGAGGCCATCAAGCTCACCGCGGTGAGGATGCTTATTGACCAGACCGCACGTGACGATCCGGGTGGCGAAGCCACTCGCGCGGCAGCCGAGATCATCGCCTATTGCATGATCGGGGCGGAGGCCTTTGCCGGTGCCAACGGCATCAAGCTGACAGAGGCGGTCGAGCAGCGGATCGATGTCGCGCTGGCGACGGGCACCAACCTCGATGCCAGGCTCGTTCTGCTCACGCTTCATGCAAAAGTGATTCAGCCAAGCGTGGTGGATCACTTTAAGCTAGAAGTCGCTTCCGACTGACGTCGACCACGACCCAAATATTGCCGTACTGGTAGCCGATTGAAGCCGCCCGTCCTGCTGCCCCCCTTCCCGTCCAGACCTTCGAGCTCATGCCGCCCATCATCTCCGTCAAGGACTTGCGCAAGACCTACGCCACGGGTTTCGAGGCGCTGAAGGGCGTGACTCTCGACATCGACAAGGGCGAGATTTTCGCTTTGTTGGGGCCGAACGGCGCCGGCAAGACCACGTTGATCAGCATTATTTGCGGCATCGTCACGGCGAGCTCCGGGTCGGTGACCGTCGACGGCCACGATATAATCACCGACTACCGAGCCGCCCGGTCCATGATCGGGCTGGTACCGCAGGAACTCACCGCGGATATGTTCGAGACCGTGTGGTCCACGGTGTCCTTTAGCCGCGGCCTGTTCGGCAAATGGCCAGCCCCCGCTTTCATCGAGAAGCTGCTCAGGGATTTGTCCTTGTGGGACAAGAAGGATTCCAAGCTCATGACGCTGTCGGGCGGCATGAAGCGCCGCGTGATGATCGCCAAGGCGCTGTCGCACGAGCCCACGATCCTGTTTCTCGACGAGCCGACCGCTGGCGTCGATGTCGAGCTGCGCAAGGACATGTGGCAGTCGGTGCGGTCGCTGCGCGACGCCGGTGTGACCATCATCCTCACGACGCATTACATCCGCGAGGCCGAGGATATGGCCGATCGGATCGGCGTCATCAACAAGGGCGAACTGATCCTGGTCGAGGGCAAGGACGCGCTGATCCACAAGCTCGGCAAGAAGCAATTGACGCTCCAGCTGCATGAGGCGATCGATGAGATCCCGGCGGCGCTCAACGCGTACGACCTGACCTTGGCCAATGGCGGCAGCGAGCTCATCTACACTTATGATAGCCAGGGCCCGCGCACCGGGATCACCGGGCTCCTGACCGACCTGTCGAGCGCCGGCATCAGGTTTAAGGACCTCGACACGTCGCAAAGCTCGCTCGAGGACATTTTTGTCGACCTGGTGAGGCGAGACCGATGAACCTGCCGGCGATCATCGCAATCTACAAGTTCGAGATGGCAAGGTGGGGCCGCACCTTCATGCAGAGTCTCATCTCGCCGGTGATCGCCACCTCGCTCTATTTCGTGGTGTTCGGCGCGGCGATCGGCTCGCGCATCACCGAGATCGAGGGTATTCCTTACGGCGCCTTTATCGTGCCGGGGCTCATCATGCTGACGCTGCTCACGCAGAGCGTCGCCAACGCCTCGTTCGGCATCTATTTCCCGCGCTTCACCGGCACGATCTACGAGCATCTTTCGGCGCCCATCTCACCGGTAGAGATCGTGACCGGCTATGTGGGCGCGGCGGCCACCAAATCGATCATCCTCGGCCTCATCATTCTCGCCACGGCGGGGCTGTTCGTGCCGCTTCAGATCGAGCACCCATTCTGGATGGCGGGGTTCCTCGTGCTGACGGCGGTCACCTTCAGCCTGCTCGGCTTCGTCATCGGCATCTGGGCCGACGGCTTTGAGCAACTACAGCTCGTGCCGCTGCTCATCATCACGCCGCTTACGTTCCTCGGCGGCACGTTCTACTCGCTCAACGTGCTGCCGCCGGTGTGGCGGACCGTGTCGCTATTCAATCCGGTCGTCTATCTCGTCAGCGGCTTCCGCTGGAGCTTCTACGGCACGTCGGATGTCAGCGTGGAACTCAGCCTCGCCATGATCGCGCTATTCCTCGCCATCTGTCTCGGTGCGGTGTGGTGGATCTTCAAGACCGGCTACCGGCTTAAGAGCTAAGGCGCAGCAGCCCGCTCGGCCTGCGGCTCCGCAGGTTCAGAGCCCCCTGATTGCTCCAGTCCCGCAATCTCGGCTTCGAGCGCGGCGAGGTCTTTCTAGGGCGTGCGTCTGCTCGGTCAGGCTGTGGCCGGCGGTGTGGCGATTATGGGGAAGGCGACGAAGCCGTTCAACTTACGGCTCAGTAGCGGACAGCCTGAAGGTCTTTACCCAATGGTTGATATCAAAAGACGGATGCCACCAATTCAGTTCAGGCACACCTAGTTTTTTTCGCTGAAAAACCCTATATATGGTCCAGGGCTTAGGTAAGCCGTTCCCGGGATATTTTTCCATATTCTTGTTCCAGTGAAGGTTACACTCATGACGATGATCGATTTCTCCGCATCGGCCGAGCTCTTCCCAGCCAGAAGCTGGAAGGCAAGGTCGCGCGGTATCAGCTACAAGCGGTTTTCGGACGCCGCCGAGGCAGTTCGCTTTGCCATCGAGGAGCTTCCTCCCGAGTGCCTGCTCGGCACCTATCTCGAGGTCGAGGAGGAGCGGTTCGACAGTCGCGGGATCCGGCGGCTATATGACAGCGCGAACTTTCCACGAAAGGCGCCTGCCGCTAAGCCGAAGCGCGCCAAACGCGCCTAGCCCACCCGTCCGGTTCCGATTGCCACGCTCCAAAACAGGCTCATTTGATGCCTACGCGCGAAGCCTCGGTGCTCGGGCAGATGGCGGGAGGACGTCACCGATGGACACCTACGTCGCCGAGATCGATGGCCGCGCGATCTTCGCGTTTCGCGCTGTCGATGACGCTCGCGCGCAAGCCTGGCTCGACGTCCATGCCATCATGCGTCACCGGCTTGAGCAGTTGGAAAGTAGCGGACAGCGCATCTGGAACGGCGAGGCGCATATTGCCGCTCGCAAAGCGAGCGCAGCCGAGGCAACGGTTTGGAGCCGGCTGAGAGACGAGGCTGTCGAGGTGGATGCGATCGAACACCCGGACAACATTACGGTGTGGCTGATCCCAACCTCCGACGCGAAGCGGGCCAGCAAAGGCACCTAAAACTAACAAGCCGCCCCCGAAGGGGCGGCTCTCATTTTCTTAAAGCTACGTTGTCGGTTTAGGACTACGCGGCCTTAATATTGGCAACAGCAGTCTTGCCGCTGCGGCTGTCGACCTCGGTGTCAAACGACACCTTCTGGCCTTCCGCCAGGCTAGACATGCCGGCGCGCTCAAGCGCGGTAGCATGGACGAAGACGTCCTTGCCCCCATCGTCGGGCTCGATAAAGCCAAAGCCCTTTTGAGTATTGTAGAATTTTACAGTGCCCGTGGTCATCGGGTAGTCCTTTCGTCTAAGTCGGTACAGAGATGCTCAAGACCGCGCGGATGCATGGCCTGAAGCGGAGTGTCGATGTTTGGGAGATTCTGAACGTGCGCCAAAGCGCCAGCCACATTGTCCGGCCAAATGTCGATGGTCATCACATAGGCGCAAAGCGTGGCTTTTGCAAGGCATGAAACGCCATGCCGTGGTAGAGGCGAGGCCGGCGCTGGAAAAGGGGGTGGCATGGCGAATGAAGTAATAACAGGAGAAACGCCGCAATCGGGGGATGAGCCGGAGCTTCATCGTTCAATCGGGCCGACGCAAATGGCCCTTTACGGTCTCGGCAGCATGCTTGGCGCCGGTATTTACGGCCTGATCGGCAAAGCGGCGGGACAGGTCGGCAACGCCGTATGGCTCTCATTCATCGTCGCGCTCATCGCCGCCCTGCTCACCGCGCTCTCCTATGCCTCGCTGGGGTCACGCTATCCGCGCGCGGCCGGCGCCGCCTATGTCACCCAGCGCGCCTACGGCTTCCCACTGCTCAGCTTCATGATCGGGCTGGCGCTGGTGTGCTCCGGCCTCACCTCCATCGCCACGCAGAGCCGCGTGTTCGCGGTGAACCTCGTCGAACTGGTCGGCCTCGGGGGCGGGTCCATCGCTTGGCTCGCACTCGGCTTTCTCCTCGTCATGACCGGCATCGTGTTCCGCGGTATCCGCGAATCCATGTGGGTGAACGTGGTGTGTACGGTGGTGGAAGCGTCCGGCCTCATTCTGGTGGTGGCCGTCGGCATCTCCTATTGGGGATCGGTCGACTATTTCGAGACACCGCCGGTGGGGAATGACGATAGTGCCATTTTGCTTGTCGTCCAGGGTGCGGTGCTCGCCTTCTTCGCCTTTATCGGCTTCGAGGACATGTACAACGTCGCCGAGGAGGTCCGCGACCCGCGGCGCACGATCCCGCTTGGGCTCATCACCGCCATGGCGGCGGCTGCGGTCCTCTATATCGCCGTGGCGATCACCGCGGTCTCGGTCGTCTCCTGGCAGGAACTTGCCGCGGCACCGGGGCCTATCACCGAGGTGGTAGCGCGCGCCGCGCCCTTTATCCCGCCCATCGTATTCACGGGGATCACACTGTTCGCCGTCGCCAATACCGGCCTTGTCAACTACGTCACAGCCTCGCGCCTGCTCTACGGCATGGGGCGCCAAGGGCTTCTGCCGGCATTCTTCGGCAAGGTGCATCACGGTAGGCGGACGCCTTATATCGCGATCGCCGTGCTGTTCCTCATCCTCGCGCCGCTCGCGCTCACCGGCACGATTACCGAGCTTGCGTCGGCGACCGTGCTTCTCCTGCTCGCAGTGTTCGCGGTGGTGAACGGGGCGCTGTTCGTCTTGCAGCGGCGCAAGGGCGAGGAGCTTGGAGGGTTCGAGGTGCCGCGCTTCGTGCCGGCACTCGGCACGGTCGTGTGTGTCGCGCTGATCGCGGTACGGGTCTCAACCGGGGACTGGCGCGCACCTGCTATTGCCGGCGCACTCCTGCTCGGTTGCTTCGTCATCTATATCGCCGTGCGCACATTTGCCAACCCCGGGGAACCCAGAGTGCAGCAAGGCGACTAGAAGACGGAACGCGTTAGCGGTTGTCGGAGAGCCGGTGGGGCGGATGGCGCTGATCGCCACGGCGATTCAGCCGGCGCACATAGGTGATCATGGCCTCTGGCCGCTCGGCCTTGACCTTGAGCGCGGCGATCAAGGCGTCCTCGGCCTTGACCACGATCCGATCGCCTCTCCCCTCCAGATTGATGCCGACGGTGAATTGCGACTGCATGGGGCCTTTTCCTTTCGGCGGCTTCGAGCCTAGCCAAAACGGGGCCCTTCCGCATCAAAGATTCAAAAGCGTCCCATGGGAATATTCGCGAGCAGGTGCTACGGCGCGGACGCGGCGAGGCTTCCATTCACCGGTTTTCGCGGCGGGATCGGCGCCGTGTCGGCCACGGGGGGCGACACGGCGGCGGCATCGTCGCGCTTATCGATCTTGTCGAGCTCATAGATATCGCCGAAGGTCTTCACCTGACCCTGCTCATCCACCAGCGCGGTAAAATAGGTCGTGTGCACGGGAATGGGTTTGTCGATCTTCACCTCGACTGTGTTTCCGTCGGCGATCAGCTTGTCGACCTTCGCCTTGGCCCACCCTTTGTCTCCGGCCAGCAGCGAGGCCGCCAGCTTGTCGGGATTGGCGACGCGCGGCTCCTGTTGCCCTTCGGCGCGCACCGCCCGCGTGAGCTGAGCGCGAACGATGGTGTCGTGCATGTAGATGCCGCGGGGGTTCGGGTAGAGGAACTGGACCTTGCCCAAGAAATTGGTGGGCCCCGGCGCCTGGACAAAGGTCAGCGTCGATAGGTTGACTTTCTCCCAGTCGATCTGGCTCGCGTCGACGGGTTTGCCCTTGTATTTGACCGTGAGCTGATACTGTTCCAGCATGGATTTGTCGGTTCCACCAAGCCAGCTCCGGCCCTTCCGCAGCGCCGGCAAGACATCCTTCCGAATGATTGATTGCGGGACGACCCGCTCGGGATTGAAGACGACCGACTGGAGGTCGGCGGTGAGCACCGGCGTCGGGTTGCCGGGGCTGCCGACCACGATCTTCTCGGATTGGACGGTCCTTCCGTCCTTGACGATGTGAATCATGAACTCGGGAATGTTGAGCCAAACATAGGATGCGCCAAGATCCTCCGGCATCCAGCGCCACCGCTCCATGTTGGCCTGAAACCGCTTGATATCCTCCGGTTTGGTGGCCTCACTTCCCGATTGTGCCTTAAGCAGCGCCTGACGCAAGCGCACGAACTGCTCATGCTTGGGATGGAGGTCCCTGAGATAAGCGTCCGGCGTTGCCGTCGCGGCAATCTCGGTCAGCACGGTGGCCGGGTCGCGCAACGGCGGCTTCTGGTCGAACACCTTGCTCACGGCGCTGGGATCGGCCCGACCGCCGCGCGCAGCACGGGCGTATTTCAGAATGGCGAGACTGAGCGCAAGCTCGGTGGTGGCCTGATCCTCCGCCACCTTTGGCTGGAAGTCCGCAGGCGGCATGACGAAGGCGCTCGCATCGAGCCCCCATGCATCGGCCTTGGCAATCTCGCCGATGATGCTTTGGGCTTCGGGGGAAAGCCCGGCGCCTGCCACCCACAACGCGGGGCCATTGTGCCCGGCATAGAAGGCCTCGACAGCCGCGAGATCGTCCGCGTGGGCGCCGTCACGTAATGCCGGGTCGTTCAGCTTGAGCCGGATCGCGTCGGCGATAAACAGCTTCTCCGGGAGTGCCGGCTCTGGCGCCATGGCCTCTTCGGCCTCGCCGGCGGCGCCCGGCAGACTGGCGACAATTTCTGCCTCTTGCGCCTCGTGCGCGGCGAGCGCAGCGGGATTGTCCGGTATGTCGATGACGACGTGCGAGGCCGCCGTCTCCTGCTGCTGGCCTCCGGCCAGCCAGACGGCAGCAAGCGCGACAGCAAGCACACAAATGGCCGCTGCACCGAGGATCGCGACTAAAGATCGTCCACGCATCCCACTAGACCCCGCTTCTTACCCCCAAGTTAGTCTCAGAAGGCGCCCGCGGCCACCTAGAATTGCCTGAAGGTTAAGAGCATACGGCGTCGATTTGGCGGTTTTCGGCGCTGCACCCCCCGACTAAACCGTATTCGGGACCTCTTGATGCAGTGCGTCAAAGGCCTATACTCCGGTTGAGGATAGGGAGTGGGCCGGCCTTGTGCCGGACCTTTTTACATCCCATATATACTCATTATGAGCATTATTACGACAGTAGGCCTTGGCCCGATGGCGACAGTTCAGACCGGCACAGCTGAGTGGGAGGCGAAGGCGCAAGCCGTTCTTCCCCCGACTCTCCTGCCCGACCTCGCCTATACGCCTGAGGTAGCGCGGGAGACTGCGCATCTTTACGAGCGTGTAAAGCGCGTGATCCCGCCCATCGAGTGGCCAGGCTTCGCGCCCTACATCAAGGCCATCAACGATCTGAAGCGAGCGCGGAACGCGGTGGTGCTTGCGCACAACTACATGACTCCCGAGATCTTCCATTGCGTCGCCGACGTGATCGGCGACTCGCTGCAGCTGGCGCGCGAGGCATCCAAGGCCGATGCCGAGGTGATCGTGCAGTGCGGCGTGCATTTCATGGCTGAGACCTCGAAGCTGCTGAACCCCGACAAGACGGTGCTGATCCCCGATAGCCGCGCCGGCTGTTCGCTGGCGGCGTCGATCACCGGCGCCGACGTGCGGGCCCTGCGCGAGGCTTATCCCGGCGTGCCGGTGGTGACCTATGTCAACACGTCGGCCGACGTGAAGGCTGAGTCCGATATCTGCTGCACCTCATCGAACGCGGTGCGCGTTGTCGAGTCGCTGGGCGCCAAGCGGGTGATTATGATCCCCGACGAGTTTCTCGCCAAATGGGTGCAGACCCAGACCGACGTGGAGATTATCACCTGGAAGGGCCATTGCGAGGTGCATGAGCGCTTCACGGCGGAGGAGCTGCGCGCTTACCGCGAGGCCGATCCGGGCGTGAAGATCATCGCCCACCCGGAGTGTCCGCCCGATGTGATCGACGAGGCCGACTTTACCGGCTCGACCTCGGGCATGATCAAATGGGTGGAGGAGCATCAGCCGTCCAAGGTGCTGCTCGTGACCGAGTGCTCCATGAGCGACAACGTCGCGGTCGACGCACCGAACACCGAGTTCGTGCGGCCGTGTAATCTGTGTCCGCACATGAAGCGCATCACCCTGCCCAAGATCCTGGATAGCCTCGTGTTCATGAAGGACGAGGTGACCATCGATCCGGCAGTCGCCGAACCGGCCCGCGCGGCGGTCGAGCGCATGATCAATCTCAACCACTAATGAGGGCGCCCGTTGGGCGCGAGGCTCACGTGACCAGTTCCGGCAACGCACATGACACGGGGAACGGCATCGTCGTGGTGGGGGCCGGCCTTGCGGGCCTGTTCACCGCGCTCAAGCTCGCGCCGCTCCCCGTGACGGTGATCTCGCCGGCTCGCTTCGGCGAAGGCGCCTCCAGCCTGTGGGCGCAGGCCGGCATTGCCGCGGCGCTCGCCGAGGGCGACACGCCGGAGGATCACGCCGCCGACACGATCCGCGCCGGCGCCGGCATCGTCGATGAGACCGTCGCGCTGTTCATGGCACAGGAGGCGCGCGAGCGTATCGAGGACCTCCTGCATTACGGCGTGCCCTTCGACAAGGACCTCGAAGGCCGTTTGAGCTTGAGCCACGAGGCGGCGCATCGCAGCCGCCGCATTCTCCACGTCAAGGGCGACACCGCGGGCCGCGCCATCATGGGGGCGATCACCGCGGCCGCGCGGGCCACCCCCTCGATCACGGTGCTCGAAGGCTTCACCGCCCGCGATCTGATCGTCCGCAACGGCCGGGTTCAGGGCATTGCATTGGCGCCGGTCGACGCCGAGCCCGGCGCGCGAGGGCTCATACTGCCGGCCCGCGCCGTCGTGCTGGCCACCGGAGGCGCCGGCCAGGTTTATGCCATTACCACCAATCCGCATGAAGCCCGCGGCGAAGGCGTCGCCATCGCCGCCCGGGCCGGCGCCGTGATCGCCGATGCGGAGTTCGTGCAATTCCATCCCACCGCCATCGACATCGGCCGCGACCCGGCCCCGCTTGCTACCGAGGCGCTGCGCGGCGAGGGCGCGCTTCTCATCAACGGCCGCGGCGAGCGCTTCATGCGCGCGGTGCACGAGGATGCCGAGCTCGGTCCCCGCGATGTGGTGGCTCGCGCCGTCCATCGCGAGGTCGTCAGCGGGCGCGGTGCATTCCTCGACTGCCGCCCGCTCGGGCCGGCGCTCGGCGACACTTTTCCCGCCGTGGTCGCAGCGTGCCGGTCGGCCGGCATCGATCCCACGCGCGAACCGATCCCCGTGGCGCCGGCGGCCCACTATCACATGGGCGGCATCCTCACCGACGCCCAAGGCCGCAGCACGGTCGATGGGCTGTGGGCCTGCGGCGAGGTAGCATCCACGGGGGCGCATGGCGCCAACCGGCTGGCCTCCAACTCGTTGCTTGAAGCGGTCGTGTTCGGCGCGCGTGTCGCCAACGACATCGCAAGCACCCTGCCCCCGCTGCCGTCCAAAGGGATCGCAGCCGAGACGCCAAGGGAAAGTCCGCACTTGCACAACACCGAGGCCGAACAGACGCTCCGCCGCACTATGGCAGCGGAGGCCGGCGTGGTGCGCGACGCCCAGTCCCTGACGAAGGCGCTTGGCGCAATCGTTTCGCTCGAGCGTGAGGCCGAGGGCGATCCCCAGCTTGCCAACATGCTGACCACCGCCAAGCTGATCACGGCTGCGGCGCTGGCGCGGACAGAAAGCCGCGGCGCGCAATTCCGCAGCGACTATCCGGCATCGGACGAAACCCAAGCGAAGCGGAGCTTCGTCACGCTGGCCAAGGCCGAGGAGATCGCTCGCGAGGCGGTGGGGGCCACGAGCGGCCCGCGCCTTCGCGTGGTCTCTCAGGCATGACGCAAGCGACACCACCCCGGCTCGAACTCCCCAAATTGCTCGTGGAGCAGGCCGTCCAAGCCGCGCTCGCCGAGGATTTGGGGCTCGCCGGCGATATCACCACCGACCCCATCATTCCGCCGGATGCGCAAGGCGAGGCGGCGATCGTGACCCGCCAACGCGGCGTGGTCGCAGGGCTCGATCTCGCCGAGACGGCGTTCAAAACACTCAATCCGCAGGCCGTATTCACTCGGGTCGTGGACGACGGCGGCACGGTCGAGGCTGGCGGCACCCTTGCGAAGATCAAGGGGCGCACGCGGGCCCTACTGACGGGCGAGCGCACCGCACTCAACTTCCTCGGCCGCTTGAGCGGCATCGCCACGCTCACGGCAGCCTATGTGGCCAAGGTCGAGGGCACGTCCGCGCGCATCGCCTGCACGCGCAAAACGACGCCGGGCCTACGGGCCTTCGAGAAATACGCGGTGCGGTGCGGTGGCGGGGTCAATCACCGCTTCGGCCTCTTCGATGCGGTGCTGGTGAAAGACAACCATATCGCCGCTGCGGGCGGGCTCGAGGCGGCGCTTCGGCTGCTTCGCGCACGGATCGGTCATATGGTCAGAGTCGAGGTCGAGGTCGATACACTCACGCAGCTGGAAGAGGCCTTGCGCTTCCCGATCGACGCCGTGCTGCTCGACAACATGGATGTCGCGACGCTCAAGAAGGCCGTGGCGCTGGCCAAGGGGCGCGTGCTGACGGAAGCCTCGGGCGGCGTGACGTTAGAGACTGTGGCGGAAATCGCAGCGACAGGCGTCGACGTTATCTCAGTCGGCGCGCTTACTCACTCCCCGCGTAACCTAGACTCATCGCTTGAGTGGGCGGGGTCGTAGTTCCGGCGACGGCGCCGACCGCGCTCACCGCGGAGGCGAGAGAGAGCGTCGGCGTCAGGAAGTAGCCCTCTTCAGAGCCGTCGTCGCTATCAGCCGAATCGGCCGACGCCTCGACGACATAAGGCTTCTCGTTGCGCTTCTTGTAGAAAATATGCCGGCCGATCTTGTCGATCTTGCTCATGCTGCGGGCCCAGCGGGGGCTCACATAATTTGCATGATAGAAGGTGGAATACCCGACCTCCGGAAGCCATTTCTCGCCTGACATGATCTGCTTGGCGATATCCTGGGCGAGTGCCCATTGCTCGTTGTTGCGCGGGTTGTCGGTGTGGCCGTCGCAGGCGAATGAAAACTGGCAGCCCTTGCGCATCTGGCCCTGATAGACGACGCCGCAAATGGTCTCCGGGAAGAGCGGGCTGCGCACGCGATTGAGGATCACCTGCGCCACGGCGACCTGGCCGCGTTCCGGCTCGCCGCGCGCCTCGAAATAGATGGCGGTGGACAGACAGCGGCGTTCGCGGTCCTCGAACTCGGGTTGCGTCTCGCCCTTGTAGCGGAAGTCGAGCGCATCCGGGCTCGGCTGGTAGGCGATCTCCTCAGGCGTCGGCCGGAAGGCATCGACCTGGAAGTTCGCGTTGAACGGCGAGGAGTAGCTCGCGTTCATAAATAGGGAATTGTCGGAGCGGCCAGCGGCCGGAACCTTGAGCGCTACCTCGGTGGTGGTGGCTTTCAAGCGGTCGGCCTTGGCGTCGCGGCTCACGGCCGAGACCGCGTGGGTCAGGGCGGGAGCACTCGCGAGGCTTGCGGTAATCAGCTGCTTGCCGGCGTCGGTGACGGCTTGCGCGGCGGTATAGCGGTCGGCGCGAGGCCCCTTGCCGTCGCCGGTGAAAAGCTTCTCGGCCTCGGGGGAAATCTCTCGGGGAGCAGCGGAAGCGTCGGCCGTCCGGGCGGCCGTGTAAACGGAGCCAGGGGCAGACAGAAACAACTCGACCTCGGTGGCGAGAGGGTTGCCGGGCACGGCAACAAAATAACCCAAGCCAATGAGGGGAAGCGGCACGAGCGCAGTGATCGTGTGCCACATCCGACGAGACGAGCGTCGGCCCATTATCCCTCCAGGTCCCCGAACCGCGTGGGAAGGCCGCCGGTCGCCCGGAAGTCCCCCACATTTACCCTACTCACGCGTCCCGTTAGGCTCGCGAGGGCAAGGCGTCCCCTTAGTGAACCAGGCAAATTGGTGGGAAAATCAAAAGATTAGTCTGGAAGTCCCCCACCGGATCAAGCCCGGTTTCCCGTCCATTGCCCCTAACGCTGCCCGATAATTTAGGGCAAATTGTGGTTATCAGCAACGGGCGCCTATTTCGGCCGGGAAGCGCTAATTATCCGTTAGCGATGCTTTTTTGAGGGCCGCCTGGGCTGCCGCAAGGCGCGCCACGGGCACTCTGTAGGGTGAGCAGGACACGTAACTCAGGGCGATTTTTTCGCAGAACCCTATGGTTTCCGGGTCGCCCCCATGCTCACCACAAATGCCGATCTTGAGGTCCGGGTGGGTCGCGCGGCCCCGCTCCGCCGCAATCTGCATCAGCTCGCCCACCGCCTCATCCAGGGTCACGAAGGGATCGTGGTGGATAATCCCCTTCTCGGCGTACTCGCCCAAGAACCTCCCGGCGTCATCGCGGCTCAAGCCGAAGGTCGTCTGCGTCAGGTCATTGGTGCCGAACGAGAAGAACTCAGCGCTCTGGCCGATCTCGCCGGCCATCAGGCAGGCGCGGGGCAACTCGACCATGGTCCCCACCGAGAACGCGACGCTGGTCTCGCGTTCCTTCTCCACGGCGCGTGCCGTGGCGGCAATGCGCTCCTTGACGAGATCGAGCTCGGCTTTGACCGCGACGAGCGGCACCATGATCTCAGGCGTCACCCGCTCGTGCAGGGCCTTGCCGGCCTCGATGGCCGCCTCGAAGATCGCCCGGGCCTGCATCTCGACAATCTCCGGATAGCTGACCAGCAGCCTCGCGCCGCGCTGGCCGAGCATCGGGTTGAACTCACTCAGGACACCGATGCGCCGCTTCAACCTCTCGACGCTCACACCCATGGCGTTGGCAACGGTAGCAATGGCCTCCTCGCCGTGGGGTAGGAACTCATGCAGCGGCGGGTCGAGCAGGCGAATGGTCACCGGCAGGCCCGCCATGATCTCGAACAGCGCGATGAAATCCTGGCGCTGCGACGGCAGGAGCTTGGCCAGCGCCTTGCGGCGCCCCTCCGGAGTGTCGGCAAGGATCATCTCGCGCATAGCGAGGATGCGGCTCTCCTCGAAGAACATATGCTCGGTGCGGCAGAGCCCGATGCCTTCGGCGCCGAAGGCCAGGGCCTGGCGGGCGTCATCGGGCGTGTCGGCGTTGGCGCGAATCCTCATGCGGCGGAAGCCGTCGGCCCATCCCATGAGCGTGGTGAAGTCCGGCGATAGATCGGGCTCGCGCATGGTCACGCGGCCCTTGATGATCTTGCCGGTCGAGCCGTCGATGGTGACGATGTCCCCTTTGTGGAGCAGTACGCCCGCGGCCTCCAGCGTCTCGCGCTCAAGATCGATATGCACCGCGGCGGCGCCGGCCACGCAGGGCCGGCCCATACCGCGGGCCACCACGGCGGCGTGGCTCGTCATGCCGCCGCGTGTGGTGAAGATGCCGGCGGCGGCGTGCATGCCTTGTACGTCCTCCGGCGAGGTCTCGATGCGCGCCAGGATCACGGTGTGGCCTTGGGCTTTCAGATGCACGGCCTCGTCGGCGTCGAACACGAGCTCGCCGGAGGCCGCCCCTGGCGACGCAGGCAAGCCCTTGGCGAGCACGGTCATCTCCGCCTCGGGGTCGAGGGTCGGATGGAGCAGTTGGTCGAGCTGGTTCGCATTGAGGCTCAGCACCGCCTCCTCGCGGGTAACCAGCCCTTCCTTGGCCATGTCTACGGCGATCTTCAGTGCGGCCTGCGTCGAGCGCTTGCCCGAGCGGGTCTGCAGCATGAACAGCTTGCCTTCCTGCACGGTGAACTCGATGTCCTGGATGTCGCGGAAGCGCTTCTCCAACTTGGCGCAAGACGCCTTGAGCTCGGCGAAGGCCTCTGGCAGCAGCGCCTCAAACGACTGCTTGCCGTTACCCGGCACGCCGCGCTCCGCCTCGGTCAGAGGCTGCGGCGTGCGCAAGCCAGCCACCACGTCCTCGCCTTGGGCGTTGAGCAGGAACTCGCCGAAAAGCTCGTTGGCGCCGGTGGACGGATTGCGGGTGAACACGACCCCGGTCGCGCTGTTGTCGCCGCGATTGCCGAACACCATGGTCTGGATGGTGACGGCGGTGCCCCAATCGTCGGGAAAGTCGTGAAGCCGGCGATAGGCGATGGCGCGGGCGTTCTGCCAGGAGCCGAACACCGCGGCGATGGCGCCCCAAAGCTGCTCGTGCAGATCTTGCGGGAAGGGCCGCTCCAGCTCGTTCTCGACCAGCGCCTTGAAGCGGGTGACGATCTCCGCCCAGTCATCGGCTTTAAGCTCTGGATCGAGTTCGAAGCCTTTGAGGTGCTTGTAATTCTCGAGGATCTCCTCGAACAGCCCGTGATCGATGCCGAGCACCACGTCGGCATACATCTGGATGAAGCGGCGATAGGTGTCGTAGGCGAAGCGCCGGTCGGAGGTCAGCCGCGCCAGGCCCTCCACAGTCTGATCGTTGAGGCCGAGATTGAGCACGGTGTCCATCATGCCCGGCATCGAGGCGCGAGAGCCCGAGCGCACCGACACGAGCAGCGGATTGTCGACATCGCCGAAGCGCGCGCGCGCGATCCGGCCCACCGCATCGAGGGCTGCATCCACCATGGGCTTCAGCTCATCGGGCAGCTTGCGGCCAAGCTCGTAATAGACGGCACACACGTCGGCCGAGATGGTGAAGCCAGGCGGCACAGGCAGGCCGATGCGCGACATTTCGGCCAGGTTGGCGCCCTTGCCGCCGAGGAGATCCTTGTCCTCGGCCGAGCCATCGGCACGCCCATCGCCGAAGGTGAACACCCATTTTGGTGGTGCTCCCTTGGCCTCCCCGGCTTCAGTCATTGCTTGTTCCATGGTTCTCCCGCAACCCGCCCTTTTAGCCGTCTGGCGGGCTTCACACAAACGGGGTCAAGGGGAAGGCTTAAGGACGAACGGGCCGAGGCGTCTTTGCATTCCGGTGGGCGATGAAGTCGCCGCTGTGAATGAGGCGCGCCGGCGGCGCCTCGCTGACACCATAGCCCCAGGCGGTGACCGTGCCGCCACCGGCGAGTTTCACCTCCAACGGCGTGCGCGCATAGTTCGGATCGCCGGCTTCATAGGCGTCGAGCTCGGCAAGGAGCCGGCCTCCGGGCTTCAACGCAAACACGTCGCCGATGATCAGGCGTTTCTCGCCTTCATCGAACATGGCGGCCGGGTACCAGCCGAGATCGTAGAGGCGTCCTGGCACGCTCCCCTTGCCGACATGGCGCGCCTGCGATGACAGGCGCCGCGCCATGGGGTGGTCGCTCTCGGAGCGCAACGTGCCATAGACGAAGATGTGGCTCGGTTCGCTCATTCGGGCAGGTCGATACCGCCATTCTCCTGGAGCGGCCAAAACGGATTATGGGCGACCTCCCAGACATGGCCGTCCGCGTCGGCGAAATAGCCGCTATAGCCGCCCCAAAACACCTTTGCCGCAGGCTTCAAGATGCGCGCACCCGCAGCTTCGGCCTTCTGAAGCATCGCATCCACCTCGGCCTCGCTCCCATAGTTCATGGCCACGGCAATGCCGCCATTGCCGGTCCACAAGGGGCCGGCTTGCGCATCCTCGTGGAGCGCATCCCTGCCGAACAGGCCGAGCACGACGGGACCAGCCTTGAAGAAGCTGACCGCCTCCTGGCTCGCGCTCGACTTCACGAAGCCGAGCCGCTCGTAGAAGGCGGTGGCCTTGGCGATGTCGGCGACACCGAGGGTGATCAGACTGATATGCGGTGACATCTTCATTCTCATTGTGGCGGTCCAGCTTGCTGACATGTCACGGCATGGATGCCCGGATCAAGTCCGGGCATGACTGGGGCATGGCTCTTCAGCGCCGGGCGCGAGACGCGTCCGGCTCTTGTCAAGAGCGTGGCCCCCAAGAGGGGGATGGCGCGCCGTCAAGCGCAAATCCTAGTGGCTCGTGCCTTCAAAGGCACGCGGGCGCCTTGCGGCGCGCCATCGCGGCGTTTCCGGCAGCGGGCCCCGCTTCAATCCCGGACTGTCTGTCCGGGATCTTCGAGCCAGCTCCTGGCGGGGACTCCTAGTGGTCCCGGGGGGAGCTCCGGTGCCGCCCGAGTGACTTGTCACGTACAAGCCCCGCAGGCGCCGCACCCCGTCCCACCGTCACGACGCCTCGCGAAAGCGCCCCTTAACTGGACGAAGCTTATGCATCATACAGGCGGTTCGGCGCGCGGGGAGAAGCCGGGGATACACCCTCGACGACCCGTCATTGCCCGGCTTGACCGGGCAATCCATTCCAATGGCGCTTCAGCCTGCTGAGATGTAACGGCATGGATGCCCGGATCAAGTCCGGGCATGACCACCGGGCGGGCGTGGGCTTAGCCCGCGATCTTGGAGAAGTCGGCGACGGTCTGGGTGGTGGCGCGGATGCGGTTGAGGAGACGCAAGCGGTTCTCGCGCAGCTTCGGATTGTCGGCATTGACGGTGACACGATCGAAGAAGGCGTCGACCGGCGCGCGCAAGCGCGCCATGGCAGTCATGGCCGCCTCGAAGTCTTCGTTCTCGATGGCAGACGCCGCGTCCTGCTCGACCGCGTCCACGGCCTGGGCGAGCACCTTCTCCTCGGGTTGCTCGAGCAGCGCAGGATCCGGCGCTTGGTCGTAAGCGCGGCCGTCTTTCTTTTCCTCGATGCGCAGGATGTTTTCGGCACGCTTGGTACCGGCCAGCAGATTGGCGCCGTCTTCGGTGTCGAGGAAACGGCCGAGCGCCTCGACGCGGCGGACGATCATCAAGAGGTCGTCTTGGCCCGGAAGTGCAAACACCGCGTCGATGAGGTCGTAGCGCGCGCCCTGGTCGCGCAGATACACTTTGAGGCGATCGGCGAAAAAGGCGAGGAGATCGGCAAGTTGCTGGTGAGTCTGGTCAAGCGCTTTTCCTACTTTTCCAGACTGAAGCTCCGCTTTGCCAACTTTCGAAATTTCCTCTGGAATGACTGCAATTCTCCGTGTCGGAGTCTGCTGCCTAGCAAGTTCACATACACTGGCCAGCGGGAGCCGAAGTTCGTTTTCTAGAATGATGCGGATGACGCCGAGCGCCGCACGTCGCAAAGCGTAAGGGTCTTTCGAGCCGGTCGGCTTCTCGTCAATGGCCCAGAAGCCCACCAGCGTATCGAGCTTGTCGGCGAGCGCGACCGCGATGGCCACGGGATCGCGCGGCACGTCATCGGTGGGGCCTTGCGGCTTGTAATGGGCGGCGATGGCGTCGGCGACCACCGGCCGTTCCTCCTGGTCGAGCGCGTAGTAGCGGCCCATCACGCCTTGCAGCTCGGGAAACTCGCCGACCATCTGGGTAACAAGATCGGCCTTGGCGAGGATGGCGGCACGTTCCGCGTCGTCCGGATCGGCCCCGACCAAGGGTGCAAGCTCGCGGGCCAAGCGAAAGATGCGCTGCACGCGGTCATATTGGCTGCCGAGCTTCTCGTGAAAGGTGATGTCCTTGAGATGCACCACGCGGTCTTCGAGCGAGACTTTGCGATCCTGATCGAAGAAGAACTTGGCGTCGGCGAGCCGGGCACGGATCACGCGCTCATTGCCTTCGGTGATTTTCTTGCCGCCGTCCTCCGCTTTGAGATTGGCGACAAGAATGAAGCGGTTGGCGAGATCGTCGCCCTTCTTGAGCGAGAAGCATTTCTGGTGCGCCTTCATCGAGGTCGCCAGCACCTCAGGCGGCACGAGCAAGAAGTCCTCGTCGAACTCGCCCATGAGCAACACCGGCCATTCGGTAAGACCAGCGTTCTCGGCGAGCAACGCCTCGTCCTCGACCAGTGCGAGACCTTGCTTGTCGGCGAGCTTGTGGGCGTGCTTGGAGATCAGCGCGGCGCGCTCTTCGCCGTCGAGAATGACGAACCCCTCGCGCAGCTTCTCCGCATAGTCCTTAAAATTCTTCACGGCGAACGGCTTCGGCGCCATGAAGCGATGGCCGCGCGTCTCCTTGCCGCTTTTGATGCCGTCGATGTCGAATTCCACCACCTTGCCGTCGAGCAGGCAGAGGATGGATTGGAGCGGCCGCACCCAGCGGAGCTTGCCCGAACCCCAGCGCATGGATTTTGGCCAGGGGAAGTTGCGCACGATCTCAGGCACGATCTCGGCGACGACGTCGGCGGCCGGGCGCCCGGGCTTCTCCAGCAGCGCGACGTAATAGCTGCCCTTTTTGTCCTCGCGGATTTCCGCCTGATCGACGGAGGCGAGCCCCGCCGATTTGAGAAAGCCGTTGATCGCTTGCTCCGGGGCATCGATACGCGGGCCCTTACGCTCCTCACTAATGTCGGGCGAGCGCTTCGGCAGGCCGTCGACCACCGCGGTCAGACGGCGCGGCGTGGCGAAGGTCTTGATCTCGCCGAAGTCGAGGCCGGCGGTTTTCAGCTTTTCGCCGAGCAGACGGGCAAGATCCTCGCGCGCGCGGGTTTGCATGCGCGCCGGGATCTCCTCGGAGAATAGTTCAAGCAGCAGCTCAGCCATGGGCGGCGCCGCCCGCTTCGGTCTTGAGCCACGCGGCGCAGCACGCTTTGGTGAGATCGCGCACGCGCAGGATATAGGCCTGACGCTCGGTCACGGAGATCACGCCGCGGGCATCGAGCAGATTGAAGATGTGCGAAGCCTTGATCGCCTGATCGTAGGCGGGCAGCACCATGAGATGGCGCTCGCCGGCATCCCCCTTGGCGAGCAGCGATTTGCACTCGGCCTCGGCATCGCGGAAATGCTCGAACAGCTTCGCGGTATCGGCGCTCTCAAAATTGTAGCGGGAATATTCCTGCTCGCCTTGCAGGAACACGTCGCCGTAACTGACCTTGTTCTCACCCTCGCCGCCGTTGAAGTTGAGGTCGTAGACATTGTCGACGCCCTGCACATACATGGCCAGGCGCTCAAGCCCATAGGTGAGCTCGCCCGACACGGGATCGCAGTCAAAGCCGCCGACTTGCTGGAAGTAGGTGAACTGCGACACCTCCATGCCGTCGCACCACACCTCCCAGCCGAGCCCCCAGGCGCCGAGCGTCGGGCTTTCCCAGTCGTCCTCGACGAAACGGATGTCGTGGTTCTTGGGGTCGATGCCGATGGCGTAGAGGCTCTCCAGATAAAGCTCCTGGATGTCGGGCGGCGACGGCTTCAGGATCACCTGGAACTGATAGTAATGCTGGAGGCGGTTGGGGTTCTCGCCATAACGGCCGTCCTTGGGACGCCGCGAGGGCTGCACGTAGGCGGCGCGCCAATGCTTCGGTCCCAACGAGCGCAGAGTGGTGGCCGGGTGAAACGTCGCCGCGCCCACCTCCATGTCGTAGGGCTGGAGGATGACGCAGCCGTGGTCGGCCCAGAAGCGCTCAAGCCTGAGGATCAGGTCCTGGAAGGACAGCGCAGGCTTGCGCCCCTCGGATTTCTCAAGTTTGGCCATGTCGACTCGGCGGTGACGGGATTTCGCGCGCACGCTATTCGCCTAAGCGCGCCAAGGGAAGCCTAGCTTTGTCGAAGATAACAATAGCCGGGCCGTTAATGGCGGGCGGTCGATGTCTCGCGTCCGTGCATCGGCTTCGGCCGGTAGACACCGGTCGCCGGGTCCTGCTCGAGCGGCACGGCGTGGTCGAGCTCGCGGCGGTCCATCGCCTCCTTCGCGGCACGAAGGTCAGCGGCGACGCGGGCCTGCTCCTTGCGTAGCCAGCGCCGGGCGATGAAAAGCCCGGCGCCCGCGGCAATCAGAAGAAGAACCTGTGGCATGGCTCACAACCCGAAGCGCGACCAAAGCGCCCGCGCCTCGATCGCCGAGATGGCGTCGGCAGCGAGCCCGCCCGGCGAGAAGCCGAAGTCGAGCAAGCCGCTTTCCGTAAATACGCCGCGCTTGCGGCGAAACCACGAGGTGGACGGCGCAACCAGCTTGAAGCGCACATCGTCGCCGTAGACCTCGCGCATCTTGGAGCGGAGGTCCGACAAGCCATCGATGAGGCCAAACTCGAGGGCGGTCTTGCCGGACCAGAACTCGCCGGTGAATAGCTCCTCGTCGGGCTTGTTGATCTTGGCACCCCGGCGCGTCTTGACCAGGTCGATAAAGGCCGCATGCACGTCCAACTGGATCGCTTTGATGCGCTTCACGTCGGCCGGCTTCTCCGGCAGGAACGGGTCCAGCACGTCCTTATTGGCGCCGGCGGTATAGACGCGGCGCTGCACGCCGACCTTCTCCATGAGACCGGTGAAGCCGAAGCTGGCGCTGATCACGCCGATCGACCCGACGATCGAGCTCTCATCGGCATAGATCTCATCGCCAGCGCACGCCAGCATGTAGCCGCCAGACGCGGCCACGTCCTCGGCGAAGACGTAGACCTTGAGATCCTTCTCCTCGGCGAGCGCCCTGATGCGCTTATAGATCAGCGTCGACTGCACCGCCGAGCCGCCAGGCGAATTGATCTGAATGGCCACGGCCTTGGCGCCGCGCATGGAGAAGGCCTTCTCGATGGCCGCGGCCGCGGTTGACAGCGAAAGGCCCGGCTTGAGCGGCATGGACATGCCAATTGGGCCGGTAAACCGGAGCACGGGGATCAGCGGCCCGGACTTGGTCCAACTGTCCGGAAGGTATGACTTCATGACCTCGAAAAGACCGCGCTCGCCGACCGCACTGCTCATATTGTTCACCGTTTCGTCCTGAGAGACCCAAATCACCAAATCAAAGGTGCCCCTCTTAAGTCTGTGCCAATAAAGGCCAGACAGGGGCAGTGCTGAAGCCTTTGGTTAAGCCAGTCCGGCGGCGGACATCAACCCGTCCGAATAGCTTGCTATATTTGGCTCAAGGTGGGAACGCCACCTCGAGCGGCGCGTTTTTTGGCCGAGGGGCCCCGCTCTGCGCATTTCAGGAGGATTTGATGAGCAAGCTTGCAACTTTGCTTGTGGCAGTTGGGGCGTTGGCGCTGGCCTTCGTCTCCGTGTCCCCGAGTTCGGCGGAAGCCGGTTGGCGCCGCTGGGGAGGTCCCGGCGTGAACGTCTATGTCGGGCCGCGCTATGGCTACTACGCCCCGCGCCGCAATTATCGTCCTTATCGCCGCTACGGCTATAACGGCTATCCCTACGCCTACTATCCCTATTGGCGGGGACGGGCCTATCGCGGCTGGTACTAGGCACGCGCACCGCCAAGGCGATCGACGGATTCGAAGGGCCGTTCCCCACAAAGGAGCGGCCCTTTTTCTATTCAGCGCGTTTTTTTTCCGGTGAATGCCCGATGAACGGCCGCCTCAGCTTCGGTTCAGGCCAGACCTCCTAGAACGGCATCATGAGCGAGGGACAGCACCTCGCCAATTCTGAACCAACCGGCGCTGTCGCGCCAAGCTGGAGGTTACATCAATGCTGAAGACAACCATTCTTGCGGCTGCTGCCCTTTCCTTCGTGGCGCTCGGTGCGCCCACTGCCTACGCCGGCCACGGTGGCGGTGGAGGTGGCGGCGGCGGTGGTGGCGGCGGTCACCACGGCGGTGGCGGCGGAGGAGGTGGTGGTGGTGGCGGCGGTGGCCATCACGGCCACCACAACAAGTGGAACAACAGCCATTTTTGGCTCGGCTACAGCTGGTCCCCGTCCTGCCATTACGAGACCCAGAAGGTCCGCATCAAGGTTCGGGACCGTTGGGGCAACCCCCACCGCAAGTGGGTCTGGCGTGACGTCAAGGTCTGCTACTAGCCGGCCTTGCCAGCCCGAGAGCTCTCCTCACGCTCGGGCGAAATGGGGCTGCCGCCTTACCCCCCTAGGCGGCGGCCCTTTTTCTTCAGCGCGTCCGCGAGCGACAGCGCCCCGCCTTCCCTCAAGACCGCTTCGGCTGAAGCCGTGTAGGCGCCGCCGGGGTCATGCAGCACGAGCCCCGGCAGGAGCCTCAAGCCGGCGCGGCTTCCCTTCCGTGCCTCAACGATGATCCGCGTCGCGCCTTCTCCCGCCTTGGGAAATAGCGGGAACACGGCGACATCGCCGAACCGCCCCTGAAGCAGGCCGAGCAGCTCGTGGAGACATTCGGGCCGGTGGATCAGGGTCAGGCGGCCCTTCGGCGCGGCCATGGTGGTGAGAAACCGGATCCAGGTGGCAAGCTCGCCGTGAGCCATGACATGGGCTGCGGCCCGCGCGGCATCGGGGGCCGCTCTGACCGCGCCTTCGGCATGAAAGGGCGGATTGGCGATGACATGGTCGTAGCCTTCGCGGACGAGGCCGGCAGCCCGCAAGACCTTGGCGGGGGCCGTGACATCGGCCTCGATCACCGTGAATTGATCGGCGAGGCGGTTCTTTGCAGCATTTGCCTCAGCGAGGGCGCACAGCGCGGGATCGATCTCGACCGCCGTCACCTTAAGACCAGGCACGCGCGCGAGAAGACACAGACCGGCTACGCCGACGCCCGTCCCCGCCTCAAGCACGCTCGCGCCGGCCTCCGCCGGAACGGCGGCGGCCAAAAACACGGCGTCGATGCCGGCGCGGTGGCCGGCCCGTAGCTGGACGACCGCCACCCGCCCCCCGAGAAAGTCGTCGGTGGTGGTGCCTGCAGGCCCTTTCGGGGCGCTAGCTCTTTTCTTTGTCGGTGATGTCATGGCCGACACCGGCCTCGGTGAGAAGGCTGCGCGCCTGATCGATGCGCTCTTCCTCGACAAGAACACGCCGGGGCAGAATGCCGATCGAACCCTCTAGCACGCTCATATTGGTATCGAGGACGATGAAGGCGATATCGGCCCCCTCTAACAGTGCGCTGACAAAGGACAGAAGCACCGGATCGTTCGAGCGCAACAGTTCCTTCATTGCCTCACCTTGCCTTTGTCGCAGGCCTAATAGCCCGTCGCGCCTTGACCTTCGCCGCCGACCGCCGACATTATCCCCGAGATTGAGCCCTTCCGGCACTGAAGGAGACCATACCCTTGGGAGTTGTCGTCAAACTTTCCAGCTCGCGGGACCCGAGCGCGAGCCTTGCGCCGCTCGTCGCGCTTGTCGAGGAGGACATGACCCATGTCAACCGTATCATCCTCGACCGCGCCCGTTCCAATGTCGACCTGATTCCCGAGTTGGCCCGGCATCTGATCGATTCCGGCGGCAAGCGCTTGCGCCCCATGCTGACCCTCGCCGCGGCGAAGATGTGCGGCTATGGCGGCGAGGGCCATGTGCGCCTCGCAGCAAGCGTGGAGTTCATGCATACCGCCACGCTGCTCCATGACGATGTGGTGGACGAGAGCAGCCTGCGCCGGGGTAAGATCGCCGCGCGGCTCCTGTGGGGCAACGAGGCGAGCGTGCTGGTCGGCGATTACCTGCTCGGCCAAGCGTTCAAGATGATGGTCGATGTGGGCTCGCTCGGCGCGTTGCGCATCCTGTCGGACGCCGCGGCGATTATCGCCGAGGGCGAGGTGATGCAGCTCATCACCGCCAAGAACACCGAGACGACCGAGGACGACTATCTCGCGGTGATCGACGCCAAGACCGCGGCGCTGTTCGCGGCGGCCGCGGAAGTGGGCGCGGTGATCGCCGAGCGCCCGAAGTCGGAGGCAGCGGCCTTGCGCTCCTATGGACGCAATCTCGGCCTCGCCTTCCAGCTCGTCGACGACGCGCTCGACTATTCGGGGGAGTCGTCGATGCTCGGCAAGAGCGTGGGCGACGACTTCCGCGAGGGCAAGATCACGCTACCCGTGGTGCTGAGCTACCGGCGCGGCAACGCCGAAGAACGCGCATTCTGGGAACGCACGCTGAAAGAGGGCGACATTCGCGACAACGATCTCAGCGAGGCGATCGACCTGATCGCGCGCCATAACGCGCTTTCCGACACCATGGAGCGCGCGCGCCATTACGGCGCGATTGCCCGCGATGCCCTCGCCATCTTCCCCGATGGCGAGATCAAGTCGGCCATGCTCGAAGCCATCGAGTTTTCCATCGAGCGCCCGTTCTAGGTCTCGAGGCTAGCCCTTGGACTTGGGGATCGCAGACTTGGGGATCGCAGACTTGGGATCGCCGAGCGTGCTGGCGGCGATCCACCAATCCGGCTGGCATTGCGCGAGCGCGGTGGCGGCGCGAAGAGCCTCACGCGGGCTGGCGAACAGAGCAAAACAGGTCGGGCCGCTGCCTGACAGTCTGGCCAGGCGCGCACCGTCCAATGTGCGCAGCGCAGCAAGCACGGTGCCGACTTCAGGCACAAGGCGCATTGCGGCCGGCTCCAGATCGTTGCCGCGCGGCGTGGCGTATTCCAGGAGCTTGTCGAAATCGCCGGCAAAGTCAGGAGGCGCCGATGGGCGCGGTGGCGCCGAGAGCGCCGGCGCATTGAGCGCGCCATAGACGTCGACGGTGGCGAGCGGAAGACCTGGATTGGCGAGCACCACACCGCAAGACGGGAAGCCGCGTACCGGGGTCACTGTCTCGCCGCGACCCGTGATGATGGCGGGTTCGCTCGTGAGACAGACGGTGACATCGGAGCCAAGCCGCTCCGCAAGCCCGGAAGCGGCGGCCTCGCTCAGCCCCCCTGAATTGGCGCGGGCGATGAGCCGCAAGGCAGCGGCGGCATCCGCCGAACCGCCACCTAACCCGGCGGCGACGGGAAGTATCTTGAACAGCCGGAAGCGCCCGAGGGCGAGGCCGGGCGATTGAGCCTTGGCGGTCTCGGCTGCCTCGATGATGAGATTGGCGCCATCGAGCGCGGCGGCGAACGGCCCTTCGATCCGAAGATCGAGCGCGTCGCGAAATTCACCATCTTGCGGCTCAAGCTCGACGGTGTCGCCAAGCCCGGCGAAGGCGACGAGGCTGTTCAGCTCGTGGAAACCGTCGGCGCGGCGCCCCAAGACCTCCAATGTGAGGTTGAGCTTGGCCCAGGCGATGTCGCGAAGCGCCGTCATGAGCGTGAAGCGTTTGGGCGTGATGCGCCGTATAGGCGTGGCGCGCCCTTGAGCCTGCAACGGCGATCAGACCGGAGCGCGTCTATTGCGACGTCTTCTGGTCGACGTGGGTGGTGCGATCCGCCGCCTTGGTGTCGGCGGTGTCCTCCAGCCCCGAAGCGATCTTTTTTTGCAGCGTCTCGAGCTGGTCGGCCTCGGGCTCCAGCGACACTGCCTGTTCCCATTGATACTTCGCTTCGAGCGTACGCCCAATGCGCCAATAGGCGTCGCCGAGATGGTCGTTGATGATCGGATCGTCGGGCCGGAGCTCGACGGCGCGCTCCAACTGCTCGACCGCCTCGGGCAGGTTACCAACCCGGTAATAGGCCCAGCCCAGGCTGTCGACATAGTAGCCGTCGTCCGGCTTCAGCTTCACCGCCTTGCGGATGTAGTCCATCGCCTGCTTCAGGTTGAGGCCCTGATCGACCCATGAATAACCGAGGTAGTTCAGGACCAACGATTCGTCAGGCGCAAGCTCGAGCGCCTGCTTGAAATCGGCTTCGGCCGCGGGCCAATCCTTGAGCCGCTCATTGCAGACGCCACGCGAATAGTAGAGCGCCCAGTTTTCTTTCGCCGGCTTGTCGACGAGATCCACCGCGCGGGAATAGTACTCATGCGCCTCGGGGTAGCGCTCATGGGATCGCAGAATGTTGCCGAGCGCATCGAGGGGACGGATGTCCTTTGGATCTTGCGCGATGAGACCCTCGAGCAGCGCCTTGGCGTCGTCGACTTTCTCCAAGGAATTGAGGGCGAAGGCCTTTTGGATCTGGACATTGATCCAAAGCGGCGAGTTTGCGGGGATTTGGTCGAAAGCCTGAATCTCGGCGTCGTATTTCTTCGCGACCTCGTAGGCCTCGGCGAGCGCCACATGGGCGAGCGGAAAGTCCGGCTTCAGGTACAGCGCGAACTGAATAAAGACGATGCCCATGTCGAGGCCGCCCTCGCCGGCAAGCGCATCGCCGATGCCGTAGAAAACCTCGGCGAGGCCGTCCGTCGGATTGGCGGCCATGAGCGTAGGCGTCTTGCCGCTTTCGATCTCCTCGAGCAGCGCCTCGGACAGCGGATGGGGCGCCGCCTTGGCGATGTGCGCCTTGATGGTCTCGGTGGCGAGCTTGCGGTCGTTGGCGTTGACCGCGTGACGCGCATAGGCGTCGGCAACCCTGAGCGTGGTCGGGTTTCTCTTGAAGGCTTGGGCGTATGCCTGACGCGCCAGCTCGTGGCGTCCGGCCACGTCGGCGATGAGGGCGCGATGATAGCGCTGATAGTACTGTGCCCAGTCGGCACTGCTCAGGCTGTCGAGCGTGGCGAACGCCTCGTTGTGCTTGCCCTCGGCCTCCTGCACCCAGGCGCGGGCGAGAGTCGAGGTCAGATCGGCGATGGGGCCCTGGCGGGCCGCCGCAAAATGCTCTTCGGCCAGCTTGTAGTCGTCCTGCTTGAAGGCCTCGAGCCCAAGCAGAAATTGGGCGATCCGGTGCGACGGCTCGACCTTGACGAGATCGTTGGCCAGCTCGATGGCGCGGGGCCAGTCGGCCGCCGCCGTTTCCAGCAGAAAGGCCTGCTCGAGGATGAGCTCGTTCTCGGGGTCGCCGGCGAGCGCCTTGGAGTAGAAGTCGGCGGCGGCGAGCGTGTCGTGACTGCCGCGGGCCACCCGGCCCGAAAGGTAATTGCCGAGAAGGGTGCCGGGATCCAGATTGCCGGCGTCAGCGGGGATCACCTCAGAATAGGCGGCAGGCGCTGCAAAGATCGCAACCAGCAGCAGAGACCTCCGCGCCCACTTGCGCAGAGCCACTCTTTCGAGAGTCATCATGGTGTCGGCTCGGCTATCCGCCGCCCCAATTTCTGGTTCGTATTGGCCCCAACCAAGGTTAAGTGCTTTTCACCACCCTGCAAACACCAAAGGTTCTGAAGGCTAATCGCGGCGCGTTTAAGGCCCCGAATGGCGCGTTAGTGGGGCGTCTTGGCGCTACATATTCGCGTAGTTAGGCCCGTCGCCGCCCTCGGGGGGCACCCAGTCGATATTCTGGGCCGGATCCTTCACGTCGCAGGTTTTGCAGTGGACGCAATTCTGCGCGTTGATCTGGAAGCGGACGGTGCCGCCCTCCTCCACCACCTCATAGACCCCGGCCGGGCAATAGCGCTGGGCCGGCTCGGCAAACTCCGGCAGATTCTGCTCGATGGGGATCGACGGATCGGTGAGCTTCAAGTGCACCGGCTCGTCCTCGTCGTGATTGGTGTTGGACAGAAACACCGACGACAGAATGTCGAAAGACAGCGCGTTGTCCGGCTTCGGGTAGTCGATGGGCTTCGACTCCGCCGCCGTGTCCAAGCTCGCATAGTCGGGCTTCTTATGCCGCAGCGTGTGGGTGAGGAACGGGAAGATCGTGTTCAGCCACATGTCGATGCCGCCGAGCATGACTCCCAAGCGCGTGCCGAAGCGCGACCATAGCGGCTTCACGTTGCGGACCTTCTTGAGCTCGCTCGCCATGGAGCTCGCTTTGACCGCTTCCGGGTAAGCCTCGAGCACGTCGCGCGAGCGCCGCGCTTGAAGCGCGGCGAACGCGGCTTCGGCGGCCATCATCCCGGAATGCATGGCGTTATGGGAGCCCTTGATGCGCGGCACATTCATGAAGCCCGCCGCACAGCCGATCAGCGCCCCGCCAGGGAACGCAAGCTGCGGCACCGCCTGCCAGCCGCCCTCGGTCAGCGCGCGGGCGCCATAGCCGATACGCTTGCCGTCTTCGAGATGCTCCTTGATGCGCGGATGCAGCTTCGAGCGCTGAAACTCCTTGAACGGATTGAGGTAAGGGTTGGCGTAGTCGAGATGGACGACGAAGCCCACCGACACCAGGTTGTCGCCGAAATGGTAGAGGAACGAGCCGCCCCCGGTCTTGTCGTCGAGCGGCCAGCCCATGGTGTGCTGCACCAGCCCGGGCTTGTGCTTCTCAGCCGGGATCTCCCACAGCTCTTTCAGGCCGATGCCGAATTTCTGGATGCCGCTGTCCTTGTCGAGACCGAACTTCTTGATGAGCTGCTTGGACAGCGAGCCGCGGGCGCCTTCGGCGAGAAACGTGTATTTGCCGACCAGCGCCATGCCGGGCGTGTAGCTGTCCTTGTGGCTGCCGTCGCGGGCCACGCCGAGATCGCCGGTGACGACGCCTTCGACCTCGCCACCGGCGCCGATGATCGCCTCGGTCACCGAGATGCCGGGATAGACCTCAACGCCCAAGGCTTCCGCCTGCTCGCCAAGCCATTTTGTGAGGCTGCCGAGGCTGCCCGCGTAGCAGCCGTGATTGCTCATCAGCGGCGGCATGAAGATATTGGGGAGGCGGAGGCCGCCGCCCTCGGACAGATAATAGAAGCGGTCCTCGGCGACCTCGGTCTTGAGCGGCGCATCCTTGTCGCGCCAGTCGGGAATGAGCTTGTCGAGCGCCACCGGATCGATCACGGCACCTGACAGGATATGGGCGCCGACCTCGGAGCCCTTCTCCAGGACGACAACGGAGACCTCCTTGTCGTTCTCGGCCGCGAGCTGCTTCAGCCTGATCGCTGCGGCGAGGCCCGCCGGCCCGGCGCCGACGATCACCACATCGAACTCCATGGTTTCGCGTTCGACTTGGTCGTTCAAACCAGCATGCTCCTTCAGTTTGGCAGTCCGCGCTCGCGCCCGGCAGGGGCCGCGCCCAAACCCGCGCCTAAGCCAATCGGTGCTAAAGTCGCTTGAGTCCAGCGATACGTCATTGCCCGGCGAGGCCGGGGAATGACAAATAGAGGATCAACACGGGCATCGCAAATGACTGGATCGCAAGCAAAAGGGGCTGCCGCGCTGCTCGCCTGGTACGAGGCTATGGGCGTTGACGAGGCGATCGGGGACGCGCCGGTCGACCGCTTCGCCGCGCCTGAACAAAGCGCCGAATCCCCCGCCAAATCTCGCGCGACACGCACAGAATCCCGCGCAACGCGCGCGGAATCCGGCGCGCCTAGCGCTATAACCGCCGCTATCCCCGCCTCCATCAAATCAGCCGCTAACCCCGCCTCGCTCGAGGCCACAGGCACGCTGGCCGAGCTCGAGGCGCTGGTCGCCCAGTTCGAAGGCTGCGCGCTCAAACGCACGGCGAAGACCACCTGCTTCTCACGTGGCAGTGAGGATGCCCGCATCATGCTGATCGGCGAGGCGCCGGGCCGCGACGAGGACCTGCAAGGCAAGCCCTTTGTCGGCCGCGCCGGCAAGCTGCTTGACCGCATGCTCGCCGCGATCGGGCTGTCTGACGAGACGGTCTACATCACCAACACCATCTACTGGCGCCCGCCCGGCAACCGCACACCGACACCGCAAGAGATCGGGGCGTGCGCGCCGTTCCTGTCCCGTCAGATCGAATTGGTTCAGCCCGATGTGCTGGTCTTGCTCGGCGGCGCGGCGGCCAAATCCATTCTCGGTGTGAGCGAGGGCATCATGCGCTTGCGCGGCAAGTGGAAGATTCACAAAAGCGGCGACCGCGACATTCCAACGCTGGCGACGCTGCATCCGGCCTATCTGCTACGCACCCCGGAGGCGAAGCGCTATGCTTGGCGCGATCTCCTGGCGGTAAAATCCAGACTGGAGGAAACAAAGAAATGAACCGCATCGACGAGAGCCGTCCCTTCATCCCCGTGCGCATCGCCGTGCTCACCGTCTCCGACACGCGCACGCCGAAGACCGACAGATCGGGCCCCCTCCTCGTCAGCCTGATCAAGGGCGCGGGCCACGAGGTCGCCGAGCACGCGGTGGCGCCGGACGACGAGAAGGCGATCCGCAAGCAGGTGAAGAAATGGATCAAGGACAAGGGCGTCGACGTGGTCATCACCACGGGCGGCACGGGCTTCACCGGACGCGACGTGACGCCCGAGGCGTTAAGGCCGCTGTTCGAGAAGGAGATCGAAGGCTTCTCCGTTCTGTTCCACATGCTGAGCTATCAGACGGTCGGCACCTCGACGGTGCAGTCCCGCGCCTGTGGCGGGCTGGCGAAGGGCACCTATATCTTCTGCGTGCCGGGGTCGTCCGGGGCATGCGAGGACGCGTGGACCGGCATCCTGAAGTTTCAATTGGACAACCGCCACCGCCCCTGCTCGTTCATCGAGCTGATGCCGCGTCTCACCGAGAGCAAGAAGAAAAAGGCGAAGGCGAAGAGCTAGAAGGACGGCTCGTCTTCCAGCGGGTCGTGGGTGATGAGGCTCATCACCTCATTGGTGGCGAAGCTCAACGACATGGCCCGCATCACGCCCGGCACCACGGCGACGTCGTAGAGCTCGCCGACCGGGCCATCGATGCGGAACCAATGGACGCACGCGCCGGTATCGAGATCGATCACCTGGACGCCACACCAGGGCTCGGAGTCCGCATCCGCCAGTCTCTTGTCGAGCGCCAGCCCCTCGAAGCGCTCATAGCGTGGCTTGGACAGGCCGACGAAGGCGAATTTGCCGTGGAAGCCGAGCCCGCGCACGAAGCCCGGACAGAACGCCACCACATGGAACTTGGCGTCGGCTGCCTTGTCCGCGCGCTCGATCCAGCCGAGCTCGCCGGTGCCTGAGTTCAGCACCCACAGCTTGCCGTTATAGATTCGGGGCGAGTGGGGCATGGACAACCCGCCGATGACGATCTCGCCGGTGGCAACGTCAATGACGATGCCGCCGTCGAAACGCCGGTCGCGCCAGCCATCGATGGTGTCGGACTTGCTCACCGCCGTGACGTAGCGCGGCACGCCGTCTTCCATAGCGAGCCCGTTCAGATGGCAGCGGTCCTCCCTGACGATCTTGGAGACGAAAGGCGGCTTCCACAGCGGCGTGAAGCTATGCCGGTCGGATGTGGTGGCGAGGCAGTTGTGGGTGGTGTTGACGAAGACGATGCGCCCGTCCTTGAGCTGGCCCACATCATGGGCGTCGAGCTCGCCGGTAACGAAGAGCTCGCGCGGCACGTAGCAGGTGTCGAACACATTGTTGACCAGCTGGTCGGGGTTCAGCACGTTCTTGAACTTGATGATCTGGAATAAAGTGGCGAGCAGCAGCGTGTCCTTGTCGGGAACGCAAATGCCCATGGCCTTGCGGAAGAAGCGCTCGTCCACCAGCAGCCCGCCATCGACATTCTGGCCGAGCAGATAGAACTTGCCAGACTGATAGGACGAGATGGCGAGGCCGATCTTCTGCGCGCCGAGAAAACCCGACAGCCCCGGCGACATGGAGTAGGTGACCTTCTCCTCAGCCGGCTTGCCCGCCATTTCGGCCAGAGACGCGTCGTTTTCCGGAGCGGCAGCCGATTCCGGCTTTTCCTCGCTCGGGGCCGATTGTGGGTCGTCGTTACGCTGCGACATGAACTTCACTCTCAAGATCAGCGCTAGGTTTAGCCCGTCGGAGAGGAGAAAAACAGCTTGCGGGCGCGCTTTCGTTGCGGTGGGCCCGACTGGTCATACCTACCCCCTTGCGGGAGGTCCGAAAAGGCCGCTTCGCCTGGCTGTTCTAGTTGACGGACGCGCGGGAGATGCCGTGCTGGGCGACGGTCATCATCGTCCGAAGTTCGGGTGGCGCACCGGCCACGCGATTGCGGCCGCCCGCCTTGGCGCTGTAAAGCGCAGCGTCCGCACGGGCTAGAAGCTGGTCGACACTGTCGTCCGGCTGGGCCTCGCCGACGCCAACGCTCCAGGTGAGTGTGAGCCGCCCCTTGCCGGTGTCGAATGGCCGGGCGGCCAGCCGCCGCCGTAAATCTTCGGCGATCGCGATGGCCTCGGGCAGTGTGCGCTGCTCAAGGAGCAGAGCGAACTCGTCGCCGCCCAGGCGCCCGGTGACCGCCCCCTCGATACGCGCGGCGTCGGCGCAGACGCGGATGGCCTCATCGCCCGCGTCGTGGCCGTAGGAATCGTTGATCTGCTTGAAGTTGTCGATGTCCAGCAGAATGGCTGACAGGCTGCCGTCGGGGATGGTCCGCGCGCGCACCTGGATCGCCTGCTCGAAGAAGCCACGGCGATTACAGAGCCCGGTCAGCGGATCGGTGGTGGCGAGCCGGATCAGCTCGCGCTGCATCGAGGCAATGCGCTCCGCGGCGCGCAAGCGCGCATAGAGCTCCTCGGCGAGAGGCGGCTTGCCGATGAAGTCGTCGGCGCCGGAGTCCAGAGCCTCAACGAGAGTCCGCTGGTCGTATTGCGACGACATCATCAGGACGTAGATCGGCCGGCGATGAGTCGCGAGCAGCCGCGTCTCCCAACACAGCTCGAGACCGGACATGTGTGTGAGTTCGGCGCTGGTGATCAAGGCATCGATGCGAAGGTCGACCTTGATCTGTTGAAGTGCCTCGCGCTCGTCGGCGAAGGACACAACCTCGTGGCCGCGGGCTTCCAGCATGCGGGTCACAATCAATCGCGTTGTCCGGCTCGGATCGACTAGCGCGATGCGCATCCCATTCTGCCTTTCAGTCTGCCCAGTCAATGCCGTAGTAAAATCCCCTTAAAGTTGGATTAAGCGACGGTGCACGCGGCGTGCTTGCTACGGGCGTCATCAGGCACAACTTGTGATGAGCCGCGCGGCGGACTTGCGTTCACGCCGATAGTCTTCCTTCGTGTCGACATCGCTAAGTTGCGGAGCAAACGCGACAATTTTCCCGCGTAGATTGGCGAGCGTGGCGGCGAGCGCGGCTTCCGTCGACCACGGGACACCGCGAAATGGCTGAAGACAGCGCGGCGATCTTTTTAATCCCACGAGCCAGTAGCCGCCGTCGTGCGCCGGTCCGAACACGGCGTCGGACCGGCCAAGCAGCTTGAACGCGGACGCGATATGGCACGGGCGCATCGCCGGGATGTCGCTGCCGACGATGATGACCGGCCCGGGCGGCATCCGCTCGAACAGGGCTTGCATGCGTTGCCCAAGATCGCCGTCGCCTTGGGCGATGCGCGCGACGTTTCTTGACGGCGGCCAATAGGGCGCCGTCAACGCCGTGTCGGGGGTCACCGCAAGATAGGTGCGCCAGCGCGGATCGTTGCCCAGCGACAGAACCGTGCGGGCCAGTGTGCTGCGGTAGAAGCGGATCGCCGCGACCTCGCCGATGTCACGGGCAAGCCGCCGCTTGACGGACCCGGCGACCGGCGCCTTGGCCATGATGACCAGGGAGGGAGCACAAGAGATGCGGCGCGGCTGGCCTCTCCGCCGCCTAGCCATAAAGGCGCGCGAGCAGCCGCGGCGGCACGCGAAGGTAATAGAGCACCATGAGGCCGAGATTACGGAACCCGCGCACGAGATAGCCTTCGTTCCGATAGCGCTGGGCGCTGGTCACCGCCCGCGATTTCAGCCCCACGAGTTCGCGCCGCTTGAGACGGCGGACGAGATCGACATCCTCCATGAGCGGGAGCGGGCGAAACCCGCCGAGCCGGTTATAGAGCGCGCGGGAGATGAGCAGCCCCTGGTCGCCGTAAGGCAGCGCGAACAGAAGGCAACGCAAGCTCACCAGGCTTTCGACCAGGCGCGGCATGAACCCGTCGTCGTCGAGCGAGAACCGGAAATAGGCCGCGGCCGGAGGGCGGCGACCGCTTTCCACCCGCTCCATGAAGGCCTCGGCCTCCTCGGCCCAGCCCGGCTCCATCACCGTATCGGCGTGGAGAAAGAGCAGCCAGTCTCCACGCGCAAGCGCCGCGCCGGCATCGAGTTGCGTGCCCCGTCCACGCGGCGCCTGGACCAGATGCGTGCCCGCGGCATCGGCAATGGCGCAGGTGTCGTCGGTCGAGCCGCCATCGGCGACGATGGCGTCTTGCACGACCCCGTGCACCAGAGCCGGCACCAGCGACGCCAGCGTGTGCACCAATGTGGGCGCCGCATTAAGGGTGGGGATAACCACGGAAATCATTGGCGAACTATAGCGTTTGGCTCCTGCGCGGCAATCGTCACATGCGGCTAACTCTGACTATGTTCTTGCTTTGTTCCAAACCGTTCCCTATATAGAACCCATGACCGTAGCGCTCAGGAAATCAAGCGATTCGGAGAGCCTCCCCGTTGAGGCGGGCGGCGTCGCCTTTGGCCGCCGGCACGGCCGCGGCGCCCAGACCAACCGTTCGGGGCGCTTCGAGCCGATCGCCTATGAGCCCGTCGACGATGGCTGGGAGTCGCTTGGCGACCTGGAAGCCCTCCAGACCGAGGTGCAGGAGGTGCCGGCAAGGCGCATCATCACCACGAACACCTCGCCCGACATCGGCTTCGACCGCTCGATCAATCCCTATCGGGGCTGCGAGCACGGCTGCGTCTACTGCTTCGCGCGGCCGACCCACGCCTTTCTCGGGCTGTCGCCGGGTCTCGACTTCGAGACGAAGCTGTTCGCCAAGACCAATGCCCCGCAGGCGCTGGAGCGCGAGCTCGCCGAGCCGCGCTATCGCCCCCGCATGATCGCCATCGGCACGAATACCGATCCTTATCAGCCGATCGAGCGGCGCTATCGCATCATGCGCCGCGTCCTCGAAGTCTTGAGCGCCACCAACCACCCGGTCGGCATCGTCACCAAGTCGGCGCTGGTGCTGCGCGATCTCGACATTTTGCAATCGATGGCGGAGCGCGGCCTGGTCAAGGTGGCGCTGTCGGTGACCACGCTCGACCACAAGCTCGCCCGCGCCATGGAGCCCCGGGCCAGCACGCCGGACAAGCGAATCGAGGCGCTCGAGAAACTGAGCGCCGCCGGCGTACCGACATCGGTCATGTGCGCGCCGGTCATCCCCGGCCTTAGCGACGCCGAGTTGGAGCGCATCCTGGAGCGCGCCGCGGCGGCCGGCGTGAAGGAGGCCGGCTATGTGCTGTTGCGGCTGCCACTTGAGATCGGCGATCTGTTTGTGGAGTGGCTGAAGGCGAATTGCCCGGACCGGGCAGGCCGCGTGTTGTCGCTGATGCGCCAGACAAGGGGCGGCAAGCTCTACGATGCGAAATGGGGCGAGCGCATGGAGGGCGACGGGCCATATG